>ERZ773245.915-NODE-915-length-25876-cov-5.383254_pt1 | contig 25876 bp, 20 predicted proteins | sample MGYA00580988_ERZ773245 | MGnify/ENA primary metagenome ERZ773245 (study PRJEB29015, sample SAMEA2737792) | human gut metagenome | biome: human gut; feature: human-associated habitat; material: faeces | place: China | collected 2012 ... | reverse complement strand
GATAGGGAAAATCATCCGCTTCAACAAGATACCGTTCCGGGTGGTCGGTGTGCTCAAAGCCAAAGGGTACAACTCTATGGGACAGGATCAGGACAATATCGTACTGGCTCCTTACACCACCGTCATGAAACGATTGCTTGCCGTCACCTATCTTCAGGGTGTCTTTGCTTCTGCCCTATCGGAAGACATGACCGAGTATGCTACCGATGAAATCACGGAAATCCTGCGGCGCAACCATAAGTTGAAAGCTTCGGACGAAGACGATTTCACCATCCGTACCCAACAGGAATTGAGCACGATGCTCAACTCAACCACCGATCTGATGACCACACTGCTTGCTTGCATCGCAGGTATTTCGCTGGTAGTGGGTGGTATCGGGATTATGAATATCATGTATGTATCCGTTACGGAGCGTACCCGTGAAATCGGTCTGCGTATGTCTGTCGGTGCCCGTGGGGTGGATATTCTCTCGCAATTCCTAATCGAGGCCATCCTTATCAGCATCACAGGTGGTATCATCGGAGTTGTCATTGGCTGCGGAGCCTCATTCATCGTAAAGAACGTAGCCCACTGGCCTATCTACATCCAGGCATGGAGTGTATTCCTCTCCTTCGCCGTTTGTACGGTCACCGGTGTGTTCTTCGGCTGGTATCCGGCTAAGAAGGCGGCGGATCTGGACCCGATAGAGGCAATAAGATACGAATAAAAGGGATTAGCGGTTAGTGATTAGTGGTTAGTTGGGAATTCCAATACGCTACACAGCAATTAATCACTAATCACTAAACGTTAATCACTAAAATTAATTATTTTTGTAACATGATTATGCAAGACTCCCAAACTCGCCGGATTGTAGAAGTTCTCATCCATATCATCGGATGGGGAATCGTTTTCGCTTTCCCATTTCTGCTGATGAATCGTAGCGGATTTACGGTAAGCTGGGTAGACTATTTACGTCATGGCAGTGCGGTTCCGGTATCATTCCTGATTGTGTTCTACCTAAACTACTGTTTCTTCATCCCCCGTTTCTTATTTGAGGGACGCATCAAGCAATATATATTACTGAATCTCCTGCTCATACTTTGCACAGCTGTCGGCGTACACTTTTGGCAAGATTTCATCTTCCATACGTATGTGAAACCCGAAGCTCACAAACGTCCCGGACCTCCCAGTTGGATCTTCATCCTGCGAGATGTCTTCTCAATGGTTCTCACCGTAGGACTGGCCGCTGCCATCCGTATGAGTGGCCGTTGGGTAAAAGTAGAAGCCGCACGCCGGGAAGCCGAGAAAAGCCGCACGGAAGCGGAACTGAAAAACCTGCGTAATCAACTGAACCCGCACTTCCTGCTCAACACCCTGAACAACATCTATGCTCTTATCGCCTTCGACAGCGATAAAGCACAAGCCGCCGTTCAGGAATTAAGTCGCCTGCTGCGTCACGTTCTCTACGACAATCAACAGAATTTTGTCTCTCTTGGCAAAGAGATGGATTTCATCCGCAACTACATTGAACTGATGCGCATCCGCCTCTCCGCAAACGTAACTGTAGAGACACAAATAGATGTTCGTGCCGATAGTCGTACGGAAATAGCCCCGCTCATTTTCATCTCCCTCATAGAGAATGCCTTCAAACATGGCATCTCTCCCACCGAGCCCAGTTTTATCCACATCCATTTCAGTGAAAGCCCCGGTCGGGTATGCTGCGAAATAACCAACAGCTACCATCCCAAAAGCCAGACTGATAAAAGTGGAAGTGGCATAGGACTGGAGCAAGTGCGGAAACGCCTGGAATTAACTTATCCCGGCCAATATGAATGGACCCAAGGAGTAAGCGACGATGGGAAAGAATATAAATCAATCTTATCACTCTTTAACATTCAACATTATGAATCTAACTTGTGCCATAGTAGATGACGAACCTTTAGCTTTAGATTTACTGGAAAGCTACGTCAACAAAACTCCGTTCCTGACATTGAAGGGAAAGTATTCCAGTGCCGTACAGGCTATGAAGGAACTGCCGGATAAGCAAGTGGATTTGCTTTTCCTTGATATACAGATGCCCGAACTTAACGGTTTGGAATTTTCCAAAATGGTAGATACACATACCCGCATTGTCTTTAGTACCGCTTTTGAACAATACGCCATTGATGGTTATAAAGTAAATGCTTTGGATTATCTGCTAAAACCTATTTCTTACGTGGATTTTTTGCAGGCAGCTAATAAAGCCGTACAATGGTTTGAACTCTTACAACAGCCTAAAGAAGAAATAGAAAGTATATTTGTAAAAAGTGACTATAAGCTGGTACAAATAGAACTTAAAAAGATACTTTATGTAGAAGGTTTGAAGGATTATGTTAAAATTTATACAGAAGATACCGCCCGACCTATTTTATCGCTTATGAGTATGAAATCAATGGAGGAATTATTACCAACATCCCGTTTCATGCGGGTTCACAGATCTTATATTGTACAGAAAGAAAAAATAAGAGTTATTGATCGGGGACGGATTGTGTTTGATAAAACGTATATCCCTGTCAGCGATAGTTATAAACAGGTATTTCAAACTTTCCTGGATAAAAGGAGCTAGGAAATAACATTCATTTGTCGATAAAATATCCGAATCTGTCGACAAAACATAATTTCCTATTGCATATTAAAAAATGTTTTTTTACCTTTGCATCGAACAGATAAAGGAAGTTGTGAAACTTCCCCCAATAGAATAGTTTAGTTAAGTCTAGTTTAGTTTTTGTGTGAAGCACTTCCTCCGTAAGCGAACGATAGGAAGTGCTTTTTATTTTATTGATTTTCAAAAAATTAAAATCTAGATTCAACACACAAGAACTTTATGCTGTATAGTTATAAATTGAGCATACTTAGTACTGTATCGGTCAAAACATGAGAGAAAAAGGCAGCTTATTCAACCGCCTTAACTATAGTGTCTTCCCGCTAACACAACCTATTTTAGAATATTTGCTACTCTTTGGTCATTATTACGTCTGTGGGCACTGAGAAGCCACGAGGAACCCATTCTTCCGGAGAAGGAAGCATATCTTCCGGATAATCTCCCTCCAATGCATACCACAAACCTTTCTTCTCATTCAGTTTCCAGTGGAGCTTGTTAGAGGAAAGCAAATCCATTGTCCCACCAACTATTCCTTTACCGTTCAAATGCTGCTTACGCTGGTCGTAGAAAGTGAAGCCCAAATAATCTGGAGTATCACTGGATGCTCTAATATAAATATTACATGACGGAGCAGAAACATCGGTATCCCATGTTGCAGGCATCATTTTAATATAGTCTTCCTTAACTACTCCTTTTACACTGAGAGAGTACCCCCCAAAAATAACATTATGATTTCTTAGATAACCTTTCATGGTACCCTTTTGTAGTTTAATCTTAAATACCGTATCATTATTCTGATACACCCATGTTCCTACAAAGGTGTCATAGTTTGCTTGGGAGAATATTCCCATACAAATGAACGCGAAAACAAAGAGTATATAAATTCGTTTCATATCGATTTCATTTAGCTGGTTAATTACAATTATAGTTTGAGATACTTGCATTGCCATTACTGTCCTTAGCTTGCCAATTACCTAAGCTGGCATTTCCGTTACTGCCATAAGATGGTTCGTTGAACAACACATTCAATCCAGAAACAGAAGCCTTTAAGAAATCTATGAATTTGGCAATAGCTGTATCAACGCCATTAGTATTCTTTTTTTCATGCATTAAATCATATTCTTCTTTCAACTTTGGATTATTCAATACACCTTTCGTAAACGCACTGAACGCACTTTCCGAAGTAATCACCATCGTGAAGCATCCCATAACGCTTACCACTCCGTAAGAGAAGTTTGCCACGTCTATCTGTCCGCGCTGATACCTCGTTGCCAATACTTTCAGGTCTGCCCACGACGGGAAAGGTGCTCCGGCAGGATGACTGTGATACTGTTCTGTAATCTTCTTGCCGCTTAGGGAAGTACCCGCATAACCCAAATGCTCTGCTTCTTTCATGGTAGGGTAAACATACTCGCCAGTAGCGGTCTTAATCCATCCGTTCTCAGTATCACCCACACGGTAATTCTGTACCGCATTGAACAGATTGTTTACTTTCGACTTTAATGCAACATTACTTGACAACTCACTCACTGCACCACAAGGAGATCTATCCTCTCTATCCGGAGGATCCTGCGGTTTTATATCTTGCGGCTCCGTTGGAGTATTATTACTGCTATCACTACCACCACCAATACTACCGGAAGAGCCACCGTCCAATTTGTCGAAATTAGCATCCATCAAGTAAACAAATCCTGTAAACCAACAATGCCAGCCTAAATCAGCTTCATTGCCTTCGTAACCGGCAAAAGCATGGACGCACTCCCATGATTCGTATACCGCTCGTGTTCCAGTGTCAGCAGTACTATATACAAAAGATATCCCACTTTCCGGTTTCTTATGTAGGGCGTTAATAGTAAAATAGTCAAACATCCAGATTTCCTCCACACCGTCGCCACCTGCCCGTGCGGTTATACTCTCTGCCATTTCACGTGTATATATCCTGTATGTTGTAGAGTCTTGGCCCATTGAGAAAACCAGATACTGTTTATCTCGGAATCAGGAACAACACTTTTTACCGAAACGGCATACACTACGTTTTCTCCCTCGGGAAACCTGTATACCTCCTTCCAGAGAGGATAACCGTATTTGCCTACAAAGGCAGGCACAAAATCAGAGGAGTCATTTTTCAGTCTTAACTGTTCGGTAATCCAACACACATCTTCGTCTGCACCGAAAGCGTTAAAAAAACGGTCGACCTTGTTGTTTCCCATAAAACCGTCCTCCTGCACACAGGCATAAAAGCACCACAGCAGAAGCGGAGAAAACAGGCGATAGACCCAGACCTTCTTTCCCATAAGTATTAAAAATTATGTTGCCAGTTTCCCAAATGCAACGGTTAAAATAAGAAGTGCGGGAATTTATTGTATACATCCTCATTCTGTTCATTTGCCCAATTTATTTATAGAAGACGATATCAATAACACTTCCTGAAAATTCATCCTTTAATACACCAAACAAATACAAGCCACAATATAATCGTCAAGCCATAAGTGATATACAATATGCCAATTATAGAATATATTTCCCAACACAATCTGAATGGTGATACCATCCACTGACAAAAATAATAGAAATAAGCAAATTTCCAATAAAATAATTAAAGAAATCATCAACAACTGTTTATTTATGAAAAAACGAAGTGGTAGCCATTTTCACAAATGATTACCGCTTAGCTTAGGCTGTTATGTATATATTAAAATGTTTTCGATTTCAAATACGATATTACTTTCAAATTCGGATGTGTATGAAACGTTTCTCGTATTTGTAAGACTATCAAAATGGCAGTTTTTTCCATCCATATCACTATATTAAAAGTATTTCCGCCGCTGAAAAAGGTAATAGTTCATCCCAGCTCCCACATAGAATTCACCCAGATAGCCATAACCAGCCTGTAAGCCCAATTTCCACTGCTTCTTCTTGGCAGGAACCAGTATCCTTATCTCTCTTAATCAGCTATACGCACCGATACTATCCAGCCCAACATTATATCCTGACACCTATAGATAATACAAGCTATCTTTCATACTCTTTGCTCACAATCGGTATTTCCAACCTCTACAGAATCAACTGCCTTAAGTATAGTGTCTTCCCACCAATACAAACCCATTTTAGACTGTTTGTTACTCCTTGATCATTATCACGTCTGCAGGCACTGAAAAACCACGAGGAATCCATTCTTCTGGAGCAGGAACCATATCTTCCGCATAATCTCCTTCCAATGCATACCACAGACCTTTCTTCTCATCTAACTTCCAGTGGAGCTTGTTAGAAGCCGTCAAATCCATTGTCCCACCAAGTATTCCTTCACCATTCAAGTGCAATTTGCGCTGGTCATAAAAAGTGAAACCTAAATAATTAGGGGTTGTACTATAAGCCTCAATATAAATATTACACAATGGTGCAAATGTATAAATATCCCATGTTGTTGGTAATGTTTTAATATAGTTTTCTTTGACTATTCCCTTTACGCTGAGATAATAACCTCCAAAAATACCAGTACGCTTATCTTTTTCATGACTTTTCACCACACCTTTTTGCAGTTTAATTTTAAAGATAGTATCATTTTTCTGATACACCCATGTTCCTACGAAAGCATCATAATTTGCTTGGGAAAACACGCCCATACAAGTGAACACAAGAACGAAAAGTATGTAAATCCGTTTCATATCTTTCCTGCTCATAGTATTAGAAAATTTATGTTGCCAGCTTCCCGGATACAACGGATAAAAATAAAAAGTGTGGGAACTTATTAATATCAATAACACTTTCTGAAAAATTATTTTTTGATACGCACCAAAAATACAAAAAAGTAAGAAGCTACCAACAAAATAAATAAAGAAGTAATCAATAAGCACTATGAAAGATGCTACCAGAGCCAAAAATAAATGCTCTTTTCTATACTGTTCACTAAAAATGATTGATGCCAACCATGAAGTATATAAATATCTAATATCCAAATAATTTGCACTTTTTTTAATACACCCGGAGACTTTTATTTATAACAAGTAAAAAAGAAATAGATACATTTCTTTCAAAATTAGCTTCCTTTGCAGTTACAAGGTTTTTGGATAGAAAACCTAGGATATATTTGTAGTATATATAGTATATCTCAGTTTTGGTCATAAAAGGTTGAAACTGTTTGTTTGTTTTGCAGAGATGCACCCTTTCTAAGCGTAGTCAGGGTGCATTTCATTTTTTTTATGAGCGTAAAACCCATACTATTTGATTCCCAAGAACTGGAAAGGTTTTGTAGCGACAAACTCTTTGGCAGTATTTCCCGCATACGTTTTACCGGAAAGAAGATTCAACTTCTTGACAGGCGCTTTCTCTGAGAAATCCACATCCTTAAAGTCAATCCAAAATACATTGGGATATAAAGTAGACTCAAAGTAATAAACTTTATCCTTCTGATCGGAAACGGTCCTCCATCGGGTTGAAGAAATATTCGGCTGATCAGGAGTGCTGATACCGAACGGAACGGAAGTATTGCGTATCACGCTGAATACACTGGCCAAGGCTGTACGGGTATCTTCTGTTTTAGGAATAGCATTTATATAGAAAGAAGCTCTCACAAAACGGTCGGCAGCACGATTGGTACCCGGTAAAAAAGTGGTTCCTCCGATATTCTTCCAGTAATCATCAAGCGCCAGCTGCTGATCAAACACAGGTGAGTTTGTCATTACCTGATATGCTTTGCTATGATGAATATCCAACTTTCCGTCCACATACTCAAAAATAGCATTATCACCCGTAGCGTCCGAAATGGAAAGATGAAGGGTAGCCATACGCGTACCGTCGGGCATCATATCCGACACCACATCGAAAGTATTCTTTTCTACCTCGGCAACAGCCTCATCCACCGTTGCAAAATTATCAAGCATATATTGCACCCAGGCGGCTATGGACAAAGCCGGTCTCTCACCGTTCCATTGGGGATAGGATGATTCTGCCAGCCACAACAGATTGGCAACGAGTCCTTTTTCATTCATACCGTCAGTGCTACAGATGTCATAAGCCGAAGTTATCACACTGCCGTATTTAGATTTCCAACGCATCGGGTCCTTCCCTACCTCTCCGTTGCGCTCCATACCTTGCGGGAAAATCCAGATATTACTACGGGTATCTTCTTTCCAATCCATAGTACGACCGGTTATTATCATATTATTATCACCCTGATAGACTACACGGGTACAAGCATTCAAATGATTTACAGATACTCCAAAGAGTGTAATCATGAATACCATACTATAAAGAACATTCACTTTTCGCATAATTGATTCATGTTAAGTTGTTAGTTAATTTGCAGTATAAACAAACAATCACATTGCAAAGTTCTTAAAATGAATAGATACATATTCAAATTTCTCAGATATGAGATCAAAGGAAATTGAAAGGATTAGAAAGCAAAACATCATAATAACAGCAAAACAGTTAATATGCACTCATCATGGTAGCTTTTCAATATGTTTAGTGACATACTATATTTCACATATTTACATTCCAGCATATTCTATGAATAAAATGATTATAATAATGCGCTATTTCAGTATATACTTGCAGTTTTAACTGCTTTTTATGCAGAAAAGGGTTACTACTTATGATTGATATGGTTACTAGATATGGGCAAAAAGGTTACTACATACCAACAAAAGGGTTACTACATATCGGAATTTGAGTTATTGATATTATATTTCCCACTTATCAGTGCGTTTATTTCATCCAGAATAAATGTAAGTATTTTGATACCGCCTTAACTATCTGACGTTTATTCATTTTCGTTTGCACGCTTCCAATCCTATTGACCTCCGGACAGAAATAGCACATTCTCAGTCAACTAAAAATACAAATTGTCAAAATGATGAATACCACCGTTGAGAATTAAATCTGTGGTGAACAAATATTAAAACCGAAAACAAACCGTAAGGAATACTGTTGGAAGGGGAAACTTAAAAACGATAACAGTTATGAATTACGGTATTAGTATCCTTTTCAGGGCTATCCCATTGCTGATGGCCCTTTTTTGTTTCGGCTACGGAGCCTTTGTGCTCGACATGGGGACGGACACGAACCGATTCGTTGCGGGGCCCGTGGTCTTCTCTTTAGGAATGATATGTATCGCGCTGTTCGCTACGGCAGGTACCATCATCCGGCAGATTATCCACACGTATAGTACGGCGGCAAAATATGCCCTCCCCATCATCGGCTATCTGGCTGCCGTGGTGTGTTTCATCGGTGGAATGACGTACATTAATGACGGCAGTACGGTGGCCCATTTCGTTGCGGGACATGTCATCTGCGGAGTAGCTTTCATCACTGCATGTGTAGCCACTACCGCCACCTCTTCCACCCGCTTCACCTTCATCACGCAAAATTCCAAGAAGACTGACCATGCCGTACCTGCCAAGTCATTCTCTTCGGCACAGGCGGACATACTCATCATTCTGGCTGTCGTGTTCGCCATCATCACATGGGTTTGGGCATTCTGGTTATTGGGGCAAAGTGATATCCACACCGCTTACTATGTGGCCGGACACGTAATGGCCGGACTGGCATGCATCTGTACGAGCCTGGTTGCACTGGTTGCTACCATTGTCCGGCAGATACGTAACTCTTATAGTGGTGCCGAACGGAAATGGTGGCCCGCCCTCGTATTGGTGATGGGTACACTGAGTATCCTGTGGGGACTTTGGGTGCTGACGAATGCCGACCCGGGCAAGTCTTCCACCGGATACATTATGATAGGTCTGGGGTTAGTTTGTTACAGCATATCCAGCAAAGTAATTCTGCTGGCTGTTATTTGGCGGAACGTCTTTAAGCTGGCGAACCGAATTCCACTCATTCCGGTGCTCACCGCGCTTACTTGTCTTTTCCTCTCTGCTTTTCTGTTTGAAATGACAACGCTGAATGATGTCTACTTTGTTCCCGCACGCGTATTGGCAGGATTAGGCGGCATCTGTTTCACGCTGTTCTCCATCGTCAGCATTCTGGAAAGCGGAACGTCCAATTGATGATAAATCACTCTCTTTTTTATAAATCACTCTCATGGATGGGTTGGGGTTTCGCCAGCTCATCCATAAACATTTCCACATTCCAGGCATGGTGCGCCACATAGGCAGCCGGACCGGTATCACCCGAATCCAGAATATCGCGCACAACGTTGGACTTGTTTCTGCCTGTCACAAAGAAAATCAGCTGCTTGGCATTAAAAAGCAAACAGCCGGTCATGGCTATGCGCTTCTGCCCATTGTAAGGATTAACACTTACCTCGTAAGGATGGAAAGAAGAAAGCAAATACTCCTGACCGGGGAAAATGGACGAGGTATGCCCGTCTTCTCCCGCCCCCAACAGAACAATATCAAGAGCCGGAAAGCCATGCCAGAGTGGCGCATTGCAACGTACTATGCGAGAATAGCTATTCGCCTCATCATCAGGAACGTTACTGCCATCAATAGGAAAAATATATTCCTCAGGCATTCCCACTTCATCCAGCAACAGCCGGCGCATATTGCCATAGTTACTCTCCGAATCTTCGGCAGGTACACACCGTTCGTCCACCCAATAAATACGCATACGGCTCCACGGAGTGGCATCCTTGAATTCTTCCGCCCACAAATCGAACATGAGCGAGGGCGTGCTGCCTCCACTGAATGCTATGTGAAAAATCTTCTGCGGCTCTTCCTCCATCAAACTAATAAGGTGCTTGATGAGAGCGCGCGCCGTTTCGACAGCTGTACTATAGATATAAGTTTTCATAACTCACAATATTGATCAGTGTTCGTAAGGTTTTTACACGGATTGGTCCAGTCGGCACCATGTTCGTGCATCATAGCTTCACTTTCCAGCGGCCCCCAGGTTCCGACAGGATAACCGTAGAGAGGCGCGTCAGGATATTCATTCCAATAGCGCAGCACAGGATCAAAGAAACGCCAGGAGGCTTCGACAGCATCACTGCGGGTAAAGAGTGTCGGGTCGCCCTGAATGCAGTCTTCAATCAGGCGGGCATAAGCATCGCCCGTGGCGCGTCCGCCCAGTTGGTCGTAACTGAAGTCCATCATTACTTGCTTCACATCGAATCCCGGTCCGGGAACTTTCATGCCGAATTTCAGCACAATACCCTCGTTGGGTTGCAGGCGGAGGATTAGTTTGTTAGCCCGCGGACAGTGTCCGCCATGGCAATGAAACATCTGATGGGGCGTTTCACGGAAGTGCACTACGATTTCCGTCACCTTGGTAGGCATCTGCTTTCCTGTGCGGATGTAGAAAGGTACGCCGCTCCAACGCCAGTTATCAATACCGATCTTCATGGCGATGTAAGTTTCAGTGCGCGAATCGGCGGGGACGTTCTTCTCTTCACGGTAGCCCTTTTTAGAACCGGAAGCGGTATATTGTCCGCGGACTATATGTTCATTCAAATCTTCATCCGTCAGAGGTTTCAGTGACTCGTAGACTTTTACCACTTCGTTACGGAAATTATCGGCGGTGAAGACAGCGGGAGGCTCCATGGCAGTGAGGGCCACCAGTTGGATAAGGTGGTTCTGTACCATGTCGCGCAAAGCGCCTGTACCGTCATAGAAGCCGCCACGCTGTTCGATACCGAGATTCTCGACAGCGGTAACCTCTACATAATCGATGTAATTACGATTCCACAACGGTTCAAAAATGCCATTGGCAAAACGGAAAGCAAGGATATTTTGTGCCGTCTCTTTACCAAGGAAGTGATCAATGCGATAGATCTGAGACTCTTCGAAAACGGAAGCATAGATATGGTTTAATTCTTGTGCCGACTTCAGGTCGTAGCCGAAAGGCTTTTCGACGATGATGCGGGTATGTTTACGATTCAATCCGGCTGTTTTCAGATGTAGAGGGATGACGCCATAAAGTGAGGGCGGCGTAGCGAGATAGAACAGTAAATTGTCCGGTTCCTTTTCACCGGTGATTTCCTGCAAACGGCTGTCCAGGGTTCCGTAACCTTCTTCTATGGCAGGGTCCATACTAAGGTAGTGCAAATGAGTGCAGAACTCTTTCATTCCCACTTCGGCCGGTGTGACAAAATGTTCCAGCTCGTTCAGGATATAGTCGCGATAAGTTTCATCCGCATAGTCGGTACGGCCGATACCGAGAATGGCAAATCCTTCGGGCAAACGATTATCCTTGTAGAGCGAGTAGAGTGCCGGCATCAGTTTGCGTTTCGTCAAGTCGCCCGAAGCGCCGAATATGATCATTACAAATTTACTCATAGAATCTTGTTTTTTTTGATTAGCTTCTGCAAATTAGCCCTTGCAATAAATTCATTAGCTCTTGCTTCATAATTTTATTACCAGGGCTTCATTTTATACATTATAGGTACCTGATTTTGTATCTCCGCCATGTCCGGTCCAGTTTTCATGGAAGAACTGTCCGCGAAGTTCATCGGTACGCTCAAAGGTATGTGCGCCGAAATAGTCACGCTGAGCCTGAATCATATTAGCAGGGAGCTTCGCAGATACCAGCGAATAAAAATAGTTCAATGCGGAAGAGAAAGCCGGAACAGGCAGTTCCTCTTTCATCGCATGGGCTACAAGGTGCTTCCAACCGGAGAGCAACTCTTTGATTTCTTCCCGGAAATAAGGAGCGAGTAGCAAATGTTTCGGCTTCTGCTGTGCCTCAAAAGCAGCCGCTATATCATTCAGGAATATACTGCGGATGATACAGCCTCCGCGCCACATACGGGCAATGGATGCCAGATCGAGATCCCAGCCGAAAGATTCGGACGCCTTTTGCAACACGGCAAAACCTTGTGCATAGGATACCAGTTTAGAAGCATACAAAGCGGAATAAATATCTTTCACCAGTTCCGGCTTGTTATAGACCACTTGTGAGCGCTGGCAAATGAATTGTTTGGAAGCTGCCTCACGCAGATTTTTCTGCGCTGAAAGACTACGCTCAAAAACAGCTGTTGCAATCAGTCCCAGGGGCATACCCAATTCCATTGCATTGATAACGGACCATTTACCGGTGCCTTTTTGTCCGGCAGTGTCCAATATCTTGTCAATCAGGTAACCGCCCGCCTTATCCTTATGCCGAAGAATATTGGCTGTAATTTCTATCAGATAGCTACGCAACTTACCCTCATTCCAGTGGGCAAAGACGGAAGCCATGTCTTCATTATTCAGTTGCAGAAGATTCTTCATCACCCAGTAGGCTTCGGCAATCAACTGCATATCACCGTATTCGATACCATTATGTATCATTTTAACGAAATGTCCCGAGCCGGCCGGACCAATCCAGTCACAGCAAGGAGTACCATCGGCAGCACGTGCAGCAATACTTTGCAGGATGGGTTTTACTTCATCCCAGGCAGTAACGGAACCGCCCGGCATAATAGAAGCACCGTTCAACGCTCCTTCTTCACCGCCCGAAACACCGGCACCGACAAAGCGGAAACCTTTCGATTCGGCTAATGCCACACGACGGTTGGTATCTTCATAGTTTGAGTTGCCTCCATCTATCAAGATATCTCCCGGAGAAAGATGCGGAAAGAGTTGTTCCATCAGTTCATCTACGGCACTGCCGGCACGCACCATCATCATGATTTTGCGCGGGGTGGAAATGGACTCTACAAAGTCAGGAATTTCAGTATATCCTTCAATACTTTTCCCTTTGGCACGACCGTTGATAAAGCGTTCTACCACACCTTCTTCCACTCCCGGAACAGTACGGTTAAACACGGACACATGCCATCCCTTGTCCGCCATATTCAAAGCTAAATTCTCCCCCATCACGGCAAGTCCGATTAAGCCGATATTAGTCTTTTGTCCTTTTTCTGTCATAACTTGCATTTTTTTGTTATTGTTTCATTGAAATGGAAACAATATGTCAAGGGCATTTGTTCGTATGAATTTCGAATAAAAATCGTACTTTTGCAAACATAACTCTATTTCAATGGAGAAACTTAAATTCAGTTTTATGAAAAAACTACATATCGGCTTACTGCCGCGTATCCTTATAGCCATCGCATTCGGTATTCTTTTTGGTAATTTTCTTCCCGGAGAATTGGTACGCCTGTTCGTTACATTCAACGGTATCTTCAGCGAATTTCTGAATTTCTCCATACCGCTGATTATTGTAGGACTGGTTACCGTAGCTATTGCCGACATCGGTAAAGGTGCCGGGAAACTGCTGTTGATTACCGCCCTGATAGCTTACGGGGCAACCCTGTTTTCCGGTTTCCTCTCTTACTTTACAGGAGTAACTATATTTCCTCATCTGATAGAGTCCGGTGCCCCGCTGGAAGAGGTCAGTGAAGCGCAAGGGATATTGCCGTTTTTCTCAGTCGCCATTCCACCGCTCATGAATGTGATGACGGCACTGGTACTGGCTTTCACTTTAGGGTTGGGACTTGCCCAACTGAAAAACGATACACTGAAGAATGCAGCACGTGATTTTCAGGATATCATTGTCCGTATGATCAGTGCAGTGATCCTGCCGTTACTTCCTATTTATATATTCGGCATATTCCTTAATATGACACATTCGGGACAGGTATTCTCTATCTTAATGGTATTTATAAAGATTATCGGCGTAATCTTCCTGCTGCACATCTTCCTGCTGGTATTTCAATATTGTATCGCTGCGCTGTTTGTCCGCCGGAATCCTTTTAAATTGTTAGGAAAGATGCTGCCCGCCTATTTCACGGCTTTAGGTACACAGTCTTCTGCCGCCACTATCCCTGTTACCCTGGAACAGACAAAGAAGAACGGCGTATCCTCTGATATTGCGGGGTTTGTGATCCCTCTTTGCGCCACGATACATTTATCCGGTAGCACGCTGAAGATTGTAGCATGTGCTCTTGCTCTGATGATGATGCAAGGCATACCTTTTGATTTCCCCTTGTTTGCCGGTTTCATTTTCATGCTGGGAATCACGATGGTAGCCGCTCCGGGAGTTCCCGGTGGTGCCATCATGGCATCCCTGGGTATCCTGCAATCCATGCTCGGTTTCGATGAATCGGCACAGGCACTGATGATCGCACTCTACATTGCAATGGATAGCTTCGGTACTGCCTGCAATGTAACGGGAGATGGGGCTATTGCACTGATAGTAGATAAGATATATAAGTGACAAGCCAATAAGTTTTGTATTCTCGTAAAAAATAACGAATTTTGCCCCCGCAAAAAATAATCAATAAAGAAGCCTACAATATGAAAACAGCTTTAATCTCCGGAATAACAGGTCAGGACGGTTCGTTTCTCGCCGAATTCTTATTACAGAAAGGATATGAAGTACACGGTATTCTCCGCCGTTCTTCTTCATTCAATACAGGGCGCATCGAACATCTGTACTTCGACGAATGGGTACGCGACATGAAGCAAAAGCGCACCATTAACCTGCATTACGGTGACATGACGGACAGCAGCTCGCTGATCCGCATCATCCAACAGGTACAGCCGGACGAAATATATAACCTCGCTGCACAAAGCCATGTAAAAGTATCTTTCGACGTACCGGAATACACCGCAGAGGCAGATGCCATCGGCACGCTGCGTATGCTGGAAGCTGTCCGCATCCTCGGCATGGAGAAAAAGACAAAGATTTACCAAGCCTCCACTTCGGAACTTTATGGTAAAGTACAGGAAGTCCCCCAATCGGAAACAACTCCTTTCTATCCCCGCAGCCCGTACGGAGTAGCCAAACAATACGGCTTCTGGATTACAAAGAACTACCGCGAAAGTTATGGTATGTTTGCCGTAAACGGTATCCTTTTCAATCACGAAAGCGAACGCAGAGGAGAAACATTCGTAACCCGTAAGATTACGCTGGCCGCCGCCCGCATAGCCCAAGGTTTCCAGGACAAACTGTATCTGGGTAATCTGGATGCACGTCGCGACTGGGGATATGCGAAAGATTATGTAGAATGTATGTGGCTGATTCTTCAACACGATACACCGGAAGACTTCGTGATAGCCACAGGCGAAATGCATACCGTCCGCGAGTTTGCCACCCTTGCCTTCAAGGAAGTAGGCATCGAACTGCGCTGGGAAGGTGAAGGCGTAGAAGAAAAAGGTATCGATGTGCAAACTGGAAAAACGCTTGTAGAAATAGATCCTAAATATTTCCGCCCTGCCGAAGTGGAACAGCTGTTAGGTAATCCGACAAAGGCCAAAACTCTTTTAGGCTGGAACCCGAGACAAACCAGTTTTGAAGAATTGGTGAAAATCATGGCAGCACACGATATGAAGTTTGTGAAGAAGCTATATCTGAGATCACTTGAAAAATAATATATAAAATCAGAACTATAATGTTAGACAAGAACGCCAAAATCTACGTAGCCGGACACCGTGGTCTGGTAGGCTCCGCCATCTGGAAAAACCTGCAAGATAAAGGATATACCAATCTCATTGGCAAAACCCACAAAGAACTCGATTTACTGGATGCCGTTTCCGTACGTAAATTCTTTGATGAAGAACAACCGGAATATGTATTCCTTGCCGCTGCTTTCGTTGGCGGCATCATGGCAAACAGCATTTACCGTGCCGACTTCATCTACAAAAACCTGCAAATACAGCAAAACGTCATCGGTGAAAGTTTTCGCCACAATGTGAAGAAACTCCTCTTCCTGGGAAGCACCTGCATCTATCCGCGTGATGCCGAACAACCCATGAAAGAAGAAGTGCTCCTCACCTCTCCGCTGGAATATACCAACGAACCATACGCCATCGCCAAGATTGCCGGACTGAAAATGTGCGAGAGTTTCAACCTGCAATATGGCACGAATTACATCGCCGTAATGCCTACCAACCTCTATGGTCCGAATGACAACTTCGATCTGGAACGCAGCCATGTGCTCCCTGCCATGATTCGCAAGATACATCTGGCTCATTGCCTGAAGCAAGGCGACTGGGATGCAATATGCAAAGACCTGAACCAGCGTCCGGTAGAAGGTATCGACGGCAACAGCAGTAAGGAAGATATCCTTGCCATCCTTGCCAAATACGGTATCAGCAACAGTGAAGTGAAATTATGGGGTACAGGCACACCTCTTCGCGAATTCCTCTGGAGCGAAGAAATGGCAGATGCCAGCATCTTCGTCATGGAGCATGTAGACTTCAAAGACACCTACAAACAAGGTGATAAAGATATTCGTAACTGCCATATTAATATAGGTACAGGCAAGGAAATCTCTATCCGCGAACTGGCCGAACTGATAGTTTCCACCGTAGGTTACCAAGGTCAGCTGACTTTCGACAGCACCAAACCGGACGGAACCATGCGCAAACTGACTGACCCCTCGAAACTGCACGCTCTGGGCTGGCACCACAAAGTGGAGATTGAAGAAGGCGTACAACGCATGTACAACTGGTACTTAGGGCGGTAATGCATTAAATTCACCACAGAGTAACACAGAGTTTTATTAATTTGAACTCAAGGAAAATAAAACTCTGTGGAACTCTGTGTTACTCTGTGGTGAGATTCATCCGTCAAGCTAAATTGTACATCCCCTCCGCTTTTTTCAGTTAAAAATTTGCATTCTTTCTATAAAGCCTTATATTTGCACAAATTTCAACTAAATGTGCAATATATAATATCATGGAACAAAGTTTTATCGCCTATATTGAGAACAGCATTAAACAGAATTGGGACCTGGATGCCCTGACCGATTATAATGGGGCTACCCTGCAATACAAAGACGTAGCCCGCAAAATAGAGAAAGTACACTTAATCTTCGAAGCAAGCGGAATCAAGAAAGGAGATAAAATTGCCATCTGCGGACGTAACAGTTCACACTGGGGAGTTACTTTCCTCGCTACACTGACCTACGGAGCCGTTGCAGTTCCTATCCTGCACGAATTTAAAGCGGATAATATACATAACATCGTAAACCATTCTGAAGCCAAATTACTGTTTGTGGGCGACCAGGTATGGGAGAATCTGAACGAAGCCGCCATGACCATTCTGGAAGGCATCATCCTGATGACGGATTTCTCTATCCTGATATCCCGTACGGAAAAGCTGGATTATGCCCGCGAACACCTTAATGAGTTGTTCGGCAAGAAATATCCCAAGAATTTCCGCAAGGAACACATCGAATATCACAAGGACCTGCCTGAAGAACTGGCAGTAATCAACTATACTTCCGGTACGACGAGTTATTCCAAAGGCGTAATGCTACCCTATCGCAGTCTGTGGTCGAATACAGCATTTGCATTTGAGGTATTGCCACTGAAGGCCGGGGATAAGATTATCTCCATGCTACCGATGGCTCACATGTATGGCCTGGCATTCGAATTCCTGTACGAGTTCTCCGCAGGATGTCAGATATACTTCCTCACCCGTATGCCAAGCCCGAAGATTATCTTCCAGGCATTCTCGGAAGTGAAGCCGCACCTGGTGGTAGCCGTACCGCTTATTATAGAAAAGATTATCAAGAAGAACGTGCTTCCGAAACTGGAAACACCAACCATGAAACTATTGCTTAAAGTCCCCATCATCAACGACAAGATCAAGACAACCGTACGCGAAGGAGTAGTCAGTGCCTTCGGTGGACGTTTTGCGGAAGTTATTGTAGGGGGTGCCGCTTTCAACCAGGAAGTAGAACAGTTCCTTCGCATGATAGAATTCCCTTACACGGTAGGTTACGGAATGACAGAATGCGGGCCGATCATCTGTTACGAAGACTGGTCACGCTTCAAACCGGGTTCCTGCGGTAAGGCCGTCCCCCGTATGGAAGTGAAAATCCTTTCTCCTGATCCGGAAAACATAGCGGGAGAAATCGTATGCCGCGGACCTAACGTCATGCTGGGATACTATAAAAATGAAGAAGCCACCCGTGAGGCTATTGATGCAGACGGTTGGTTGCACACCGGTGACCTTGCGCTGATGGATGCCGAGGGCAATGTAACCATCAAGGGACGCAGCAAGAACATGTTGCTCGGTGCCAGCGGACAGAATATCTATCCCGAAGAAATAGAAGACAAGCTGAACAACCTGCCGTATGTTGCCGAAAGCATCATCGTACAGCAAAATGAAAAGCTTGTCGGACTGGTATATCCTGACTTTGACGATGCTTTTGCGCATGGTCTGACCACTACGGACATCGAACGTGTCATGGAAGAAAACCGCGTTGCGTTAAACGCAGAGCTTCCGGCATACAGCCAGATATTCAAAATGAAAATCTATCCCGAAGAATTTGAGAAAACGCCCAAACGTTCCATCAAACGGTTCTTATACCAAGAGGCGAAGGGATAAGAAAAAGAAACTAACCTTTATAAAGTATCATCTCAAATGAAAAACGAATTATTACTGTCTGCTGCCATATTGCCCATGTGTGGTATGGCAGGAGAAGCGATTGCGGCATCTCCGGCAAAGGGAGCGCCGAAAGAAAAGCAACGTCCGAACATAGTTCTGTTTTTGGTTGACGACATGGGATGGCAGGATACTTCGCTGCCTTTCTGGACTCAACGAACGCATTACAACGACACTTACCACACGCCGAATATGGAACGCCTGGCGGCACAAGGGAAGATGTTCACACAAGCATACGCCTGTAGTATCAGCTCCCCCACTCGGGTCAGTCTTTTTACAGGGATGAATGCCGCGCGGCATCGTGTGACAAGTTGGACATTACGCAAAAATACAACGCATGAACAACCGGACTCTGTGATGATCTATCCGGAATGGAATGTGAATGGTATTTGTCAGGAACCGGGAATCGAACGCACTACACAAGTCACTACGCTTGCACAAGTGCTTAAAGAGAACGGATATCAGACCATTCATTGCGGTAAAGCCCACTTTGGAGCCAATGATACTCCCGGAGCTGATCCGCTGACGATGGGCTTTGAAGTAAACATAGCCGGACACGCTGCCGGTTCACCGGCCAGTTACTACGGCAAGAATAATTTCGGTAATAAGCCGGACGGGAAAAGTCCGTTGGCAGCAGTTCCGGGATTGGAAAAATATCATGGTACGGACACCTTCCTCAGCGAAGCACTTACACTGGAAGCGATGAAGGCCTTGGATAGTGCACAACAAAAGGATGAACCATTCTTCCTATATATGGCTCATTATGCCATTCATACGCCTATACAACCGGACTATCGCTTCTATCAGAAATATCTGGATAAAGGACTTCCACCCGTAGAGGCCGCCTATGCCACCCTCATTGAAGGGATGGATAAAAGTCTGGGAGATCTGATGGATTATCTGGAACGCAACCATCTGACAGAAAATACAGTCATTCTCTTCATGTCCGATAATGGCGGACTGGCTGCACATACCCGTGCCGGAGAACTGCATACACAGAATTACCCGCTTAACAGCGGAAAAGGTTCCGCTTACGAGGGCGGTGTACGCGAACCGATGATCGTGAGCTGGCCCGGTGTAGTAACTCCGGACACGAAATGTGGAGATTATCTGATGATTGAAGATTTCTACCCGACTATTCTTGAGATAGCAGGCGTCCAGAAGTACACTACCGTGCAAAAACGGGATGGTATCAGTTTTATGCCGTTGTTGACAGGAAAGGGTAAAGTCAAGGATCGTGATATCTATTGGCACTATCCCCATAGTTGGGGACCTTCGGGCCCAGGTATTGGGGCTACCTGTTCCATCCGCTCCGGTGACTGGAAACTTGTATATTACTTTGCGGACGGTAAACGTGAACTGTTTAATATTCCGGAAGATATCAGCGAGAAAAACGACGTGGCTATAAAGAATCCGCGTATCGTAAAGAAATTAGCACAGAAATTAAGTAACTATCTCCGGTCGGTAGATGCACAGCGTCCTACGCTTCGTGCCACCGGCAAATTAGCCCCTTGGCCGGACGAAATTAAAGATTGAAACCAATGAGACGATTATTTCCATCCATTATTGCATTACTGATGGTTGCGGGTACACTCCCTGCACAGACCACTGACAGTCCGTCAACAACAAAGAAAGACAGAGAGCCTGTCGGCATCAACCTATCCTTGTGGAAGAACATGTCTACACAGCAGACTGATACTGTCGGCAGTACCTGCCTCAACCTCGGTCTTTTTTCCTCCATGAACCGCCTGAACGGCGTGGGTATCAATCTACTGGGTGGAGTGGTGTTGCGTGACATGAACGGTGTACAAATCACAGGACTTGCCAACTTAGTAGGAGGCAGTATGCGAGGCGTCCAGATTGCCGGTATCAGTAACGTGAATGGAAATAATCTCAGTGGCGTATCCATATCCGGTTTAGTCGGCATCACGGGAAATCATGCACAAGGTGTCATTTTCTCGGGGCTCACCAATATAACAGGAGACAACACCAGTGGTGTTATCATAGGTGGTCTGCTGAACATTAGCGGTGAGAACTCTTCGGGTGTGCACCTGGCAGGATTAGCCAATATTGCGGGTGAGAGCTTCAATGGCATCACCACTTCCGGGCTTCTGAATATTGTAGGCCAAAGTCTGCGAGGCATACAAATCAGCGGCTTGGGTAACATCACAGGAGAAGACATGCACGGTATGCAAATATCCGGACTCGGTAACGTGGTAGGCGGAAGTTTCACCGGTGCACAACTTGCCCCCATGAACATGGCAAAAAGCGGAAAAGGATTGCAAATTGGATTATTCAATTACTATAAGGAGAACTTCGATGGCTTCCAGTTAGGTCTGGTAAATGCCAATCCGGATACGAAAGTACAGCTAATGCTTTTCGGAGGAAACACTACAAAGCTGAATGTAGGTGCCCGTTTCAAGAACAAGCTGTTCTATACCATCTTAGGCGGTGGTACGCATTATCTGGATTTCAGCGATAAGTTTTCCGCCTCCCTCTTCTATCGTGCCGGTCTCGAATTACCTTTGTACAAGCAGTTGTTCATCAGCGGTGACCTGGGCTTCCAACACATCGAAAACTTCAAGAATAAAGATTACGGTTTCCCTGCACGCCTCTATGCCCTCCAGGCACGCGTCAATCTGGAATATCGCTTAACAGACCGCCTCGGTATATTTGTCACCGGTGGTTACGGCGGCAGCCGCTACTACAACAAGGGAGTTACTTACGATAAAGGAGTGATCCTGGAAGGAGGAGTGGTGCTGTTTAAATACTAAGTATTAACGTAAATTCGATATAAGAATTGGCGTATAACGGTATAGAAAGGAAGGAAACAAGTTGACGAGTTGACCAGGGGAAAAGGTTCCATGCGGCATAGGAGCATTGCGCAGCCCCTTGTCCCCTGGTCAACTCGTCAACTTGTCAACTTTCCCTCATAACCCGAAATAATGAGTCATTTACGTTATTAGGTCTTAAACATTTGTCAATACATTATGTGTAGCAGTCAATACCTAATACTCAGTATTCAGTTCTTTTCCTTTATAAATCCCGTCCTATACGCTACCAGCAACTTCTTCAGGTCCTGTATCTGCGTTACCAGTACTTTTCCCTTATCGGTATCTTTCACCATCATGCGTTGTGAATTGAACTCGACGACGAAAGTATTGGATTTGATATCCTGTCCCTCTTCTATTGCTTTCTGACGGCTTTGGAACGGTTCATGTTGCACTAGCTGTAAGCCATGTGAATGATATACCAGCGTATATCCGGCAATTCCGGTTTCCGGCTGATATGCTTTAGAGAATCCACCGTCAATCACCAGCAGTTTACCGTCTGCTTTTATCGGCTTCTCACCTTTGATAATCTTCACAGGCACATGCCCGTTAATGATGTGTGAATGAGGACCTGTAACCTCAAATTCCGCAAGAATACGCTCGCAAATATCCGCACGGTTACGCAAAGTATAATAATATCCTTTGGTCTCCTTAGACAGTTCTTTATCTCCGATGAAATAGCGTTCAAACGTTGCCATCTTATCCTTATCAAACGATGGAGCATTTGGGCCACACCACATATACCACACATAATCCAGCGCAAAACTCTTCTCCTCCGTACCGTCTTCATCAAAATAAGCTGTACGTATCAGCTGATCCGTTTTACACAATAATTTCTTACCCCAATATTCTTTCTTTCCGATGCGGACACGCTTGAAACTGCCATCTTCATTCAGAGGCATCGAAGCATGATACAACAGGTTACTATTACAAATCAGATACATACCACCATACGTAAATAAACAGCGCATGTGCTTCTTCAGCTTTTCACTGTTCATGAACGAAGCATGAATCTTATCAATCAACTCCCGTTCCTCATCTGACAGGCGATACGGATCAGCCGGATCAATCGTCGGGAAGTTGGTGTCGCGAAGCGGATATTCCTTTCCTTCGTACACAAAAACGCCTTTCTCGAAATCAATCTTTTCCAGCAACTTTCGGTTCTGCATGCCAAACTCAGGACGACGATCTATAATCTCCGCTTCCAGTTTGAACTGTATCACCGTAATGGCTTTATGCATCTGGGTAATCAACCGCAAAGTCTTCTCGTTATAGTTACCATCTGCGAAGTTCATCTTCGGTGCAAAGATTGTACAGGGATCATCCGCATAGGTATCCATGGCAAACGTGGCAAGCGGCAGCAAGTTAATGCCATACCCGTCTTCCAATGTCGCCAGATTAGCGTAACGCATCGACATACGGATCACATTGGCAATACAGGCGTCATTACCCGACGCTGCTCCCATCCAAAGAATGTCATGGTTTCCCCACTGGATATCGAAGTTATGATAATCGCAGAGTGTATCCATAATGATATGCGCTCCCGGACCACGGTCGTAGATATCTCCTACGATGTGCAGGGAATCAATCGTCAGCCGCTGGATAAGATTACACATCGCGATGATGAAATCATCTGAACGCTTGGTAGAGATGATAGTGCTGATAATCACATTGATATAGGCATGTTTATTAGGCTCTACACTCGACTCATGCAGCAATTCCTGAATGATATACGAAAATTCTGCCGGAAGTGCCTTGCGTACCTTTGAGCGTGTATATTTGGAAGATACATTCTGGCAAACTTTCACCAGCTGGTTCAATGTTATCAGATACCAGTCGTCCAGGTCAGCCTCCTGTTCTTTAATCAGTTGCAACTTCTCTTCGGGATAGTAAATCAGCGTACATATCTCTTTCTTCTCACTTTCACGCAGGGTATGCCCGAAGATTTCATTCACTTTTCGTTTCACGGCTCCCGAAGCGTTCTTCAACACATGCTGAAAGGCTTCATATTCACCATGAATATCGGTCAGGAAGTGTTCTGTCCCCTTCGGGAGGTTCAGTATAGCTTCCAAATTGATTATTTCTGTACTGGCATCCGCAATTGTAGGGAAACTGCGTGACAGCAACTGCAAATAACGCAAGTCGCTCATGATGCTTTCAGGGGTAATATTACTCATGATATCTAATTACAAATTACAATTTACAAATTATATATGGGCTTGTGTCTTCATTCCAAACCTCAACTCTACGTTTCTAATCCTCAACTCTACGTTCCCAATCCTCAACTCTACGTTCCCAACTCTTCACTATCAACTTAAAAAGAACATCAACAGCACTTGTGCAATAATCACACGCAGGAACATGCACAAAGGATAAACCGTAGCATAAGAAACTGAAGGATTATCACCAGGAATGGTATCATTCACATAATTCAATGCCATCGGATTCGCCATACTTCCACACAACATACCGGCTACCGAACCGAAGTCCACCTTCATCCAACGAAAAGCAATAACTCCCATAATCAATACAGGAACTACCGTCAGCGCACAGCCCACAGCTATCCACAGCAATCCTTCGGGACGAAAGACTGTATCGAAGAAATGAGCGCCCGCGTCCAGGCCCAGACAAGCCAGATAAAGCGACAAACCCAGTGCACGAAGCATCAGGTTCGCACTGCGTGTAGTATACGTAACCATGTGCATTCTGGGGCCGAAAGTACCGATAAGGATACCTACGATAATCGGTCCGCCTGCCAATCCAAGCTTCACCGGAGTGCTTACACCTGGAATAGCAATAGGGATAGCACCCAGGGCAAGTCCCAGGATAATACCAACAAATACAGCCACGAGATTAGGTTCTTTCAGGCTCTTCACTGCATTTCCCAGTACTCTTTCCACATTCTGTATAGCAGCGGCCTCACCTACTACCGTCAACCGGTCGCCCAATTGCAAGGTAAGCTCTGCCGTAGCCAGCAGCAATACTCCGCTACGATATACACGGCTAATATTGATTCCATAATGATTGCGCAGATGAAGCGAACCCAATTTCTTTCCGTTCAGTTCCGGACGTGTCACCACAATGCGCTGTGAAATCAGCTGGCTGTCGATGGCATTCCAATCAATGTCTTCCTTGTTCCAGTCCGTATTTTCCTGCTCACCAAACAGTACGGTTAGTGCAGGCACATTCTTTTCCGAGGTGATGACCAGCAGGCGGTCGCCTTCTTTTATCACTTTCTCAGAAGTGGGAATGCTCACATTCCCATCCCGCCACAAACGGGATATGACGAATTTAGGATAACTCAATTGAGCTATATCCTTCACACTCATATTAAAAATTGCCGGATTGTGGACCTGAAATGCAACGATATACGGTTTGTTCGCATCGTCTTTCTCTTTGATCTCCAAGTCTTCCTTACGAACCAACGCCTTGCGTATCATCAGAATACCAAGAATTACTCCCACTACGCCCAACGGATATGCCACCGCACATCCCAAAGCCGGCGTATTTGCTTCGATACCCATCTGTTTCAGAGTTTGCTGTGCAGCACCCAGCGCAGGTGTGTTAGTAGTAGCACCACAAAGAATTCCCACCATATCCGGCAGCGATATTCCCAGTCCGTAACTTCCTAAGAGTGTCATCACCGTACCAATCAGCACTACCCCCACAGCCAGCATATTCAGTTGTACGCCGCCCGTACGGAACGAACTGAAGAAACCGGGGCCGACCTGTAAGCCCAACGCATACACAAAGATTACCAACCCGAAACTCTCCGCATAGTTCAGCATTTGCGAGTCGATAGACAACCCGAAATGTCCGGCAATGATACCTGCAAAAAACACAAACGTCACGCCTAACGATATGCCGCAAATGTGTATTTTTCCCAGTCCCAAGCCGATAGCGGAGATCAACGAGAGTACCACAACCGCCTGTAGAGCGGAATGTTCAACGAATAAACTGTATAACCAATCCAATGTGTTTACGCTTTTAATTGATTTCGGAGTGCAAAGATAGGAAGTATTCCCGGAGAATGAGAATTAATTGCATAAAAAAAGCGGTCATCATTATTTGATAACCGCCTTATACCTTGTACACCCTCAGGGACTCGAACCCTGGACCCATTGATTAAGAGTCAATTGCTCTA
>ERZ773245.907-NODE-907-length-26222-cov-3.257003_pt1 | contig 26222 bp, 23 predicted proteins | sample MGYA00580988_ERZ773245 | MGnify/ENA primary metagenome ERZ773245 (study PRJEB29015, sample SAMEA2737792) | human gut metagenome | biome: human gut; feature: human-associated habitat; material: faeces | place: China | collected 2012 ... | reverse complement strand
GTTCTTGATGCCGAAATGCTTCATAAAGAAGGGTATCATCAGGATACACAGTGTCTCACTGATCTGTGAGATAGAATAGAGAATGACAGAGTGCTTCACGCCAAAGGTGTCAGCAAACTCTGGTATCTTGGCGAAACTCTCGATAAACGGGGTAGCAAAGCCATTGGTGATCTGCAGGCTGACACCTAACAACATGGAGAAAACGAAGAAGATTGCCATCTTCTTTTGACGGAACAGCGTGAAGGCACGCAGACCGAAGGCATCGACCAGACTCTTATGCTTGTCGTCATGACTGACGGGACAGGCTGGCAGGGTGAATGTGTAGAGGAAGAGCAGAATGCTCAGTGCGCCACTGACAACAAACTGCAACTCATTGGCCTTGAAGCCCATGACGTCGACAAACCACATGCTACAGATGAAACCTACTGTACCAAAGACACGGATGGGCGGAAAGTCCCTGACGGTGTCCATGCCTGCTTGGGTGAGGGCACAATAAGCTACGGAATTACTAAGTGCCAGAGTAGGCATGTAGAATGCTACGCTGACAGAGTAGAGGGTGAACAAAGTGGCAAAGGTCACGTTTGCGCCTGCATAATAGCCATAGGCTGCAGCTCCCATCATAAAAGCACCGGCCAGCAGATGGCAAAGACCAAGCAGACGCTGGGCGGGAATCCAACGGTCTGCAACAATGCCCATAAGGGCAGGCATGAAAATGGAAACGATGCCTTGCATGGCAAAAAACGCACCGATATGAGTGGACATTCCGGCATTGGTGAGGTAGATGCCCATACAGGTTAGGTAAGCACCCCAGACAGCGAACTGCAGGAAATTCATGAATGCTAAACGCACTTTTAAGTTCATGGCTATTATTTTCTTATTTGTTGTGATCAGTCTTGCAGTGTTAGTAACTTATTGTTGATTGACGGAATGATAGCTTCCGTTTCTCCATGACAGTTGTCTTGTGACCAGAATCTGATGGAGTTCCTTGTATTCTTCTTTGGACAGCAGGGGACAGGATATTTTCAGATGAAGGGTGTTGTCATCGGCATTTATTTCCGCTAACACCATTTGTGGATCGAGTTTTTCCTTTAGTGCTTTGTATGTCTGCTCCGGCATTGTGTCGGGTTTGGTCGTCAGCATACCAGCGAGGTCGTTGACGGACGGTGCACCTAAGAATTGGGCCGTGGACAGCTCTTTCCAATCTTGTGTGAAGAAGCGTATGGCGCTTTCGCCTGTTGGGATGGAGTCCTTATCGACAGAACCGGCCAACCAGGTTTCAACAAGACATACGATGGAATCCTGATTTGATGTGGGAAGTAATTTCAGTTGTATAGATTTGGTAGCATTGAGTTGGATATGGGCGTAACTGTTTGTCAATGTGTCCATTCTGCATTTGCCTTCAAGCAGATTGTCGACACTTCCGTCTACATGCATGGAAGCATAGGAGGGCATCTCCTGTCTTTGTTGCGGGTCGAGATAAGGAACAATAGTATCCGGCATCGTTTTCCATATCTCAGCGACCGTCTTTGCCGGGAGGTGAATGCTGAATGTTGTAAGCATCAGCACAAGGGTCATCAGCTGTTTCAGGCTGACGGCGTGATCTTTTTCCATAACGATACTATTATGATATTGCATACTTAGATGTCTATTTGATGAAAACCGGCAAATCATCTCATTGATGACTTTCCACTCTTCTTTTTGGCTTACAAAGTTATGAAAAAAGCGTGAAAGGAGAACGCTTTTCTACTATTTATTTTCACCTTATTTTTTCTTATGCCATGGTTTCTTATGCCACAGTTCTTTCCAGTTGTCGAAGTCGCGTTTGATCACAAAGCCTACTCCCTGGGTGTTTAAGGAGTTGCGGGTGAAGTAGCGGTCGTTGGTCTGGTTGTAGATGCGTACGCTCAGATTGCCGTTGGGCACGATGAGATAGCGGATGTCGAAGTCACCGATAAACGACTGGTTGGCCGTGGCGGCATTGTCGCGGTAACCAAACTGCCCGTTGAAGAGAAGTCGGTTGTTGAGGAGGCTGCCGCTGAGGATACCTTCGTATTCGGCGTTGTTCCAACCTTCTGTACCTGTGGAGATGTTGGCGCCAAAGTTCCAGTTCTTGTTTTTCACGACAGAGCCAAGCACGTTGTTGATCTGTTGGCTCAGCTGTCCGCTGAGGATGCTCTGCATGGCAAGCGTCGTCTGGCTTTCCTTGGCTTCAGCATTCTGGGCGTTGTTTTCGGTCTTATTGTAGAAGCGGCCTACGGCAAGCAGATACAGCACTTGCTGCTTCATCTCGTCTTCACTGTTGATGATGCTGTAGATCATCTGTTTCACGTCGGCACTGACTGTCGGCATGTCCATGTCGAAGTCTACTTTAGGATCAGACGGAGTGCCGGTGACTTTCATCAGACAGTTGACGCGGATGTTGTTGCCGGAGAATCTGTGACCCAACTGCAGGTCGGCAAGATTGGCGGAGTTGAGCGTATATTGCGCTTCAAGGTTGAGACTTGCATTGCTTGGCTCTCCGCCGAAAGAGATGGTGCCGCCTTGTTTGAACGTGAAGTCGCGCTTGATGATGTTCTGAATAGTCAACTTATAGATGCCGTGATCAACAACATAGTTGCCGTAGAGGTTCACGCCACCTTTATTATAATAGGTGGCACGGATGGCACCGGTGCCGTTGAGATCGATATAGTCGCCGCTCGTCTTGTCCATGATGACCTTCAACGTAGCGTCGGGGGTGGCATGGATGAGGAAATTGATATGTATGTCGGTAGGCACGTCTTCTGGTTCAGTGTCGTTGTCTGTGAGAGGCAACGCTTTGGCCAGTCGTGCTTGGAGCGAGTCTCTGGATACCCATTGGATAAACTCTTGTGTGCCAATAGCCTCGGGACTGGTGATGTCGTAACACATCACAGACCCACGAGAGGGTGTGGCATCCACCTTAATGTTTACTTCTCCAGGTTTGCCGTTGATGTCGACTGAGCCGGTTCCGGCGATCGTGCCATAGACGGTACTGCCGTCGTCTGGTCCAGGTTCATAGCCAAGCAGGTTGTCGGCCTTGACATGAAGGTCGTAGCTCAGATGGGAGAGATGGGTATGGTATAGGGCACCGGTGAGAAGCCCACGGCTGCCGAGTCGGTCGTGGATGGTGTCATCCACAAACTGAATCTCATTCACCAAGAAGCGGATAGAGTCATCGGATAGGTAATACCTTGTATTAATAGGTGTAATCGTGGTGGCTCCCGATACCTTGGCCCCACCCGTGAGGTTGATCTTTTTCAAGTCGCCCCATAGGCTTAGCTTGCCGTTGACCGAAAGGTCTATGTTGCTCATGAAGTTGGAACAGAAACCTTTGAGAAACTCGCCTCGGGTGTTTTCGGCGTTAAAGGTGAGGTTGATGTCATTGCGCTTGGGTGAGACATAGCCATTGATGACAGTCCGTCGGTCTTGAATGCCTCTGTCGGTATGCATCGTATCCAGGGCGATCGCGTCGATGTCGATCTGCTTCTTCTCGTTGTTCCACCTGACATTGGCATTGAGCGTTCCCATATTGCCTTCTTCAAACTGGAAATTGGAGACCACTATGTTGCCTTTAGCCTTTGGCGTGTCGAAGAGTGAGGACAGGCATGCCTTACCGTTGACATTGCCGGAAAAGTCTACAGAATGGAAGTTGACAAGGTCGAGGATATACTCGACATTGACATTGTTGAGGTCCACAATGATAGAGTCATCACAGTTGGGCGATGCCTGGCCATTGATACGGACAGACTGTGAGTTGCTGGCAATGTTGAGATTGTCGATGGTGAGGTGCTTCTTGCTGTAAGTGAGCTGGTCGGCATGAATGGTATACACGGAATCTCCAACGAACAGATGGGATTTTTTGACATCAAAAGACGCAACCACTTGGTTCTTCTCATTGGTGAGGAATGCCATGTCGGCATTGAGTTGTCCTCTCAAGCGTTGCTTCTTGGCATGGTTGTCCATAGACAGACCGGTACGCAAGGTGTTGCCGACGGCGGTAGCTTGGAGCTGATAGTCTGTGCCAAGTCCTCGGTCGTCCATCTTGGTGAGTGAGCCCCGACAACTTAACTGGTTGTTGGGTGATGTGGCAATGAAGTCGACATTTTGATAGTGTCCTCCATTGTAGGCAAGATCCGGTGCAACGACATGACAGTCAATGGCCTCGGTCTTGCTGTCCAAACTGCAAGTGAGAGAGAGGGGCTGCAGAAGACTCAGATCCATGCCCGTGAAGAAGCGCAGCCAGTCATCACGTAGGACGGTAGCTGTCATTGCGAAGTTATTGGAGTGGGTAGGGCGGTATCTGAAAGATGTCAGGGTCTGTATGCTTGGAAGCTGATGGACAAAGACGTTTTGGATACTTTGCAAAAGCGTAGCATAGTCAAACTGTCCCGTCACTTCAGCATGTCCGAAATCGCTGAGCATCGTGACGAAATGGTCATGATTGCTCTTGCCGGCTTTGACCTGCAAAGACTGTAGCTCGTAGCTCTCTTCACCTCTTTGGGCACGGAAATTAGTGATTTTGAGAAGACCGTCGAGGTTGTTGAGGCTTGAGCCGGAGAGATTGGCTGAGAGATTAACGGCATAGTTGGTGTCGCCAAGCTTGCCCTTGAGCAAGTTGACAGCGGACGGGCGCAGTCGGGAAATCTCCGCTTCAAGGGCGTAATGATGGCGGGAAAGCGATATTCCGTCCTTGCTCTCTATGGTAGCAACGATGTTAGGGTCGTTGATGGAGCAGCGGCCAGAGAATGTCTCATTCCTATAAGCACCGTTGATGTCAATATGCTGATAAGGATAGCCTTTGAAGTCGATTCGGTCGACACGCCCGTCTGCCAGGAACATCTTCTTTTGAAGATTTCCTGCCACTTTGATGCTTGCGGCCAAATCCCCCAAGTCTTTGTTAGCCGTGATCTGCTGGAGATTGAAACGTTGCGTCTCAAGATAACCGGCAAGCGCCTGGTGATCCATTGTGAAATTTACTTTAGCATTTCCTGCGTCTGAGAGCAGAGCTCCAATGACTTGTATTTGCTTTGTGCCTTTTCCGCGTCCATTGCCAGTGAAAGCAAGATGATCGAGACGATCGGCAACTGCCGGAAGACCCACGTTGAAGATATTCTTACCCTCCTTATTTATATATAGACGTTGGCAGATGATGCTCCAGTTGGGTTGATGGCTGCCGAGTGTTGTACGGATATCGCCACCGAAATGGAGAATGGATGATTTGCGGGCAGTACCGGGAAAGACATCAAAAAGAATGTTTTCAATCACGACATGATGTTTCGTGCCGTGAAATCGTGTGCAGAACTGAATGTTGTCTTGCGATCTTTTGATCTTGTTGGTGAGGCAACTGATGTCGTATGTACTGATAACTGAAGGTTGAATGCTACCTACGTAAGACATTGATTCCCAATCTATCATATCGTTCTTGCGCAAGAAATTAACAGCGATCTCTTTCAGCGATACCTTCGATGTCGGTGTGCGAAGGAAAAGATGGTCCAATGTAATCTTGTGGGGTGACAAAGACGCTTTGGCGGTGAGTTCCTTAATGTCCAGACCACACTGCTCTGTGAGACTGAGTTTCTTGATGTTGATGCTGCCAGCGTCTTTTGTCAAGTCCGACAGCAAGATATGCGTACTAATGTTCTTGATATTGAGATGATGGAAGTCTAAAGTGTGCTTCTTCGGCATATCTAACTGGTCATAACAGAGCGCACCACGTCGGATGATCAAGCTGTGAATCTGAAAGTTGAGTTTGGAATGGTTGGTAGTGTCTTTGGAAACCAGAGAGTCCACGATAAACTGATAATTCGGTTTGGCACTCGCTGTTGCCCGATTGATGTGGACGTCAGCGCCGAAGAGCTGGGCTGAGGTGATACAAATCTCGTTGTGAGGCAGTTGGAGCAGATCGAGCTTGGCAGGGGCGGCGCTGCTGATCGAGCATCGTCACGTCGTCGATGATGATACGGTTGAACAGACCGACATCAATGCGGCCTACACATACCTTCGTGCCAAATTTTTCAGACAGGGCAGAGGCCACTTCGCGTCCGAGATATTTTTGTACAGCAGGTATGTTCACAGCGATGGTAAGGGTGACGTAAAATGTCAATAAAACCCATACCACAGTATTGATAGTGTGCCTTAACCATTTCATTTTCTGTGCAAAAATATAAAATTAAACTCGAAAATGAAATAAAATGGCTGTCTTTATCATTTTTAATCTAAATTTTCAGTATATTTGCATCGTCAAAGATTGCTTCTCCATTAAAAGGAGAGTTTCAGGACATGCATATTGGGACAAGATAAGACATTTCAGCATCATATCATAAGAAGTATTACTTATTATTTTTTCTATGACAAATGTAGTTAAGATACGAAAAGGCTTAGACATCCATTTAAAGGGAAAAGCCTCGACGGAAAAGCAAGTAGAAGTGATTTCGTCGGGAGAGTATGCCCTTGTGCCAAGTAGTTTCGTAGGTTTAAAGCCAAAAGTAGTTGTCAAGGAGGGAGATCATGTCCTTGCCGGAGATCCCTTGTTTGTGGACAAGTTATCCCAGGAGGTGCGTTGTGCTTCTCCAGTGAGTGGCACTGTGGAGCAGATACTTCGTGGTGAACGGCGTAAAGTGCTCTATGTGAAAGTGAAGGCTGACCATGAGCAGAGCTTTCATGATTATGGCAAACACGATGTAGCATCGTTGGACGGGAATGCAGTGAAATCATTGTTGTTGGAGTCCGGACTGTTTGCTTATATCAATCAGCTGCCCTACGCTGTTGTTGCTTCCCCCGCTTCGTCTCCTAAGTCAATCTTCGTTTCTGCCTTGCGTGACATGCCGTTGGCTGCTGACTTTGAAGTGGAGCTTAAGGGCAATGAAGCTGCTTTCCAAACAGGTCTTACTGCATTGTCGAAGATGGCACCCGTCTCTTTGGGTATTGGTGCCGCACAGCAATCCGCAGCACTCACGCAGGCTAAGGATGTAGAGACAACCGTGTTCGACGGTCCTTGCCCTGCCGGAAATGTAGGCGTGCAAGTCAATCACCTCAATCCTGTCAACCGTGGCGAAGTGGTTTGGACTGTAGATCCATCTGCAGTTATCTTTATCGGTCGTCTGATGCTGACCGGTAAGGTGGATCTTCACCGAGTCATCGCCATAGCAGGCAGTCAGGTGAAGGAACCGGCATACGCCAATGTGTTGGTGGGAACGAAGCTGTCTGACATTCTGAAGGATCGCTTGTCATCAGATCAGCACGTTCGTATCCTCAATGGCAATCCCCTGACGGGTGTGAAGAGTGGCTTGGATGATTATCTGGGTGCTCATACATCCGAGGTGACTGTCATTCCGGAGGGTGATGACCGCGACGAGATGCTGGGTTGGATCGCACCCCGCACCAAAGACTTCTCGGTTTCCCATAGCTATTTCTCTTGGCTCCAGGGCAAGCACCATGAATATGATCTTGATGCGCGCGTCAAGGGTGGCGAACGACATATGATCATGAGTGGCGAGTACGACAAGGGGTTGCCGATGGACATCTATGGAGAGTATCTCATCAAAGCCCTTATATCCGGCGACATCGACCGTCAGGAGCAATTGGGCATTTATGAGGTATCGCCCGAAGACTTTGCTTTGGCAGAGTTTGTGGATTCCTCTAAGCTGCCATTACAAAAGATTGTGCGTCAGGGACTCGACATCCTGCGCAAGGAGAATGCTTGATGTAAATTAGCACAGAAACAATAATATAAAACTATGAATGGTTTAAAAAAATACTTTGACCGCGTTCGACCCAATTTCCAAGAAGGCGGAAAGCTTCATGCCTTCAACAGCATCTATGAAGGCTTTGAGAGTTTTCTGTTCGTTCCCAATACTACGTCGAATTCCGGTGCCAGTATTCACGACGCCTTAGATTCGAAGCGCATCATGAGCATCGTCGTCATCGCTCTGCTCCCTGCGCTGCTCTTCGGCATGTACAATGTAGGCTATCAGAATGCCGCGGCTGCCGGTAAACTGGCCGAGACTGGTTTTTGGTCGCTTTTCTTCTATGGTTTCCTGGCTGTATTGCCCAATCTGCTGGTGAGCTACATCGTAGGTTTGGGCATTGAGTTCGCGTGGGCTCAGTGGAAAGGCGAGGAGATTCAAGAAGGCTATCTGGTTTCTGGTATCATCATTCCGCTGATCATCCCAGTGACCACTCCTTTATGGATGTTGGCCATTGCCGTTGCTTTTGCAGTCATCTTTGCCAAGGAGATCTTTGGTGGCACGGGTATGAACATCTTCAACGTGGCTATTGCTGCCCGTATGTTCCTTTTCTTCTCTTATCCAAGTAAGATGACGGGTGACTCGGTGTGGGTAAGCACTGATTCCATCTGTGGCCTCGGCTATCAGTTGCCCGATGGTTTCACGGCCGCTACACCGTTGGGTCAGATTGCCCAGGGCATCACGCCACAGTCAAGTCTGGCTGACATGGTCCTGGGTTTCATCCCCGGATCAGTAGGTGAGACTTCTGTCATCGCCATTGCTATTGGCGCTGTCATTCTGTTATGGACAGGCATTGCCAGTTGGAAGACCATGCTGAGCGTCTTTGTCGGCGGCATTGCCATGGCTTTGATCTTTTCCGTGACAGGTAAGACACCTATTTCTTGGTATGAGCACATCGTGTTGGGTGGCTTCTGCTTTGGTGCCGTATTCATGGCTACCGACCCTGTTACCTCTGCACGTACTGAGACTGGTAAGTATATCTATGGACTTCTCATCGGTATCATGGCTGTGGTGGTGCGCGTGCTGAACCCAGGTTATCCCGAGGGTATGATGCTCGCTATCTTCTTCGGCAATATGTTTGTACCGCTGATCGACTACTGCGTCGTTCAGTCCAACATCTCGAAGCGTGCCAAACGTTCTTCTAACTAATCAAGCAGACGACATTATATAATATAAGGTATGAAAACAAATTCCAATTCTTATACGATTGTCTATGCTGCCGTTCTTGTGGTGATCGTTGCCTTCTTGCTGGCCTTTGTCTTTCAGGCACTGCGCCCGGCCCAGGAAGCTAATGTGGCACTTGACAAGCAGAAGCAGATACTCTATTCGCTCAACATCCGTGGCTTGCAGGATCAGGCTGCTGCCGCCAAATATAAAGAGGTGGTCACTGCCGACGAGATTATCGATGCCAACGGCAATGTTGTTGACAAAGGCTCGAAAGGCGGCACGGCTGCTGGCTTTAAACTCAACTCTGGTGATTTCAAGGCCGGTAAGTTGGCTGTGTATGTCTGCTCCGTCAATGGACAGACCAAATATGTGATTCCTGTCTATGGCATGGGATTGTGGGGACCGATCAGTGGCTACATCGCTTTGAACGACGACAAGTCCACAATCTATGGCGCTTACTTCAACCATGAGAGTGAGACTGCCGGACTGGGTGCCGAAATCAAGGACAACCAGAAGTGGCAGGAGCAGTTCCAGGGCAAGAAGCTCTTCAAGGGCGCAGATCGCAATGCCATCGCCATCTCGGTGTTGAAGAAGCGCGACAGCAATGATCCCAACTCTGTAGATGCCGTAACAGGCGCAACGCTGACATCCAATGGCGTCACGGATATGCTTCACGACTGCCTTGGACAGTATGTTAAATTTCTGAATGCTAAATAATAAAGACGAATTATGAGTTTATTCAGTAAGCAAAATAAAGAGGTGCTGGGTGGCCCGTTGAATATCAACAACCCGATCCTCGTTCAGATTCTCGGTATCTGCTCTGCATTGGCCGTGACATCTCAGCTCAAGCCCGCCATTGTCATGGGACTGGCCGTGACGGTGATTACGGCTTTCTCCAATGTGATCATTGCACTCATCCGCAAGACCATCCCAATGCGTATCCGCATCATCGTGCAGTTGGTCGTCGTTGCCGCACTGGTGACCATCGTTAGTCAGATTCTGAAGGCTGTGGCCTACGACGTGAGTGTTCAGCTCTCGGTGTATGTAGGACTGATCATCACCAACTGTATCCTCATGGGTCGACTGGAGGCTTTTGCCATGATGAACAAGCCTTGGCCAAGTTTTCTCGACGGTATCGGCAACGGTCTCGGCTATGCCATGATTCTGGTCATCGTCGGTGCTTTCCGTGAGTTCTTTGGCCGCGGTTCACTCCTTGGCTTCAAGATCATCCCTCAGAGCTTCTACGACGCAGGCTATGTCAATAATGGTATGATGACCATGCCAGCCATGGCTCTTATCCTCTTGGGATGTGTCATTTGGGTTCACCGAGCCTATTTCTATAAAGAGGACAAGAAGTAAGGTTTGTCGGTATTGATCATTATTAAAGTGATATTTCTATTATGGAACATTTCTTTGGATTATTTTTCAGGTCGATCTTTGTCGACAACATGATATTTGCCTTCTTTCTCGGCATGTGCTCTTTCCTGGCTGTGTCGAAGAACGTAAAGACATCATTCGGATTGGGTATGGCCGTGACCTTCGTGTTGTTGGTCACCGTGCCCGTTGACTATTTGCTTCAGGTGTATGTCCTTGGACCGGATTGTCTGGTCAAGGGTGTGGACTTAAGCTATCTGAGCTTCATCCTGTTCATTGCCATTATCGCCGGCATCACCCAGCTGGTAGAGATGGCCGTGGAGAAGTACAGTCCCTCCTTGTATTCAGCACTGGGCATTTTCTTGCCTCTGATTGCTGTGAACTGCTGTATCATGGGTGCTTCGCTGTTCATGCAGCAGCGTATCAACATGGATCCGTCGAGTGCGCAGTACATAGGTTCCGTGTGGGACAGCATCGGCTATGCCCTCGGTAGCGGACTGGGTTGGACGTTGTCCATCGTGTCCATGGGTGCCATCCGCGAGAAGATGGAGTATAGCGATGTGCCCAAGCCATTGCAGGGTATGGGCATCACCTTCATCACTGTGGGCCTCATGGCTATGGCCATGATGTGCTTCTCAGGTATTAAATTTTAAGGAGAAGAAAACATAGATTATGGGACAGTTTATATCAGTAAGTATCGCAGTCTTCCTTGCTGCGATTCTCCTTTTGGTCATCATCCTGCTCATTGCGAAGAAATATCTCTCGCCCAGCGGTAATGTGACCATCACAATCAACGGTGACAAGAAACTCACGGTGCCCCAGGGCGACAGCCTGATGTCTACGCTCAATTCCAATGGCATCTTCCTGCCTTCAGCCTGCGGTGGCAAGGCCAGTTGTGGACAGTGCAAGGTACAGGTGCTCAGCGGTGGCGGTGAGATCCTCGACTCAGAGCGCCCGCACTTCACGCGTAAACAGATCAAGGAGCATTGGCGTCTGGGATGCCAGACAAAGGTCAAAGGCGACTTCGACATTAAGATTCCGGAGTCTATCCTTGGCGTGAAGGAGTGGGAGTGCACCGTCATCTCCAACAAAAATGTCTCCAGCTTTATCAAGGAGTTCAAGGTGGCATTGCCACCGGGTGAGCACATGGACTTCATTCCGGGCTCTTATGCTCAGATCAAGATTCCGGCTTACGATTGCATCGATTATGACAAGGACTTCGACAAGAGCATGATTGGAGACGAATATATCGGAGCTTGGAAAAAATTCAATATCTTCTCGCTGAAAGCTCATAATCCGGAGCCTACCGTACGTGCTTATTCTATGGCCAACTATCCCGCTGAGGGCGACATCATTACGCTGACCGTGCGTATCGCTTCCACGCCGTTCCTGCCAAGACCACAGGTGGGCTTCCAGAATGTGCCGACGGGTATTGGTTCGTCTTACATCTTCAGCCTCAAGCCTGGAGACAAGGTGATGATGAGTGGTCCTTATGGAGACTTCCATCCACGTTTCAACACGGGGAAGGAGATGATTTGGATCGGTGGTGGTGCCGGTATGGCTCCTCTGCGTTCTCAGATCATGCACATGACCAAGACGTTGCACTGCACCGACCGTGAGATGCATTTCTTCTATGGTGCACGCTCGCTGACAGAGGCCTTCTTCTTGGAGGACTTCTGGGAGCTGGAAAAGGAATTCCCCAACTTCCACTTCCATCTCTCTCTCGACCGTCCTGATCCCAAGGCCGACGCAGCCGGTGTGAAGTACTATGCCGGCTTTGCAGTGAACTGCATCCGCGACACCTATCTCAAGGATCACGATGCACCGGAAGACTGCGAGTACTACCTCTGTGGTCCTCCAATGCTGATCAAGACCGTGACCGACTACCTTGATTCTCTCGGTGTGGAGCCTGAGAATATCATGTATGACAACTTCGGGTAAGGTTATGCAAACCACATGAAAGTATATATAAACAGAAAGAAAGCCGCTGAATTTCAGCGGCTTTCGTCGTATATGATAATTTGGTTTTGTGATGTTTGCATAGATACATAGACGTTATTTCTGAAATTGATAATGCATTACTTTATGAGTTCTGTAGAGAACAACGCCTCGTATCAACAGATAGAGGATGAAGGCCAGCCACAACAGATGATTGGTCCAAGCCCGAGCGGGAAGGGTGAGGGAAAATGATACCCATGCCACGACAAAAAACAGCAGAGAGGCGACAAAACTGGCCAACAGCATCGGACGTGTTAGTGTAAGTCCAATGCAGATTCCATCCAAAACAAATGCCAAAGTGCCCGCAAGTGGTATCATGCAAGCCCAGGGCAGGAAGTGGTCAGCCACAGATACCACCGTAGGGTCGCTGCTCAGTAAGCCTACCAACAGTTTACCACCGAGCACATAGAGCAGAGTGGCGGTGAAGGATAGTCCCGTGCCCCATTGGATCAGCCGTCGGGTGACGGCGTTCAGTCCCTGACGGTCATTGGCGCCCAAAGCATGTCCCGAGAGTGCTTCCCCGGCAAAGGCAAAGCCGTCCATGACATAGCTGAACAGCGTGAAGAAGGTCATCAGCAAAGTGTTGGCTGCCAGCACTGTGTCGCCTTGACGGGCGCCGAAGGCTGTGAAGCCAAAGTTGACAGCAACGAGGCAGACTGTTCTAAGGAAGATGTCGCGGTTGAGCGAAAAGAAATGAGCCAATTCGGTGCGCTGCAAAAGTTCCATCCATGAGATATGTATGCTACCCAAGCGAACCACATGGCGGCGGAGCATATAGACTGAGGCGAAGAGTCCTGTCCATTGGGCAACAAGCGTTCCAAAGGCCACTCCCTGCATTTTCATGTCAAGTCCAATGGCTAAGGACAATGATACGCTGACGTTGACAACATTCTGAAAGATTGCCACATACATCGGCGTGCGCGTGTCTTGCATGCCTATGAACCAGCCATTGAGACACATCAATGCCAGGGTAGGGGGCGCACCCCAAATGACGATGTGGAAATAGACATTGGCGATGGCTCCCACACCAGCAGAAGGAGAAATAAGCCATAGTGCCAACTTCCAAAGCGGATATTGCAGCAGCAGGATGAGGGTCGCCACGCTGAAGGCCACACCGAGAGCCCTAAGCAACGATGCGTAAATTGCTTTGCGGTCGCCAGCACCATGTGCTTGTGCTGTAAGGCCACTCGATCCCATGCGCAGAAAGCCGAAGAGCCAATAGGTGACATTGAAAAAAGTTGTGGCTACTGACATTGCTGCAAGATAAATACCAGAGCCAATGTGCCCAACGATGGCAAGGTCACAGAGACCAAGGAGTGGGATAGTGATGTTGTTGATGACCGAGGGCAAAGCCAGTTGCAGGATTCGGCGGTCGAGTGTGGACAGCGTTATGGACATGAGAACGAGTATATTAAAGAAGCGGAGCCTCTTTGGCCCCGCTTCTTCGTGATAAGTTAAATCGCATCGAAGAATCTTCGGATTTCTATCTCTTCTTATTCTTCAATCATTGTATTTGATTATCGTCGGGGAGTAGACATCCCCCCCCTTCGGAGTTGCTTATACATTCTTGGCAGCAAGCGGAGCAGCCTGGGTGTAGACACGTGTGGAAAGATCTTTGTCGAGCGTATAAATGCCGTAGCCGTTGTCACCGATCATCTTCAAGCTATCGATGATGTTCTTGGCATTTTCCTCTTCCTCGACCTGCTCGTCGATGAACCATTTGAGCATGCTCTGTGTAGCGAAGTCGTTGTCCTCAAGTGAGGTGGAGTAGAGTTTGTTGATGAGTCCTGTCACCGTCTGCTCATGCTTGAGGGTGTTTTGGAAGAGGTCGAGAGGACTTGTCCATTCTGTGGGTACGCCCTGGATGGGGTCGAGCATCACGCGGCCATCACGCTGCAGGATGTAGTCGAAGAAGATCTTCACATGGTCCAGCTCCTCCTGATACTGCACCTCGAACCAGTGTGCCATGCCGGGGTAGCCCTGTGCGTTAGCAAAAGCTGACATAGACAGATAGAGATAAGCTGACCAGAACTCGGCATTGATTTGCGCATTGAGCGCGTCTTGCATTTTTTGACTTAACATAATAAAAGCTGTTTATTAAATGATGAGGTCAGTCATATTCATGCCTGTATGACTCAGACTTGAACATTCTGATCTGCTGATTCAAATCTGCATAAGATATTTCTTAAATGCTTCGAAATTGTTAGGCATCTCCACACTCTGTTTCTTTCCGCGCATGAAAGCCTGGAGTCGCTCAGGAATGGCAATGTCGGCATTGTCGATTGCGTCAACCTTCTCCTTGAATTTAGCAGGGTGAGTCTCGAGGAAGATACCAACCTGTCCGGGCTGCAACTGCTCGGAAAGCGCTTGATAGCCACAGGCACCGTGAGGATCAAGAACATAACCAGTTCCGTCGTAGCACTGCTTCATAGTTTTGCGAATGGCGTCGTCGCTATAGGTAGCACCCGAAATGTCATTGCAGATAGCTTTCCAGTCGTTGTTGTAGAGGTCGAGAATCCGTGCAAAGTTGCTTGGATCACCGACGTCCATTGCATTGGCAAGCGTCTGCTTGCTCGGCTGCGGTGAGTAGACACCCGTCTGCAGATAGTTGTAGAAGATGTCGTTGGCGTTGTTGGCGGCGATGAAGTGCTTCACGGGCAGTCCCATGCGGGCACCGAAAAGTCCTGCGGTGATGTTGCCGAAGTTACCACTTGGAACGCAGACAACCATATCCTTACGTCCTGGTCCAACAAGTCCCATGCGTTTGAGCTGTGCATAGGCATTGAAGTAATAGAAAGCTTGGGGCAGGAAGCGTGCCACATTGATGGAGTTGGCAGAAGTCAACTTCATGTGATCGTTGAGTTCCTTGTCCATGAACGCATTCTTCACCAGCGCCTGACAGTCGTCGAAGACACCGTCGACCTCCAGTGCGGTGATGTTGCGTCCGAGGGTAGTGAACTGGCTCTCTTGGATTTTGCTGACCTTTCCCTTGGGATAGAGAACATAGACGTGGATGCCGTCGATGCCGAGGAAGCCGTTGGCCACTGCCGATCCTGTGTCGCCAGAGGTTGCCACGAGCACGTTGACCTCATGATGAATGCCCGTAGCCTTCTCGTCTTTCTTAATGAAATATTGCAACAGACGGGCCATGAAGCGGGCACCTACATCCTTAAAAGCCAAAGTGGGGCCGTGGAAGAGCTCAAGGCTGTAGATGTCGTCTTTGACCTGATGCACTGGAGTATCGAAGGCCAAGGTGTCGAAGACAATCTGTCGCAGCGAATCTTCGTCTACGTCGTCACCAAAGAAGCAGCGGGCTACCTCCAAGGCAATCTCTTGAAACGAGAGCTTGTCGATGTTCTCAAAAAACGACTCGGGCAAGCGCTTGATGGTCTCGGGCATATACAGTCCGCGGTCGGGAGCCAGTCCGTGCTCCACAGCCTCACGAAGTGTGGCCATGGGAGCTTTATGATTGGTTGAATAGTATTTCATAATTTGATTGATTTCAAATGTTTATCTATATTTTATTCGATACTCATAAATTTTTCCATGAACTCGTTGAGGTGGAGCATGCCGTAGGCACCTTCCACACACGACACCTCATCGTAGGTTTGTACGTTGTCGGGCTCAATACCACGATACCAAATGAGGAAAGGTACTGGCTCCTTGACGTGAGTGCGGATCTCAACGGGCGTTGGATGGTCGGGGAGCACCGCAATGCACACGGGTTCATTCCATGTGCTCACCTCTTCGAAGATGGGTTTCACGATGCGTCGGTCGAGATAGTCGATGGTGCGCAATTTCAGTTCCAGATCACCATCATGCCCAGCCTCATCACTGGCTTCGAGATGTAGAAAAACGAAGTCCTGATGACGCAGCGCGTCGATAGCAGCCTGAGCCTTACCTTCATAGTTCGTATCGGAGAGTCCGGTGGCTCCCGGCACTTTCACCACGTCGAGTCCGGCATAGTGTCCGATGCCCCTCTGCAGTATTATGTTTTAAAATTTGACCTAAGCCAGCTGGATTCTTCCGCTTCACTTACCGGTGGAAGCTGGAATTACAGTGCACTGTTTAACAATGCCATAAATAACGAGCAGGCTGATATTTATTTCCCGGAGGAGATACTCCACTCTCTTCCGGTACAGTCTTTATTTGACGACTGTGTCCGTGAAATGCAAAATATGCAGTATGGGTATCAGATGATCCTGCAGTCAAAGGTCAAAGAACTTCTGACCTGGCTGCTTCGCATCTGGCGCGATGACGGGTTCGATACTGACTGTTATTTTTCTTCACTCACAAAAGAAAATACAATCTATACCATCACAGAATACATTGACCGTCACGCCTGCGAAAATATCCGCGTAGAAGATATTGCCGCACTCTGTCATATGAGTTATTCACATTTTGCCAAAAATTTCCGTGAAATCTATGGGCAGTCCTGTAAAAAATACATTGAATTTATCCGGCTGTGCAAAGTAGAAGATATGCTTCTTTTTACAAACTTTGATCTAAATTATATCAGTCAGGAGACGGGATACGCCGACTGCAGTCACCTGATCCGGTCATTTAAAGAAAAATATGGTGTTTCCCCGCATCAATATCGCAGGCAGCATTCCTCACCCAGACAGAATCACTGATTCATAATGGATTCAAGTGTACTGGTATCACTTAAAACCGGCATGAGAAACATGATTGCAGTAATCATTAGTGCAGCGATCACCAGTCCGATAATTGAAGTGATCAATGCAGCGGTTGCCGTACCGTTCTGCTGTGGTTTTATTTTTTTCGAACAGATTGCACCAAGCAGACCGACCAGACCAAATCCTGCTCCATATCCCACAAACCCTGTCACAATGCCAAGGATTCCAAGAACTAATGATACCGTCGCAATATTTTCTCCCTCACGCTCTGACGGGATGATAATCTCACCTTCTCTCATTTCCACAATCTCGTCTAACTTGCTTCTCCGCAGTAATACGATACATGGAACCAAAAACAGCGGAACTGTCACTACAAGATTTAACACGGAAAGGCTGCCGATCATGTCCGTCATATCACCATTTCCAAAGATACCGCTCGCCATCAGGCCTCCAAAATCAACAAGTGCATGAATTATGATACAGATCCATAAATTTCCGCTGCGCAGATAGATCGCTGCAAACAGCACACCGAGCAATGTTGCCTGCAGTGCCTGGATCAATGCGCTGGATAATGGCACACCGGAAAGCACATTCGGGATATGTGCAGCGCCAAAGATCACGCTGGATAAAATAATGGCTGCAAGTACACCCCGTCTTGTGTTTGAAAAACGGTCGGCAAAAAGATTCAACACGATTCCACGCATGATCACTTCCTCATTCATGCCTACGAAAAACATTGTCAATATGTAAATGATGATCCCACCGGCAGAACGCACTCCGTCTGAACCGGAAACACTCTGCAAAAATAACTGTGCAACTGACACATACACACAGTATCCTACCATAAATCCTCCAGTATAAAATCCCCGGGGAAAGCCCACGCCGGTTTTTCTAAGTGACTGCTGGTATCCTGTAAGAAACAGCATACCGATCGCATAAACTGCCACGCCGATCTCAGCAATAAACTGTAACGTGTAACTGTCTGTAATGGATGTCAGATGTGCCACTACTCCTCCAACCAGGTTCATCAGCACCAGAAAAAGCGCCGTAATTACAATGCCAATGACAATCACAGCTGCCTTTGGCAATCCTAAAATTTTGTTCTTCATACTATTCCTCCTATACTATTTTTCACTGATATTTCCCGCAGCATCTACCGAAGCATTGTCCGAGATACTCTCCATATAAGAAAACAGCCCCGGTGCCGCATTCGCATCCATCTGTTTTGTCTGCCCGTCCGATGCATAGACCGGAATCAGCGCATAAGAAACTGTTCCATCTTCTGTCACTGTAACTTTCACGGCTGCGGATCTGTCAATATTCTGTCCGAAAATAAAATTACCCAGACTGTAAAACACGGGTTTTCCGTCAATATATTCGATTCCTTCCAGACAATGTGTGTGCGCTCCGACAACCAGATCTGCACCTGCATCCATGCACTGTTTTGCCAGTTCACGCTGCACGGCATTCGGCTGTTCGCTGTACTCTGTCCCCCAGTGTGGAAATACCGTCACAAAATCACAGGTCTGTTTTGCTTCTTTGATCACTTCGATCAGTGCTGTGGCATCATAACAGGTAAACATTCCCGGCGCAGCACTCTCGATCTTCCAATCAGCAGACGGTACCACGCGCGATACAGCGATAAATCCATATTTTTTTCCATTTACTTCCATAATCTGCACTTCTTTTGCACGCTGCACCGAATCTCCGGCACCACCGTACAGGATTCCTGCTCCGTCTAATGCACTGAAAGTGTCTGACAGCGCCGCTCTTCCATAGTCTAACGTGTGGTTGTTTGCAAGTGATACAATATCCACACCCATTTCATTTAATGCCTTTACATAGGAAGGACTGCACCGGAATGTGAACTGCTTGTCTGCCATCGGTTCCCCGCGGTCACTAAATGGAAACTCGTTGTTTACCATCAGGATATCGGCTGCCTTTAACTGTTCTAACAGTTCCGGTGAGACGACACGCTCGATCCCGCCGGCATCATAGGCTGCCTTGAAAGCATTTGCAAAAAGAACATCACCTGTCAGGATGATGGTTGTATCGCCGGAGTCTTTTTGATTATCCTTGTTTGCTGTTTCATCTGATGCACTCCCAGTTCCAGCTGCTGTGGCTGCATCATCTGATATGCTTCCATTTTCACCTGCTGTGACTGCATTCTCTGACATGCTTCCGTCTTCACCTGCCGTTTCTGCACCATCCGTCGATATTCCACTTCCATCCGCTGTGGCTGCTCCATCCAGAGTGGCTTCTGCGTCAGACATATCCGCCTGCTCCTCTTCTGCCGTCGCCCCCGGCGCAGACGCCGGTTTTGCCTGGCCGCCGGTTAAAATTGCCGCCCGCCACAGTCAGTATGGAAAGTACATAAAGTACGATTCTGATTGTTTTATTCATAGATCCCCCATTTTTGCATTGTTTTGTTTTTCTTTGGTCTGAGAAACACTACAAAAATGACGCCGATGTACAACGATTGTACGCCGACGTCATTTTTATCATAATGATTTGCACCTTAATTGTCAACTGACACAGGATCTTAGTCTACTCAAAATCCACTTCAATACTTCCCATGCCACAGTCAAGTTCCATATTTTTCTCTGCCCCTTCATTTTTGACTTCTTTATCTCCGCTGATGTTTGAGTAAGTTTCACCATCCACATCAATCGAACCAAGTCCGCAGGAAAGTTTGTAGTTATACTCTTTTTCCTCGCCGTTTAAATCGAGTGTCATGCTTCCCATGCCGCAGTCTGCTTTCAGGTTCCCCTCAACACTTCCCTCCATGGAAAAATTGCCAACCCCACAGTCTAACGCAACATCACCATAAACTACACCGTCTGTAATCTCCACATTTCCAACGCCTACGGATACATCCATCTTTCCGTATACCTGAAACTGCTCTGCTTCAAAATTACCAGCACCGACATCCACGATCAGTCTGTTACAAGTGCTGTCAAAATCTTTCCAGCTCATGTCTGCAGCACCGATATCAAAATTCAGCTCATCAAAAGAACTTCCCTTGGGCAGATACAGAATGATCTGCGGCGATCTTTTATAATAGTGTTTTTTTGCATCGTATTTAATTTTTAATGTATCACCATCTAATCTGCAGGAATAATATTTCTCCTTACCGTGTTTTAATACAGCGCGGATCTTCGTACTGTCATCCGGTTCTTTGACTGTAATTTCTGCTGCGTCAATATCCAGCTTGATATTTCGAATGGAAGAGACATCAAAGCTGCTGTCTGCTCCACCTGCAGGTACCTCAGTAGAAAACTCCATATCACCGATATCTGTTATCATATCATCGTCATCACTATCATCGTCATCGCTATCATCGTCATCGCTATCATCGTCATCTTCATCAAAATCATCCATATCATCATCTTCTTCGTCATCTCCATCAGCACTGCTATAATAAAGTCCCACCGGACCAATATGCCAGTTTCCATACCGGAGTTCTCCATTCTTTGCCATACGCCATACAGAAGCCCCCATCGCAGTACTGACACCGCAGAAGATCAGTCCTGCACCAAGCAATGACACTGCAATGATTAACATAATTTTTGTAAATTTTTTCATGCTGCCACCCCACTTTCTTTCTTCTTTTCAAACGGTTTTTTACACAAACCGATGATTCCCCTGACTGCCCATGGAAGGAATACGCCAGACACCCACACGACCAGAAGTACTGCAAGGATTCCAAGTCCCAATACCAAAAGTCCTGCTCCGGTCAGTCCAAGCCCGACAGCCACTCCACCGGTAAATAAAGTGCTGAATCCAAAACCAATCAAAAGGAAACCTGCAAACACAAGTGATGCCATCACTGCAACCACTGCAACCGCAATGCCAAACAATATCGCAACAACCGCAAGAAGAAGTGATGCCACGACTAAAAGCAATGTCAGCCAGAGTGGTGATGTAAGAACCACCAATACGATTGCCGCTGCACTCCATCCACCTTTCTTTTCTTTTGGAGCCTCTTCGCTTTTCACAAACATATCATCATCGTTCTTATTCCACTCCGGATTTTGATCTGCCGGCATGCCATAAGATCCATTCTCTTTTTCCATGCCAAGATTTTTTTTGATGCTCTGGGCAACCTTCTCCGGTGATTCAAGCTCCGCTATGACGGATTCCTCATTTTCCTCGCCCGCATCTTCAAAATAACTGCGGTAAAACGCAAGCGCATCCGCTTTTTCTTCTTCTGATATTCCATCCAGAAGCTGTTCTAACTGTTTTAAAAATTCTTCTCTTTTCATAACCTCTAAAGCTCCTCTCCTGAAAATAATGCTGATATTTTCATGGAATAATCTTCCCATTCTCTCCGGTATTCAACTAACTTATCCTGCCCCGGTTCCGTGATCTTATAATAACGCCTGTTCCTGCCTCCGCACTCTCTGTCATATACCTCAAGGCATCCGTCTTTCTGCAGTCTCCTGAGCACCGGATACAAAGTGGACTCTGATACATCAATGGCTTTTCGTACATCCTGTGTGATTTTATAGCCATAGGTGCCTTCCTCCTCTTTCGACACAACAGCTAACACGATCGCGTCTAAGAGAGCGGCTCCTGTATTAAATACCATACACTCATCTCCTTTTCTTTATAATATTCTATCTGTTTTAATATTATTTTCTTATTAATACTATATTTCGTATAATATAATTTGTCAACATTTATTTTATGGAAAATATTATTAAGGAATTCTAAAGATTACAAGATATTGAGATTTCATTGAATTTATATGAAACAAATAAAGCAATAAAAATACCGGCCTCCAATCGTTAGATTTTTAGGTCTAACTTTTGGGGTCGGTACACTTTTCGATATCATATCTCTTTTTTCATATACAAAAAATTATAACTGCCTTACTATTTCGCACCAAACAGATACACGCCGCGCTCTGTCACACGGATCTCCGGTATTACCGTAAGTGCCATAAAGGAAAGCGTGATAAATGGATCGATGTCCTCGGAAATGCCAAGTTTCTTTGCTTTCTCCAACATGTCCGCCACTTTTTCCGTGATCTCATCACAGGATTTTTCGCTCATCAGACCGCAGATTGGAAGCGGAAGCACATCCACGACTTTTCCACCGGAAGCGATAACATATCCGCCTTGATTTTCTTCCACACCTTTGATTGCTGCAAGGATATCCTCATCATTATCGCCCGCAACGATCAGGTTATGGGAATCATGTGCAACGGAAGTCGCCACTGCGCCGCCTTTGACGCCAAACCCTTTCAGCGGCGCAACACCGATCTCCCCTGTCTTTCCATGACGCTCTACCACGCAGATCTTGTTGTATACACCATCCGATTTGAAATATCCGTTTTCTGTCGGCACTTCCTCCACCAGATGCGTGGTCACGATCTGGTGCGGGTTCATCTGTATCACATCCGTTTTTCCATCACAGGAAAGCCTGATTTTCTCTTTGGTGACCTCTCCCACATGAACGGTATGAAGCAGCTCATCCGGAACCGGAACGGAATAATCTTTCGCATAATCTTCCTCTGTCAGAATACGTCCGTCCTTCATGACATCAAGCGGTCTGACCTGCTCTAAATCATCTAAAAATACGATGTCTGCACGGTAACCCGCACCGATCGCGCCATAATTTTTCAATCCATAAAACTCTGCCGCCTGATAACTTCCCATCTTATAGGCTTTTGCAACCGGCACGCCAAGTGCAATCGCCTTGCGGATGCAGGTACTGATATGTCCCTCTTTGCGGATCTCCTCCACATGCTTGTCATCCGTACAGAAAGCACAGCGGTCTAAGCATACACCTGCATCTAACATTGTTTTGATCAGTGTCTCTAAATTCTTTGCACCACTTCCCTCGCGCACATAGATATGCAGTCCGGCACGGAGTTTATCGAGCACTTCCTCAGCGGTAGAACATTCATGATCGTTTTCCACACCGGCAAGACGGTATGCCTGCACTTCTTTTCCTCGGATTCCAGGCGCATGCCCATCAATATGTTTCTTGGCAAACAGCTCTAACTTGTCTGCCATTCTCTTTTCACCCTCACAGCACTCCATAAAACGCATGGTCTCACCGAGTCCAAGTACTCTTGCATTATCCACATATTTCATCATGTCAGAGGCAAGAAATTCACCACAGCCGTTTGTCTCCACATCCGTTGCAGGAACTGCGGAAGGCACCATAAAAAATACGTTTACCAGAAGTTTTGCAGCACATTTTAAGAAATAGTCCATTCCTTTTGTTCCGCTGACATTCACGATCTCGTGCGGATCGGCAATGATCGTCGTTGTTCCCGCCTTCGCAAGGACTTTGGCAAGTTCTCCCGGTGCTGCCATACAGGATTCAATATGCATATGCGCATCGATAAAGCCCGGCACCAGATATTTCCCTGTACAGTCGATTTCTTCTTTTCCCTCGTATTCACCTACGCCTACGATCGTGTCCCCGCAGATCGCAACATCCGCTTTTAACACTTCCTCCGTAAAGACATTCAGCACATTTCCGTTTTTCAATACGAGATCTGCTTTTTCACGTCCATTTGCACAGTCTAACTTTCTTTTTCTCTCTAACATACGCTTCCTCTTTTCGTTATATATTTATTATGAAAATAACTTTTTAAAGAAATCTCCCACAGAAGAAATGATCGATTTAAAAAATCCACCGACAGCCGCTGCTATACCGCTATTTGAACTTCCATCTCCGTTTTTAAACGAATTGTACAAAGACTCCGCATAATCCACAAGTCCGTTTAAATCAATTCCGAGTGAATTGATCTTCTTGATCAGATCTATGATCTGCTGACGCTCATCATCCGATAACGTCACACCATATTTTTCACACGCCTCATCGATTGCACCATTGATCCCGGCATCATCCGTCAGGTCATCTTTTGCAATCAGAGCCTTGATATACGCAATAAACTCTTCCACTTCTGCGTCGGAGACACCTTTTAAGGAATCTTCTAACTGACCGGTCAGCACAAGTTCATTGAGTGCCGTATCAACTACCGAATCACTGATCTCTTTTCCTGTCATCTCCTGATATGCTTTTAATACGCCTACTAAAGCCGCCGTTCCGGAAATTGGAGTTGGTCCTGCTACAATAATATCTGCATCTGTTACCCCTGCAGTAGTCAGCGCATTTTTATACATACCAACGGTACAATAATTAATATTTGTTGTGGAAATGTTTAATCCGCTTCCCTTATCCCTCTGTACGATCACAACAGAAGAAAGCGATCTTGTTCCAATCTGCGAGGATGAAATATAGGAATCTAAATACTGGTGTTCCTCTGCATTTGTCACATAGACCACATCATAATTTGACAGATTTGCCGCATCAATGCCCATAATAGAAAGAATCGTCGCTCTTTGAGAATCATTAAGATCTGCTCCAAGCGCAAGGTACGGTTTATCACTTGCCTTGATTGTGACATTATCGCTGTCCTCGTTTTGCACAATCGTTCCGTTGATATCCTGTGACGCCTGGTCTGATGTCGCATTTCCATCCTGCTGTGGCGTCTGATCCGACGATATATTTCCATCCTGCTGTGCATCAGAATTGTTTGTCTGAGCCGAATCATCCAAATACTGAATGGAACCTTCCAGATCGTCACTATCTGCATTCTGCGCAGAATCCTCTGCCGAAGTTTCTGCTGCATTCTGCACATCATCTGTCTGATCTGCCGTCGCTGCAACTGCCCCTGCCTGTGCTGCCTGCACACCCACACCGGAGGAAACAGGCATCGCTGCTGCAAGTATCACACATAATATTTTAACTACTTTTTTGTTTCTCATAATAATCCTCACTAACACTGTCCATCCCTGCTTTATATTTTATGCAGGTAAATCTATCTTATATTTTATATCTGCGCAATTCTGACACTCATCCATGCACAGATATCCGCATAAACCTGATCGCGGTCTGTCTCATTTAATATCTCATGACGGTCTGTCTCATACAAACGGTAGGTCAGATCATCCACACCCGCATCTTTGTACATATGATAAACTTTTTTTACCCCTTCACCGAGGTCACCAACCGGGTCATCTGCCCCGGAAACCATGAAAACCGGCAGATCTTTCGGCACTTTTTTTATATTATCCATCTGATTGTCAAAATATACCGCTTCCATCAGCCCATAGTACCCGTTTAATGTAAACAGAAACGTGCAGCGTGGATCACTGTAATATTTTTTGACATGCTCCACATCCTTTGTCAGCCAGCTGTTGGTATAATCTTTTCCATAAAGGTCAAATTTGTGGTATGGCTTGCTGTAGGAAAGTTTCTGCACCAGTTTACTTCTGTAATTCCAGCCACGGAAAAAGGCTAAAAATTTACACAGCGTCATACCAAATTTCATGGTGCCATCCGGCACACACCCAGTTCCCATAATGACCGCTCCACTTAAATTTTCACCATGCAGACACAGATATTTTCGCAGCATATAAGAACCCATGCTGTGTCCCATCATAAAATACGGTATCCCCGGATTCTCTCCCTGAACTGTTGTTCGCAGGCTATGCATATCCGCAACAAGCGTATCACTCGGATTTTCTGCAAAATATCCCCACTCTGTTTCATCTTTTACCGAAGCGCCATGCCCTAAATGATCGTGGCCAACAACCATAAATCCGCGCTCTGTCAGGTACTCTGCGAACTCATGATATCTTTCAATATATTCGATCATGCCGTGCGTGATCTGTAAAATTGCCTTATACTTTCCATCCTCCGGCATCCATTTTACCGCATGGATCTTTGTCGTTCCATTCGCAGATAAATACGTCATCTGTTCTTCTTTTGCCATATAAGTTCTTCCCTCATTTCTATACTGCTCTTTACTATGCCGCTGACTGTTTTGCATGCAGATATTTCATTACAGATTACTTACTCCATATCCAAAAGTGCTTTACATCCATTATAGATCTTTTCCAATTCATCCTCAGCAGATTTTTTTGCATTGATTTCTTCACGCAGTGCTGTAACCTGCACTTTTGCCTCATCCCCGAGTTTTAAGAAATCCTCCCCGGCCTGTTTTATAAAATCCGCAGCCGGTACTGCGTTGCCGGACATGTGCTCCCTTAAAGAAGTCTGTCCATTTTCATATATGGAAAGTTTCTGTGCACTGTCACTGTACAGTTTCATTACCATCGATGTAATACCCGCCTGCATTTCATTGATCTGTGCAGTCTGTTCTTTGATTTCTTTTTGCGCCTCTTCCATCGCGTCGATCTGTTCTGATAATGCCTTTAGTCTTTCTTCATACCGCTGTGCCACATTTTTGATCTCC
>ERZ773245.905-NODE-905-length-26248-cov-7.024663_pt1 | contig 26248 bp, 28 predicted proteins | sample MGYA00580988_ERZ773245 | MGnify/ENA primary metagenome ERZ773245 (study PRJEB29015, sample SAMEA2737792) | human gut metagenome | biome: human gut; feature: human-associated habitat; material: faeces | place: China | collected 2012 ... | reverse complement strand
TGATAACCGGGATGAACAGGGGAGTGAGCGCATTCTCCAACTTCTGAATTTTTGACAAAGTGACAATCAGATGGTAAATGAAAGATATCATCGTGGTCTCTGCACAAATAAAATAGATTTGAAAGATACCATCGTGGTCTCTACACAAATAAAATTGATCTGAAAGATACCATCGTGGTACCTATATACTGAAAATTTAACATTTAGATACCGAAAAGTTTCTATGGAGCAAAAATTGCTTTCCGGGATACCATTTTTTGAAAAAAACGGTATCTGGAGAAGCAATTTTTCTTTTGTAGGTGACAGTTCCTTATTTCACACTTTGAAAATAAGAAAATGTGTCACCTTAGACATTAATTTTTTGCCTATAGACCCCAACATTTTATCGCTGAATGTTTCCATAACATTCTGTTTGTCGTTTGGTGTTCTGATCCACAAAATTTGCGGAAGCAGTTCTTTTCTTATATTTTTTAATCCACAAAATTTGCAGAAACAATTCTTTCCCTTATATTTTTCCCAATCCACAGGAAGAAGGGGGACATTTCTTTCGGAAGAACAAATTTACAACTGCGCCGTAGTTCCATCATGTAACGTTAATAGCATAAAAGTAAAACTTTTGCAAAACCAGCCTGAAATCACCATCGGCGCTAACTTATAAATTTTTCTGTAGAAAGAGAATGTCCCCCCTTCTTCCGTCGCATCGAAAAAACTTATATTTAGAACAGTCCCCGCAAATCCGTCCCTCTGAAAAACAAAAGGCCCCAGACCACGCAGTTAACTCGCAATTTAGAGGTGAGATTGTATGAAAAAGAAGAAAACTATTATGGCGATGATTTGTATTCTTGTGTTATGGATTGCTATTGGTGTCGTTGATTACAGGTGCGTGCATAGTTTTGAAACTCCCAATTCCCTTTTGTGTTCCCAATGCTCTCAATCCGGTTTTTCAGTGTATACTCATCCAATCTCCAGAGTTATTCAAATCCACCTTGTCTATAGTGGGTGTGCAGATTCTAAGAAGAAAGCTGCCCCAAAATCGGAGCAGCTTTCTTCTGATACTATTTCCCGCAAAAGTCCACTTTGAGATGCCAGAGGACATCTCTTTCCAACCCGCGTCTGTGGTCACTCAATCTTACTCAACGCATCCAAAACGGCTGTCAGTTCCGCTGTTTCGTTAAACACTCCAATGAAGCAATCACCAGAGCGAAAATAGACCCCACCGGTTTCTCCCAAAAGCGGTCCTGTTATTTCTTCCTGATTGGAATAAATGCTCCTATCGGTTTTTGGTTTGTAGTTCATAACACAAACGGTAAAAGTATCTCCAATCTGTTCCGGATCGGGTACAACCTCCCCGCCATCCTCCGCAAATTTCTGTTCCGGTATCTCACCAGTAATGTATTCAATCCTCAGCATATTGTATTGGGTTCCGTCTTTCATCGTTGTGTTATAAACGCTTCCACGCCCATAGTGAAAGCCTTCTGGCAACTGCTTGGGAAGGTGTTCCGCTAATGGATGGGCCAAGGTTTCTGCTTCTGTCAGGCTTACTACTTCTGCCGATTCAACATTTTCTTCGCTCTCGGTGCCAGGATATACGGCAACGCTGTATGTCGATGTCATCCCATCGCTGTTTCCAGCATCAATTCCAGCAGTGCTGCCAGTACCGGGAATCGAAATTCCACCAGGTGTTGTTGAAGAATTCTGCTGTAAAAGAGCAGTAGTGCCTGCAACAATAAGGCACAGGCAAGCTGCCATTGTTCCCCAAACTTTCCAATTTAGCTTCTTTTTCATAGTTGTTTTAGCCCCTTTCACGATGTCGTCGTCAAGTTCACCAAGGATTTCAAAGAAATCTTCTTTCCTCATATCTCAAAGCCCCTTTCTGTCAAATATGCTTTTAACTGTTTCCGTGTACGCTCCAGCGTCTTTGATACAGTTCCCTGCAACATTCCAGTGTCATTTGCAATAGCTGAAACTGAATCTGCATACCAATAGCGTCGTACAAACAGATTCCGCTTGTTTTCTGAAAGGCTTCTCACAAATGAACTGATCGCCTTTATCAGTTCTTGGTGGTCAAGTACCTGTTCCACATTGTCAGTATCCGATACACAATCAGTCAGTTCATCTAAAACAAGTGTAATCTCACCGCTGCCCCTTTTTTCAACATGGTCGTGTTTATACTTGTTAAATGACAAGTTTCGTGTAATTTTGCCAAGGAATGTTTCCAATTGCTTCGGCCAATGTGTTGGCATAGAATTCCATGCGTTCAGATAGGTATCGTTGACACATTCTTCTGCATCTTCTTCATTGTTCAGTATGTTCCTTGCTATGGCTTTGCAGTAGTGACCATATTTATCGGATGTTATACGAATGGCCTGCTCATTCCTATCCCAATAGAGCTGGATTATGTCATTATCGTCCATACTATACCTCCTCGTATATACACAACTTCCAGACAAAAATCTGACACTCATTAAAAAATGTTTTTCTCTCCCATAATACCATATTGCCACCATTCCCGCACACAGAAATAGGACTACCACTCATTTCTGAATGATAGTCCTGCTTCTGATTCATTAAGAGCGCTATCCCTCTTTTAAAGAATGTGCGAAATGTAATGATTACATATTTTCTATGGATTGACAGAACGCCTAAAAATAACCCATGTGCTTATGAAGTAACAAATCAATAAAAGTAGCAAAATTCCCACGGTTGCCACAATCTGTAACATCAATGCAGTGAATCCAATATAGGTTGAAATCTCTGCTGATACGGTTTGAATAAAATAAGTGATTACAACAGCAGCTACAATGATTGCTACGATAATTGGCAGCCCGAACCAAACGCTTAATTGCTTCAAGATAAGCTTTCCTATATGCTTTTCCTCTACACCTAATTTTCGGAGTACAGAGAAACGATACTTATATTGTCCTGCGTCTAAAAGCTGTTGCAGGGAAAGTACCGTAAGACATATAACCATCAGTACGACAGCACCATAAATCATTGCAGTCTGTAAAATAAAGTTATTTGCTATGGAACTATTGATTTGCAGTGTGCTAAAACGCACGCCATAAATAGCCCCGGTTTCTGCCTTCTCGGGATATTTCTCCGCAAAAAGTTTTTCCAGTTTCCTTGCATTTTCATAGGAGATATTTTCCGTTGTTGTAATATATCGGTTTTTTATTACTGGCAACAGCTTTTCACAAATATTGTCTGGAAGTACATACAATACATTTGTATAGGAATTGTACGCTGTTTCTCCAATCGGATCCTCATAATAGGACTGCCCGGAAAGAGTCAATTCTCCTGCGTCTGTCATAATGCTGGTGTGTTCTTTCAAAAAGTTATCCCGTTCTTCCTCGGTGGCGATTGCTTTCCATTGTGTTGTAAATTCATCTTCCTCCAGAGAAATCTGTTCGTAACCCAGCATTTCCCGTATAGTGTTATAATCACTCAAAGAAATTGCTACAATCGGAAAATCATATTTCTGTCTGTTGTGAAAATCATCTTTCTCTGACAGATATAGATTGAACGTGCAATCATAAACTGTATCTATTTTGTGTTCTGTCAGAAACTCAGTAATGATTTCATAACTGTCTTGCGGCAGATTTTCTTCTTCATATACGTCATTATATCTTGAATATACCTGCACATCATACATAGAGCGCATATCCAAATAACCTGAAGCCCAGCCCGTCAAAATAGGGGCGGCAATAAACATGAAGATTGCAAGGACAAGGGTTATACAAATCAGCGTCATTGTTTTGCTGGTTGTATTTAGTTTTGATATAATTTGCCCGAAAAAGAACAGGTTTTCTCCCTTGTATCTATGTTCCGGCGATTTTACTTTCCATGCTACAATCAAGCTGCTGGCAAGATAAATCAATGCACAAATAAAGAAGAGTAAATCAATCAATACAAATACCAGATATTGATTCAGTATTCCACCATGTAAAGGCAGATAGTATTGATTGGTAAGAGCAGGTACGCTTGCTGCTAAAAAGACGTGCAATACAGAACAAATAAGCAGCCCATCAATCAACTTTTGAAAAGCAATTTTTTTCTTTTTCAACATCCATAATGCCGCCCAGCCTAATGTAACAACAGGGAGCAAAATATTTCCCCAATACATGATTTTCACCGGGAAAACAAAGTGGGAGTCATAATAAAATCGGACATTTTGTATTCCTGAAAACAATTCCCATAAAGTAAACATTAAAAATAGAATTACTACGACAGGAATGAATCGGCTCTTTTTCAATTCTGGCTCATTTTCTTTCTCTGCGGAAAGCATATCAATAATTTTTGTTTTCTGAATGGTACGGGTATTGAAAATTCCTACCACAAAAAAACTTGCCACAAAAAATACCACTGTCAACAAAACGGTATCCGGGAATAATGTCCATGAGATTTCATAAGGCTTTCCATAAGCAGTAAGGAGCATTGCGGTAATGAATTGAGAGCAAAATACACCGCAAAAAATACCAATCAAAATGGAAAACATACCCATAATCAGTGTTTCTGCAAAGAAAATCCTGCCAATGGTTTTTTGTTCCATTCCCATAATGGACTGGACAGCAAACTCTTTTTGCTTCCGTCTTAGCATATAATGATTGACGAACCGTATCAAAAATAACAACAGCAATGTTATCATGCAGATTGCAATTTTCATTCCGTCACTTAACAGAGTAAAATCATACTCGCTGCCTATATCCGGGCTATAATAACTACTGGAAATAGACAAGAACGCATAAAACAAGGTAACACAGATTGTCATTGTGACAATGTAGACCAGATAGTCTTTTACAGACCGTTTTGCATTTCTGAAAACAAGTTTAGCATACATGGCTCTGTCCCCCTCCGATCATGGTAAGGACATTCAGAATTTTATCAAAAAAATCACTTCTGCTGTCGTTGCCCTTGCGCAGTTCCATAAAGATTTCTCCGTCTTTCAAAAAAAGAATACGGTTGGCATAGCTGGCGGTAAAAGCGTCATGAGTTACCATAAGAATTGTCGCCCTAAGCTGTTCATTGATACTTTGAATGGTAGACAGCAGCATTTGTGAGGAATGGCTGTCTAATGCTCCTGTTGGCTCATCTGCCAATAAGAGTTTCGGATTGTTGATAATTGCTCTTGCACAGGCACAACGCTGTTTTTGACCGCCCGATACCTGATAAGGATATTTGTTTAGAATATCGCTGATATTCAGCTTTCCGGCTATATCCAAAATGCGGGGTTCTACACTCCCGGCAGGGACTTTATTGATTGCTAATGCCAGTGCAATGTTTTCTGAAATTGTCAATGTATCCAGCAAATTGAAGTCTTGAAATACAAAACCTAAATTCTCTCTGCGAAAGTGGGCAAGGGATTTTGGTTTGATTTCCGTTATATCTGTTCCCTCTAAAAAAATATGCCCTGCACTTACGGTATCAATCGTAGAAATACAGTTTAGCAGCGTTGTCTTTCCAGAACCGGACGCACCCATAATTCCGAGAAATTCTCCGGCTTCCACAGAAAAACTAATATCTTTAATGGCTTTGGTAATATTCCCCTCATTGCCATAATATTTCTGGATATGCTCCAGCTTCAAAATTGTATTCATCGGATAAACCTCCTTAACTGTTCCATATCTTTATTGTAAATGGAGTATCTCATTTTTTGTATCAAGTTTTCTTACACAGTTCTTACAAAAATGTAAGAAGTGCAGAACCTATCAGCCCTGCACTCCGATAATAAAATCATTCATTTGAAAGATAAGTGAAATCGTTGTTCCTCTGTTTTCGGAATAAGCAGTAAGTCCTATTCCCAGTTTATCACATAGACGCTTGCAAAGATATAAGCCAATTCCAGTAGAATTTTTCCCGGTTCGCCCATTCTGACCTGTAAATCCTTTTTCAAAAATACGGGGTAAATCACTTTTAGGAATACCTATCCCATTATCGCTGATAGATAGCACAATCTTGTCATTCGTTTTTGTCGCCCCAAAGTGCAAAATAGGCTGCTCTGCATGGTATTTGATTGCATTACCGATAATCTGATTTAAGATGAACCGCACCCATTTTTCATCGGTGTAAACTTTTGTTTCTATATCGTCTATCTGAATCGTCATATTGCTTTGACGCAAAAGATACTTATTATCTGCGATTGCACTATGCACAACATCGCATAAATTGACTTCACGGACAGAATAGTCTTTTTCAGTGTGTTCACTTCTGGCATAGTAAAGCGCCTGTTCTGTATATTGATTGATATTCTCTAACTCTGCCAATACCTCTCTGGAAAAGGGAGAACGGTTATTCTCACACAGCAGCTTCATGGCTGTAATTGGTGTTTTTACTTCGTGTATCCATTGTTCAATGTATTCTTTATATTCCCTGCGTTCCCTCTGTACTTCGCCAATCCGTTCCAACATAGATTTTTCAGCCATTTTCATAATCTGGTAAAAAACCTGTTCATCAGCCCTTTCCGGCACTTGCATGATTTCCGGCAATAAATATCGTTCTTCTAATTGCTCCGTCATATTGAGCAATTTATTCAGATATTTTTTTCGTGAGAAATAAAATGCCAGCAAAGATAAAACAAGGACAATCGACCAGACTGCAAGAATAAACAGGACTGTTTGGATAGGATTATCGCTTGCAATCAGGAACAAAGCAAGGGCAAGCATACCCAGCAGATTGATTAAAATAACGGGGAGTTGATTTTTCAAATATTGTTTTCCACTCATAATGTATATCCCTGCCTGTGTTTTGTTTTAATGAAATCTACAAGGCCGATTGTCGCCAGTTTGTCACGAATACGGGTCATATTGACACTTAGGGCATTATCATCAACATAAAGCTGATTGTCCCAAAGAAAATCCACAATATCATTTCTGGAACAGATTTTTCCAGCGTTCTTAAAAAGGTAGTAGAGGATTTTCAATTCATTCTTTGTCAATTCTGCTTTCTGTCCTTTGTACTCTATCATGCTACTCTCCAAATGCAGGGTAGCTTCTTTCCACATATAAATTTCTGTTTGAGAGGAACGGTAGGCTTTCTTTAACAATGCAGTAATTTTAGCAAGAAGAATAGCAGGATTATAAGGCTTTGTGATAAACGCATCTCCACCCAGCATAATGCTGTTCAGTTCGTCCATATCTGTATTGCTGCTTGTTACAAATACAATCGGAATATCTGAAAAAGTGCGAATTTGAGAACATATTTCAAAACCGTTATTCCCCGGAAGTTTTATATCCAGAATAACCAGATGTGGCGCAGCTTCTTTTAACTGCTCTATTGTTTGGGAAAAATCCGTAACTGCAAATACTTCATATCCATTCCCAGACAAAAGAGTTTTAAGCTGTGTTTGTATCGTAAAATCATCTTCAATGATTAGTATTTTTTCCTTCATAGAGATACCTCCCTAACACTTTATTATACTGTATCAGAGAGGTTTTCTCAATCCATATTGAAGAATAGTAACGGAATAATGGGCGGTTGTCTATCAAATTCTTGTGTGTTACTTTACCGCGCATGAGCATTATCACTTGTGCTGATAGTATCCAGATAATTCTTTTCTTTTCCATTTGCAGTCAGATACTCAGAGAAGGAATAAGGATATATATTCATGATGACAAAACGGCCGCCCAGTGTAGAAGCAATTTCGCTGCTGAGCATTTTGCTGATACATCATGTAGGATTTGCCGGTTCTTCTGATGCCGACAAAACAATAGTTTATATTTTCTTCCAGAGGATAGTGTCTAACGATTATTGGGTTGTTTAGGTAAATATCCTTCGGCTGTCTTGTAAAGCATAAAATACAGACGTAGTGAAAAAATATGGTCGATTCAATACATTTTACGGTCGATTCATGACAATCCGTCCATTTGGAAAGAAATTCGTTGTACATTAGAAACAGGTAATCATGTACAACGAATTTTTTACATTAAAAGCAAAGGAGAAAAAGGAATGAAAAAGTTGAACAAATGGATAGCAGGATTGCTGTGTATGATGCTTGTCATAACCATGGTTGCAGGACTGGGTGTGACGGAAGTGAAGGCAGATGATGCGGTAACAACAGTAAGTTCGTGGAATGAGTTAAAAAATGCAATAAGTAAAGGTGGTAATATTCAATTAGATAAGAATATTACAGCTGGAACAGGTGATTATAGGTTTAATGTAGACAAGAACGTGACCATTGATCTGAATGGATATACGATTGACCGTAACTTAAATGAACAACAAGACAATGTATTTAGTGTGATAGCAGGTGGAACTTTAATCATAAAAGATACGAGTGAAGGACAAAATGGAAAAATTACTGGTGGATGGGCAAATGAAGACTATGCTGGAGGCATTAATGTCAGAGAAGGAACGTTAATATTAGAATCCGGCAATATTGTTGGAAATCGTAGCAATAAAACTTTTACAAAACGCGGTGGTGGAGTTGCAGTTTTTTATAATGGAACTTTCATCATGAGAGGAGGTAAGATTTCAGGAAATGAGGCAGGATACGGCGCGGGAGTGGTTGTTCTTGATAATTGCAATTTTGAAATGACTGGTGGAGAAATCACAGATAATATTTGTGATTTTGGTGAATATCAAGATCAGGAAGGAGCAGGTGTCTTTGCATACCAGGGAGCGGATGTAACAATCGGAGGAAGTGCAAATATTTACGGAAATAAAAATTCAAAAGATGAAAATAGTAACTTATATATTTATCGTTACAAAAGTAGTGAAAAAATTAATCTGAGCACGACTGTTCCACTGACAACGGGTGCTAAAATAGGTGTAGGTTATTATCAGCCATATGGAAAAAACGAGATACCACTTGCAGATTCAGGAAAACAATTCAAAGATGCATTTTTCACTGACGATGATAAAAACTATGAAATTACAACAAAAGATGGAGTAGATGGTATTTTTTATTCTCCAAAAAATTCTTCGGGAGGCAGCTCCACACCATCCACGCCAACCTCTTACAAGCTAAGGGTAGGCGGAGTTGAAGTTACCAGTGCCAATACTTCCGGCACAGGATGGAGTTATGATAATCAGACAAATACACTGACCTTAGATGGATTTAATTATGAAGGTAATGGAAGCGGAATCGAAACCTCAAAAGACTTGAATATAATAATTAAAAATGAAAATAGGATAAAAAATATAAGCAGTTCTTACAGTGATAGTACAAATGGATGGAGTTGCGGAATATATGCTTTTGGAAATTTAACCATAACAGGAGATGGGACACTTGATGTAACAGGTGGAACAGCAGATACCAGTCATGGTATTAGTGTGCTAGGAAAACTGGAAATTGATAGTCAGGGTACAATTATTGCCAAAGCACAGGCAACAGCAGGTACAAGTGGCATATATGCATATGATGGTATTGTTATTAAAAATGGTAATATTACAGCATATGCTGCAGAAGCAGCTTACAGTAGCCGTGGTATTGAATGTGATGGCGATATAACGATTAGTGGAGGAACTGTGGTAGCTAAGGCAGAAAAAGGAGAGATTTCCAGCTATGGATTAGAAAGTGGTAAAAAAATAACGATATCTCCAAATGCAGTTGTCACAGCATCTGGAGTTACCGCAGCATTAAATAAAAAACCAGAAGGATATACTGGTGAGATTGGTACAACTTTCGTAAGTAATAATACCAATCCAAATCCAACACCGACACCAGAACCAACACCAGCACCAGAACCAACACCGACACCAAGTGAACCATCAACAACGCAGGGTGAATCTACAACAACATCAACACCTGCTTCGACATCAACGGCAAGCACACAGGGCAGTCAGCAGGTTATACCAACCATTATTGAAGGTGCAGGCAGCAGCTATACGCAGGGAAGTGGAAATACAATTTATTTCCGTTCCAGTGATTCATTTGCAAACTTCCAGAAAGTTATGGTAGATAATGCAGAACTCAGTGCAGACTGCTATACGGCAACAGAAGGAAGTATCATTATCACTTTGAAACCGGAGTATTTAAGCACATTGGCAGCCGGAACACACAGTATTAGTATTGTTTCTGCAAATGGAGTTGCAACAGCAGACTTTGAAGTTCAGACAGCAGATACAACAGCAGTTTCACCGAAAACCGGAGATAACGATCAGGCAGCTTTGTGGATCACACTTCTCCTTCTTTCCTGTGGAGCATTGACCGCAGTTGGAATCAGAAAAAAAGTAAGATAAGCAAAAAATTAAAGTGAAATGAACGACAACATGAGCTATAAGAAAAACCTAGTACTCATCTGTCAATCAGCATGGTGAACTCAAAGATATTATCACTCTCTTTTTCTGTCAGGTACAGAGCATCGAGATTAGTTAAACCGATTAATTTTTTGATTTTTTCATTAACGCTTTGATTCTGAGAAATATTGATATTGGTTCCATCACCTTTGTCAACAGCCCTGAAGTCACGCATAAAATTTACAAGATCATAGGAACTGAGCTTGTTTTTGAAACATTTGATTTCCAGGATTCTTAAAAGAAACAAGCTAAGGCAGCAGATTAAAAAATGCCCTGCAAGGATATTAAATTTTCCAGTAAAATCAAGGTTTTTTAGGTATCTGCGCGATTTGAGATGTATGAGGAAATTTGAAAACATCGGAACTGTATGAAACCGATTGACATGAAAAAAAGTGTATTGTATAATCAGAATCGCTCATCGGAGGGCAACTTGTTCGTTTAGAAACAATAGCTGGATAAGATGGCAGATTGAAATATCTGCTTTTCTTATCCGGCTTTTTTTGTGTGACAGGAAATTACTGCCACAACCTATCATTTTCAGGAGGAATATATGGAAACAAACACATCATTTACAGAAGGAAAAATCTTAAAACCTTTGATCTTATTTGCATTTCCTGTCTTGCTGGCGTTATTTCTGCAGGCGATGTATGGCGCGGTAGACCTGCTCATAGTGGGAAAATTTGCTTCATCCGCAGATGTATCCGCGGTTTCGACAGGTTCTCAGATCATGACTACATTAACAAATCTGATCAGCAGTTTCGCAATGGGAACCACAATTTTGCTGGGACAGAAGATCGGAAGCGGAAAAAAAGAGGAAGGCGGACGAACCGTAGGAACAGCAATTGTCATGTTTGCGGCGATCGCAGTGGTCATGTCGATCATTATGGTTGTTTTTGCGCCTTCAATCAGTCAGATCATGAACGCGCCTGAGGAAGCATTTCAAAAGACCGTTGATTACATCAGAATTTGCGGCGGAGGTATGTTAGTCATTGTTGCCTACAATCTGATCGGCTGCATTTTCCGTGGACTGGGCGATTCTAAGACACCGCTTATCACAGTCGCGATTGCATGCGTTTTTAACATTGCGGGAGATCTGATCCTATGTGCAGGCTTTCACATGGGAACACAGGGCGCTGCGATTGCAACAGTGTTTGCGCAGATTGTGAGCGTGGTAGTTTCGTTTTTCCTGATCTGTAAAAAAGAGCTGCCTTTTACCGTAAAAAATAAAAATATTCGGATTCATAAAGTATATTTGAAGAAAATGGTTGGTTTTGGGGCGCCGATTGCATTGCAGGATCTGCTTGTGAGCATTTCATTTTTGATCATTCTGGCAATCGTAAATTCTATGGGAGTCATTGCCTCGGCAGGTGTCGGTGTCGCAGAAAAAGTGTGTGCATTTATCATGCTCATATCGTCTGCTTTCATGCAGTCCATGTCGGCATTTGTGGCACAAAACTATGGCGCAGGTCAGATTACAAGAGCCAGAAAAGCCTTGCATTACGGCATTGCCGTTTCTTTTTCCATTGGCGTGGTAATGTTTTTGATCACGTTTTTCCATGGAGATGCGCTGGCAGGAATTTTCTCCTCGGATGGGGAAGTGGTTTTTGCAGCGGCAGATTATCTCAAGGCATATGCGATCGACTGCCTGTTTACAGCTATTTTCTTCTGCTATACCGGATTTTACAATGGTATCGGTAAGACACGATTTGTCATGATCCAGGGAATCCTTGGCGCATTTTGCGTCAGAGTTCCGGTGTCTTATATTATGAGCATCCAGCCGGAAACATCGCTGTTTCATATCGGGCTGGCAACGCCGATGTCGTCAGCCTTGCAGTTGATTCTCTGCGTTTGATTCATGCTCTTTTTGAGAAAAAAGGGGATGTTAGACGATAAAAAAATTTAATCGTCTCTATTTTCTTTCCCATTGAAAATTCTGGATTGTTTTATGGTACAATGCGTTTAAACATTTGAACAAAGAAAGGAATTATATATGGATATCTTAGAGTTAATGAAGGAAAGACACAGGACATGAGGTTAAATAATGCAGTCGAAAGAGATAGAGCAGCTTGCTTCTGAGTTTGAAAAATGCCAGAGAATACTCATTGCGCTTGGCGATGAAAACAGGCTTCACATGATTCCGGAAAAGATGAATAAAACCGCATAAAGATGTGAAAAGACAGGGATTGATGACCATGATTTTGTATTGGTGATTGATTCCTGTTTTGTAATATTATGATAGGGCGAGTTTAAATTATTTCTTGACAATAGCGTTATAGAACCATATAATTACCAATGGTAATTAACAAAGGCAATTATATAGCACAATGTAAAAAAGGAACCGATAGTATGAACGAAGAAAAAATAAAGAGAATGTTGGATGCCTGCTATCTTGCAAAAAGGACGAGGGAACTGCTCCCGGAACTGCCGGAAGGAGTCACACCAGCGTATATACAGTACATGGATGTGATCCACAAGTTACAGGAGAAGAAAGAGAGAGTAAAAGTATCGGATATCAGTGACACATTAAAGCTGCCAAGACCGGGGGTGACAAGAACGGTCAAGGAAATGGAAAAAAAGGGCTATCTCACGAAATATGCGTCTGAGGAGGACGGTCGGATCACATATGTTTTCATTACAGAAAAAGGTGAGGAGTTATCGGATAAGTACGATAAAAATTATTACAGCCGGCTTTTGAAATATATGGATCATATTTCCGAAGAAGAAGCGGATTGTATGATTTCGACCATAGAAAAATTTTATAAAGTCATGAGCGAAAGGAGAGTTGACATTGAATAGTTCAAAATCAGATTTTACACAGGGAAGTATTTTAGGAAAGCTGCTGCCATTTATGCTGCCAATCTTAGGCGCATTAGTATTGCAGGCGGCTTACGGTGCAGTTGACCTTCTGGTCGTTGGAAGGTTTGGAACAACATCGGGGCTTTCAGCCGTATCAACAGGAAGCCAGGTGTTAAACTTAGTCACTTTTGTTATTACGCAGTTTGCAATGGGTATCACTGTTTTGATCGCACGGTATATCGGGGAGAAAAAACCGCAGTATATTGGAGCTTTGATCGGTGGAGCAACAATTATTTTTGCAATTGTTTCTGCGGTACTTTTTGTAGTTATGATCGGGTTTGCACAGCCGATTGCAGTGCTGATGCAGGCACCACAGGAGGCTGTGGAACTGACATCGTCTTATGTGCGTATCTGCGGTGGCGGAATTTTTTTCATTGTGGCGTACAATCTGCTCGCAGCTATTTTCAGAGGCTTAGGTGACAGCAAATCTCCATTATTATTCGTTGCAGTTGCATGTGTGGTAAATATCGCAGGAGACCTGATTTTAGTGGCAGGACTGCATTTAGACGCAGCCGGAGCTGCAATCGCAACTGTAACAGCACAGGCGGTCAGCGTCGTTTTTGCATTATTTTTACTGGTAAAAAGAGAACTTCCATTTAAAATCACCAGACAGGATTTTAAGATCAACACACATTGTATAAGAGCATTAAAAGTCGGTCTGCCGCTTGCTATGCAGGAGTTCTTGACACAGATCTCATTCCTTGCACTCTGCGCATTTGTCAACCGGCTTGGACTCGCAGCTTCCTCCGGATATGGTGTTGCCTGCAAGGTCGTTAACTTCGCAATGCTGATTCCAAGTTCTCTGATGCAGTCCATGGCATCCTTTGTATCGCAGAACGTGGGTGCCGGAAACGAAAAAAGAGGGAAAAAAGCAATGTTTACCGGCATGGGCGTTGGAATTGTGATCGGCTGCATTGTATTTGCATTTGTTATGTTTAAGGGAGATCTTCTGACCGGAATCTTCACAACAGACGCAGCCGTTGTGCAGAATGGTTATGATTATCTGAAAGGGTTTGCGTTGGAAACGATCGTGACAGCCGTTCTATTCAGTATGGTCGGTTATTTCAATGGACATGATAAAACGGTCTGGGTTATGGTTCAGGGACTCGTCCAGACGCTTCTTGTGCGTCTGCCGCTGGCATATTATATGAGTATCCAGCCAGATGCGAGCCTCACCAAGATCGGTTTTGCGGCTCCGGAAGCAACGATATTCGGAATTGTGCTGAATGTGATCTTCTATCTGTGGATGAACCGGAAACGGAATAATTTATAAGCAAAAGCCCTGAAGTTGCAGCTTCAGGGCTTTTTGCGATGTAGCGTTATCATCATAACATATAATGCGTATGTTAATACTTTTTATGGTATACTTCAGATATAAATTTAGGAAAGAAAAGAGGAACCAATAAATGAAAATTGTGATTATTAACGGAAGTGCAAGAAAAGGCAATACATTAACTGCAATTAATGCATTTATAAAAGGTGCATCTGGAAAAAATGAGATCGAAGTGATTCAGCCGGACAAGTTAGATATCAGCCCATGCAAAGGATGTGGCGTCTGTCAATGTAATAAAGGCTGCGTAGATCAGGATGATACCAATCCTACAATTGACAAAATTGTGGCAGCAGACATGATCCTTTTTACAACACCAGTGTATTGGTGGGGAATGTCCGCACAGTTAAAGCTGGTTATAGACAAATGTTATTGCAGAGGATTACAGATAAAAGGGAAAAAGGTTGGTGTTATTGTCGTAGGCGGATCACCGGTAGACAGTATACAATATGAACTGATTCAGAAACAGTTTGACTGCATGGCTCACTACCTGTCATGGGATATGCTTTTCCAGAAATCCTATTATGCAACTGCAAAAGATGAATTATCAAAAAATGCGGGTGCAATGGAAGACCTGGAAAAATTAGGCGCAGAGCTGGCATAGGGAAAAACCAGTCTATCATGAGATTTCAAAAGGAGAGCAGGAAAAATGACAGAAAAAGAGAAAATGACGGCAGGAAAAATTTACGATCCTTCCGATGAAGAACTTGTAAAATTAAGAACAAAAGCCCATAGATTAAGTAAAGAATATAATGAACTTCTTGAAACAGACGAGAAACGTTCCGAGATTCTGAAAGAAATGGGAATCATAGGTGATTCGTTTTACTTGCAGGGACCAGTACAGTTTGATTATGGCTGTCTGACATCTATCGGTGCAAATTCGTATGCGAACTTTAACTTTACGTGTGTGGATTGCTGTCCGGTTACAATTGGTGCAAATGTATTTATGGGACCAAATGTGTCACTTCTTACCCCGATGCATCCGCTCCGCTGGCAGGATCGCAACCAATATCAGAAACAGAATGGAACACTTACCGATAAGGAATACGCCAGACCGATTACCATTGGCGATAACTGCTGGATCGCAGGAAATGTTACAATCTGTGGTGGTGTTACGATCGGCGAGGGCTGTGTGATCGGTGCTGGAAGCGTCGTTACCAGAGATATTCCGGCAAATTCACTTGCAGTTGGTGTTCCATGCCGCGTGATCCGCGAGATTACGGAAGAAGATGCGCTGGAAAATCACCCGGAGTTGTTCTAAAAAAAATCAGCTATAATCAAAACCTATAACAAACCCAAGGAATCTTCTATAACAAAAACAATTGACAAAATAATATCAGATGATTATAATTCCCCATATAAAGTAATTCCTACATAACATATCAAATAAGTAGGAAATAAGAAAGGGGAAAATCATATGAAGACAAATACAATCGTAATGAACAAAAACCAGATGTGTTGCTGTTGTATGTGCTGTATGGATGAATACGGTTTTATTTTCATATGATTTATACACCTGAGTGTTTTGGAGAAAAGAAGAAGCAGGCAGTTGTGATAACCATATGACAACGACCTGCTTCTTTCTTTATGTGTATACTCTTTGGAATTAACGTATGAAAGTGTATAACAGAAAGGTATAAAAATGTTAGAGATCAAAAACCTTTCCAAAAGTTTTCATGAGAATAAAGTATTAGACCATATTAATTTAAAAATTGAAAAAGGCGATGTTGTCGGAATTATCAGCCCTTCCGGTACAGGAAAATCAACCTTATTAAGATGCATCAACCAGTTGGAGATCCCGGAGGAGGGGGAGGCAGTTTTTGGTGGAAAAACGGTCGATCTTTCCAAAAAACACAAAGACAGCCTGGAATTCCGTAAGATTACGGGCATGGTGTTCCAGAGATTTTATCTGTTTGAGAAAAAGACAGCGTTGGAAAATGTTAGGGAAGGTCTTATGGTTGTTCAGAAAAAGAGCAAAGCAATTGCTTTAAAAGAATTAGAGCGTGTTGGAATGGCATCATGGGAAAATCATTATCCAAAACATTTGTCCGGAGGACAGCAGCAGCGTGTCGCAATTGCCAGAGCACTTGCCCTAAAGCCGGAATTACTCCTGCTCCACGAGCCGACTTCAGCCTTAGACCCGGAGCTTATTATGGTGGCGACACCGGAAATATTTTTGCTGTCTTAGATGGAGAATTAGAAGGAGATCCGGTTATTTTTTGCGCACATATGGATGTTGTAGAACCTTGGAGCGGCAAAAAATCTGTTTTGGAAAAAGACGGAACAATACATTCTGCAGGGGATACTGTGCTTGGTGCAGATGACATCAGTGGTATTCTGGAAATCCTCTATTGTGTACAACTTGTTCTTGACAGTGGAAAACCTCATAAAAAAATTGAAATTCTGTTTACAATTGGTGAGGAATTATATGTCAAAGGTTCGGATGTTTTTGACTATTCGAAAGTAACCGCAAAACAGGCGTATGTGCTTGATCTGTCTGAAGAGACGACGTTTAATATCGGAACGATTCAGGGTGGAACAGCGACAAACATTATGCCGGACTGCTGTGTGCTGACCGCCTATGAGACACCACTTGAGAGCAAGTCAGTGACCGATTTTCAAAAAGCCTGTGAAATCTTAGGATTTTCCGGTGAACTTACAGGTACGTTCGGCGGAAGTGATAACAACAGTTTTGCAAAAAACGGAATCGAAGGGCTTGTTTTATCGAATGGAATGTATAATGCACATTCGACACGTGAATACACAACCGTCGACGATCTTTATAAAGGAGCAGAGCTGATCGGACAGCTTATTTTATTATAAAAAGAAATTTTGGTCGTATTCTGTTGAAGATTGTTGTTTTCGCATATAGCTATCTCGTGTAAGTTATGGTAAAATAGCCACAGAGAGCGTCAAGGAGGACGCAATAGTGGGAGGTAGCTCTTATGGATAAGAACAGCGAAAAAAATGTCAGGTTCCGCATAAATATTACATTGTTAATTGCGGTAGTTTTACTGGTTGCAGATTTATATGCAATGATCAATATGCCTCAGAAATTTATTATTCTGGCGATCATTACAGCATTGTTTCTGGTTGCAATCTATTTTTTGGTAGATTCCATTTCGATTTATCTGATGGCAGAAAAGAATCGCAAAGAAGAACAGTATGATAGTATTTTTAAATCAGAAAAAGCGTCTTATCTTTTATTGAGGAAAACATTTGATGATCTGTATGAACTCATTGAAAAAGGAAACCAGTCCCGGAAAGCAAATGTGGAGGATATTATCCACGCACAGAAAGCAGTAGCAAAGGTTTCCATTGGAAGAAGTAAAGAGAATGCAGATGCACTGATGAATTCCAATGACCACATCATGGAAAAGATTTCGATGTTAGAGGCTGTTTTATCAGACAATGTTTCACATCCGGCACCGGAAACTAATAAAAATGACAGCGCATATGCACAGAATATTTTAGACAATCAGAATAAAATATTACAGCAGCTGGAAGTTTTGCAGAATACATTGAATACGATCGGAGCTGATGCAAAGATAGCAGCAGAGTCTGCAAAACAGAACTTTTTTACCGAGGAACGTATCTTGGCAGAAGAGAATAAAATTGAAAAAGAAGAACCTTCTCTGATGGAGGAGACACCAATCGAAGAAGAACCATCCGTGATGGAAGAGACACCGATCGAAGAAGAACCGTCCGTGATGGAGGAGACACCGATCGAGGAAGTTCCATCTGATATGGCGGAAACATCAATTGGTAAAGAAGAAGTTTCTTCTCCGGGGGAAGATTTATCCAAGTATGATGATATTATGGTAGATACTTTGACGGATTCGGATGATAATGTTCCGGTCGAGAAGATTCCATTGGAAGATGAAACTGTTGTAGATGATGAGCCGGCAATGCCTGATCTGTCAGATCCGAATAAGGTTATGACACCGGATGAGATCGCAGCATTGATTGCAAACTTATAATAGAAGAAAGACTTCGGTGTAAAGTAAAAAAATGATATTTAAGACAATAAAAAATCTGTCATACAAATGCAATTTTTGTATGGCAGATTTTTTGTGCAACAGGAAAAACGCTTCGGATCATTATTCGGCAGTGATTTTTACGATTTCTTTGATAACCGAAACAGCGGTATCCATACCTTCTACACTGATATGTTCAAACGGTCCGTGGAAACCATAGCCGCCGGTTCCGAGGTTCGGACAAGGAAGTCCCATAAAACTTAATCTGGCGCCGTCTGTACCACCGCGGACTGGGCGGGAGACCGGTTCCAGACCAACGTTTTTGATTGCTTTTTTTGCAATTGCAACGACATATTCATTCTTTTCAATGACTTCCAGCATATTGCTATAGGAATGCTGAATGTTCAATTTTACAGTGTCTGCGTGATATTTTTCATTCATTTTTTTCTCAATGCCACGCAGTGTATCAAGACGTTTTTCAAAAGTGGCTTTGTCATGGTCGCGCACGATATAATTCACTTTGGCGTGGGCGATGTCTCCGCTAAAATCAGTCAGATGATAAAATCCCTCTCTGCCTTCGGTGTGGGCAGGAGTCTCATTTTCAGGGAGAAGAGATGCAATCTCACAGCCGACAAGGGCAGCGTTGATCATAATATCTTTTGCCTCTCCAGGGTGGACATTGACGCCAGTGATCTCAAAAGAAGCACTTGCAGCATTGAAGTTTTCATAGGCAACTTCGCCCTCGTAGTCGCCGTCAACGGTGTAGGCAAATTTGGCTTTAAAATAGTCAAGGTCAAATAAATCAGCACCGCTTCCGACTTCTTCGTCCGGTGTGAAGCCGATCCAAATGTCGCCGTGAGGTATTTTTTCTGTGATGATCTGTTCCACTGCCGTCATGATCTCGGAAACCCCGGCTTTATCGTCAGCGCCGAGCAGGGTTGTTCCATCTGTAGTGATCAGTGTGCGTCCTTTTAATGTTTTAAGTGTAGGGAAATCGGATATTTTCAGATAAGCGCCGCTTCCTTTTAAAAGAACATCATTGCCGTCATAATCCGGAATGATCTGTGGTTTGACATCTTTTCCGGAAAAATCAGGAGCAGTGTCCATATGGGAAATAAAACCGACAGCAGGCTTGTCAGCATATCCTTTCGTTGCCGGCAGCAGTCCGTAAACATAGCAGTGATCGGTTAAAGTGACTTTCTCTAAACCGAGATCGCGCAATTCCTGTTCTAACACTTTTCCTAACTCAAACTGTCTTTCCGAAGATGGAATCTGTCGGCATTCCTCGTCAGAAGTTGTCCAGTAAGAGACATATTTTAATAATCGTTCTTCAACACGCATGTGAAACCTCCTTATAAAATGGTGCCGTATTTATTTTGATATAAAATCAAGCCGGGCACACATAGTTATAAAATACCATAAAATAGTGAAATGCGAAATAAATTTATAAAAAAATAGTTGCATTTCTAAAAAAAGTATTATATAATAACATTCGTCGCTGAAAGACATGCGCCACTAGCTCAGCTGGCAGAGCACCTGACTCTTAATCAGGGTGTCCAGGGTTCGAACCCCTGGTGGCGCATTACGAAGTATCGGTTTTATAGCATAGGCTATGGGGTCGGTGCTTTTTTTATGTTTGAATTCAAATTTAAAATTTTGAAGAAAATCACAAAAAGTTCACAAAAAATTAGCACTCAACACTTGACAGTGCTAACGAACAGGTGTATAACGTAGTCAGAACAAAGGAAGAGGGAACAAAAGAGAAAGAAAGATTCCCCGAGTTCCCTAATCTGTTAGTTCCAAAGAAACAAGGTTAATGAGCATACGAATATCCACAAAAAAGTGGACAGATAGAAAAGGAGAGATGACTTATGTTGATGCCTAGTATTTTTGGAGAGAGTTTATTTGATGATTTTGACAATTTAATGAATTTTTCATTCCCGGATGTTGATAAAACATTGTATGGCAAACATGCAAAGAATATGATGAAGACAGATGTTAAGGAGAAAGATAATGGCTATGAAGTAGCAATTGATCTTCCGGGATTCAAGAAAGATGAGCTTCATCTTGAGTTGAATGATGGATACCTGACTATCAGTGCCGAGAAGGGACTCGATAAGGATGAGAAGGATAAGAATGACAAATACATCAGACGTGAACGTTATGCAGGCAGCATGAGCCGAAGCTTTTATGTAGGTGAGAACATGAAAGAGGAAGATATCCATGCGAAATACGAAAATGGTATCCTGACCTTGGACGTTCCGAAAGAACAGAAGAAAGCTGTTCCGGAAAAACGTTACATTGCAATTGAAGGATAAATAGAATGCCCGGTATCAATGGCGTAAAACCATTGGTACCGGGCGTTTTTTCTATCTCGATGCGATCAGTTTGCAGATTGGATTTCCTTTGGAAGAAAATTTTTCTTCGTATTCCGTCATGACATTGCCTTCATTTAAGACGGCATCATGGTGCAGATCTCTGGTGGAAGCGTCTAATTTCCAGCCGGCTTCAGGAACTTCCTCTAATGAAAATGTGAAAAGATCCTGATTGTCAGTCTTAAATTCCAGATGTCCTTCTTTTTTCAAAATCAGATCATAGCGCGCGAAAAACTGTCTGGAAGTGAGACGTCTCTTGGCGTGGCGGTCTTTCGGCCAGGGATCGGAGAAGTTTAAGTAAATACGGTCGACTTCGTCTTTGGCGAAAACCTCTGCAACATCGGCAGCGTCCATGCAGATAAACTTAATATTAGGAAGCGGATTCTGCTCCATTTTCTGTAAAGCACGTAAAAGTACGCTGGAGTAACGCTCGATACCGATGTAGTTAATATCTGGGTGCAGGGCAGCCATGTCCATAATAAAACGGCCTTTTCCCATGCCGATCTCGATATGAAGCGGCTGTGCTGTCTCAAAGCAATCCTGCCAGTGCCCTTTCTGCTCCTCTGGATTTTTGATGCAGTATTCACTATTTAAAATGGCGTCATCCGCGCCAGGGATATTTCTTAATCTCATAAAACAACCTCTCTAATGATGTAAACTAATATTTTTTCAAAATGTATTTTCGTTTTTTGCAGCAAATATATCTAAGCGCAAAGCGATCAGTTACATTCTACAATAAAGAAACCCCAACTTTCAAGCACACATTGCATAATCTGACAAATTAATAAAGTCATAAAATGATGAAAAGTGGTTGCATGTATTTTTTCCAACTATTATACTAATAATGTTGATAGAGTAACGTTGTTGTTACAGGAACGAGTTATGGGTGAACAGTAACAATCCGTAAAAATTGTGTATACATGGGACGGATTGTGCGAAATTAATAGATTTAATATAGATTTGGAGTTCATATGAAGTTTAAAAATAGATGGAAAAAGGCGGCATGCCTGATCCTTACGATTATATCTGCTGTCTGTCTTGGAAAAGTGGATGTCAAGGCGGCAGACTACTGGCCGGATGCGCCGGAGACACTCTCACCGGGTGTTATTTTGATGGAAGAGTCCACAGGCACGATCCTTTATGAAAAAAACATGGATGAAGCGCATTACCCGGCAAGTATCACAAAGATCATGACCACGCTGCTGGCGTTAGAAAATGGCAATCTGAGTGACATGGTCACTTTTTCGGATGATGCGATCAACAACACGGAAGGATCGGGAATTGCCAGAGATTACGGCGAGCAGATGACCTTAGAGCAGTGCCTTTACGGTGTCATGCTAGAGTCGGCAAATGAATGTGCCTACGCTGTCGCAGAACATGTGGGCGGCACGGTAGAAAATTTTGTGGACATGATGAATGCCAAGGCAAAAGAATTAGGATGTACTAACACACATTTTGCCAATCCGCACGGTCTGCAGGATGAAAATCATTATACGACCGCACATGACATGGCGTTGATCGCGCAGGCAGCTTATCAGAATGAGACATTTCGTATTATCATCGGGACGAAGATGTATACAATCCCTCCGACCAATAAGCATGCGGAGGAAACGGTGTTAAGAAATCATCACGATATGCTCTGCACTTACCACAATGCGAACCGCAAGTACTTATATCCGTACTGTGTCGGCGGAAAGACCGGATACACGGCGACCGCAAACAGCACTCTGGTGACTTATGCGGAAAAAGATGGAATGACTTTGATCTGTGTGGTAATGAACACGCAGTCACCGAATCAGTTTATTGATACGGTAAATTTATTTGATTATGCATTTGACAATTTTCAGGTGCTGAATGTAGCAGAAAATGATACGGATTACAGCGCAGAAACAACGGTGGATAATGGCAATCTGAACAATATTGCGCCATTTGTGGAGCTTGATAAAGATGCCGTCATTGTTCTGCCGAAAACAGCAGAATTTTCAGATACCTCATCTTCCGTGGAATATAATGACAGCGATTCGGAGATCGCAGGGAGCATCACATATACTTATGCGGGAAGAAATGTAGGAAAAGCAGATATTAAGACAACCGGCGTGGTGGTAGAGGGCTACGCATTTGACAATGAGTCGACCGAGGAGGAGGAACAGGAAGCAGTCTCCACGGTGCAGGTGAAACCGATTGTTGTGGTATTACTCATTGTTGCAGTGATTTTGCTTGGTGTACTTTTATTTTTCTTAAAACGTTTTTACGATAATTACTATATTATCAAACACAACAGAGCCGTTCGTAGAGACAGAAAAGATCAGAAACGAAGAATCAGAAAAAAACGTAGAAGACGCAGAAGATGGAGATAAAGCATGTCGGAGTCATATGCAGTCAGTGAAAAAAGAGAGTTGCTGTTAGACAAAGTAAAGAAGTTTATTCTGGATAATGGCGGAATTGTAAAAAAGAGCCAGCTTGCCGGGCTGGGGATCGATTATCGCAGAATCCTTGATTTTGTGGAAAAAGGGGATATTCTGCGCGTAAAAAGCGGTTATTATGCAGTTCATCTCAGTGATTTTACGGAGGAGGAGCTTGTGGCAAAGCTGTTTCCGGACTGCGTGCTGAATCTGGAGAATGCGTTATATGCGTATGGCTATATCAAAAAGAAACCGTATGGCTGGCGGCTTGCGGTGGATAAGAATACTTCCAAATCACGTTTTAAAATGGATTATCCGAAGATCATTCCGATGTATGCAGAGCCGGAGACTTTGGAGCTTGGAGTGACAGAAATACAGTTTTCTGATGTGACAGTTCGGATTTTTGAAAAGGAAAGACTGATCTGTGAATGTTTAAAATACGAGGACAAGATGGATCGGGAAAGATTCAAAGAAGGACTGATGGCTTACATAAAAGACCCGAAGAAGGATATCGCAAAACTGATGTATTATGCAAAAGAGCGTAAAGTCGTGAAAAAAGTTCAGAATATGATTGGAGTCTGGCTTTAAATGGAACAGAATCTACTTACGAAGAAGAAGTTAAAAGAAAAAAGCATAGAATATCAAATCCCATTTGCAGATCTGCTGGAAGTTTTTTTGCAGGAAACATTGATGTTCCAGATTCTGGAAACCGGTTTTGCAAAGCGGTTATGGCTGAAAGGCCGTGAGGATTTCAGTATCGACGGTTATCGGAAGGAGTGGCAGAAGCCACTTCATTTTGTATACGGACAGGATGAAGGAAAAGAGCAGCAGGTGTTGGACGAAAAGTGGATCACTGGCTTTGCAGAGGAGATCCGTGCAAAAGGGGAACAACATATCCGCTGGAGTTGTTCAATGGAAAAAGAGGAACAGGGCTATCTGGTTTACATAACCGGAGAATGGGAAGAGATGAAGGTTCCGCTTGTAATTCGTATCAGTCCATTGGTTTATCATGCAGCAAAACCGGAAAAACAAAAGCTGCAGTCAGTCTTTTTTGAGAAGAAGTGTGCAGTATATCAGCATTTTCCGGTTGAGACATATCTGGCAGAGCAGCTTTTTTCTATTTTAAAGTTTTTAGAACTGATTCCTTCTATGGAGGTATACGATACAACATTTCGTCTGCTGAAGCAAGAAACTGTCGATGGACGACATATTTACGAGACACTCTCTTTTTTCTGCGAAAAAGAGGAAGTGATTCCACAGGAAAAAAGGATTGAAATGCTGGAATCTTATGATACTTACACTTATATGAAAAAACGGTGGGAAAAATATGTTAGAAAGCAGGGAATGGAGAATGTTTCCTGGGAAACAGTATTGCACCGGATTGTTTTGTTTTTGAGACCTGTCTGGAATGCAATGTGCAGAGATGAGGTTTTCTTTGGAGACTGGATGCCGGATCTGGAACGATATTTATAAGAGGCTGCCCACAGGCAGCCTTTATTTCTGGTTTTATTGTCTGCCCAGATATTCCCGGAGGAATGTGACAATATTTTTTGGTTTGTTCAGATCAAAGACCGGAAGGGAAGTCTCTGCATGATATGGAAAATCAGCAAATACAGCGATCAGATCTTTTTCGTCAGATAGCGGTGTTTCCGACCAGTATTTCCGCAGAATTTCAATTTTATTCGGCGCATCTGCTCCAAAATTTTCCGTCAGAACAAGGTCGGCACCGGAGAGCGACGAGGAGAGATTTTCCAGAGTCGGCTCAAAAAAGACGTTTTTGAATACGACAGAGGAATCTTCTTTGATGAGGTGAACGACTTTTAACCCCTCACGCTCTAATAAAGGAAGCAGCCGCTCAATGAGAGGTGTCATGATCGTTCCCGGTTTTGCCACAAAGGAGATCACCGGAGTTGTATGCAAAAATAAATCTCTGGTGTCTTTAAAATATTCAATCAACGCCTGAGAAGAATCTGGCGGTACAATTCCGCTTAAAATACGAAGCGCATGATAATAATTGTCTCTGGTGTCCAGATTATAGTACTGGATATCGATCGGTGTCGGTGCAGCCTCGGAGATCGCAGCCTCAGTCACGTATCTGGTGCTACACTTTTCCCGCAGCGTGTTGAACGTGAGCTGGTGGAGCAGGAGACATTTTCCAATGGTTGTAATGCAATTTTTGGAGTAGGCTGCAGTTGCAGTTTCGAGATAAGAAGCCTTTCCCTCAAGTGTGCAGATATCGGCGTCACCGAGCTCTGAGAGCAGGGCAAGTCCTGTTTTCGGTTCCAGAAACGGAGTGTCTACAGACATAAAAAATGCGCATTCCTCATCGATCATGGATAAGCCGGAAAAAATGCCGGACATTGGTCCCTGATTCGGATAGATATCCGGGATTTCAGTTACGGGAAGCTTTAGATGGGAGTAATCCCCCTTTATTTTTACCGAGAGATAGATTCTGGAAAAATACGGCTGAAATTTTCTGACAAGATATTCAATTAAACAGGTGTCCCCAAAAGGAAGAAGAGCCTTATCAGTTCCCATCCGTGTGCTGTTTCCGCCACAGAGGATCACAAGCGCATTTTCCATACTATACCTCCGAAATGTTATTGTTTGATCCGCAATCTAAAATACTATAGCATAGGAAATACTTTTTTTTCAAGAGTAATGAGTGGATGGTAATGCAAGTCATTGCTGAATCTGTGGGGAAAGTGTGTTATACTAGGGTATATCAGTATGTATCTGGTATTATATACTGATATGGATATCGAACATCAGGAGCAGGCTTACATGAAGTATTTGATAGATGATTTAGAGGAATATGCGCAGTCGGACTATTATCCGTTCCATATGCCGGGACATAAAAGAAAGAGTCTGGCGTTTCCCAATCCGTATGAGATTGATATCACGGAGATTGACGGATTTGACAATCTGCATCATGCGACCGGTATGATAAAGGAAGCCGAGGTGCGCGGAGCAGAGCTTTACCATTCAAAACGGTGCTTTTTTCTTGTAAATGGAAGTACCTGTGGCTTGCTGGCTGCCATCAGTGCTGCCACGAGGCGCGGGGACAAGGTATTA
>ERZ773245.898-NODE-898-length-26380-cov-23.257892_pt1 | contig 26380 bp, 23 predicted proteins | sample MGYA00580988_ERZ773245 | MGnify/ENA primary metagenome ERZ773245 (study PRJEB29015, sample SAMEA2737792) | human gut metagenome | biome: human gut; feature: human-associated habitat; material: faeces | place: China | collected 2012 ... | reverse complement strand
TTTTCTTGAATGCATCAAGGTCTGCCTGGTTCTTAATCAGCATAACCTCTTCTATTTTACCTGTATGAATATCCTTAAAGCCTGCAACCTGTTCACCATTACATATGCTCGCCTTGATAACTGGTTTCTTATTTTCTTTATCATATGTCTTTGTAACTGTCTTTTTCTTAAATAGTCCCACTCTGAGCACCTTCTTTTGACTTTGCCATCAGTATAAGTTTTTCAAAGGACTGTGCAAAGCGTACATCATCTTCTTCTGTACGCTTTCTCGATCCCCTAATATGATTCTTATGAGAGCTGCGCCTTGCCTTCTTGTTAAGATGTCGCTCCATAAGCATCTGATCTATGTTCTCATTCGTGTACCACTTACCGGATTGGTGAATAGCATCTGGTCTACGCTCCGCTTCGGTCGGCTCAAAGCCAAGGTCCACTGGACCTTGTGAGCCCTTTTCCAAGTGCCATCGCAGCAACGCCATAATCCTGCGATACTACTACATCCCCTTTATGACATATGCTGATTAGTTTATAATCTACTGCATCTGCTCCTGCACCTACTACAATCACTTCGCTGTAATCAGAATACAAAATATGATTCGTATCACACAACAAGGTGGTAGAAATATTGTATTTCTCTGCTATTATCTCGACAATGCCCACTACCGGACACGCATCTGCATCTACAAATATCTGCATTTTCTCCTTAAATCCATTTCATATCAGTTATAGTTAATTGGTGTTCGTACTTCTATAAGATTTCCTGATGGATCATAAAATCTTACAAGCTTCTGTCCACCTTCAAGTTCCATTAATTCCGTAACATAACTTACAACATACTTGCCAGACTCCAGTTTTTCAATAATACCTTCTATATCATTATCTTCAAAATAAAGTTCCGTCATATTGTTATGTGGAGTTGTAGGTATTTTTGTACTGTCATACCATACATCTACATCCTGTAATACAAGTCCCTCAGACATTATCACATTGCCTTCCATCCTTGTAATCACACGTAATCCAAACAGTTCTTCATAAAAATCAATTGATTCGTCAATGTTATCAACAATGATCAATACATTTTTCAAACTCATATTTTTTGTTCCAGCCTCTCCATTTCTCGTCGAATCCATGTCATAATATATACCATAATCCATAATATAAATGTTCTATTTTGCTTCCAACATTTGATTTACCACTCTTTAGATTTCGCCTCTGGCAATTTATATTTTTCAATAAAAATACTTGCATCATCAAATTTATGCCAATACACATCCCAATGTACATCTTTTAACTTCGGAACAATAACATCTCTATAATAAGGTTCGTCAACACCCAGCATAGAGTGTCCTAGCACTATAACCTCCGTTATTTTCGTTTTATTCTCATCAATGAATTTACTTAATACATCATAATTCATTGAAAGCTTCTTTGAGAATGTATAATATATTTCTTTTAAGTTATCTATTAAACTCTTTTTACTCATCAATTTTTGACTACTTTTCAATTTAATAGAATTGGCAAAGTTTATCCATTCATCTAGATAATTATTAACTGATCCAAACTGAAATTGCTTCTTAGCTAATGCTAATATATCTCTTTCAAAATCAATTCCCTTATCGTTTAAATTTCTTTTATCTGGAAGTCTGTTATGAATGTATAATACATTAGTTTTATTTATATCAAACATATCTTCTAATGTATGCGTATAATTAAAGTTGATACAAATGCAATCTCTATCAATAACTTCATGTATGCTATCATTACTATTTTTATAGCATACATCTTCAATATTATTATAATACTCTCTTGCTATCCATTCCCAAAACCAATTATTTGTAAAATCTCTTGCAATATCTTGTGGATTATTCTTAAAAAATTGTTTAGCAGAGTTCATTTGCGCAATACTAGTTTCATAATTATTAACATCAATATCTCTATCAAACGCATCTATGTATTGAGTAATATATTTTCTATAATCAAACGTAAGTGCATTTTCCAAATCCGTCCAGCAATCTTTATCTCTAGGAATAAAAAAATCGGATTTTTCTATAATTGAAATTGCACTCTCACCTTCATATATCTTTTTATTTACTAAATAATCTCTATATGCTCTATAACTTGTGTTTAATCCTACATGGATATCTAATCCATTTCCGCAGATAATAAGTTTAATAATAACACCTCCCATTAACCAGCTAATCAAACTTACAAAGCCTATAATCAGTATGTCTCTTACCTTTAATTACCAAACCATATAACTACTCATCTCGGCTTCATATTCCGTTCTCATATCACTTTCATATTCCACTATTTCATCAAGCATTGAATCACAACCATCCAAGAAATTTATCAGCGACTTAATGTATCTATAAGCATTGCCAATATCAATGCTTTTTTTATCGAACTTATATTCCAAACTGTATGTTGTTGGATATCTAAACATATCACCATTTTTATCTATCTGATCTATTGTACATAATGCGTTGCTTACTATTTCAATCATTTCTAAATCACTATCGGAGACTCTTGCATACCTCTCAATTACAGGCTTAACATTTTTCCATAAATCCTTGTTTATCAAATGGCTCCGCCTTTTAGAATTAAATACTTTTAATGTCACACCTTTTTCCACTCTACTGTAAAATAACCTCTTTAGACATAACTCTATTGTATTTCTAAACATAAACATTAATGGATAAATCTTTACCTGTGGTAAAATATTTTGATTATTATAAATGTAATCTATAACCGCATTATATCCTGTTATCTTTACATGAAATCCTTCATCAGACACTCTTTGCCATAAATAGCAATTTCCTATGCCATGAGATGCAAAAACAAAGAATTCTGATTTAAAATTACTATCAAATACTTCTAATATTTCCCCTTTTTGCACACATTTATAAACCAAGCCAAATGCTTGTACCAAATTATTAGCCACCTCAACATTATCTAAAAACATATCCCTATATTTTGAAAGGAATTCATCTTCAAAGGGAAATCTAAACATATCTGATTTACTGTCAACTACTTCTAACGAATACAGATATTCTTTCAGCCACTTCTTTTCGGCATCATCTAAAAATTCTTCATTTCCAACATCGTAATAGTTCTTAAAAAGCATAGATAAATCATGGCAACATCTTTCAAATATTTCTTGAATACACTTTTTATTGTTACATATTCTACAAATTAATGCTTTTAATCCTAATTCAATACTTTGACGAAGCAAAAAAATCCCCGCTAGAAACCACATATCTGATTTAACATTATCATGCCCACTATCAATCACTTCTTCAAATGTCTTATATCCACAATCATAAAAATCAAGAGCCAGGTTTTTATAATCTTCAAAGCAATTATGACTCCATTTAATCTCTACAACGTTTTCACTGTTTTCTATTTTCCAAAAATCCATATTTTTATATGGCCATAAAAATAACTCATTTTCCAATAAAACTCTCCTTTAAATGTGATCCCCTATTGTGATTAATTACAAATTTAATTCTATGTAACAAATCTACAACATGAATTTCTTTATAATGTCTCCAACTTTTTTCACTTTAAAGTCTATCCCTTGGAACACTGATTTATCAAACTTCGCCTCCAATATAGACTTTTCTCCACTCTGTGCATGAACAATCACGTATCTTACCGGCAAAAGTGCAAACAAATCACGTGCTACTCTGATTGTGCATGCAGCCACATATTCATTGTATAATTCTGAATTTGTTACATCTGATATCATATCATTATGCTGGTTTATCTGAAATTCTACTTCCATAGATTTAGGATTGTCCGTACCGAATTCAAATTGACTTCCATAATCTAGTAGATCATCTACTGGTTTCATTTTCTCAATTGTTTCTAGATATGCATCTATATCTCCGGACAAAATTCTGCGAGAAATACCTTTCAAAAAAATCCATTTATCTTGTTCCATAAACACATCATCCGCAGTTGTGCTTACTAGAAGTTCTGTCCAATCCACCGGCTCATCACTTTTTAGATACAAATTTCTGATTTCATCCTCGGAAATCAATTTGGGAACATTCTCCACTGTTTCTGTCTCTTTGTAAGTTCTTTCTTCAGGTTCCTGTATCACTTCATTCTTCATAAATCCAGAATTTATATTTTGTTCTTGTGGATTCAAATAGGATTCAATACTATCATTGATTTCATATTCCATAACAGGCTGCGGTTTTCTAATTGCATTTTGAGTATAATATTGATTTTGAGTGTTTCTTTGTGTGTTAGCTTGTCTATTTTCTCCCAGTCTTTTTGTGTCGGTATAATAAATACCGCTTCCTGGTATACCAACACTTGTGGTCACTTGTCCTTTGGTATTTATTGTCTTATGATATCCTTTTCCACCTACGCTTACGCTCATGCCAGTTTTTCCAAAGTTTAACTTAACACCCTTACACAACGTAACGCTTTTTCTAAATCGTAATCCCATAATTTCACATCCTGTCTATCACTACAATTGTTTTATCATCATCTGACCCATTGTTTCTTGCTTTGTCTGCAATTTCTTTCATTGTCTCCTTGTTTATATCACCAAGTATAAAATCTTCAAGTTCATCTATTGATACATACTCATGTATTCCATCTGATGATAACAGTATTCTTTTACACTGATTCAATGGTGAATATTCATTCACACAAATACCTGTAGCATATTTTAGATTTCCACCACCCAAACAATAGGTTATCTCATTCTTATTACATATATCTGCTTCTTCAATCTGCCCTCTGTCAAGCAGCCACTGATATGTTGTCTGATCTTTTGTGAACTGTTTTAAATAACTACCCTGCAATCCATACACTCTTGTATTTCCAATATGAAAAATATAGCAAGTATCTGGTAATAAAATTATTCCTGTAAGCGTAGTTGCCATGTTTTCTTTACCAGGAAACTGTTTTGCATATTCCAATAGACCTATATTACAGTTTTCTATAAATTGATGCAGTTTTTCTGCTGTAATATTCTCCACATCAATTTTGTCAAACTGATTCAATACGTATCGGCTTGCAAGCTCTCCACCAGCATTACCACCTACACCGTCCGCAATTGCTACCAAAGCTCTGGAATTTATCTGTGTTTCAGAAAATGAGTCAGATATAATATGCTCATTCAATAATGCCGCATCTTCGCATATTGCTTTTTTATATCCTTTTTCAGAATAAATAATCACTTTCATATCGACACCTGCCTCTTAATTTCTTACACACATTATTCTTCGTTATTCCCATGTGTTTCTGTACATTTTAATGAATACGTCATATTTTCATTAACTATAGACTCCACCACAATTTCGCAGTCAGAAAATAGCTCATGATCAAACATATACCTAGAAAGAGGATTTATAAACATACTCTCAACAATGTTACCAATACCTCGTCCACCATTATCCAAATTTCCTATCGCAGCATTTAATAATGTATCATGTGCTTGATCTGACAACACAAGCTTAATTCCTTTATCCATTTTCAAATTGTTAATTATACGATTTATCTGAGAATCAAGAATTTCTCCAGCAACATTTTCTCTGATGAAATCAAACACAACAATGTTTTCTCCGATTCGATTCAGTATTTCCGGTCTTCCCAATTCCAATTTAAAATAATGCTCTATGCCTTCTCTTACTTTAGACTGTACTTCTTCATAGGACATATCAGAAGAAACAACCTGCTTACGCTCACCACTGGCAGTTGTCTGATATATTCCAAGATTACTGGTAAAAATAATAATCGTTTCCGAAAAATAAACTGTATTACCTTGCCCATCAGTCATTCTTCCATCTTCCAGAATTTGAAGAAACTTATCTAAAATAGACGGATGTGCCTTTTCTATCTCATCAAACAGCAGTATAGAAAAAGGATTATTTTTTACCGCATTTGTCAGCTGTCCTCCAGCTTCATAGCCAACATATCCCGGAGGTGCTCCAAGTAATTTCTGGTCACTATGCGATTGTCCATATTCACTCATATCAAATCGAATGCAGCATTTTTCATCGCCGAATAACTTTTCCGCCAGAGTCTTTGCTGTCTCTGTTTTACCAGTACCAGTTGGACCTGCAAAAAATAGTACTCCCTTTGGTTTTCCGTGCGATGCTGTTTGAACTCCTGACATGCCTGTTACTGCACGTTTAATAATATCAAGGGTTTTAACTATCGCATAATCCTGTCCCTTTACTCTTTTTCTAAAATCTTCTTCCGCTGTTTTCAATTCAGAAATGCTTAATTTATTCCACGGGTTATCCTTAATTCCATACTTATACAAATCAATAACATCGCACATATCTTTAATATGTATTCTTTCATTTTTACACAATCGTCTTAAGCCATTTAGTTCTGTAAAACTGAATCCTTCTGTCAATGCAACAAATCTATCCTGAATCTTTTCAAGTTCACTTGGATTTTCGTTATAGTATGGAAATTCATCTACATAAATATCACCTGCAAAAAAGGTTGGAAAATTGTCACCTTTTACAAGCAATTCCCTCTCTTCCTTTTCTGGAGTTCTTAATGTTATTGTTTTTACATTTGGATTATCCAAATAAAACCATGCCGGTATATCATTAATTTTATTAACAATAAGTATAACCAGATTTTTTAAAATTCCCTGTTCTGTTTTTACATCTTTTCCCTCTAAAGAGGCTTGCATTAATACTGTAAAACTATCAACTTCAGACTGCTCCATATTATCCGGCGAAGTTATATATCTTGATGCAAAATCCATTATTACAGCAGTAGCCTCTTGGTTCTGCGTTATTGCTGTTCTTGTATGGCTTGCCGCAGTTGCATTTCGTCCTCTAAAATCTGCCAAAATACAGCCGCCGGCTACATCATCCTTTACTAACTGTGCAAATTTCTGTATATATCCTTCCTCGCAATTATTATAAAATCCCCTGATACTATCGTAGAATGCAATATTCTGATATCCCTCATTTTTTAAATGGTAATGCAAATACTCTGTTAGCCTCAATATACTACCCTGTTGCATACCGTCATCTCCGGAGTATTGATATTTATCCAGTACATTACCTTCTAATATTACAATTGGCTTTATTCTGTCAAAAATATCAAGTTCCTTTTGCCACTTAGGAGTAAAATCGCCCATTTATATATCCTCCTTAAAATCTAAATTCTTTATTATGAATACCAACAGATATAACCTCATTATTTATCATAAAATTCTGAATCTCGTTGTGATTGCCTCTAATATATTTTTCATACTTATCACGATACTGTTCACTTAATATATGAACAATCTGATTAGAAGAGCCTCTGAGAAACGCTCCATCATTTAATTCTTCCTTGTATTTGCCATCAATTAGCACTGATACTCTTTCTAATAATTTCATTTGAGCTTCACTTGTCAATTCTTCTCTTTGATAACCTGTATATAAAATAACATCTTGTGAAATATCTGCTACACGCACCAATAAATTTGTTAGTTCAACTGCCTGTTCCACCGGATCACCTCCAGTAATCGTAAAACCATCAATTTCATGTTCTACTGCTACAGTACGTATCAATTTTTCGACTTGCTCAATCGTAACAAAATATTTTTCATCGACTTTCCAAAGTTCCGGATTACTACAACCTTTACATTTATGATGACATCCAGCAAACCATATTCCAATTCTATTTCCAGGTCCCAGAACCTTTACAGGATAAAGAATTCTTGCTATATACATTAAACATTCCTCAATATCAAATATGCAGCCTCTGATTGTCTGCTTCCATTTGTTTCATTTCCACCTAAACCTATTTCATCATCCATATGCAGTTCTGTTTTCTCGGCTATCTTTTGATTATTTACAAAGGTAAAATTCGTATTGCTAAGATTTTCTATATAAACCTTGTCGTCCTCTTTCATAATTTTGGCATGCTGCCTACTTACATATGTTTTATCAGCAAGATATTCTTTCATTTCATTTTCTCTTCCTAATATAGCAGTCCCATCCTTAATTTCATACGCGTATTCTCCATCTAACGATGTCATTACATATTTGCAAGTATTGTTCCCACTTTGTAATATTGGTGCTATATCCGAAATGTCTTCTCCGCATTCAGCACATTTCTTTGCTGTTGCTGAATTTATGCACCCGCAATCGCAGACTCTTACATATTTTTCTTCCACATTTTCAGATGTATTTTCCTGAGCAGTAATTTTTGCCTGTTCAGTCGCTTCATCAGTAGCTTTTACACTTGTCAGGTCAGTCTCGCATCCAATACATTCAATCATATTGGGTTTGTTATGCATACCGCATACCGGACATATCTTGAACTTTTCCATATAATCACTCTTTTCTTAGTACCTGTTTTCTTGTCTCTGTCTGTTTTTTGCTTGCAGTTTCAAGCACATCAACTTTATCTGTCATATTAAAATCACTTACATTTATAATTTGTGCATATTCTTCTGCTGGTGGTAACATAGAAATCCTATTCATCAATACAACACCTTTTTCTTTAAGTCTCCTCTCAATTTCAGGAAATTCATCGCAAAATTCCACCATCTCATCACACAAAACAGAGCTTTCCTCTTCAGAAGGTTCTCTATCACAATTATCTACTCCTCCTAATTCCATTGATATCTGCCCATTAGCCGCATATGTAACATTAACTACTGAACCTTCGGAGAAATGGTAAAGTTCATTTCGAAACTTTCTTCCGCTCTTCTTAACCACCTCTCTGCTTCCTACTACATTATAGCCCATATCACGCATAACCTGATCAAGGCTCTCTGATATATATTGCTGCTCTTCTATTTTTGCACTTTGCGATTCCAGTTCTGCAACTTCATGTCTTAAAGAATTCAAAGTATCCATTGAGAAAGTAAATGAAATCACAGGCATTCCTAAATATTCACTATAATATCTATATTTTGATACAAGTTCATCAAATTCTTCTCCATATTCTTTAATCTGTTCTTCATACGCCTTACATCTTTTTATATATGGAAGAACTGTCATAGCATAATAATTATCAATAAAACTGTCGTCTGTTATTCCCTGCGCTCTGTCTAAAATGATAATACCTTCTTTTTGCAAATCAGAACTGACATTAGAGCTTTGTATTTCATGCAATGCATCTTTTATTTTTGCTTTTTGGCTTTCTAAATAGCTCTGTGGCTTTACAATTTCATCATCAATTCTTATCGACATACCACCAGTAATACTATCCTCTATATTCTTTGACAATATAGCATTTATTTCATTACTTTGATTTTCATATTGAACAGCAAGCTTTCTCGCATTCTCTTCTACTGTTTTAGCCTTAGAATTAAATGCCTGTAAGTTTTCTAATCCACTTTGCATACTTAAACCCGCAGATTCTTGAATGATTGCTTTAATTTGTGTTATTGAGTTTCGAATACTCTGTTGTACCTCATTTCCATCCCCAACTCTATCTACCAACATATCAATGCTTGTTGTTGCAGTGCCGAGTCTTTCTTTTAATGATGCAAGCTCTCCACTATGTTGCTGCAGCTTGTCCAATTCTCGCTTTGTCTTTCGTTCACATTCTCTTGCTTCCGCCAATATTCTCCGTTGCTCCGGAGTAAGTGTATATCTCGCTGATTTAGGTCCGCTCATTTAGTATCACTCCTCTAACAAATCAAATTCTTCGTAACGCTTTACTGGAATAGCACATTTTCTTGCAAATTGCATTGCTTCGCTTCCAGAATTACAATAAATAGTAATTTTCCCTCTTAATGCTGCAGAACCAAATATATTCTCAACACCCATTTCCGATCCCCAGAATATTTCTTTGCAGTTATTAGATATTCTCAATTGCATATTATTAATCACTCCAACATCAAATGCCTTTTTTCCAATCGTTTGCACACTATTAGGAATATCAATTTTTAACAAACTCGTACATTTTGCAAATGCCTCATTATCAATATGCTTTATTCCATCCGAGAAGGAAATTTCTTTTAAATTACTGCAATAATAAAATGCCGAATCAGATATTCTTTTCACTTTAGATGGAATATTTATCTTCTCCAAATTTGAAAATGCAAATGCACTTTTACCAATATGTATTAAACTTTTTGGTAAAAAAATCGTTGTTAGACCGCTACCACTAAATGCTCTATCCTCTATTGTTATAAGAAATTTCGGTAAAACAACTTCTTTTACATTTTCGCAGTTTGCAAATGCCTTTTCGCCTATTTTTGTAACCATTAAATCATTTATTCTGTCTGGAATTACAACAACATCCAAATCATCGAATCCAATATAACTTTTTATTGTTATCTGACCATCTACTTCCTCATAATCAAATAATGTATCCCAATCACACTTATTAGCTTCATCATTATTTTCTCGAATTTGCATTTTAACATCTGAATCAATATCAGCCACAAATTCTTTTGCTGCATCAATTTTTTTCATTATAGGACTGCTTGATAATACATCAGATATTGCTATATTCTCTATTTGAGAATCATTTGGATTTTTATCTGCAGTCGCATCTAATAATTTGGCAATTTTACTCGCTTTTTCAACACTTGCAATATATTCTTTTACTTTTTCAGATTGATTAATCTGTGAAATTGTCTCCAATTGTTTTTCCAATAGAGAGACTCTTTTTTCAAGATTTTCAATTTTTAAAAGCAATTCCTTTTCTTCCATACTCTCTCCTTATATTCTTCTTTTATTTCACTATACATATTTATGTTTATTTCTTTTTCCGAACGAATTCTATCCTTGCACTCTGCTTTCATCTTACACATTTTCATTGAAATTTCCCCTATTGTTTGATTTTCAATTTTATTTGAGATTCCATATTCAGTTGCAATCTCTTTGACTTTTAATACTAAATCCATGTTCTTATCTGCTGATTTTTTTGCATATGATAATAGCAGCTCACTCCCAGAACATTTGTCTAACAACGCCAATATCTTCTCCATCTGTTTTCCATCCAAATACTCACTTTGTATCAAGGTAATAATTCTATTAATTCCCTTAATCTGTTTCTCATAATACTTATTTAAGCTATGTATCCATTCTTTTTCTTGTTGAATATTCCGCTCTTGCCTACATTCTGCAATCTTATATCCTATGTAGCAAAACGCAGGAGTACTCAGTGCAGGAGTAACTATAATAAATAATGCATCATCTTCAAAGTTATCTTCTGAAATTCCTGATACATATATGCATGTAAAAATTATTACCATAATGCATATTGGAAAAATAAATTCAGAAATTTTCTTCTTTTTCCCAATGCAAATCCAGCAAATCATGCTAATAATCCAGATAAAATATGAAATTATCACATATACTGGTAATGACCATATCGAGATAAACAGGAAAATAGGATACATTATACAAATAAATCCTATTGCTATTAATTGTAATATTTCAAACCAATGCATATTTTTCTACTTTCAACCTTTCCTGATTATCCTTGTATAGCCTCTCTCCAAGCATTTAACTCTTTCTTTTTTCCCAATGCTAACAGCCAGCTTTCAAATTGCACATCCAAATTATCATCATAATCTATAAGTCTATGACACGCCTCTTCAAACTTATCATATGAATCATCTAATAGAGACTTCATATAATCCGCAAACTCTCCAACAGTTCTGAACTCTTTTCCATCAAACTGCATAAGTTTTTGTCCTGATAACAAATATGCCATTAAATATAGATTTTTCTTTTTCAGACGTGGACTATCAGCTAATTTATCCCCGTCTTCCAAACCTTTCACAGCTTCTGAAAGTGCCTTATTTTTTCTGGCTTTTATTTCAACATATTTAGAAAGCATTTTTTCACTAAGGATCTCATGATAATAGTTTTCACTACTTGAATCATTTTTCCAGAGTTTTTCAAGAACTTCTCTTCCAAGAGCCGGCAGTCCCTGATATATATGTCCTTTCCAATAAAAGTCTGTAGTCTGAGGATTTAATTTATACAACAGATTCCAGAATATCATGTCATCTCGTCCGTTTACACGTGTTGCTTCTTCCTCTGCGTCTATACAGAAGCCAGCAATTTCAGGATTACAAGCCTTAAAAAATCCAGACAAAATTCCCCTAAACAATTGTTTCTTCCCTTCATTCCAGTTTATGGCAAGAGCCTTTGTAAGTTCAGATACTTCTACATAGGTTTCACCCATAAATTTATATGGGTTCATATCGCCTACCTTAGAGTTACCAATTCCTTCCCCTGGAATAACTTGCTTAACTCCTTCACACCACTTTTTGACCTCTTCATATGTCCATCTTCTATTCGGATTAGATTTGTTTTTTCTATTTGTGATATCATAATATGTACATGCTGCAATCAAATTCTGTAATTCTACCGGCATATCATCAGGAAATGGTATTCTTTGTACTGAAATATACTGTTCGATAGCATCTTGTTCCATATTGTTATATGGAGTATATCCACAGAACAACTCATACAATGTTATTCCCAATGAATAATAATCCGACTCTTCCAAAAATAAATTGTGGAATGTTTCCGGTGCTGAATACTCTGGTGTCATTCCAGTTTTTGTTACAATAATAGTATTATTGTCCTCTCTTACAGAACTGATACCAAAATCAATAATAGCAACATCTTTCTGATTATCCCCTACCATGATATTCGATGGCTTTAAATCTTTATGCAAAATACCATTATCATGCAATACCTTTAACCCATCATTCAGGCTTGGTATGATATCATTCTTTAGCTGCTCAAATGTATATTTTCTTCCTTGTAGACTGCCATATTTATAGTACGGAATTATTTCAACAGGATACCCATTTATCTCTCCTGTCTCATAAATTGCAGCAACATACTTAGATCTGATGTTCATAAGTTTATTTGCAATTTCCGGCTTTATTGCAACCTTTCTCCTATATACCTTTGCAACATACTGGTTATTTTCATATTCAACTAAATACAAATCAGCTTCGCCTGTAACAATATCCATTTTTTTAATAACAGAGTACTTTCCGCATAAGACACTACCTGCTGCAATTGAAGAAGATATTCCTGCCATCTCAGCATTTATTACAGTTGCATTGCTGCTCGGATTTAATGCCGGATTTATTACAGTTGCGTTATTTTCTGCGATTTCTCTATTAATCTGCGTTTCATTAGCCATTTCAAATTCTCCTTACTTAATATGCATTTTTCCATCCATAATAGTAACCATATTATTCTGCATCATATAATCAATAGTATCGTTCATTGCTTTTGCAATTTTAGGTCCCATTCTGTCATATCCAAAAATACTTGTTACTTCTGTGCACAATGCATCTTTGTCAATTCCATATGAATGCTTTATTACTGTCATCATGGCATCCGCAATTTCCATTTTGGAAATATACTCAATGTTTCTATCTTGTGCACCATTAGGAATTCTTGCTTTTACATCTGTAAATGTCTTAAAACGTACAAATCCATCTTCTATTACAACTTCATTTGCCATAACATTCTCTAATGCCTGGTCAATTGTATATCTGATAGGCTTCGTCGCTTTTTCATTTCCAAATGCACTTGCTAATCTACGATACAATAAATCTAAATGTATCGGTTGTTCCACTTCAACAACTGCTCTGATTCTTGCAGACAAATTTTCTAAATTTCCCTTGTTATAATCAAATACAGCAGTTCTCCAGTCCCCTATGCGATAATACGGAAAATTTAGTTTAGATAGTTCAACAGATGTTTTCTGCAAAAACTCCACTTCTACACTTTCCTCTTTTTTCTCTGGAAAGGATACCTTTTCTTTATTGGCAGATTCTTGATAGGTATTAATTGCATTTTCAATAAAATCCAATAATCTCTTTTGCTCGCCAACCTTATTATTTATCCATTCTGTTGACCATACCCTGAACATCTTCCATCCCATCTGTTCCAGAACTGACTTTCTCAGATGTTCTCTATCTCGGGTTGTCCTAGCCATATAATAAGAATTTCCATCGCATTCAATTCCTGCCACATAGCACCCCGGATATTTCGGATGTTCAACTACTATATCAATTTTGTAGTCTGAATTTCCAACATATTGTTTAACATGATACCCTTTACTTGTAATGAATTTTGCAACACCATTACAGAACTCATCTGTCTCATATAATACATTAGAACTCTTATGCGGATGCAATACCACACTGCCTTTTATAGCAAATTCTATATAATCTTTAAGCATCCTTATACCCTCTGATTTTGTCTTGCTTAAGTCAATATCATATGGCATAATTGAACCAACCAATTTTATATTATGCTTTGCTCTTGTAATGGCAACATTTAATCTTCTTTCACCACCTTGATGACCTAATGGTCCAAAACGCATATACATTCTTCCGTTAGGATCTTTGGCATAGCAAATGCTGAAAATAATGGTATCACGTTCATCTCCCTGAACATTTTCCAGATTTTTTATAAAAAATGGTTCTTCTTTGTCTTCAGAAAAGAAGTTTTCATACCTTGGATTTCTTTCCCTAAATTTTTGAACAGCTTCCTCAATAGTTGATTGCTGTTTCTCGCTAAAAGCAATAATTCCAAGAGATCGACCAGCATGTTTATCTATATGTTCTTTTATAAGTTCAACACATCTATTTGCCTCTTGAATATTACATCTGCCTGAATAAGTTCCATTTTCTACATACACATATTCAACCCCTGAATCTGCTGCTACAGTATTGCTACTCGGAAATGTTATCAATTTATTTTTGTAGATTTCCTGATTAGAAAATGCAATTAAATCTTCATTTCGACTTCTGTAATGCCATAATAAAGATCTATTCGGTAAACTATTGGTTGCTTCCTCTAGAATAGAATCATATATAACATCATCCTCTTCCTCATCAGAATCATATTCTCCATCTGTATTATTGGTACTTGCTGCAAAAAAGCTAGTAGGTGGTAACTGTTTACTATCCCCTGCAATAATCACCTGCTTTCCTCTGCAAATTGCACCTATTGCATCTTGAGGGAATATCTGTGATGCCTCATCAAATATTACCATATCAAACTTATATGTCTCTGCTTCCAGAAAATATGAAACCGACAATGGTGACATCATCAAACAAGGTTTTAATTTCAATAACAGATTTGGAATCGTCTTGAATAATTTCCTTAACGGCATAATCTTTCTTTTTTTATTTAATTCATGTAACAATACTCCCATTTCATCTGTCGCACGATTAAAATTATTTCTATTAGGCATATCTGAAATCAGTTTTTCCCTAATACGCATTTGTGCAACCGGCATCTGATGATCATCTAATTCACAAAATCTTTCAATCTTACTTTCTTGTATACGTGCCCTAAATTGTGCAACCGCATCATCTCCTGAACAATTAACTTCAATCCACTTCAAATAGAACATTTTCATAAAACAATCCACTAATGTTCCTGCTTTATAATATGAATCTTCTGCTCCAGTAATAAAGGACTCAAGTCCGGCTTCACAACACTTTTTTCTGCTGTCACGGAAATCAATCCATGTATCTAAGGTTGCCAGCTGTTCTACACAATTTGTCCATCTCACAAAAAGCCTTTTTAAATCCATGCTAATAAAATCGACTGTTTCATCAAATAAACTGCAGATCCATTTGTATTCAGATTCACAATTGAGCAGATTCTTTATATCGTTCTCAATTTCTTCATGTGAAATTCCTAATGTATCACAACCTAACACATTCTTGATAAATGATTTTCCACATTGTAACTGGTTTGCTAACTCCTTTATTTTCAAACAGTTATCAACAAGTGTGATTATATTGTTCCAGTTTGTTTTCTGATTATCAAATAAAATGCCAAATATACTTTTATATACTGTCTGATTCTCAGATAACATTTTTTTGAATTCCTGTTCACTCTGCAATTTTTTCAAACATTCTATAACATCAACTTCTTCGGTTTCAGATTTAACAAAAGACAGTACAGTCTCATTTTCACTCTGCAATTCATCGCAATTATATAATAAACTTTCTACTTGTTTTTGAAGTTCGTCACATCTGATGCTTGCAATATCTACACCTGATAACTTTCCACATAAATCTTCAACAATACTTCTTGATGATTCCTCTGAGTTCGCTAATTTCATTGGGTGATCTGGTGAACTCATCATATTTCTCACTTCGTCTGGAACTTTATCAAACATAGACTTTAACGCATCAACAGCTTCTATTCCAAGCTTAATTTCTTGCAAATTGCTCATATCCTTATTAGCTAAGTTTCCTAAGAATTGACTCAGTTTTTTCTCTGTATTTGCCTTTTCTTCATTCAGCTTGTCATGTTGTATAATCTGTCCAATTAATACATTAAATTCTGAAACAGTAATATTCTCTGGTTGTAAGAGCAACATTTTAATATCATCATACAACTTATACACTCTATTCCAATCATCCAGTTCATTAGATATATCTCCCAATGCTAACGAAATAGTTTGTTCTTCAAAAATGCTGTTTAAGCCCAGCTCACCTATTGACATATATAATTTATTCAACAAATCGCTTGCAACGAGGAAATAATTCCTATCATCATTATTATATTTCTCAATATAAATTAGTAATTTTGATCCAACATCATCCAGTGAATAACATTCCCTATATGCTTCTCTGTCATCTCTGATTTGCATAAAATCAGAATTAATGCCACAGAATTTTCCGCCCATAATCTTCTGTAACATCTCTTCATTTTCAACAAACCACTTTTCAATTTCTTTGATTGTCTGCACTTTTTCAAGCATCAAAATAATAGCATCTGTTCCCTTTAATGAGGCAGAAGCATTATGATATAGACCTTTTAATAATTTCATATCTTCCCGATATTTTTTTTTTAAAATCTTAAAGAAGCCTTGATATTCCGAACGAAAACGCCCCAGCAATTCCATATATGCTAATTGGAATACTTCATCACTCCACTCTTCCTCAACTTCTCTTTTTAATTTGCCATATGTATTTGTCTTTTCAATGCACAATTCATATTTTTCATTAAAAATATCATTCTGCTGATTATCAGACCACCCTGTTCCCTGCAATATGTCTCTGACAAGCAAATTACAAATTTTTATATATCTCTGAATTTCTTCATACCTATCCGGCAGTTCCCTTACATGAGCAACTTTATCTCCCACAGAGCTTTGAATTTCTTCATATAATTTCTTAACAGTACGATATTTTTTATTTTTTTCTTCAATGCATTTGCTTAGTTCATAAAAATTATACTCGTTTATTTGTTCATATCCTGCTACCTCTGTAATATTGAAATTATCCCTAATTCTCTCTATTATCTCTAATTTACTGCTTGTAGCTATTAGCCCTTTAATCGTAGATAACTGAGAACTCAATGTACTATATTCTTCTATTGTCTGAGCACATTCCTCTGTACTAGTTTCAAACCACTTGTCATCTACTAAATATTTTTCATCAAGGATTCTATGTAATCTGTATTTGCCGTACAAATCACAAATGGTATGAGGATGTTGCACTTTTATAGAATCACAGAACTCGCCAATTTCATGTAAAATTCTATCAAAAGTTTCGTACAAGCTGTTAATTGATTGTGATTTTTCAGTTACTTCAAGAACATATTTATTCCAATCGCACTTTTCAATTGTCAGATTTGATTCTATGATTTCTTTTATTTTTTTAATTTTGTTTAGTTTACTTTCAGCATCAGTCGAATAGAAACCTGATGTAAAAAGTTCATCCAGATATTTTCTATTACTAATTACTGTAGCTTCCTTTTCAACCAGTTCTTTTGCTGTAGTCTGAGCTCTGCTCAATATATCATTATCATCAATCCATTCAGTTGGAATTGCTTTACTCTCTGAACACTTCTTAACTAATTCCAAATACGCAGAAATATTCTCAAGTTTTACGATTACCTGCTTATCATCCGCATTATCAATCTTTTTTAAATCATCAATAACACTTTTTATATTGTGTAATGTATGAGTCAGTTTTTCGTTTATCTGATTCGTTAAATCATATGTTACATTTACTATATTGGTTCCATTCCACGGATTCTTATACCACTGTTCCCCTAAATTATTTTTTACCTTATCAAAATCCGCCACAAGCAGACCAAGCCTGTTTACTTGATCTTTTGTCATGTTCTCAACTGATTTAAGTTGCAATGGTAATTCTATTGTATCCTCTAATGCCACTAAAGCCCCATATACTTCATAGAGGCTCATTTCCAGTGGCATTTTTTCCTCATGAATATCTAACACATATTGTCCCAGAAATTCCTTTAAGGTATCTAACTCTGTCAGTTTAGCAGTTTCCTCTGCTTTAACCTTAATCGGGCTTAACTCAAGGCTTTTCGCAAGCTCATCTAAAACCTCTTTTTTATTTGCTTTGTAATTATGCAACGCCAAGCAAAAATCATCCAAATGCACTTCTGAAAGACGTTTATAAACAACTTCTAGTGCTGCTGCTTTTTCAGATACAAATAAAATCCTCTTACCATCTGCCAGCCCTTGTGCAATAATATTTGTTATCGTCTGGCTTTTTCCGGTTCCAGGAGGTCCTTGCATAACAAAACTTACGCCTTTTTGTGACAACAATATTGCATCTTGTTGGCTAGAGTCAGCGTTAACAACCTGATATGTGTCTATCGACGGAATACTATCATGATCATAATTATAAAGTTCCTCTGGTATCTCATCCAATTCACTGTCTTCTCCAGCAAACGCACGAATGATAGGATTACTTTTTACGTTATCTTCATTATTGCACAAATCCTTGTACATATTTATTTTTAAGAAAGATACCAGGCCTAAACTGTTTTCGCGAATTACTCTCCAACCTTTTCTATCAACCAGTTTCTCCATACTATCCATAAATTCTTCAAGAGATTCTTCATCCGGATCAAATGTTGGAAGTGTTATGCCATAATCACGCTCAAACAAATATGCTAATGTTGGATTTACAACTATGTCATCATCATATTTTTTTAATATATACGGTGTATTTATCGATTCCAGCACCAAAGAGACTGGTACTAAAATTAGAGGTGATTTTATCCATGGTGACGATGTATCATTCTTTTCTTTCCACTCTACAAAGCCTGATACCAAATATAAAATATTTGTTCCCTGCTCATCTAAAGCAAGTCTTGACTTAGACCTCATCTGCTTTAAAGTCTTCTGTCTCTCTAAAATACTTCCATCTGCCTTTATATCTCCAATATTAACAGGTATAGGACAAGACAAAGTTTCTAATAATGACAATACAGAATAAGTTCTAATATCTGAATTTTTATCAACAGGGCTCTGGAAAGTTAACTCTTCTTCATTTACTGCAATTCTATTGAATAATTCTTCAAATTCAGGTTCAACCAACTTAAGCGTTGCTCTTTTAGTCTCCCTATAGTTTATCATTTTATTTCGTTTTCCCAAGTCAAGAAGCTGATTTTGCCAATATCCAAATTTTTTATCTAATAAAGCCTCACTCATGCCATCATCTCCTATCCTTGTTAACATTTGTTATTTGAACAACATCTCCAATATCACATTGAAGAACATCACATATTTTTTCAATAACTGTCAGTGTCACAGGTTCATTATTTGTCATTTTAGCCATAGTCCCTTTACTAATTTTAGCTTTATTACACAAATCCCCTTTGTTCATTTCTTTATCAATCAATAATTTCCATAGGTTATTATAAGAAATTGCCATGAAATACCCTCTTTTCTCTCGTCTCAAAATGACTAATATAGAATTGTAGCGCACAATTCTATGCATTTTTAATTTGTCGAACAATTTATATAGATAGTATAGCACTTTTGGTCTATTTTTTCAAACCTATAGATTATTTTTTTATACCCTTATAAGACTATTACACCAGATAATCATATTACGATGCATACATATATTTTACCTTTCTCCAAAATCTTAATGGTCGCTCAAAAAGCGACAAAAAAAGAGCCTCATACGAAGCTCTATTTTATATTCATTTCCAATTCTTTCAATTTTTCCAAACTTTCATGATACTTTTTTATAGTATTTTGAATCAGCCACTCTTCCCTATCTGTTATTGTTCCGTCCTGCTTATCTCCCTCAAGATATATACTTAAATCCAATATCCAGCCCGATAACTGCATAATTTCTTCAACCCAATCATGTATTTCTTCAGGTGCTACTTCCATATCTGACAATTGAATAAACTCCTGTTTTACCTTTATCATCCATTCCTTATATCTTCTCTGTAGCTCTGAGAATGAGATTTTACAATTATACACTTCCATTAAGTCAACGCAAAAATCCTCTGCTTTATCCACAAATAATTTTAGGTAATTTTTGCATTGTTTGATATATTCTTCTTTTGATATGGTATGTTCCTGCATTTTTCTCACTAAATCGTATGATGTGTTTTTGAAAATATATATTCCATCAACTACCTCCGCATTTGTGTTGTCTCTATAATATTTGCTTTTCACATCATCTACTGCCCAGATTGTATAATAAGCATGTGTATGGTTTACCATATCATTTTCATCCATGCCAAAATAACACCACACTGCCTTAGCCGGCATATTGGCATGTAAAGCTGCACTTTTTTCACTTGAATAAACATTAGCATATTTTATTGATTCTGCTATTTCCTTTGTTATTGACACTAGTTCATCAGTAGAAGCTTCTATTTTTAAGATAACAAACGCACTCAGCCTTTTTTCACTCGTCGTACTCAAAGGTTTTACATTCGTTACTATATATTTCTCATTTTCTACCGATATCTGTTCAGGCTCATAAGGCTTGTATTCCATAACTTTAAAATAAGCTGTCCCTCCCATACTGCTTCTGTATATTGGATGTTGTTCCTTTCCGGGATTTTTAATATTCCATGCATGTACCAGTCTTTGCGTTTCCCTGTAAATATCCTCTAAAGCTATTTGTCCTTTATGTACAATAGATTGGGAAATCATTGCAGTAGAAAGAGCACCTGTAAACATGCTATGGTTACCATTAGATCCTAACCTTGAGACTTCATCATCTGACGAAGAGGCATATACAGCTATACCATGTCCTGCAAACATGTCTAACGACTGTTCTATGCTAAGATGGTTTGCACCTGACGTTTCAAACTTCCCAGAATAACAGCAATCTAATATAACAATTTTATTTTTACATGGAAGCTGATCAATATAGTTTATAACACTTTGCTGATCAACCTGACCATCGCTAAATACCAGGTTCTCAAAACTTCCATGACCGGAAAAATAAAATATAAAAGTATCTTCTGTTGATAATGCTCTTTTAAAAGAATCTACACCTTTTGCAAGTGACGATATACTAACAACACCATTATTATCTTCACCAGCCATAAATCTGATATGCTCCTGCGTACATTTCAAGCCAGATATAAGTCCGGTTCCAATAAGTGCCACATCCATTCTGTAAGAAGGAAGATCCGTTATTTTTATTTTCTTATAATCGCCAACGCCAATTAGAAGTGCATATATATTATTATTTATCATTTGATTATCCTACATTACTCTTTCCGGCTTAAGCTCATTATCGCATTTAATGCCTCTGCCTCATGATTTGGTTCGTCATATTCATCTACAGTATAGCGATGTACATTTTCTATCTGGGTATTAGTCATTTTTAATAGCATATCATTGATTTCAGATATTCTATTCATTCTCTTTCTGGCTTTTACCTCTCCAATATAAGTACGATCAATATATCTATTCTGTTTCTTACCATCATCAATAATCTGAGTTAACATAGCCCGACATTCTTCTATCTTTTGATGGTCAAGCTTATCCTGAATATCCTCTAAAAGTATTTCAAATTCAGAATTTGTAATATACTCTTCCATGTAATTCCTCCACATAACCATTGTGTTAGCTAATTTCTTTAACACTCACATTTCATCACCCTAAAATAGGCTGCCCATATTCATCCAATGCAAAATTAATCGTCATAATATCAAATATTTCATGTTCAATAAAATACTTCACGATTAAGTCTCCCTTACTTCCCGGAGATAATGCATATTCTGCACTTGTCAGCAAATCTACTGTCTGCTCAATATTTAGCTGTAATGCAATAGCAAGTGCAAGGACTGTCTGTTTTCTGGGATGATACATTGGATTGCTTCTTATCTTTGAAAATAATTTGCGGTCAATATTGGCTTTCTTATATACTTCAACATCTGTCATGCCACTTTCATCAATATATGAAAACAATTTGTCCTGAAACGAATCTCCAATATCGTTCATCAGCTGATCCAATGTAACTTTATTGTCTGAACCAAGTTTTTTCCCTGATTTTGTAACATTTTCACTTTCATCAGTAAAATCATTTTTTAGCGTGACATTTACAAAATGATATTTTATATATTCATCAATTGATTTTTTCAGTTCTATATTTAACATATCCAATTCCTTCCCATTGTTATATACTCAGATAAACACATACCTGTATTATATCATCTCAGCTATTTTCACAACAGTAAGAATTATTTTAAAAACCTGATTGCAGAAACTATCCACCCATTTCCTACTCATCCAAATACAGTTCCATCGCTTTATACGCATTCAATGTATTTGTATCAGCATCATTAAATGTACTTGAATATGTCTGCAAACTTCCTGACGGATCAGTTGCACAGTTTGTAAGTGATATATATGCATCATACAAATCTGATACAGCATCGTATGCATCCTTATATTCATCTGGTGGATTCTTTAATTTTTTCATTAATCCATTGACTGTATCCTGATTATCTTCAATGCTGCTTATCTTGCTGCTGAAACTCGAATCTGCATACAGATTACCTAACGCATCATTGAAGTCAGATACGAAATATCCCTTTGGTCGCGTATACTTATCTGTCTTATCATCTCTTTTTTCATAGATAGCGTTATACCATACTTGCTTAATCAGATTTGCACTAGACTCAGCATCACTCGCACCAGTCAACATTGTAACAGCAGCCAATTTCAGATTATCTGAATACTCCTCCACCCTTTGTGCATATTCCTCTGCTGCTTTTTTCTTCTGATATTGGTTTACTCCAAATACTGTTGCTCCGCCTAACGCCAGTAAAACAACTACTACACCAATAATAACCTTTATCTTCTTGGTTACTTTTACACCTGTCACTTCTACCTTCTGCGGCTTATCTTCTTTATGCCCTATGGTGTCATCTACTGGGCATCCACAATTAGGGCACTCTGTCATCCCCTCTTCAAGTTCGGCACCGCATTCTATACAATGTTTCTTCTCTTCTGGTATCAATATTGCACCGCAATGTACACACTTCTTTGCTTTTTCCGATACCTGTTCTCCACACTGTGGACATACAATCATAGCCATATTTTTTCTCCTTTCACATTACAACAGTTGCAAGCTTTCTCTAATTGCTTTATTTATCTTTTTCTCAATTTTTGGATCAAGCTCAAATATATTGCCAACATAATTTCCAAGCCTGCTTTTATCAATAGTCTTAATCTGCTCCATACATACAAAGCTCTGTCTAGGTAAGATTTTTATTGGTAACTTAACATGCGTAGGTATATAGTTTTTTATCTTAGATGTAATAATGGCAATTATTGTTGTATGAGCATATTCATTAGCTTTATTATTTTGAATTATTAATACTGGTCGATATCCTGTCTGTTCTGAACCGCACCAACTCTCAATTCCCTTTAAATCAGCATAAAAAGCATCACCCCTTTTAACTTCAATTGTTTTAATCATTCTTGCCTCATTACTAAATGCAGTATTGTCAATATCAAATCCCAAAGGAAACATTGATATTGTTTTTTCTGTAAAATAGTTTTCTCCGCAACAGATACATTTTTTTCCAAGCAATACACGACTTTGCTCTACTCCATCATCATATCTATATGCTAAAGAGACCAAAAAGCCTCCACATTCACAGTTTTTCATTTCCTTGGTGCGAATTTTACATTTTAAAGGTTTATCATTCTGTTTATCATATCTGGTAATTGTTTTGCTTGTATTTAATTCATAACCATCAAACAGCGGATATGAACGGTTTTGCATATATATCTCACACATACTGTACTTCCTTATGCCATCTGTAAGTGATATGTCTGAATCAGTCTTTTGGCTACCATTGCATTTAGGTCTTTATTTACTACAATCGTGTTAACCCCATTTGAATATATAAAATGCGAACCCCTGCACCTCATATACATATATCCATTTGCATATAACACTTTTTTCATATGTCTTGCATCTATCATTATCACTACCTCCGTTCTGTTGTTTATAGGTGCATTATAGGATGTACATTATGTATTTTGGTCGCAAAAAAAGCGACAAATTAAAAAGGGGCTGTCGCACTAAGTATTAGTGCGCAGCTTCTTTTCTTGTGCAAAAAAATAACTGCCAGACCTCGAAAGAATCCGGCAGTTGGTGTAAAATTAAGTTATGCTACTAACAAAATTATTACAAAGAGATTATACGAAAAATTCAGACGGATATCAACTTAAACTTCCGTTAAATCTTGAAACAATCATTCCAGATAATGATTCTGTTCGATTACTAAGTCAGTTTGTGGAGGCTATGGATTTGACTGACCTATATTCTACTTATGAAAGAATAAATTCTGTATCGCCCAGAACACTTTTGAAGATTGTGCTCTATTCTTACATGAACGTGGATTACTCCTCTCGGTCCATGGAACTAAATTGTAAAAGAGATATCAATTTTATGTTTCTTCTAGAAGGTTCCCCAGCTCCTGATCATGCAACATTTGCAAGGTTTAGAAGTATCCATTTTGCTCCCTGTTCTAAACGTATCCTTGCAGAAATGTCTAATGCATTGTTTGATATGGGAGAAATTTCCGGAGAGACCATTTTTATTGATGGTACAAAAATTGAAGCCAGTGCCAATAAGTATACTTTCGTCTGGAAGAAGGCAGTAACAAAAAACCAGACAAAACTTTTACAGAAACTTGCTGATTTTGTAGCTGAGTGTGAGTTGCTTTATGATATAAAAATCGTTTATGGAAATACAATAAAAATAAAGCATGTAAAAAAGCTCCGCAAAAAACTGTATGCATTAAAAGAAACTGAAAATATAGTGTTTGTGCATGGGATTGGAAAAAGAAAAACTCCGCTTCAAAAGAGTATTGAAACTCTTGAAAGTTATTTGAACCGACTCAAAAAATATAACCAGCAGATACATATCTGTGCGGAACGCAACAGTTATTCAAAGACAGATCATGATGCTACTTTTATGCGGATGAAGGAGGATGCCATGGGAAATGGACAGTTAAAGCCTGCTTATAATCTTCAACATGGCGTAGATTCTGAATACATCACATGGCTTACCATAGGTTCCCAGCCTACTGATACCACAACGCTGATACCATTTTTGAAAGATGCACAGGAACATTTGAAATTCAAATATAAAAACATAACAGCAGATGCCGGATATGAAAGTGAAGAAAACTATCTGTTTCTAGAAGCAAATGGTCAGCTTTCTTATATAAAACCTGCGAACTATGAGATTTCCAAGACCCGTAAATATAAAAATGATATCGGTAAGATAGAAAATATGGAGTATGATGTAAAAAAAGATATCTATACCTGCAGAAATGGTAAAAAATTAGGTGTAGATCATATCCGCCACTCAAAAAGCAAAACAGGATATGTAAGCGAAAAAACGATTTATAAATGTGAGGACTGTAATGGATGCCCTTACAAAAGCGAATGCATCAAAGGGAATAATTGCCAAACACCTTTGGAAGAACGGACAAAGACACTTCAGGTTGCGAAAACATTTCTAAAACATAGAAAAGAAGATTTAGACCGGATACTCTCAGAAGAAGGGATTCTCTTCCGGACAAACCGAAGCATACAGGCGGAAGGCTCCTTTGGAGATTTAAAACAGGATATGCTGTTCCGCAGATATTTAAGCAAAGGAAATGCAAATGTTCTTGCGGAGAGTACTTTGCTTGCCATGGCGAGAAACATAAACAAACTACATAATAAGATTCAAAATGGAAGAACCGGAACACATTTATTTTCGATAAAAAGTGCCTAAATTTTGACTTGTCAAAACAATTTTCAAGCCATCAAAAATGGCTTATTAAAGTGCGTCTTTAATAATAGCCTATAACAATGAAAAGCGTTTTTTGATGGATTTTATCCTTAAAATAGCAAAAAGAAAGCTGCCGCTTCACGAAAATTCATTCGTTAAAGCGACAGCCCCCTCTTAATTTCTGATTTATTCAGTTTTAGAACCTGTAATTGATAAAACATACAACTTCCGGTTTTCCAATTCCATAAACTGGAATTTAGCGATTTCTTTTTCCGGTATTCTCTGTCCCACGGATTTCCTCATGATAGAAATAATCTACGATCACCGGATGCCCCTGCGGGACTCTGCCATAAGGCATTTCATTATCCACAAAGGCACAATCATACT
>ERZ773245.897-NODE-897-length-26381-cov-4.560966_pt1 | contig 26381 bp, 19 predicted proteins | sample MGYA00580988_ERZ773245 | MGnify/ENA primary metagenome ERZ773245 (study PRJEB29015, sample SAMEA2737792) | human gut metagenome | biome: human gut; feature: human-associated habitat; material: faeces | place: China | collected 2012 ... | reverse complement strand
GCAGTCTGTCATGAATCTTTAACCATAAATCATTCTTAATATACAATTAATATATGTTTTTGTCAATACCGCAATTGCGGTTTGCCTATAAAGTATGCTGTCAGAAATTCAAAGAATAAATTGTTGGTTTGCTTTCAAAAAGCCTACTAAACTTGCATTACACAATAGTTTAGTAGGCTTTTTAATTTCATCAATGACAACTTTCAATTTCAAAAACCTACTAATTCGCATATATACCATAATCTGGTAGGCTTTTATTTCAAAAGTATCATCTGTATTTATAGTCATTTAGCAAAAGTCAAAAATTCCAATGTCCCCGAAAGGACCATAAAGTCCTTACAATATCAGGCCTTATCCCTCAACAGCCCTCGCGGCGGCTCTGGCTGTCAGCTTTCCATCTACAAGGTCAATAACAATATCATCCCCTGTATTGATATTGCCTGCAAGTATTAACTTGGCTGCCAGTGTCTCAACTGTCTTCTGGACATATCTCTTAAGAGGTCTTGCACCATACATTGGGTCAAATCCGTTTTCAACTATGAAATCCTTGGCTGCATCTGTAAGAACAATCTCAAGCTCTTTATCTGCAAGTCTCTTGTTAACATCTGCAACAAGAAGATTGATAATATTGCTGATATTATCCTTAGTAAGAGGCTTGAACATAATTATCTCATCAAGACGGTTAAGAAATTCCGGTCTGAAATGATTCTTTAAATCACCCATAACAGCTTCCTCTGCCTCTGGCTTAATTGAGCCATCAGGATTGATGCCTTCAAGCAGATATGAAGAACCAATGTTACTTGTCATTATGATTATAGTGTTCTTAAAATCCACAGTTCTTCCCTGTGAATCAGTGATACGGCCATCATCAAGTACCTGTAAGAGGACATTAAATACATCTGGATGTGCCTTCTCAACTTCATCAAAAAGAACAACTGAATATGGTTTTCTTCTTACAGCTTCTGTAAGCTGTCCACCTTCATCATAACCTACATATCCTGGAGGCGCTCCGATAAGTCTGGATACTGAATACTTCTCCATATACTCGGACATATCAAGTCTTACTATATTAGATTCATCATCAAACAGACTCTCAGCCAGTGCCTTTGCAAGCTCTGTCTTACCTACACCTGTAGGTCCTAAGAACAGGAATGAACCAATTGGCTTAGTCGGGTCTTTAATACCAGCCTTAGACCTTATGATTGCCTCTGTTACCTTAGTAACACCTTCATCCTGACCGATAACTCTCTTGTGGAGCTGTTCATCAAGATTAAGAGTTTTCTGTCTTTCAGACTCACTTAACTTGCTAACCGGAATACCAGTCCATCTTGATATAATCTTAGCAATCTCTTCCTCAGTAACGCTTTCATGAACAAGGCTCATATCTCTGTTACTTGACTTCTTCTCAGCTTCTTCCAAAGCCTTCTGTGCCTGCGGAAGCTTACCATACTGAAGCTCTGCTGCCTTATTAAGATCATATTCTCTCTTAGCTTGTGCTATCTGGGTATTAATCTGGTCAATCTCTTCCTTTAACTTACTTACCTGATCAACAGAAGATTTCTCGCTGTCCCATTTAGCTTTCTGGATATTGAAATCAGACCTTAATTCTGACAATTCTTTCTGTAATGCATCAAGTCTTTCCTTACTAAGATTATCAGTCTCTTTCTTAAGGGCAGCCTCCTCAATCTCAAGCTGCATAATCTTTCTTCTCTTCTCATCAAGTTCTGCCGGCATTGAATCAAGTTCAGTCTTAATCATTGCACATGCTTCATCTACAAGGTCTATAGCCTTATCTGGCAGAAATCTGTCTGAAATATATCTGTCTGACAAAGTAGCTGCACTTACAAGTGCGCCATCTGTAATCTTAACTCCATGGAACACTTCATATCTGTCCTTAAGACCTCTAAGGATTGAGATAGTATCCTCAACTGTAGGCTCATCAACCATAACCGGCTGGAATCGTCTTTCAAGTGCCGGGTCTTTCTCAATATACTCTCTGTGCTCATCAAGAGTTGTAGCACCTATACAATGAAGTTCACCACGGGCAAGCATAGGCTTTAACATATTGCCTGCGTCCATAGCACCTTCTGTCTTACCTGCACCGACAATAGTGTGAATCTCATCAATAAACAGGATTATCTGACCTTCAGACTTCTTAACCTCATCAAGTACAGCCTTAAGTCTTTCCTCGAATTCACCACGATACTTTGCACCTGCAACAAGCGCGCCCATATCCAGTGCAAAAAGCTTCTTATCCTTTAAGCCTTCTGGAACATCTCCCCTTACAATTCTCTGTGCAAGTCCTTCAACAACTGCTGTTTTACCAACACCAGGTTCACCAATAAGAACGGGATTATTCTTCGTCTTACGGGAAAGGATTCTTATTACATTTCTGATTTCATTATCCCTGCCGATAACCGGGTCAAGCTTTCCGTCCTTAGCTCTTTCTACAAGGTCTGTAGCATATTTGCTTAGAGTATCATAGGTTGCCTCTGGATTATCCGAAGTAACACTCTGGTTGCCTCTTACTGTGGCAAGTGCTGACAGGAATGATTCCCTGTTAATTCCATATGTCTTAAAAAGTTGCTTTATGCTCTTGTTAGGTGCTGCAATCATCGCAAGCATAAGATGCTCAACAGAAACATATGCATCCCCCATTCTCTTTGCTTCATCTTCTGCATTTACTAAAACCTTATTAAGATCATTGCTTACATAAAGCTGTACATTTCCTGAAACCTTATTTTTCTGGCTAAGTAAAGTCTCAATATTTTTAATAAATGTGTCCTTATCAATTCCCATCTTCTCTATCAGGCTCGCGATAAGACTATCTTCTATAGTTAAGAGACTGTACAGAAAATGTTCCTGATCAATCTCCTGATTACCATAATCGTAGGCAATCTTCTCGCACTGGTTAACAGCCTCAATAGACTTCTGTGTAAACTTATTAATGTTCATACGATTACCTCCTTCTATTACAATGAATGCTTAACTTCACTGTTTATCTATTGTTTTCCTCTTACAATTGATGTTATACATCTCATTGTTAGCACTGTCAAGAGGTGAGTGCTAATGAATTTATTAAAAAAATATAAAGCCAGCAAAATACTGGCTTTACACTATAATAAATAATTAAATTATATATTTTTATCGCTTTATGTACCTTATCAATATGATATAAGCAGCACAGAAACATCATTAACATTTGTTCCCGTAGGTCCTGTTATAATAAGCCCCTCTGTTAGTTTCAAAGCATTATAAGCATCATTATTCTTAAGCACTTCAAATATATCTATTCCTTTATTCTTTAAGACTCCTGCTGTATCACCATCGCTATATCCACCTGCCGCATCCGTAGGTCCGTCTGTTCCATCGCTGCCTATACTGAATACTGCTGCATTTGACATTCCCTTAATACCTTCCGCTGCCGATAATGCAATTTCCTGATTTCTTCCACCTTTCCCATGTCCTGTAATATTAACAATCGTTTCACCACCTGCTATGTATGCCAGCTTCTTTCCTGACTTACAATGTGTCTTTGCTATAGATGCAAGAAAACTTCCGGCTTCTTTTGCCTGACAGCATAACTGGTCCGTAAGCATTATTGGTTCATATCCATACTTTGAACATTCCCTTGATACTGCACTGCATAATTCATGCACACTTCCATTAATAAAAGTTGTTACATTATCCAGTTTCTTCGGTGTCTCAATATCCATCAGCTTTTTTACATCTTCACTTATATTAAGATTATATTTTTCTACAATGTGCCATGCTTCTTCACATGTTGTAGTATCTGCACACGCCGGACCTGAAGCAATCATATCCAGTGGGTCACCAAGTATATCTGATAATACTATTGATAATACATGCGCCGGTTCACATAATTTTGCAAACCGTCCGCCCTTTACTTCTGATAAGCGTTTTCTTATCGTATTAATCTCAACAATATCTGCACCGCATGCAAGTAACTGATTAGTTATATCCTGCAATTCTTCTCCTGTAATCTTCGGCTTCTCAAATAAAGCACTTCCTCCACCTGAAAGAAGAAAAAGCACTGTATCATTCTTATTGAGTCCGCTTACCATCTCAATAACTGCCTGTGTTGCTTTAAATGAATTCTCATCTGGAACAGGGTGGCCTGCCTCAAAACATTCTATTCTTTCAATCGGCTCTTTTACATGTCCATACTTCGTTATTACAATTCCTTCATTTATTCTGTCTCCCAGACAGTCACTTGCCGCCTTTGCCATCTGCCATGCGGCTTTTCCTACTGCTACAAGAATAACTTTTCCATCAAATTTCCTGTCTTTAAGTGTTTTCTTAACTGCTTCATCCGGAAGAACTGCTTTAATTGCCGCATCAATTATATTGTCTGCAACCGCTCTTAATTCTTTATTCATAAGATTCTCCTTCCTGACATTATAATAACCTGTCAACAACATTTATAATTTTGTGTCTGCCAGTTTTTCATAATAATGTATAATTGCACTGTGGTCGCTGCTTCCATCTCCATTATTATGCAGATACTGCATTATTTCCTGAACCTGTGCCGTCATCGGTACTGGAGCTCCAACACTATGAGCACACTCAAGTGCATTATTCAAATCTTTAATATGTAAATCTACTCTGAATCCTGGTTCAACATTGTCCTCTATCATCATTGGAACTTTGGCATTCATAACAGTAGACCCTGCTAGTCCGCCTTTTATTGCCTCAAATACACGCTCAGGGTCTACTCCGGCTTTTTTTGCCAGAATGAAGCTTTCAGAAACTGCCTGAATATTACATGCAACAATTATCTGATTGGCAAGTTTTGTTGTATTTCCAGCTCCAAGTTCACCACATCTTGTAACTGACGACCCCATTTGTGTAAGAATCTGTTTATACTTATCAAATGTTTTCTCATCTCCACCAACCATAAATGCAACTGTTCCATCTATTGCTTTAGGTTCTCCTCCTGACACAGGTGCATCAAGCATATCAATCCCTTTTTCTTTTAATACATCACCAATATATCTGCTGTCGACAGGATTAATCGAACTCATATCTATAAAGCATGTTCCTTTTTTCATATAACCCGCAATACCATTTTCCCCAAGCATTACATCCTTTACCTGAGGACTGTTTGGAAGCATTGTTATAACCACATCACTCTCCGTGCCAATCTGTTTTAAATCGCCACTTCTGGCACCTGTCTGTATCAATTCATCGACATTTTCCTTGTGATGGTCATTAACAATCAAGGTATATCCCGCTCTGCAAAGATTCTTTGCCATCGGTTTACCCATTATTCCCAATCCGACAAAGCCTATTATCATATATCCTCCTCCTGATATTGTTCTAAATGTATTATTATTATAACTTTTATTATATAGAATAATGCGGTCATACTGATAAGTCCATACAGTTCTCATAAGTATAGCCGCATTATGTAACATTTATATTATAAATATATTATAGAATCAATGAAAGAATAAATATTTCAACCATTGCTGCAATACCCATTATTAATGTACATACCGTCTGTGTCTTATATCCCTGTTCAGGATCCATGTCACCAAAATTAGTAACTACCCAGAAGTATGAGTCGTTAGCATGTGATACTGTCATGGCACCAGCACCTATAGCCATTACACAAAGCACTGTCTTAACAGGTGAAGCAAGTCCAAGCGCACCAAGCAACGGAGCAATTATACCTGCTGTTGTTGTAATTGCAACTGTTGAAGAACCCTGTGCTGTCTTTAATATTGCCGCAAGAAGGAATGGGAAGAATATTCCGACTGCTGAAAGCACTTCTGCATGCTGTGTAATAAATGCAACCATTGAGCTTGAAGATATAACCTTACCTAACACACCACCAGCTGCTGTTACAAAAAGTATAGGGCCAACTGTTTTTAATGTCTCATTGGTAATATTGTAAAAATCGGACATCTTATGTGCCGTTGCAAGCTGGATTACTGCAAATATTGTACCAACAGCAAGAGCAATTATTGGTTTACCAAGGAACTGGCATGCTGTATCAAGCGCACCTGTCCAGCCAGCCATTGATGAAATTGAACCAAGTGCCATAAGAATGATTGGTACAAGAATTGGAGCCAGCGCATTAAATCCATTAGGAAGCTTTCCATACTCTGCAACTAATTCTTCATATGTCTTAGTAACCTCTCCATTGTCTGTCACTTCATCAGCACTCTTTACTCTCTTTCCAATAAACTTAGCATATACAAGACCTGCAATAAGAGGAAATATTGAACATACAACACCAAGTCCCATTACAAGTAAAAGATTATCTCCAACTCCAAGTGTATTAGCAGCTGCTATCGGACCTGGTGTTGGTGGAATAAACACATGAGAAATATAAAGTCCTGCTGAAAGTGCTACTGTCATTGCTACACTTGAAACTGCTGTTCTTTTTACAAGTGCTTTTCTTATTGGATTAAGAATTACAAAACCACTGTCACAGAACACAGGAATTGAAACAACCCAGCCCATAAGCTCTATTGCAAGTTCTGGTCTTTTCTTTCCTACTACCTTAATTACCATATCTGCCAGCTTCAATGCTGCTCCTGTTTTTTCAAGTACCGATCCAATCAATGCACCTAATATAATAACAATACCGATGCTGCTGAATGTACCTGAGAATCCAGCTCCTATAACTGTTGGAATTCCAGACACCTTCGTTCCGTCTGGTTTTACAGTATCAACAAATGGAATTCCTGCCAACATTGCAAGAATAAGTGATACCGCCATAATTGCTAAGAAAGGATGAACCTTAAACTTAGAAATTGCAACTATCATCACAATGATAGCCAAGACAAATGCAATTATCAATGCTACTCCTGTCATAAAAACACCTCATTTCTATTTTATTGTTGTACGGTTTGCACAAACCTTTGTGCTTTGTATGACACAATAATAGCATGTAAAGTTCAATAGCAAAATGTTACACAGCACATAATATCATTTTTATTTTGTATTATGTAACAATAATGGTAAATCATATTTTTCATTAATTAATTCATCAGTAATTATGTATGCCAGATACAACGCTGGACTTTCTGTTGGTTTCCTGACATCAAGTCCTGTTATTTCTTTCAGTTTTGATATTCTGTATTGTAATGTATTCTTATGAATATACAGATTGTCTGCTGCTTTCTGTATTGATCCCTGTGCATTAAAATACGCTTTCATCAACGCAATGTTCTCACATATATCATTATAATCCATATCTTTGAATACCTTCTTTAAATATTCAAGCTTAATCTCTGTCGGTACATTGCTTATTAAAAGTTCAAGACTAATATCCTCATAGCATATAATCTGTTCATGTTTTTCAGCTGCAGCCGTCCATGCCCTATGTGCTTCAACATAAGCTTCATGCATATCATAGCTTTGAGCTGAATCTATACCAATATTTAGTTCAAACTTATCTTTTTCCCACACATATCCTGCCAGCTCTTCTGCAAATTTAACCACATCTTCTGTATCCATATTATCTATGATTATTATCTGTCTTGAAGCGTTCCTGAAATGCATTTTATAATTATTTCTCTTTAAAAATGCATCAACATCATTCTCAAATTTTGCAATCTGAGACTGTCCCTGCTGTGAATCTTTAAGGTTGTCCAACTCATCTATGCTGGCAATAAACACTCTTCTTGGCTTATTAATATCTATTCCCAAAGCCATTCCACGGTCTTCTAAATCAGCATTCTTATATCCTCCATTTATAAGCCATTCTTCATAGAAAGCATTCCTTACACGCTAATTCATAAGCTGTCTATAGTTTGCACGACTCTCCATCAAAAGAATTTCCGTCATCTTTTTTAACAGTTTTCCAGACGTTATAACCTCTTCATATCCACCTGTCATTCCTATCACTCCTACTATTCCGCCATCAAGTTCAAGTGGAAGATTAATTCCTTTTTTTATGCCTTTTGATAAATCATCTTCATCAATATAATATTCCTCAAGATTTTCAGATATAATCTTATATGCACCATAATGAAAATCCCCTATTCTAGATTTATCACGACTTGCAATTATATGTCCTGTCTCATCCATAAGATTAATATTCTGTTTAACAAGTTTTGAAATTTCTTCAACAATCTGAGTTGCAGAATTCTTTGATATATGCATAACACGTATCTCCTTTTTGATAAGGATGTGACGGATTCCGTCACATATTCTTTCTATATAATATTGTACCATACATTTTATATCATTAAATTGTCATATCATACAAATTTATGAATAAATCAGATATTCAGGGTTCATAATATTAATTAATAATTATGAATGAAAAAGGAGTATTATATGAGTAATAATATGGATCTTGGATACGATATGTTCTGCTATCAATGTGAACAGACAGCCGGTGGAAAAGGCTGCACTAAACTCGGCGTATGCGGAAAGACACCAGAAATAGCCAATCTTCAGGATTTGCTTATATATCAGCTGAAAGGTATCAGCTTCTATGCCAGACATATTCTGGATTCAGGACTTAATGTTGACAAATCTGTTGTCAGCTTTATTGAGAATTGTCTTTTTACCACTCTTACCAATGTTAATTTCAATGTAGATGACCATGTCCATCTTCTTAAACAATCCCAGGACATCAAGAATAATCTGAAAAATATAGTAGGGACAACTGATTATATTACCCCATCTGCTGCATACGAACTGCCAGAAACTAAAGCTGATATGCTGCGTGACGCGCCAATGGCAGGCATTATGTACGACAAAACTCTGGATCCTGATATCCGCTCATTAAGACAGACTATTCTTTATGGTCTTAAAGGAATAAGCGCCTACGGTCATCAGGCAAGGGAACTTTCATACTATAGTGATAATGTTGACAATTTCTATATCATTGCACTCGAAGCAATAACAGATAACACCCTGACTGTCGAAGAACTTATCCGTCTGACTCTTAAAACAGGTGATATGGCTATTGAGATAATGAAAAAACTTGATGAAGCGAACACAACCATATATGGTAATCCATCACCACACTCGGTCAACGTTCACATTAAGAAAGGTCCCTTCATCATTGTTTCCGGTCATGACCTTAAAGACCTTGAAATGCTTCTTAAACAGACCGAAGGCCTTGGCATTAATATATATACCCACGGGGAAATGCTCCCTTCTCATGGTTATGAAGGTCTTAAAAAATATAAGCATCTTGCAGGTAATTTTGGCGGTGCATGGCAGGACCAGCAAAAACAGTTTGATAATCTTCCCGGCTGTATCCTTATGACAACCAATTGTCTCATGCGTCCAAGAGACACATATAAAGACCGTATATATTCTACTAATGTTGTAGGCTGGGATGGCATAAAATATATAGAGAAGAAGCCTGACGGTGAAAAGGATTTTTCTGAAATCATAAAACAGTCTCTTGAACTTGGAGGCTTTACCGAAGAGCAGGAAGCAAAAGAAATTCTAGTAGGATTCGGACATGAAGCTGCTCTGTCTCATGCAGGTGAACTTGTTGAAGCCGTAAAATCAAAACAGATACGACATTTTTTCCTGATTGGTGGCTGTGATGGCGCAAGACCTGGCAGAAGTTATTTTACTGATTTTGCCACTATGGTTCCTGATGACTGCATGATTCTCACTCTTGCATGCGGCAAATATCGTTTCAATAAGCTTGATTTCGGCACAGTCGCCGGACTTCCAAGGCTTCTTGATATCGGACAGTGTAATGATGTATATTCTGCTATTCTTATTGCCAATGCCCTTGCAGATGCATTTGATACAGATGTCAATGGACTTCCTTTATCTCTTATTGTTTCATGGTATGAGCAGAAGGCTGTTGCAGACCTTCTCGCTCTATTAAGCCTTGGTATTAAGAATATTTATCTCGGTCCGACACTTCCAGCATTCTTAAGCCCTAATGTATTACAGTACCTTGTAGACACTTTCCAGTTAAGACTTATAAGCAATCCGGAAGATGACATTAAGACATGTCTTGGACAGGCTGTTTAAATGTTCCTCCTAAAAAGGCTGCCACAAAGTGACAGCCTTACATACCTCATTAACATTCTTATAATTCTGCCAGTCCGGCAAGTGCAACATATTTTTCTGATACTGTAAACCATGTAGGGAAATCTGTTATTCCTGACTGTGGCAGATTAAATATCCGCTGGAATTCCTTAACCGCTGCTGCTGTCTGCTCACCATATATTCCATCAGTACTTAGAACCGGAATAGAACTATAATACTCTCCTATAAGGTTAAGCTGTTCCTGAAGCTGTCTTACCTTCTGTCCTGATGAACCTATATCAAGATTAGTTCCCGGCCATGAATAAGGAATTCCGCTTATCTGTTCTGCCGCATTAATATACACATCCTGACCATAATAATATCTTAATATATCAATCGATGAATAATTCTGATCTCCCAGATACTTGCTTCCCCACTGGGAAAGTCTGTTAGGACATGTCACCCTCTTTCCATCACAATACTGTGTAAGTATTGGCTGCTTCACATTAGGTCTTGATATGTAATTGTCAAATATATCATCTACTACCTGTGATATACTTTCTAACACATTTCTTCCATTAACCCATTTCTGGTCATATGCAGTTGATGATGTTATAGTAAAATCATAAAATTTGTTTCTGTACCATTCTGTATATACCCGGTTTAATGTAAATGACATAATAGCAAGCACATTTGCCTCAATTGTCTGCCTCGGCCATGTTGAATATATCTCAGAGCTTGCTACATTCTTAATATAATCCTTATAAGTAACATAATAATTATCTGCCTCAGTATCTTTAGGCGGTCCGTCATGTACAACTACAATTTCAGGAACAACAACTCTGTCAAGCACAATTTCACCCGACTGACCCATAGGCTTAATCTCTTCTTCATCAATCTTAGGTGGGTAATCTCCATATAATGTGTTAACAGGTATGACTATATTATTCTGTGAATTATCCCTTGCAGACATCTTTACATTCTGAATGCTTAGCTCCCCCGAAAACATATCACTGCCTGATATATTTACATTATCAAATCCTGGCGCACTTACAGCTATGTCATACTCTGAAAATGGCTGCCTGTTCCCCGGTTCCATGCTATATTCAATTGGAGGCGTTCTTAAGTCGTTAAATATACTTATCCCGTCTCCGTCTGTACCACTTTCTCCTATTATATTATCAGGATTTCCTGTATACGACAGTCTTACAGCCGCTCCTTTAATTGGCACATTTTCTTCATTGACAACACTTACCTTCAATCGGCCTTTATCAATATTATTTTCTGGCACTTCAAATGTATGTACATATCCAACGTTCATAATCTGTCCTCTTTCTCATCTTAAGATAAATATATGTGACAGGTACGCTTATTATGTCTTTTGCATACAATAATATGATTAATGTTATTGGAGATATTATGGCTCAATATAAGATAGCTGTAGATGCCGGACACGGCGGTAGCGACTATGGTGCAACATATAATGGCAGGGCTGAGAAAGATGACAACTTAAAGCTCGCTCTTGCCGTAGGTGATATATTAGAAAAAAATGGTATTGACGTTGTGTACACCCGTACTACTGATGAATATGAGACACCTTTTAAAAAAGCGACTGATGCCAACGATGCTAAGGCTGATTATTTTGTTTCAATCCACAGAAATTCATCCCCTACGCCTAACCAGTACACAGGCGTGGAAACTCTTGTTTACAATAATTCCGGTATTAAATCACAGATGGCTGCCAATATCAATTCTGAGCTGGAAAAGGCTGGCTTTAAAAATCTTGGAATTACCGAACGTCCTAACCTTGTTGTACTCAAACGGACAAAAATGCCTGCCGTACTTGTAGAAGCCGGCTTTATTAACAACGATAAAGATAATGAAACATTTGATAAGAACTTTAACCAGATTGCAAATGGAATCGCAGATGGCATTCTTAAGACCCTTGGAATTAAACCAAAGACAAATAATACTACTGCACAGGCTGCTTCAGGTGAAGTCTCATCAGTGAAATCAGATTCTGCCAAATCCGCTGAAATCATGCCTGCAGCATGCGAAAAAAAGCCTGCACCTCCTGCTAAACCAGCATGTAACTGCGATGATGACCTCTCTCCTGAGCCACTATATCGTGTTCAGGTTGGTGCCTACCGCAATAAAAATAATGCAGACCGCATGCTTAATTCCCTGCTTATTGAAGGATTCCCGGCTTTTATCATATATGAAAACGACTATTATAAAGTTCAGGTTGGTGCTTTCAGACAGCTTTCAAACGCCATTAAAATGGAGCAGAAGCTGCGTAAATTCCGATACAACACATATATTGTATACTCATAAATATACGCTGCCCCATTGAATTATTTAACACTGTATATTATGCTCTGTACTTCATCATCCTTCATAACGAACGAAAGTCTGGTGTTACCTGATTCATACAGAAGCTGTCCGTCAGCTTCTGTATAATCACTTCCATATGCTGATAAAACCTTATCTTTCTTATCGCCAATACGGACACCTTCTTTAGTCTTAACAGCATCATCCATAAGTGTTATAGAATAAAGCTTATCATTTCCGTCCTTCTGATATCCCTGTAGAGTTACGCTATCATAGTAATAAAATTTGTCCATTCCTTCAAATGCACAGCTTTTAGCCTCATAGTAACCACCAGAAGGTTCTCCAAGCTTAGATGTATATTCTGTAAGATCGCCATCTGTCTTTAACTCTATGCCTTTTAATTCAAATGAATACTTACTTTCCGTCTGCTGTGATGCAACTGGCTTTTCCTGACTATTATCTGGCAGTGTTGATGCACTTCCACATGCTGCCATCATAACTCCTGCTGCAAGTACTGCCGCTAACATTAAACTCTTCTTTCTCATAATCAATCTCCCTGTTTCTCTTCGTAATATTTATTAACTATTGTCTGCCATACATTCTTATATGATTCATCCTGTCTGTGATCTGTAAGCCCGAATTTCTTCACAAGCTGTTCCCCAAGATATAACGACAGCTTCTCAGCTCCTTCCACATTAAGATGCTGTCCATAATCAAATGTATCAGTAGTATAGTCTATACCTATATTTTCAGCCTCATTAATTGTATTAAGATACAATATTCCATGCTCATCCGCATAATCATTCACCTGCTTATCCCATTCATCATACCAGTGAGGAAATACACTTGGTGCCTTCATAAGCACAAGATTAATACCATTATCTTTACAAAGTGAATATATCTTATCAAGATACTCCATGTTCCTGTCACTGAATGTATAATTAGCAAGTGGAGCAGCTTTTGGTATAGTCGTAACTGGTCTTACTCCCTTCTGCATAAGATAACCGTTAGTTGTGACGGATGGTGTTTTCCACATATATCTGAAATCCTCTGATGACAATTCACTCCATCTTGAGTGATATCTCAACAGTGGAAATATATAGCTAGCCATATTCTCATCTTCTGTCATTGACTCCCTTATAGAAGCTATCTTATACTTTGAAAGCTTCATGCCATCCAGTGTCATTCTGTTATAAGCCTCGCTTTTGGCATCTCTTTGTGTCATTGCAAGTACATTTACAATAACAACCTGCGGTTTCTCATACTTAAGCGTATCTTCGAGCAGATAATACGACTGCCATATAAGCTGTTCCGCACTTCCACGGATATAACTTGATATCCCGTAATTCTCCCACATTGTAACCGGGGATATATTCTCATATACTTCACAGTCACCAAGAATAAGCACATCGTGATTCTTTTCACTGTTGTAATATTCCTCAATCATTGCACCTTCTTTAATATCTGATGCATATTTAGGAACTAACAGACACTGTAAAAGATACAGACATACTATCGGTATTATGATAACTGCAATACCTGTACATATTTTCTTTCTCAAAACTGTCTCCATTCCTTAGAAAATGCTTTCTAAAACTGATTATATATAAACTGACTTGACTCGTATCCGGTTCCATAGATTCCCAACACAGCTATAAGCAGAAAAATCACAAGAAATACTGTATATCTTATAATATAATTTTTCTGTGCAAGCTGCTCTCTAACCGGACATCTTCTCTCAAGCAGGCTTACCACAAACATTATAACCACACCTGCAAAAAGTACTATATAATCAGCTGCTGATAAACCAATACTCCACATTCCCTTAGTGAATACAGCTGCATAATTACCACCTGTAAACATTGAGAAAAACATACGGAATGCCTCTGCAATATTTCTGTAGTAATCAAGCATCTGCAGACAGCATACTATAGCAGTAGTTCTTATTATCTCAAATACTTTGTAGTATTTTAACTTTCTGTAACCTAACCTGTTATCTGCCTTCTCATATAACGGCTTAAGTTCCTGAGAAACAAGCATAATTATGCTGTTCAAAAGTCCCCACACTACGAAGTTCCAGCTTGCACCATGCCATATACCTGTCACAAACCACACAGTAAGACTTGAAAAATACACTGGAAATCTTGAACCTACCGGCTTTCCTACATGCTTCTTAAGCCACCTTGATACCTTATTCATCCATTTAGACATTGATAACGGATAGAAAAGATAATCCTTAAACCATGCACACAACGTAATATGCCATCTTCTCCAATACTCCGCAATGCTCTTTGAAAAGAATGGTCTTCTGAAATTCTCTGGAAGAGTAATTCCAAACATCTGTGCAACACCAATTGTAATATCTATGCCACCTGTGAAATCTGCATACAGATCAATTGCATACAGCAGCATTCCTACAAATGCATATGCACCATAATACACTGAAACATCTGACTGTATTGTTGCAAGTCCGATTGCTGCCCTGTCTGCGATTACCATCTTCTTAAAATATCCCCACAGAATTCTCTCAAAACCATACTGTATATTAACCCACGAGAAAGCATGACTTTCAAACAGGCTTTTCTTCAGATCATTCCATCTGCTTATAGGTCCCTGTACAAGCTGTGGGAAAAAGGACACAAACAGTGCATATCTGAACGGATTCTTCTCTGCATCTGCAACACCGCGATACACATCAATCATATATCCGGTAGACTGGAATGTATAAAATGATATTCCCATCGGAAGTATAAAATCAACCGTATTAAATGTTGTAAATGTGACTATAAACATATTGGTGTATTTAAGTACAGCAAGTATTCCAAAATTAATAAGCAGAACAATAGTAAGAAACATTTTCTGTTTTCTTAATGAAATGTTCTTTAGCTTTTTCTTTTCATCTCTGGATATATCACCTTTATGTTCCTCTATGAAGCGTACAGACCTGTCTTTCTCCCTGTATATAAGCCTTGCACCTGCATACGTCGTTACGATAGTTGTCACTATGAATATTATTCCGCTTAATCCGGCATACACATAGAATAACATATTCATACATAACAGTACTATCCACTGAATACGTTTAGGAACAACATAATATAAAATAAGTGCAACCAGAACAAATAAAATAAACTGATAAGATGTAAATAACATTTATCTTACTCCTCCCTAATATGAAAACTCTTCTGAAGGAGTTGCCGGATACGCGGACATATCTCTTCTATATATTGAATTTCCTCTGTTAATATAATCCTGCACCTGTGAATCTGTCAGCATAAAACATTCAAATCCATCATACATTCTTGTTGAATCAAAATGATACCAGCCTGTTCCAAGATTACATAAAACCCAGCTATGATCTCCAGACCTTGCGCCCTGATTATCAACCCATATACACTCAGCTCCTATCCCTTCAAGGAGCGCTCTGTCAACAGAAGCATATGTGAAACAGTCACCCGACACATATCCATTCTTCTTAATCACTTTTAATGCCTCAAATGCTTCATCCTGCCATTCTGAACTTTTCGTATAGCTGTTGCCTGTATATCCAATCTTAGCATGTGCATACTTATATATTGCCCTTGCTTTCTGACCTTTAGACATAGAACTGTCTGTAATATCCTGAAGAACTGCAGCTACAACTTCATCAAGAGTTGAATAACTGCTGTTTACTTTAACTTCCTGGGTCTCCTCTTCAATAAAAGTAAATGTCACTTCTTCTATAGTCTCATTACCATCTGAATCTACTGCTTTATAATAAACAATATAACTTCCCGGCTGTGAAGTATTAACCTGTGATTTATCAACCTCAACATCAATCTCCTGCCCTGAGAAATCTGTTGCATATACATCTGTCATATATGAAACTTTGCTGCCTATATAATATGTCTTATCTGATATACCATGAATTACCGGTGGCTCAACATGAATATCTGACGGCTGGTCATTCACATCTGTCTCACTGAACTCCTCTGACTGATTATTTCCTTCTGTCTTAGTACTTCCTTCTGTCTTAGTACTTCCTTCTGTCTTAATACTTCCTTCTGAAATATTATTCTTGTTGTTACATCCTGTCATTGCTGCAGATAACATAACTGTAACACTTATCAATCCATATACAAGAACTCTCCCTACAAAATATCTGTGTTTAATCATTGTTCACATGCACTTGTATAATTCAAATGCCATTCTCCTTCAATTCAAATAATAGAATTATAACTCACAACAGTTTATATAGTCAACCTGTAAAACCGGCTCTTACTATAAAAATGCTGATACCAGATATAGTTTCCCATATCTGATACCAGCATATACATTTTACATTTAGATTCTTAATTAATCCGTATTATTCTGTTTTTCCGTCAGTTTCAGGCTCTTTAGCTGCTGCACTCATCTCTTCTGGAAGACCTGTGAAATTAACGTTCTTAGTAGTCTTTGCATCATATGTATTAGCCTTCATGACTTCTGTCAGGTCAAAACCTGTAGTTTCCTTGATACTCTCAATTGTCTTAGCAAGAACTGACGGTACATTACCACTGAAAGTTCCTACTCCGTTCTCCCCTGAGCCTCCATCAATAATAGTAACCTTATCAATGCTTTCAAGAGGCTTTGCAATTGCTTCTGCCATCTGTGGAAGGACTTTAATAATCATCTCTGTCATAGCAGCTTTACCATACTTAGCCATTGCCTCTGCTTTCTTTTCCATAGCCTCAGCCTCAGCAAGACCTCTTGCTTTAATGCTTTCTGCATCTGCAAGACCTTTTGCCTTAATGCTTTCTGCTTCAGCAATTCCCTGTGCCTTAACAGCCTCTGCTTCCTGCTCTTTAGCAAATCTGTCTGCTTCTGCCTGTGCTTTCTTAGCCTCTGCCTGTTTCTGAATTTCAAACTGCTTTGCTTCTGCTTCCTTCTGTCTCTGGTAAAGTTGTGCATCAGCCTTCTGCTGTGTTGCGTATTTCTCTGCTTCTGCCTGTTTACGGATATCTGCATCAAGTGTTTTTTCCTTAACAGCAATCTCTTTCTCTCTTAACTCAATCTCTTTCTCCTGCTTTGCAATATTAGCATCAGCAGTTGTAATTTCGATTGTTTTTCTCTGTTCCTGCTGCTGGATTTCGTATGCAGCATCAGCCTCAGCTTTCTTGACATCTGCTGCTCTCTTTAATTCTTGTTTCTTAATCTCAAGTTCGTTATTTCTTTCTGCAATAGCAGTCTCAGCTTCGATTCTTGCATCATTTGCCTGCTTTGTTGCATTAGCTTTGGCAACTGCGATATCCCTTTCTGATTCTGCTCTTGATATCTGTGCTGATTTACTGATGCTTACCACCCTGTCAATACCAAGGTTCTCAATAACATTTCCCTCATCAGTAACATTCTGGACATTAAAGCTTACTATTTCAAGACCCATTCTTGCCATATCAGGAGCAGCATTCTCCTGTACCTTCTCAGCAAACATCTTTCTGTCCTGAACAATATCTTCCAGCCTCATCTGTCCTATAATCTCACGAACATTACCCTCTAATACATCTCCTACTGAGTTTCTGATATAATCTTCGTTCTTGTTAAGGAAGTTGCTTGCTGCTTTCTCAAGCATTTCCTTAGAAGAACCAACCTTAATCTTTACAGCAGAATCAATGTTGACATTGATATATTCGTTAGTCGGAACTGATTCCTTAGTCTTAACATCAACAGAAATCATCTTAAGTTCAAGTTTATCAACTCTCTGTAAGAATGGAATTCTTAACGCTGACTTACCAATAACAAACTTAGGATTCTTTCTTAAACCAGAAACAATCAATGCCCTGTCTGTTGGTGCTTTAATATAACTTGCAAGAATAAACACAACAAATAAAATCACAACTACCCCAATAATAATTGCCAATTCCATATTATATACCCTCATCTTTCTAATTACTCATTAGTTAATAACTGCCATTAAAACCCAAGTCTTGCACTACCAGAAGAACTCTTTCCATTAAACAATTCATTATATAACTTATCACTGAAAACATTAGATAAAACATTTAAATTCTTCATAAGCTCATATGCCAGTGTTGTGCTCTGGGTCTCTGTAAGATTAGCAAGATTGTAAGCACCTGAATAATCTGATGCAGAATATTTTAACTTGCTGAATTCTTTCTGTGTTGCTTCACCTGAAAGTTTCATATCTATATTGCTGTCATCAATATTGCTGTTCACATAAAGATTATCAATCTTAACTGTTGTTCCTGATGAACTAAGTTCTGCTCCTGCTTTGATATACTCTTTATTCTGAGTCATCTCTAATGCCAGTGCAGCCTTATCATCCTGTGTCTTTACTGTATACTTCATATTAATATCATCAACATCAGCTTCGATAACAACATATTCAAATGGATTGTCATTACCAAGAAATGAGATCGCAACAAATCCTTTTTCGCTTGTATTATAATCTGCTGCATCAATTGCAAGTCTTACAATCTCATCATTCTTATTAATATACATTGACAATGTAACTGGCTGCATATCACTTAATGAACTCTCAATACTGCTCTTGATAGTTGTCTGTGAAACGCCTGCCATTGTAAGAATTGTCATATAAGAAGAAAGATCTTTACTTGCATATAATTCATCAATAACTGTTTCGCATGCCTTAATAACAGTCTCCTTAGTTATTGTAATGCTATACTCAGAAACCTTGATATCTCCGTTATCCGAATTATATGTAAATTTATCACCCTTCTTGTATTCACATTCTTCTGCAAATGTGTTAATCCCCTTAACTACACATTTAACTGCTGCATTAACAGGTTCTCTGTATAATTCAATATTGCTTGTATCTATTGCTGAGAAATACTTTGAAATACTACCCAAACTTCCATAAGAAAATCCCGAATCAATTTCATCCTCAAACTGTGCCAGTGAGATTACGAATGACTCTGAGAATAACTCAGGCACTTTGAAATACATATTATTGCCATCTGAATAAAATGTAACTGTAAGTGCTGTAGCTGATCCATTCTGTAGCTTAATCTCTCCTGCCATCTTCTCTGTTGAAGCATCCATCTGAATATCATATGTAACTGTATCAGCCTTGATATAATCTGAATACTTCTCGCCATCAATTGTTGCAGTATCAATCTTTAATGTACCTGTTATCTGATTCTTGTCTGATACAGATGTAAGTGACATATTATCAAATGCACTGCTTGCTGTATCCTCAAGACCTGTTCCAAGCTTCTTGATAGCTGCTATTGCATGCTTATCTGGTGACAATACATTAGGAAGTACTACAAATCCGAGTACTGCTGCCGCTGCAGCAATAACTGCTATTATAGCAACTACTATTGGCCACTTCTTCTTTTTCTTCTTAGGCTGTGGCTGCATAGGAGGTGCTTCCTGATATCTTGGTACATCTGCATTCACTGGTGGAACTGCCCCTGACTGTGGCTGTGTTCCGAACTGCTGCTGTACTGTCTCATTAAACTGTGGCTGTGTTCCAAACTGCTGCTGTTCAACCGGCTCACTCTGTACCGTCTGTGCAACTGGTTCGTTCTGTACAGGTGTTTCCTGTACTGGCTGTGGATTTAAAGGATTTCCACACTTTGGACAAAACTTAGCTGTCCCTGCATTATATCCGCATTTTGTGCAAAACATAACATTTCTCCCCTCTCTTGTTTTTTTATTATAGTATCAAATAAAATGTATATTTTCAATGAAGAAAATATGCCAGAAACTTTTCTATCATATCCGTTTCTGCACGATTCAAAGCATAATTTACATTTTACAGTACTTTTTAAATTCGTAGCACAAATCAAAGTATGTGTGTTCCTCACTCATCTGTGTAACTTTCCATTCTGGCATCTTATCCAGATTAGGAAAATGTGCATCTGCATCATACTTATAATCAACACTCGTTATGTGTGCCACATCGCAATATGGAAGAAACTGTTCAAATACAGATTCTCCACCGATTACATATATATCCTCTGACTTATATGATGCAACCTTTTCAAGTGCCTCTTCTACTGAATGTACTACAACAACTCCATCCTTCTTATATGACAAATCACTGGTAAGCACTACATTATATCTGTCTATAAGAGCTGTTCTGTCCGTAATCTGCTCATATGTCTTTCTTCCCATTATTGCAGCTTTTCCAGCTGTTTCCATTCGGAAAAGCTTAATATCTTCCGGAATATTAACAAGAAGATGTCCCTGTTTTCCTATTGCCCAGTTCTTATCTACTGTTGCTATCAGATTCATAATTACAACTTCCCTTCTATCTCCTTAGGAACATAGGCAAGCACCTTGATTCCATCTTCTGTGTACTCTTCACTTTCAAGCTGTCCAAACTGTCTTATAAGCTGTATCTTGCCTGCTTCACTGTAAGGAAATACTCTTTCAATTCTTATTCTGCTCTTAAGAATAATTTCCTGTATGCACTCTTTAAATGCTTCAAGGCCATTGCCTCTTATGGCAGATATATTGTATGTGTAGTCTGCGTGTAAATCTTTAGCTGCCGGTTTCTCCGGTAAAACATCACATTTATTAAATAATGTAACAACAGGCTTTCCTTCAACACCTAACTGCTTAAGTGTTGCATATACTGTTGACATCTGCTGTTCATAGTCCGGGTTGGATACATCAACAACATGCACTATAATATCTGCATACTTTGCCTCTTCAAGAGTACTTTTGAATGCTTCAATAAGATTATGTGGAAGCTTTCTTATAAATCCGACTGTATCAGTAAGCAACACTTTCTCTCCATTAGGAAGTTCCATACTTCTTGTTGTAGGGTCAAGTGTTGCAAAAAGCTTGTTCTCCGACAACACACCTGCATCAGTAAGTTTGTTAAGAAGTGTTGATTTGCCGGCATTGGTATATCCAACTATAGCTGCGACAGGTGTTGAAGTCTTAGCTCTTTTGCTTCTCTGGACATCTCTGTGCTCCTTCATATCCTTAAGGTCTGCTGAGAGCTTTGATATTCTGTCTCTTATAAGTCGTCTGTCTGTCTCAATCTTTTTCTCTCCGGGACCTCTTGTTCCTATTCCGCCACCAAGTCTTGACATTGATGTTCCAAACCCCGCAAGTCTTATTGAACGGTACTTTAACTGTGCCATCTCAACCTGAATCTTACCTTCACTCGATGTAGCTCTTGCCGCAAATATGTCAAGAATAACCATTGTTCTGTCCATAACTTTAACACCAAGTTCATCCTCAAGATTCTTAAACTGGGCAGGGCTTAATTCGTCATCACATATAATTCCCGTAGCATCAAGCTCATCAATCATAAGTCTTAATTCTTCGATCTTACCCTTGCCAATATATGTTGCAGGGTGAAAGTTATCTCTTGTCTGAATCATCCTTCCCACGGTCTGTGCACCTGCTGTCTTGGCAAGCTCTCCAAGCTCATCAAGAGAGCGCTCTGTGTCGTCATCTGTGTCAAATGCTACTCCAACCAGAATAACTCTCTCAATAATCTCATCTGTTTCATAAACTGTCATATATATATTTCCTTTTATTTTTTATTTCTTTCTGATAAATAATCACTAAGATAGTCTGTTACTTCCTTCTCAGTTGCCATTGACATAACCTTATCTGTTACAAGTCCGGCTTCTTTAAGTGACCAGTCTGCAATTGTCTTTCTTGTCTCTAATACCTTTCCTGTTGATACTGAGAATTCATCCAGACCAAATGATAAAAGTATCGGTGCCATTAAAGCATTTGCAGCTGCCTCACCACACATTCCGGCTTCAATACCTGCATTATGAGCACATTCTATTATCCTTCTTATAAGTCTTAACACTGCCGGATTGAATGCAGAATACAGATATGCTACATTTTCATTACATCTGTCTACTGCAATTGTATACTGTGTAAGATCATTAGTACCAATTGAAAAGAAATCAACCTCCTGTGCTATAGCATCTGCCATAATAGCTGCTGCTGGAGTCTCAATCATAACGCCTGTCTGGATATTCTTGTCATAACTAATTCCATTATGGTCAAGGTCGCTGCATATTTTCTTAATCATATCTTTAACCTGTCTCACTTCATTAACTGACGTAATCATAGGTATCATAATTCTTATAGAGCCATATGCACTGGCTCTTAATATCGCACGGAGTTGTGTTGTGAATATATCAACTCTGTCAAGGCAGAATCTTATTGCACGGTATCCTAAAAAAGGATTGGTTTCTTTCGTAAGTCCCATGTACGGAATATCCTTATCTCCACCAATATCAAGTGTTCTTATTGTAAGCGGCATACCTTTTGTCAGCACTGCCGCCTTCTTATATTCCTCAAACTGTTCTTCCTCTGTCGGCAGCGCATTCTTATTAAGAAAAAGAAACTCAGTCCTGAAAAGTCCCACACCTTCAGCTCCAGCCTTAACAGCCTTAGCTGCTTCATCAGCTCCACCAATATTGGCAGCAAGCATAACCTTTTTCCCATCAGCTGTCTCTGTGCTTTTATTAATAAATGTCTTCAATTCCTCAATGTGTTCTTCATATTTCTTCTTTTTCTTTTCATATATAGAAAATGTACGCTGTGTTGGATTAATAAAAACTTCTCCATAAGCTCCGTCTATTATTATAGAATCTCCATTTTTTACTTTCTGAAGTATTCCCTTCACACTAAGTACTGCCGGAATCTCAAGTGCTCTTGCAAGAATTGAAGCATGTGCCGTATCGCCGCCTTTTTCTGCAACAATACCTGCAACATGTGCTATGTCCATGGAAGCTGTCATAGATGGCTTAATCTCATCTGCAACAATAACAGTATTATCTGGAAGATTAGTAAGGTCAAACGCTTTCGTTCCCTGCAATGTCTGTATCATTCTTTCTCTCATATCCTGAATATCAGTAACACGTTGCTGCATATCAGGATTATCCATTGAAGAAAACAATTGAATCAGCTTATTACACACATCATCAAAAGCTGCTTCTGCACATATATGACTATTATCAATTGCAGCAACGACTTCATTCTCTGTTGTTATATCTCTTGCAAGATATATCTGATTCTTAAGCACCAGTGCATCCTTGTCAGACTCACCAAGTTTTTTCTCCAGTTCAGATAATAATTCTTCCGTCTGCTCTATAAATGTTTTTCTTGCCTCAAAGAATCTTTTCTTCTCTTCTTCTGCGTTATAATGCGTTCCCCTGTTTACAACAGCACTGGCATTATAAACAATAAGAACATGTCCTATTCCAATTCCTCTTGAAGTTCCTATTCCTCTTTCCATACATATGCCCCCATTCTACTGATTAAACACATACCTTATCATGTTAACAATAGTTTCTGATGTATCTCTTGAATATATTGTTTCCCTTGCAAGAACCGGATTATCTGTGATAACGCCGTCAACGCCTTTATTAGTCAGGTTCTTGATAGAATCTTTATTATTAACCGTCCACGCATACACTTGTTTACCTGAATTATGAATTGCATCAATAGTTCTCTTTGATAAAAATGCTGCATTAACACTAAAGAAATCTATATTCTTCATATCATAATAATCGCCATACGCCGCTGATAATATATATCCGACTCTAATATTTTCATCACATGATTTTGCTGCCGATAAAGCTGAACTGCTAAATGATGTTATTACGCAATCATTCTCCATATTATATTTTTCAATAAGAGCGACCGTTTTCCTTGCAAGTTCTTCTCCATTATCAGCAGGCTTTAATTCTATATTAAGCTTTATCTTTCCCTGTGCAAGTTCTAGTACTTCTCTAAGTCCTGGCACTTTCTCACCTTTATATTCATCTGAATACCATGAACCTGCATCCAGTCTTCGAACCTCTTTATATGTCATATTTGCAATATTTTCATCCACACCTGTTGTACGATATGCATTAGAATCATGCATCACTATGACTTCTCCATCACTTGTAAGCTGCACATCAAGTTCAATATAATCTGCCATATCATCTATAGCTTTCTGGAATGCTGCCATCGTATTCTCAGGTGTCTCTTTTGAAGCCCCCCTGTGAGCCATAACCTTAGTCTCATGAAAGATAGCTACGTTTTCAAATGGATTATTGTTAAATGTCATTATTAGATAAAATGCATCTGCAACAACAGCAGCAGTTAAAACAATACTATATATTATCTTTCTTCTTTTTGCAGAACCTTCCTGTATATCTGTGAACTCAAATGTAATATCGTCTACATCAGTATATTTGTAATACATATGTGAAATAGCCGAAAAAGACAGTGGTATTGCTACACATACAAGAATACATTTTATAATTAGTCTTTCTGTCCTTAATGCAGACAGAAATATAGCATTTCCAAGATATGCCATATTAAGAATCTTAACACCTGCAACAAGAAATACTGATATAAGCACATAAGTTATTCCAATAATTGCAAGCATAACCAGATTATACACAACAAGTGCTGATATTGTTCCCATTGGATGCTTCTTAACCATACGGGCACTTTTCTTATATGCTTCCCTAAATCCCAGTCCTTCCATCATGCATATATTCATTGCATATATTCCAGGAATTACAATTGCGTATATAATGACAAACATAAATATAACTTCAGCCTTAATATACCAGTGATTCCTAATGATATACATTTTAATTAAGTTAGTATTAGTCTCACTGTATAAGACATTAAACCATACAGTTACATTGGAAGCCAGAATTGATATGAAGTAAAATATACTCAGACCTACATGCCTTGGCTTAAAAACATTTTTAAAAACCTTATAAGAATTATAAAATATATCAACAACAGATGCATTACATGATGTTCTCTTTGTCTCGAAACAGACTGAAAGATATGTCATCTCATAAGTGCAATAGAATACAAATATACCCATAGCAAGAAAAATTGCAAATATGACTACAGGGTGTGTCATTGCTCTCTGAATATATTCATTAGTAAGATAGTTCACTCCTGCTATCTTCATAAGAAAATTAATTGCAAATAAAACAATAGGGAATATAACAGCAAAAGCAACAAGCTTGTATGCCAGTTCAAATGTCCATACATGCCTGCTGCTGTCAATTAAAAGACTAAAATTGTTTCGTAACTTTTTAAAAATCATATAATTATCCCCGAATCAATTGTCAATAAGATGCTGATTATCTGTGAAACATCTTAATAAACTTTCTCATCTCCGCTTTGATATCCATATTCTGCATATTAAGACTTTCCGAAAAACTCTGCATAAAATCCGCAGTATATGAAAAGACAAGAATCATTGCCATAACACTGGCAATCCTGTAATCGATTGAGAATACAAAACGCTCCACAAATTTATTCAAAAATCCGAATATAAATACGGCAACAAACCCCCAGGCAAGTGTTGACTGTAAGCATATGATGCCTTTGTAATTAAACTTAAGATGATCATAATTCCACCACACTTCACCAAACAGTTTTAACATAACCTGTGCTGTAAGGTACTCAAATGCTGTAGCACATATACATCCAAAAATATATAGTGCAATATAATTATGCTCTATTGGCTTAAAAATATTAAAAGCAATCAGTGTCCCGAAACCATATATTACACAGAACGGCAGCTTGGCAAAGCCTCTGTTTTCCCAGTAACCAAGCTGCTTTCTGATAACCACACATTCCATACACCATCCAAGAAAGCTGTATATAAAAAACCATATAACAAGCTGGCTTATATTCATACTTCTAAATGTTATACCCATTATATGTGACATAATGTACCCTCCATCATTAAATGGAAAATTCTCCCCTTAATTAAAGGAGCTCCTCAAGAGTCTTTCTTATTGCACTGATGAAATCCTGTGTATTAAGTGTTACAGGATTCTCCATTGTTGTAATAAGTGCAAGATCCTTTGTCATCTTTCCATCTTCAATAGTCTTAATGCATGCACGCTCAAGAGTATCAGCAAATTTTCCAAGCTCAGGAATATTATCCAGCTCTCCTCTTTTTCTTAAAGCACCTGTCCATGCGAATATAGTAGCAATAGGGTTAGTAGATGTTTCTTCACCCTTAAGATGCTTATAATAATGTCTCTGTACTGTTCCGTGTGCAGCTTCATACTCATAGTATCCATTAGGTGATACAAGAACAGAAG
>ERZ773245.895-NODE-895-length-26474-cov-3.187327_pt1 | contig 26474 bp, 25 predicted proteins | sample MGYA00580988_ERZ773245 | MGnify/ENA primary metagenome ERZ773245 (study PRJEB29015, sample SAMEA2737792) | human gut metagenome | biome: human gut; feature: human-associated habitat; material: faeces | place: China | collected 2012 ... | reverse complement strand
TTTATTATAGCACACCTTTTTGCATTTGTCAAGGGGTTTTTCAAAAAAATTTTGAAAAAATCGAAAAAAGTTGCCTTGTGCAGCAGGCAACTTTTTCTATTTGGTTCTTAGAGATAATCCTTGATCAGTTTTACACAAGAACGGCAGACCTTTTTATCGTTAAAATCGATCAAATCTTCCGTTTTATTGCACAGGGCACAAGAACTCTGAGCTTTCTGGATGATGATTTTCGTACCCTCTGTGTAAATCTGCAAATAATCGTTGCAGTCGATTTGAAGCTGCCGTCTTAGTTCCTTTGGCAGAACGAAGCGACCGAGGCTGTCAACCCGACGCATAATACCGGAATCTTTCATGATATAACCTCCTTTTTCACCGGATATTATTCATTATACAAAAAATGGGTACGAGTGTCAACGGTAAATTGGTTGCTTTTTCGTTTCAATAAGAAATAAATATAGTACCATAAGAAAAACTGATAAGCCGTGCAAAAAAATCTGAAAAAAATTGAAAAAAACACTTGACAAATGCAAAAAGGTGTGCTATAATGTAATAGTTGACTGATGAGATATTAGCTCAGTTGGCAGAGCATACGCCTTTTAAGCGTAGGGTCGAGGGTTCAAATCCCTCATATCTCACCACAACAGGAAAGCGGGGGAATCATTTCGATTTCCTCGCTTTTTTCGTTGATGCAGATATTTGATTGGAAGTAGAAAGCACCGTTTCGCCAAATGTTAGGTTTGCGAAACGGTGCTTGTCTTTTTATTTATAGAAAACTTCCGACAAAGGGTAGGCAGATTGCTCCGACTGTAATGACAGCCGCCAGAATCAACAGGAGCACCCGCATCAGATTGGAACGGTTCTTTTCTGATTTCATAAAATTCCTCCGTTTGTGCGGGGCGTGGGATTAACCACGCCGTTTTTTGCGGTTATAGCTGCCGGAATTGTTTTTGCTGCTGTAAGCGTGGTCACGGCGGAAGCGGTCAGAGCGACCATTTCCGGAGCGTCCGCCGCCGGAACGGTAGTTGCTGCGTTCTTCAAAGAGTTTCACCTTTACAGCATGCCCGTTGATTTTCGTGGACTGCATCGAAGCAACAATGTTAGATGCTTCCGCAGCCGGTACTTCAACGGTGGTAAATTTGTCGTAGATGTCAATCTTTCCGAATTCTGAACCGGAAAGTTCCGTTGCTTCCACCAGTGCTCCCAAGATAAAGTTTGGAGCCATGCGTTCCTTGCGTCCAACATTGATGTGCAGCTTAACAGTTGCTGCACCGCTCCGCTTGCCCTTGCGAATCGGTTTCGGGATGTCGAATGCCGGCAAGTTTTTGGTTGCAGCTGTAATTTCTTCCTGCAACAGCAGTGCCAGCAGGGTTTCCGCTGGTGTTCCGGCAGCAATCAGCTGTTCTGCCAGCTGAACAGCTTCTTCCGATGGAGCAGCACTGCTGCACTGTTCCTGTAACCGCTGCTGCAACTGGTCTAACGCTTCCTGTTTCATCTCTGCGGAAGTCGGCAGGTTCAGTTCTTCGATGTTGGCTCTGGTGTACTGGGAAATAGCACGCAGTTCCTGTTCCTGTTTTCTGCCGCTGATGATGTTGTAGGCAGTGCTGCAAATCGTGATTGCCTTTCCCGTTTTGCCGGCACGTCCGGTTCTGCCGATACGGTGAATATAATATTCATGGTCTTGCGGCAAATCATAGTTGAATACGGCATCAACGCCCTTGACATCAATGCCTCTTGCAGCAACGTCCGTTGCAATCAGAATGTTGCATCTGCCGTTTTTGAAGCTGTTCATGACCTGTGTCCGCTGCATCTGCTTCATATCCCCATGCAGACCAACGGCTGCAAATCCACGATTTTGCAGGGCTTCGGTCAGTTCATCCACCATTTTCTTGGTGTTGCAGAATACCATAGAGGAAACCGGCTTTTTCGATGCGAGCAGCAGGTGCAGGGCATCGGTCTTTCTGCCCATCGGAACATTGATGGCATATTGTGCAATGGCATCAACGGTACGGTGTGGGCTTTGAATCTGTACCATCTGAGGGTCTTTCTGATACTGCTTGGTGATGGCAAGAATCGCCGGCGGCATCGTTGCAGAGAACAAGACTGTCTGGCGGTCTTCCGGTGTCTGAGCCAGAACGGATTCGATATCTTCCCGAAATCCCATGTTCAGCATTTCGTCTGCTTCATCTAATACAATCGTTCGCAGATGTTCGAGTTTGAGGGTACGGCGGCGGAGATGGTCTAAAACTCTGCCCGGTGTGCCAACAACAATGTTTGCACCGTTTTTCAGAGCGTGAATCTGCCGTTCCATGCTAGCACCGCCATACACGGCAACGGGTTTTACCCACCGTTTGAATTTTGCAAACTTGCCGATTTCCTCGCAAGCCTGCATGGCAAGTTCTCTGGTCGGGCAGAGAATCAGAGCGTAAACAAAGGGTTCTGCATCCTTTGGAATTTGTTCAATAATGGGAATGCTGAATGCGGCAGTTTTGCCCGTACCCGTGTTGGATTTTCCGATGACGTCTTTGCCTTCGAGCAGCAGGGGAATGGTTTTCGCCTGAATTTCGGTCATTTCGGTAAAATTCTGGGTGGCAATCGCCTGTAACATTTCTGCGGAGAGCGTTGTATTTTGAAATTGCATGTTGCTTCCTTTCTTTTGCATAAAATGGAAGCGTATTCGTAGAACGTGCGAATACGCTTCCATTCTGAACAAGGGGTTTGGGATGGTGAATACGGATTATTCGTCGATGTCTTCCGGCATGCTCCAGTTGTGGTAAACATTCTGAACATCGTCGTTTTCTTCGAGGTGTTCGAGCAGCAGGTTCATCTTTTTAATCTGGTCTTCATCGGTCAGGGTGGTGTAGGTTGCTGGAATCTGTTCTACTTCTGCGGAGAGCACATGATAACCCTTTTCGGTCATGCCGTCCCGCAGGGCTGGCAGAACAGACGGGTCACAGCTGATTTCTACCACATCGTCTTCCACAGAGAGGTCGTCTGCATCGAATGCGAAGCAGTCTTCCATAACAGTATCTTCATCCAGACCGGTGTTTTCGAGAACGACCATGCCCTTTTCGGTGAACAGAAACGAAACACAGCCGCTTGTACCGAGGTTACCGCCGAATTTGTCGAAGTAGTGGCGAATGTCGCCAGCCGTCCGGTTTTTATTGTCGGTCAGGCATTCTACGATGACAGCAACGCCGTTCGGGCCATAGCCTTCATAGACGATGGATTCATAGTTGTTCTTATCGCCGCCGCCGGCAGCCTTCTTAATGACACGGTCGATGTTATCGTTTGGTACATTGTTGGACTTTGCTTTTGCAATCAAGTCCCGCAGCTTTGCATTGCTGCTCGGGTCAGCACCGCCCTCTTTGACGCAGACGGTGATTTCTCTTCCGATTTTTGTGAAAATCTTTGCTTTTGCGGCATCAGTCGCTTCTTTTTTCCGTTTGATATTATTCCATTTAGAATGTCCGGACATGGGTGTTCATCCTTTCGATTGATTTTCTGCTGCATCTGCCGTCAAAACGGCTTGAAATGCGGCAGTTTGCCGAATCTGCTGCATCAATGCTTGCATGCGGTCGGCTGCACCGGTCAGATAGAGATATCCAAACAACGCTTCCAGCCCGGTCGCATAGCGATATTCTGCCTGATGGGCATGCTTGGGAGCGGCGTTTCTGCCCCGTAGAAAGACTGCCTGTTCCTCCTCGGTGAGGGTGGGGAGCAGTTCCCGCATGACAGTTGCCTGAAAGCCTGCACAGACCAGTGCCACTTTTTTTTGATGCAGGGCAGCTGGCGGCTGATTGGCAGTGCGAAGCAGCTGTTCCCGAATCAGCGTATCAAAAACGCTGTCGCCCAAAAAGGCGAGGGATAGGGGGCTGTATTGTTTGGCATCGTGCGGGCTGAGCGGAGTTTGTGTCATAGGGAGATCCTTTCGGTGTTATGATACAAAGTCGAATTCAAATCCATAGAGGTTGACGGTATCGCCTTCCTGAATGCCCATTTCTTCCAGCTTGTCGATGATACCGCTGCTGCGGAGCACCTTCTGGAAGTATTGCAGCGAGGAATAGTCGTCCAGATTGACGGTTCGCAGGATTGGTTCGAGGAATTTTGCATCAATATAATAAACGCCGTCTTCGACTTCAATTTCAAATGTTCCCTTTTCAGTAGTTTCTGCCAGTTCTTCAGCGGTGAGCGGTTCTGGCTCATATTGCAGAATCGGCGGCAGTTCGGTCAGCTTTGCACCGATTGCCTGAACGAGTTCTTTCGTTCCCTGCGTGGTGGCTGCTGAGATACAGAAGAAGGGAAGTCCTTTTTCCTGTTCGATATAGTTGCGGAATGCGGCAATCTGTTCTTCCGTTGCCATATCGCATTTATTTGCTGCAACCATCTGCGGACGGGCAGCAAGGTCTGCGTTAAAGCGTTCCAGTTCCTGTTGAATGGTTTCGTAGTCCGCAATCGGATCTCTGCCTTCCGAACCGGAAACATCTACAACGTGCAGAATCAGCCGGCAGCGTTCTACATGGCGGAGAAATGCGTGACCTAAGCCAACGCCATCGCTTGCCCCTTCAATCAGTCCCGGAATATCTGCCATGACGAAAGAAGATTCTGCGTTGCACTGCACCACACCCAGAACAGGAGTCAGGGTGGTGAAGTGGTAATTTGCAATTTTTGGTTTTGCTGCACTGACAACGGAAATGAGGGTGGATTTTCCGACATTCGGATAACCAACCAATCCCACGTCAGCGAGCAGTTTCAGTTCGAGGATGACCTCGAACTCTTCCAGGCTTTGCGAAACGGGGAATCTGACGGGTAGAGGTTGCGAAGTTGCAGTTGCCTCTGCCGCCGTTTCCGCCCTTTGCGAGAATCTGCGGTTCATCGGTCGAGAGATCCGCCATAATTCTGCCGTTCTTGGCATTTCGGACAATCGTTCCCCGTGGAACTTTAATCACAAGGTCGGGAGCACTTTTTCCGGTGCAGCGTTTTGCACCGCCATTTTCGCCCCGCTTTGCGACATATTTTTTGTGGTAACGGAAATCGAGCAGCGTAGACAAGTTGGTGTCTACCTGAAAGACGATATTGCCGCCTTTGCCGCCATTTCCGCCGTCTGGGCCGCCGGCAGCAACATATTTTTCCCGATGAAACGAAACTGCACCGTCACCGCCGTCTCCAGCTTTGATATAAATTTTAACCTTATCAACAAACATAGCAACCTCATACTCTCTGTCAAATACGGATGGATGGGGGATGAAAAGAAAATCCCAAGCGGAAAAGCTCGGGATTTCTGTCAGATGCTTTGTTTCAATCCACAGTCGGTAATTTCACAGAGTCTGACATGTCAGCAGAGGGCTGACTGTGGTTTGCCTCGTGTCAGTGGGGGATACCGATTTTTCTCTGCCCGCCACGGACGTTCACGTTTTGATTTGCAATTTCTCTCACCACCTGTAGCGGTGGGAAGATCCTTGCTGTGATTCGTTGAAAAAAGAAACGGCAACGAATTTGCTGCCGTTCCCTTTGGATTATTCGCCGAACTTTTCTTTCCGGAGTTGTTCTTTCAGAGCATCCAATATGGTATTTCTTGCCCAGATTGCCTGTTCGGTCGTTGCAGGCTCTACGCCTTTCAGCGGATACGGGATTCCCAAGTTTTCATATTTCACTTCGCCCATAGTGTGATACGGGAGCACATCCAAGGCTTTCAGATTGTCCAGCCCTGCCAGATAAGCCCCAAGCTGCCGCAGATATTTTTCTTGCAGCGTGATGCCCGGAACAACAACGTGCCGAATCCAGACTGGAATATTTTTCTCTTTCAGATACTGTGCAAATTCCAGAATGTGAACATTGCTCTGCCCAGTCAGCTTTCGGTGTTCAGTATCATCAATGTGCTTGATGTCCAACATGACCAAATCCGTCACTGCCATCAGCTTATCAAACGCCGCTCGTTTTTCCTGCCGGAACAAGATTCCGGAGGTATCCAAACAGGTATTGATATTTCGTTCTTTTGCCTTCGTGAACAGTTCTGTTAAAAATTCCATCTGCACCAGCGGTTCGCCACCCGTTGCGGTAATGCCGCCATCGTGATAGAATTCTTTCAGTCCGTCATAGTCATGCAGCAGGGATTCCACCGTTCGTTTTTCATTGATGTTGTACGTCCAGGTGTCCGGATTGTGGCAATATTGACATCGCATCGGACAGCCCTGAAAAAAGATGACAAACCGTGTGCCCGGCCCATCGACAGTCCCGTAACTTTCCGTAGAATGAATATAACCTTCCATTTTTCCGCCTCCTTTTTATCTTTTTGAATAGGATTTCCAATTTTCTTATATTTATGAGCCTATGAAAAAAGAGGACGCACGAAAAACGTGCGTCCCCCACTTTTTCTTACGGATTATTCCGCCGTCGATCTCAATTAGAGAGCAGCGTGGAACGTTCTGGAGATAACATCATCCTGCTGTTCCTTGGTCAGCTTGATGAAGTTTACTGCATAGCCGCTTACACGGATGGTCAGCTGCGGATACTTTTCCGGATGCTGCTGAGCGTCCAGCAGAGTTTCTCTGTTCAGTACGTTTACGTTCAGGTGGTGACCGCCTTTTTCAGCATAGCCGTCCAGCAGTTCTACCAGATTATCAATTTGCTTTTCATTTGCCATGATGCATTTCCTCCTAAAAAATTCATACCAAACGAATCCACCAATTTTCGTGGATTATTCGTCTTCGTCCATCAATTCTGTTGGCTGACAACAAGCCTGATTGCCGATTGCACAATCCATGCTGCGGTAGGTATCCACCCGCAAGCCCTCCTGAGAATCCTGTTCAGAAACTACAAGATGACCGCTGCCGTTTTCCATCAGCTGTTCAATCATGTCAACCAGTGCATCAGTCTGTTCCGCATCGGTCGGATTGGGTTGCTGTTTCATAGGAATCGCCTCCTTCATCAATTATCGGACAAGCTGGTATGACAGCTTACTTTTCAATGCTTTCTCTGATGGAAGCAATATCAATATCGCCAGCAAATACCTGAGAATCCTTACCCAGAGCAGCCGGGATAATGGTAAAGGTATTGGAAATACCATCCTGTGCGTTTGTCCACGGCAGCTTTGCAACAGATGCCATAGATGCAGCTGCACCGTGGGTATCACGACCGTGCATCGGGTTTGCACCAGGAGCCAGCGGCTGACCCTTCTTTCTGCCGTCCGGTGTGTTACCAGTCTTCTTACCATATACAACATTAGAAGTAATGGTCAGGATAGAAGTGGTCGGTACACCGTTCCGGTAGCAATAGTTGCTGCGGATCATATCCATGAACTTGTCCAGAATTTCAACAGCGATGCTGTCAACTCTGTCATCATTGTTACCATACTTCGGGAAGTCGCCTTCTATTTCGAAGTCGGTTACAACGCCGAATTCGTCACGGATGCACTTAACCTTTGCATACTTGATTGCGGACAGGGAGTCTGCAACAACAGACATACCAGCAATACCAGTTGCGAAGTAACGCTTTACGTCTCTGTCATGCAGAGCCATCTGGAGAGCTTCGTAGCTGTACTTATCGTGCATGTAGTGGATGCAGTTCAGCGTGTTAACATACAGGTTTGCCAACCAACGCATCATATCTTCGTACTTATCCATTACATCATCATAATCGAGGTAATCGCCTTCAACCGGTCTGTACTTCGGGCCTACCTGATTGTGCTTGCCAGTCTTTGCATCAATTCTTTCGTCCTTACCGCCATTGATTGCATACAGCAGGCACTTTGCGAGGTTTGCTCTTGCACCGAAGAACTGCATGTCCTTACCAACTCTCATGGAGGATACGCAGCAAGCGATTGCATAGTCATCGCCGTGGGTGACTCTCATCAGGTCATCGTTTTCATACTGGAACGAAGAAGTGTTGATGGAGAGCTTTGCACAGTATCTCTTGAACGGAGTCGGCAGACGCTTCGACCACAGAACGGTCAGGTTCGGTTCTGGAGCAGTGCCCAGGTTTTCCAGGGTGTGCAGGTAACGGAAGCTGGTCTTTGTAACCATGGTTCTGCCGTCAATGCCCATACCGCCGATGGATTCGGTAACCCACTGCGGGTCGCCGGAGAACAGTGCATTGTATTCCGGTGTTCTTGCGAACTTTACCATACGCAGCTTCATGATGAAGTGGTCGATAAATTCCTGAGCCTGTTCTTCTGTCAGGATGCCCTTCTTCATATCTCTTTCAATATAAATATCAATGAAAGTAGAAGTACGGCCAAGGCTCATTGCAGCACCGTTCTGATCCTTAACAGCACCCAGATAACCGAAGTACAGCCACTGGATTGCTTCCTGAGCGTTGGTAGCCGGCTTGGAAATATCGAATCCATACCGCTGAGCCATAGCCTTCAGAGCCTTCAGAGCCTTTACCTGTTCTGCGAGTTCTTCTCTCAGACGGATGACTTCTTCTGTCATGGTACCGCAAGTGATTGCCTTCTGGTGTTCCTTGTCTTCGATCAGCTTGTCAACACCATACAGTGCAACTCTACGATAGTCGCCGATGATACGGCCACGGCCGTAAGCGTCCGGCAGACCGGTGATGATTGCATTGTGTCTTGCAGAACGCATTTCCGGTGTGTAAACATCGAATACGCCTTCGTTATGGGTCTTCCGGTAATGCTTAAAGATGTAGCTGATTTCCGGATCTACTTCATAGCCATAAGCCTTGCAAGCTTCTTCTGCCATACGGATACCACCGAACGGCTGCAAAGAACGCTTCAGCGGCTTGTCAGTCTGGAAGCCTACGATGGTTTCCTTGTCCTTATCCAAATAGCCTGCTTCGTGGGAATTTACAGTAGATACAATCTTTGTATCCATGTCCAGCACGCCGCCATTTTCCCGTTCTTTCTGGAACAGGTTCAGAACCTCGTTCCACAGTTCGGTTGTTGTAGCAGTCGGGCCAACCAGAAAGCTTTCGTCGCCTTCATACGGTGTGTAGTTCTTCTGAATGAAGTCCCGTACATTTACGTTGGAAGTCCATGCTCCGCCGACGAAGCCTTCCCATTCCTTCTGCATTGTTTCTGCCATGATTTGAATCTCTCCTTTGCAATATTTCAGCAATTCTATTGATTGCAATTGCTCCGCAGCGAAAGGAAAAAATGACACGGATTTTACCACTTAAAAAAGTGATTTTTTCCGGTTTTTTCGTTCCGCTCTGGTCTGCTTTTATAATAGCACATGTTCTCAATAATGTCAATAGATTTTTGAAAGTTTCCCGTTAAAAATTCTGGATTTCTTGAAAAAATCATGTAAAAGGAAACGTTTTTCTGAAAAAAACGATAAAAACGAATGTAAAACATGATTTTTGCAAAAAAATGAAAAGTTCAGCCGGAAAATTTCTGGTTTTCCATAGTTCTGGATGCGATAAAAAGCGAGCCTGTCCAAATAATCGGACAGACCCGCTCTTTTCGTTCTTAGAACGGCATGGATGCCATACGGCACTTATGCCAATTCAGCAAAGTACTTAATTGTACGAACCATCTGGCTGGTGTAGCTGTTTTCGTTGTCGTACCAGGAAACAACCTGTACTTCAGACAGTTCGTCGTTGATAGGCAGAACCATGGTCTGAGTTGCATCGAACAGAGAACCGTACTTCATGCCGATAACGTCAGAAGAAACGATCGGTTCTTCATTGTAACCATAGGATTCAGTAGCAGCAGCCTTCATAGCAGCGTTGATGCCTTCCTTAGTTACGTCTGTGCCCTTAACAACAGCAGTCAGGATGGTAGTAGAACCAGTCGGAACCGGTACACGCTGTGCAGAACCGATCAGCTTGCCGTTCAGTTCCGGAATAACCAGACCGATTGCCTTAGCAGCACCAGTGGAGTTCGGAACGATGTTTGCAGCACCAGCTCTTGCTCTTCTCAGGTCGCCCTTTCTGTGCGGACCATCGAGAATCATCTGGTCACCAGTGTAAGCGTGGATGGTGCTCATGATACCGCTCTGGATCGGAGCGTAGTCATTCAGAGCCTTTGCCATCGGAGCCAGGCAGTTGGTGGTGCAAGATGCAGCAGAGATGATCTTGTCGTCTGTTGTCAGAGTTTTGTGGTTTACATTGTAAACGATGGTCGGCAGATCGTTACCAGCCGGAGCAGAAATAACAACCTTCTTTGCACCTGCATCAATGTGAGCCTGTGCCTTAGCCTTAGAGGTGTAGAAACCTGTGCATTCCAGAACAACGTCAACACCGATTTCGCCCCACGGCAGTTCAGCAGCGTTTGCCTTTGCATAGATGGTCAGGGTCTTACCGTCAACAGTGATAGTACCAGCTTCATCATCAGCAGAAACAGTGTGCTTGTTTTCGCCGATTCTGCCTGCATAACCGCCCTGTGCGGTATCATACTTCAGCAGGTGAGCGAGCATAGACGGCTTGGTCAGGTCGTTGATAGCAACAACCTCATAACCTTCAGCACCGAACATCTGTCTGAATGCGAGACGGCCGATCCGGCCAAATCCATTAATAGCAACTTTAACTGACATTTGGAATTACCTCCTAAAAATTTATACTCTTATTGTACACCAAAACGGTGAAAATTGCAAGGTCTTTCTATAAAAAAATTGACATAAAATTATCGTTTCTTCTGCTTTTCTCTATTTTGCACAAATTTCAACATGTTTCCATCTACGTTTTATCGGCAAAAACACATTTGATAGAAATTGTTCTTTTTTTCTCTCTTTATTTTAGGCAGTTTCGGGATATAATAAAAAGAAGTATTTGAACCGTTGCCACGAGAATCTATCTTTTCTTTCAAATTGTGCAGAATCTTTTTCTGCATATAAAGAAAACATTTCTTTTTCGTGCATATTCTGTAAATACCACAACTTTGCCTTTGACAGAAATGACACTCAACAGAAAGGGGTCTGCAATGACGACAGAAACACTGCACTTTTTAAAAGCCCTCTATGCCAACGAAACCCGTCAGGTCTGGGTTTTCGATGAAACGAATACCTGTATTTGGAAAAACGATATTTCCAAGCCGTTACAATCAGAAGCCGACTGTCAAGCGTTGCTGAAAACTGTAGCTGCTAACACAAGCAGCCAACTATTCTGGCATGAATCGCTTTTGTACGCTGCGGAAGTTCAGCAGAGCACAGAACTGCACTGCACCATCTTAAAAATCACAGCCGAGCCAGTCTTGACCAACGTCATGAAAGAAAAAAATTTCCGGGCAATTTGTCAAGAATTTCTCGCCAATCAACGAGAGGCAGTTTTTCAGATTTCCACCATTGCGGAACAGATCTATGATGAAGTGGAATCCAACAACATTGGCGACTTGGAACAGGAGGAGATTTTCTCCAATTTAAATGATGTCATGCGTGCATGCTGCCACCTGCTGCGGCGTACCAACTATTATGCAGAGTTGGAGAAATATGCAGAATCTGAGAGCATGGCTCTTCAACCGATAGAACTATCTCGACTGTTGTTTGACTTTTCACAAAACTGCAAGGAAACACTGGGACGGAGAATTTCCATGAAAATGCAGGCGGAAACAAAAATCTGGGTGCTCTGCAACGAAGCCCGACTCTGCTTCTCGCTGCTCTGCCTGATGACACAGCTGCTGGCTCAAGGGCAGTCAGAATTAACACGAACTGTTTTTCTGCATGTTTTTTCCAAGGAAAATACAGCAACCATTTCCATTCAAACAGAAAAAGTCGAAAATGATTTCCCAGAAATAGAACCTACAGTCCTGTTTCAGTCAAATGAAGAAGTTGCAAAGCAGGATTATGATCTTACCAATGCAGTGCTGGAGAATTTCTGCAAAACGTATAACGCCAAACTAGAACGCACCAGCACCGATACCAAGCAAGGCTATCTGTTAAAAATTCCGGTTTACAATGCACGCAGCAACTTGCAATTACATGCAAATATTCCACGCCGCAGACGCTCCACGTTCTTGAACAACTATCAAGTTATGCTGTATGATATTTCCGATTACCGATTTTATTAAATGAAACCAGATAACAAAAACGTCCCTGTCGAAGTTGACAGGGACGTTTTTTTCATCTCATGCAAAAAGAAAATTTCCTTACAGTCTTTTCTTCTGATTTTCAATCATTGCTACCAAATCATCTACCGATGCAGTATCATAAGAAGACGGTCTGCGAGATGCTGGCTTTGCAGCAGGTCTTGCAGTAGATGGCTTTGCAGTGGTGGAACGCTGCGGTGTTCTGGATGTGGAAGTGCTCCGTGTAGCGAATGGGTCGTTGCCAAAGATATCATCCACATTTGGACGCTTGAATGTACCAGTGGAACTCAGGAATGTCTTAGAACCTGTGGACGAGCTGCCAGACGGAGCTTCATGTGCACCATGGTAGGTCTGTTCCTGCTGCGGTGCTTCCTGTACCGGTTCTGCAACCGGAGCATCTGCACTATACTTTCCAACATAGCCATTGGTTTCCGGCTGCTGCGATGCAACAGATTCATATGGCTGTTCCGGAATCGGCACATTCTTTTGTGCCTGGAACTGCATGGTCTTTGCCTTCTGGAATGCAGAATTCGGATTGACTGCCTTCCGTTCAAAGTTCTGCGAGATAGATGACTTCTTGGTTTCAAACGATGAAGTCTGTGCGTTCTGAACAGCCGTATTTCCATAACTTGGATAGCTGCTGTCCATGTTGTAAGAACCTGTGTTATACGTTCCGGTGTTGCCGCTTCTGGTCTGGTAAGTCGTCTGCGGTACATCGTTTACGAAGTCCTCGTCTTCATAGTCTTCATCATCATAATTGTAGTCTTCTTCGCCCGGCAATTCATCATAGCTTTCTTCAAATGCATATGCATCATCTTCCCGCTTGTTTGCACTTCTGCGTACCAATGCAACAATCAGCAACGCAATCAGCAATACGCAAGGCAGTGCCAGCAGAACAATGATACCGCTGAATCCGGTTGCAAACTGAATAAAGCTGTAAAGCTGAGCACTTTCATAACGGCAAATACCACGCACACTGTCTACGGTAATTGCTGGTTCTGTACCGATGGTGTCCACCTGCATGGTAGTCGGATAATACTTCATGATGCCCGTTTCTTCATCCGAAGCAATGTTCAGAATCCGGCGGATTGCCATGCCTTCCTTGTCCTTATCGGAAGAAGTGTCTTCCGGTGCTAATACGCACAAAATCGCATTGTTCTTGGAAAGCGGTTCGCTGCCATCGTATGCCTTACAGATAACAGCCGTTTTTGCGTGAATGGATGCACTCGCATCAATCGTGGTAGAACCGTCCGTGCTCGGTTTGACTTCCATGCTGTCTGATTCCATCAGATAGACATAGTTGCCAAAAATTTTCGGCGTATCATGCTGCGAGAATAAAACATTCAGCGTCAGCGTGATCAGGACAACGATCAGCAGGAGAACTGCGGCAACGATGCCCAAAATGGATAGCGATTTCTTTTTTTTCATGATGTTCCCTTCCTTTGACACAGTTTGTATTTCTCACCTTATTATAACATACTTTTTGGGAAATTTCAATTTCCTTTTTGCTTTTTTTCCGATTTTTTTTACTTTCTGCAAAAGATGCCGATTTTCTGCCGTTTTTGGCAGGAAATAAAGAGATTGCTCTCATTATACCATACTTATTTTTAAATTTCAACTGCAAAATGCAATTTTCAGATATTTTTTTGAAAACCCCTTGACAAATCCAAAAAACATGCTATAATATACTTGTTACTGTGCACCGCACTGAGAAAAATCTGATAACATTTTTGCTGGAATAGCTCAGTTGGTAGAGCAGCGCATTCGTAATGCGCAGGTCGCGTGTTCAAGTCACGTTTCCAGCTCCATTTTTTTACCTAAATTTCACCAGTGGACAAGAGCGGGCAAGCAAAGAGGGCACAAAGAGGGAAAGCGAACGGACAGGGGGCAATAAGACCATGTGGAACCATTCTGAACCAGAAGATTCTTTTGGCGAACCGCCAAAGTCGCACACAAAAGGAAAAGGCATTGCCTTTGCACTTGTTCCAACCATTTTGCTGCTGACGGGAATCGGATTCCGAATTGCCCGCACTGCTCAAAAAGCAGAACGTCTGATCAACCATCACGCATCCACTACAGTGACAACAACGGCGGTCACAACGCCAACCAAGCCAGCCCGTGCAGCTGCCAAGCAGGTGAAAACCGAACCGGCAACCGCTGCAAAGACTGCCGCTCAGGATGTTCGCAACGGAATTTATACTTCTGGCGACTATGAAGTAGGGGTTGACCTGCCAGCCGGAACATATCTGGCGGTCTATGATGGACCTTCCGGAGATCAGAAGTTTGTGATGCAGATTTCTTCCAGTTCTGACCCGAACGATTCTGATGCAGTTTTGACAAGTCAAACGTTTCATCCGAATCAGGTTTATTTTCAGGTGATAGACGGGCAGTTTCTGCACATCTCATGGGCAAACTTTTATGATATCGAACAGGTTTCGATTACATTAGAACCATTTGTACATGATGGTATGTACCAAGTTGGAAAAGACATTCCGGCAGGCACATATCAATTGGAACTGGACAAGGGCGAGTATGTTTATCCGGAAACCGCTGGTTATCAGATTTACAGTCAAATGGCTTCTCCGCAGCCGCTTCCCAAATCCAAAGGCAGTTATACCGATTCCATCACCTTGCAGGATGGGGAATATGTACAGTTAGATGATTGTCATTTTCAGCAAAATGCCGGATGATTCCGGTTTTTTGCGGGCGTAGTTTAGTGGTAAAACATCAGCTTCCCAAGCTGAGGTTGCGAGTTCGATTCTCGTCGCCCGCTCCAAATTTTAAAAAACAGTCCGATTTGTTCGGGCTGTTTTTTCTTTTCAGCAACAAAAGGCCGCTATCGTTTCCACGCCAAACGACAGCGGTCTTTTTTCAATCCCAAATATGCTTGTTTATTCCCTTGTTTTTGATGATTCTATTTTTCTTTCTTTTCAATCGCCATATTCCGCAATTTGCATTTCTGCCCCGAAAGATTCGATGATTTTCCTGTCTATTTTTCTACTTCAGGGCAGATACTGCATCCCTGCGGTCAGGCTGCTTTCCTCAACTTCTGGAACAGGTGTTGCTGCTTCATCAAACAGAATTTCTTTGAAATAGTCTATCTTCTGGAAATCTGCTCCGACTGACTCCCGTTTCAAAGCAATCCACTGTTCCATATCAATCAAATAGCGTGTGATACTGCCGTCTTCATATTTCCCGACCAGATAGCAATCTCGGTTCAGATAAGAAACCGTTCCAAATACAAACAAATTCTGGGGGACAACGACTCCTTCCAAATCTTCGCTGCGTGCCGAAAATTCCTGTCCCAAATAAAAAATGCCATCTTCAAAAACAGTTCCATCCGCCAACATATTGACGGCTGTATCATAATTTGTCCACTCGTCCGTACCGGCATCTAAAACTGTATAGCACTGCAAATCCGGATAAATGGTATACCAGTTGTTTGCTGTCCAGACCTGTTCCATAGAAAGTTTCTGCTGATTTGCATAGATGTATTCCCATGTCGCCGCTTCCCCGCTGTCGCTCTGGGAATCCGGCGATGATGCTACAGTTCGAAAAACATCTTTGGTTCTGGTTGCCAAGTCAATTTGAAAGGTTGTCAGGCTGCGAATCTCCTCGATTGCTCCTGTTCCATCGGATGACATCCCTGTGTAGGAATCCACCAGCGAACCAGAAACCTGCTGAAAGGAAAACGGCTGGTTTAATAGCTGCGGTTGCAAGTCCTGCATCGTTGTATTTTTGGGGTTGCTCCCATCAATGGCAGCTCTGCCCAGCAGTTCCCCTGTTGCAGAGGTACTGTTTTCCGATGCATTCCCATTCTGTGTATTGGGGACAACTGCATGAGAAACGGCAACTTCTGAGAGCATTTCCGTTAAAATTTCCGGTGTACTAAGAAAATAAGCCTGTCTGTCCAACAAATCCATTTTCCATACACCATCTCCAACATCAAAATACAAAACGCCAGAGAAATCCAGACAGTCAGAAGAAATTGTAATAGCATAATCCCATGTAAACCGGTCGGTCATCTGTACGTTTTCTTCTAGTACATCTGCATCCGAAGAAAGTCCGCTGCTAAAATTGATGCTGTCCGCATTGTTCTGCAAAAAGGTAAACAGTGGCGATAATTCCTCGTTGGTGTAGTTTTCATAGGTGCGTTCTGTAATCTGGTCTTCATCCAAAAAAGTAAAGCTGCCGGAGGAAATCCAGTTTTCTATGATTGGATAATCTTTAAACGTTCGCACAACGTCCGGAACAGAAACAAACAAATACTGCGTTCCGTTCCATTCCGCTGCCACAACCGATTCTTCTATGGTTGCTGTGTCTTTCAAATAGACCTGATAAACTGAAACAGTCGTTGCTCCGTCTGCACCCATTAGCGAACCTTCGCCCAATGTGTCTTGTACTTCTACCCTGTCCGGATTGACAACCGCCATTTCCCGCAAATTCTGCCCTTGATACTGCAAAACAAGTGATTGGGTTGTTTTTGGTGTTTCAGATGCTTCCGGAGTGGATTCTGAAGAGGGGACAAAAACTTGTTCTCCGTGTTTCAGATGATAACCAATCACTGTTCCCATACTTAGCAGAAAGACGGCTGCAACCACACCGCCGGAGAGTTTCTGCCAGGAACAGCGGATGCGTTTGGGTGGCGATGGTGCAGTTGTGGTGTGCAGGGTTTGAATCGAACGATTCGGCTGCTGCTCGGCAAGAGAGGCTGCTTCTTCTGCATGAATCCGCTGTTGCAGTCGCTGCACCACGGCTTCCGGCGGCTGCATCTGTTCAAACATTCGTTCACATTGCTTTTTATCCATCAACCGTTCCCTCCTCTTCTTGCAGTTGCGTGCGTAGTTGTTCCCTGCCCCGAAGCAGCTGCATCCGAATTGTTCCAGCCCGTTTTCCCAACAACCCTGCAATTTCTTCTGTCCGATATCCCGCAAAGTAATACAGATACAGCACATTTCGATACATGGGCTTGAGGCTGCAAAGTGCCGCAAACAATTGATTATCTTCTGGCAGGTCAAATAATACCGGCAGCGGCGTGGTATCCGTCAGTGGAACGGTTCGCTTTCGGTAAGTACTGCCCGTGATTTTCTTGCAGTAATTGCAGGCTGTCCGAATCAACCATGCTTTCCGATGTTCTTCTTCTCGAAACATCTTGTTTGCCTGAAAATAAGCAAGAAATGTTTCTTGAAAGACATCTTCTGCATCTGCTCGATTTCCGCCAGTTCCCGTCAGTGCAATGCCATAGATGAGCTGCTGATACAATTGAATTACCTGCTGAATCTCCATTGGCTGCACGGCTTCTTCCGGCGAGATGCTTTGCGAGATCTGCAACATATCACTTCCCCCTTTCACCTACAACTACAAGTTCCGACACAAAATGTCACACAGTCTGCAAAAAAATTTTTTCAGCGATTGCAAACAAAACAGGGAGCGTTTCTCCTGTAAAAAACAACTCCCTGTTTTATGTAATTTTTTAAAAGCCTGCTTTTTTTAATTCATCCTGAAAAGCGGGTCTTCGTGGAAATTTTTCCCGCAATTCCTGTGCCAGCACCCGAGCCGCAATCGGGCTATCCTCTGAAAACTTCTTCAACTTCTGGCAGACCGTTGCATATTCCGAGCGATTTGCTGCCGCATCCGCCTCTTCCCAAATCCAATCTTTGTATAATTCTGTTGCCCGTTCCGCAAAGGGACTGCATTTTAAAGCACTAAAATACAGCAGCAAGTCAGACGGGTCTTTCTCGCAAGCTTCTGCCATCAAGTCCACTCGATTCTCTGCTAATAGAATTTTGCGATACACCCTGATGGGGACTTCTTTTAACAGCTGTTTGATTTTTACAGATTTCAAATCAAACGGAATCAACGATTTCCACTCTTCATAATAATCCGGTTCGCCACCTTTCAACAACGCTTCGCAAACATCCGCCAGCTTCTCCCGTTCTCCTGTTCTGTGATAGCAGTGATAGCGACATTTCTGCCACTCCTGCAATAAACCCGGCAATGCTTGGTTTTCATATTCCCCATCCAGTGCCAGCCGTTCCACTGTGCTTTCATCTCCTGCATCAATCGCATTTTGAATTGCCATCCGGCGATATTCTGGGTTAGAAAGATGCCGGTTGATGAAATCGTTCTGTTCCTGCGGTGTTCCATATCGTTTGAGAATTTGAAACTGCTGTTCTGCCAGTTCTCTTCGTTCATATTCTGTCGAAACGGCTTGCCGATATTGCAGCCATTCTTCTACCTTTTTTCGATATTCCGGCAGAGCACACAGAGTATTCAACATCGGAGAAAATGGATTTTCAATATCTATAAAATCTACTTGCAGCATTTTTAACAGAATCTGATAAATAGCCTCTGCTGCTTTTCGGTCTTTCTGTTTGACAACACCCTGCACAATTTGCATCAATGCATCCGAACAAACGTCAATCTCATCATATACAATCCAATCCGATTCACAGCTATTTGTCTGATACCATTTCTTCAACAATCGAATCATGGATGCACCTGTTTTCACCTTTTCTGCATCATCGTTCCAACTCTGCATGGATTTCAACAGAAATGCAACTGTTTTCTGCAATTCTTTCCACACGATTTTCCCAGAGAAAAAGCGGTTGCAAGTACGATTTAGAATGGCAAGCAGTTCTTCCGGCTGCAATTGCTCTGATACACGCAGCTGCAAATAATCCAAAAAACCCCGATTTTCCTTTGCATATTCCATCATCCATGCAATCAGCTCTGCTTTCTCACAGGCAGCCAATTGTTCTGGCAGCGTCTGTTTTTGTTCCGGCTCTTCCACGAACGGAGTATATTCTTCCTGTTCCCGCAATGCATATAAAACCGCTGCCTCATGCTTACAAAATTCTTCCCAATCATAAGGGCAATCACAGGAAATATCAGAAATTTCACCGTTTTCTTCCAGTTCTACAAACACGGTATAGATTTGGCTGCCCTCTACTTCTGCTTCATAATATCCTTCTTCGATGCGATCCAGTGTGATCACATGATGATTCCGGTAGTATTCTTTCCCACGCTCTAAAATTCTCGGGCTGAAATATTCTTCAAAATCTGTTATATTCATACTTATTTTTCTCCCTTCTGTTTCATCGGTTCTGCAGATTCTATATGCTTCTGCCCAATTCGATTATAAGCAAAGCTGATACCGAAACACAACAGCCCGCAAATCAAAAATGCTCCTGCCCATAACAGCGGTGTCTGATAGGACAAATCCAACAGCAGCAGCTTACACAAAAAGACCATCATTGCAATCAAGCTATAAATTCGCAGTCCTTTTTGATGGAAATGAAATCCCACCAGCATACCAAACGAAAGCAAGGTTAAAAGACCGCTGCTCCATGCAGCTCGCTGGAAAAATGCACCGCTGACCACTGCCCCCAGCAAGGTCATACGAATGCCAAGGTATACACCGACACCATTTCGATTCGGATACTTTCGCAGCAAATACGGCACATTCAACAGGAAAATCAAAACGACAAATGCAGCCAGCAAAATCGTATCCCATGGAATAACGGTCACTACATCGTTTCCCGTCTGCCGAAACAGCGAGCCGATTGCATGCCAAAATGCTGCAACTGACCGGAATAAGCCCTCCAGCAGCAGCAAACACCAGCCCTCTACCATCAGCCAGCCCGTTACACAAAGCGATAGAATTTCCATGCCTCGATGGGAACAGCAATGGCGAAGATACAAAGTCACAGCAATGTCAATGGCAACCCATGCACCATACTGCAAAGTGATATCATCCAAAACGGAAATTTTCGACAGAATCAGCCGCATGCCAAACAAAAACAGCACATATCCCAGATACAAGCAGCCATTTTGCTTTCGCACGTGCCACATCACAAACAGAGCTGCTTCCAACAACACCCATCCCAGCAACGCTGGCAAGATGGACAACGGCAGCAGCCACAGAAATGCGAAAATACTGCAAATACACGCCATCAGATTTCGCAGAGCGGATTCTTCCTGCTTGCGGTCATAGAGCATCCAAACTGCAACGGCAGTCAGGGCGGACAGCAAATATTTTCCGGTATCCCAAAAGAAAAAGAACCACTGTGCCTGCAACTGCACCAGCAGCAGCCCCGACAGTGCTGTAAAAAAATATCCAACTCCGCTTTGCTCTGCCGGACGCATCCGCATGCGATACCAAATCAACTGTGCCAAGGTGTACAGCATCAAAAGAATGCCCTCCGCAAGCAATAGCCCAAACATCGGCGTATGCATCGCTCTTCGCAATGTCACTGTAAACAAAACCGTGAGAATCAGCAGAGAAACGGCATTGCAAAGCAAGGTAGACAGCTGGCAAGCAATTCCGATTCGACGGTCTGCGAACTGATAAAGTGCCGATACCAACACGAAAAAGAAAAAAATCAATCCGGTTTCCAGTGCGTTCAGCTGCCGAAACGCAAACAACAACGACAATACGATTCCGCACTGTCCAATCAAGCGGAACAAAGGCACGCTTTTTCGGGACATCCAAAGCACAAACACTGCCCAGAGCAGCAGCATCCCATACATCGCCCATTTTCCAACTACAGAAAAATACCAATAACTCAGGAGAATGGACAAATAGAGAATGCCTGCTCCGCATCCGGCAACGCTCAGGAAAAAGTAGGGATATTTCTTCTTAGAAATCCCGTAAAGCCCAGCAGCGGAAACGCCTGCTCCAATGGCGAACAACCCAACCATCTGCAAGATACTGGGCAAAAATGCATATCCAATGAGAATCGCTGCAAAGATGAAAATCGAAGCAAGAATCCCCATGACAATTTTCCCGAACTTCTGCTCGGTATCCATTCGCTGCGGTGGCGGAACAGATTGCATGGTTTGTGCCTGTGATGTCCACAAGGCACTCTGTTGAAAAGAAGGCGGAGGCGGTGTAGGCTGCGTGGTCTGCATCGGCGGAATCTCCGGAGCAGGTGGCGGAATGGTGGGTGGTGCTTCCTGGTGCGGCATAGGGGGCGGTACAGACGGCTGCGAGGATGCAGGTGCATTCTTTTCTTGCAACGCCTGTTCCAGCTGAGCAATTCGCTGCTCTAACCGCTGTACTTTTTCTTCTTCTGGCGACAATTTTGTCCCCTCCTGTCTATTTTTTAAGAAAAGTATAACATAGTTTCGGTTCTCTGTCAACGAACATTTCATATTCAGAAGCATCCAGCAAAATCGCTCGAAATACCGTTTCCCTGCACGCTTGCCATCCAAATTCTCCCTTTTGTTGCAGCATCTTCCGCCATCCCTGAAAAAAATCTGGTTTCTTTGCAAATAAGACTTGAAAAAAAAAGAAAAATCCGCTATACTATAATAGTAAATTGCTGACATAGTATCCCCTGTGTCACACAACGAGAGAGAGAAAGGACGAAACAGGGAAATGGGTGAAATTCTTGTAACTGGCGGTGCAGGGTTCATTGGAACACATACTTGTATTGCTCTTTTACAGGCGGGGTATTCGGTTGTCATTCTGGATAACCTTTGCAATGCCAAACAAGAAAGTCTGCTGCACTTGCAGGAGATTACCGGAAAATCCATACCATTCTATCACATGGATATCCGCAACGCTGACGGTCTGCGTCAGATTTTTCAAACACATCATATTTCTGCCGTGCTGCACTTCGCCGGACTGAAAGCAGTTGGCGAATCGGTACAGCAGCCACTGCGATATTATCAAAATAACATTGGCGGTATGATGACGTTATTAGAGGAGTTACAGAAAACCGACTGCCGGACGCTGATTTTTTCTTCTTCCGCTACGGTATACGGAACACAACATACTGCCCCCTATGCGGAAACCGTCACACCACTTTCCGCAAGCAATCCCTACGGGGAAACAAAAATCATCAGCGAACAACTCTTACAAGACCTCTGTCAGGCAGATTCCGACTGGCACATTACAGCACTCCGTTACTTCAATCCGATCGGAGCACATGAAAGCGGACTGCTAGGCGAAGAACCGCATGGTATTCCGAGCAACATTGCCCCTTATTTAGCACTGGTTGCAAGCGGTCAGCTGCCTTATTTTCGAGTCTATGGCAACGATTATGACACCCCAGACGGTACTGGTGTTCGGGACTATGTCCATGTCATGGATTTGGCAGAAGGACACGTTTCTGCCCTGCAATACAGCATGCAGCACGCTGGCTTCTCGGTATTCAACTTGGGAACAGGCAGCGGTTGCAGTGTGTTGGAACTGGCAAACATGTATGAAGCCGTCAGTGGAAAGCCAATTCCCCTGAAAATTTTCCCACGGCGTGCCGGAGATGTGGCAACATCGTATGCCGATGTATCCAAAGCCAAAACCGTGCTGGGATGGACGGCGAAACGCAACCTTCAGCAAATGTGTGCAGACAGCTGGCGGTTTATCCAAAAACAAGCTCAGAAAGGAGCGGATTCCAAATGATTAATAATATTCATTACGAAGAAGCCTTAAACAATATCTTGATTGTCGTCATTGCAGCAGCAGTGGTGCTGGTACTGGTCATGTTGCTGGGGTCGAAAAAAAGCCGATTCCGGAAAAAGCTGAGTGCATTCTTTGCAGATGATACGGTTGGAACGGCAAAACATCCGATGGAATTTAATCGGGAATATTACATCACCGGAGAAAAGAATATGCGGAAGCCTGCCAAGACGAAGGGGGCAACCCGAACCGAAATGGTCATGCTGGTGCAAAAAGTAGATGAACGCCGGCGTACGATTGACCCAAATGGTACATCGAAACTGTACAATGAATACTATGAATTGATTTTCAAGACCCGAAAAGGTGAAATTTTACATATCGTCACCACAAAGGTGGTCTATAAAGAAGTGCCGTTCAATCAGCAGGGTTCTTTGACATTCCGTGGAGAACAGTTCGTGAAGTTTAAGTATCTCGGCGGAGAAATCACAGAGGCAAAAACGCATTATAATGCAGAAGTTATCAACAAGTAAGGAGGCTTGATTCAGATGGGGTTATTTGGTGCTCTTAATAAAATGTCTGGGTATTCTGCAGAAAACATGAACAAGGTATTTGATGAATTCCTGCCTGTAATGGATTCCAAGGCAATTTGTCCAATTGGCATTTCCCTGAAAGCCAAAGGGCTTTTCTCCTCAAAGCCGATTGCTTCTGGATTTGCAACGATTACAAATACCAGTCTTTTTGTCATCTATACAATGATTCCCATCAAAGGCGTTGCGATTTATGATTTCCGCAATGCAAAAAGACTAGTCATCCGCAATCAGATTGCCAATCAAAAAGTGATTGATGCGAAATTGTTGAATCTTCGCACGCAGGAATTTGAGGATGTTTGCCTGCAAACTGCCCCGAAAATCAATGGCTTTCCGCAACAGGAAACGAACCTCAATCAAATGCTTATCATTTTAAAGCCGTATCTGACAGAATAAAAAACAAAACAGCGTCTGCTCCCGAAAAAGGAACAGACGCTGTTATTTTTTCATCAAAAATTTGCTCAATATGGCACAACAACCGTATCACAAGTATCATTATCATCACTGATGGTATGATAAGTTACAACTGCCTCGGTATCTTTCCAGGTAATCCAATAGGAAACCCCGTTGGAATAGACTGCGTTTCCATCTGCATCTTCGCTCCAAGTGCCATATTTTGTAAACGGCTGGTATCCATCATCTGTTCCGCCACTTCCAATCAATGTTTTTTCAACGCCATCTGCATTGTAGCGATAAACAGAAACCGTTCCGTTGAACAAATCCGAGTTCTGTAAAACAACAAGACTGTGTTTCTGGTTGGGGGCATCATAATACAGCCAGTCTGCATCATCTTCCGATGTTCCCCCAAATGCTAAGAATCCTACATTTGATATTTCTGAAAGCTCTGCCCGTCGAACCGCAGCAAATGCCAGATAATTGGTCAGCTGTTTTCCGCCTACCTGCTGATAAGAGAGCAGAATTGCCAAAGCCTGATTCTTTTGAATTGCCGTATATTCCAATGGTGCTGCATTTCGCAATTGGAACGAATGAACCACCAAGGTGGATTCCGCAAAAAAAGCATTGTCATATTGCTGTAAATATTCCGGTATCTCATCCGGCTGTAAAATCGTTTCTAAATAGGTTTGCAGTTCCTCTGTGGAATCAATACGAGTTTCTGACCCATCAGAAAAAGCATCATTTCCGGTAACGGCACACCAATTCAAAGTGACCTCCGGCGTGACAGATTGCCATACGACTTGTTCATGATCCTGCATCTTTGGAATTGCCACCTGCATCCATGCAAATTGCTGGATTCCCGTTGGTTTTTCTTTTTCCCAGATACAACCATAGGAAACCTGCAAGGTTTTTGCATCTGCACCTGTAACCTGACAGGCATATGCCTTCATTGTTTTTCCCATCGGTTTCAACAGCAAAACAGACTCCGCAAAAAAATCGGCATCGTATCGTTCACAGAACGTTTCCCGTTCTGATTCCGTGGTGTATGGGGTCAGATAAGCGGTCAGTTCCTCCACAGAATGAATCTCCACTTCCGGCGGCACGACTCCGGCAGACGATGTGGACAGAATATCCGTTCGATACTGCTGTGTAACCTGCTTTTGCTGCAACAGTATCTGTTTTAAAAGGCAGAGGTCAACAATGTTCACCTGTGCATCTAAATTCAGATCCCATGCAGATTGTTCCTCTGGCATCTCTCCGGCTGTTTTTTGTCTCAGCAAATACAGCTGCATGGAAACCAGATCGGACAAATCAACCGTTCCATCCTGATTGCAATCTCCAACCAGAACGGTTTTTGGCGTTTTCACTTGTTCCGATAACGTTTTCGCCTGTGCAGAGATTCCCAGACCAGAAGCAGCCATTGCAGCACTCAATACCAGTGCAGCGATTCGTTTCTTGTTCATGTTTCGACACCCTTTCTAAATTGTTTCTTTTTCATAAAATAAAAATCCATTTTTATTATAACAAAAATATCATTTTCCGTCAATTGTAAAATACAAAAAAAGTGTGAACATTTTATATCAAAAAGCCGTTTGTTTTTGAGGAAACAAACGGCTTTTCATCTTTTAAAACATACAGCAAGTCTTATTCCACAACCGTATACATTCCGGCTGCGTCATCTTTCAACACGTGTTCCAGCACCTGTTCTACCTTTACTTTCAACGCCTTCTGTCCCATGTTGATTTCAATGACATCGCCCACTTTTACATCATACGATGCACGGGCAACCTTTCCATTTACCAGCACTTTTTCTGCATCACACGCTTCATTTGCAACGGTTCTCCGCTTAATCAAACGGGAAACTTTCAAATATTTATCCAATCGCATCGGTTTTTGCTCCTTTCGCCTGCTGCCAGAATGTTTCGAGTTCTTCCGGCGAGCAATCTTTCATCTTCTTTCCTGCTGCGGTTGCTGCCTGCTCCACTTTTGCAAAACGGCGAATAAATTTCTCCGTTGCAGCGGTCAAGGTTTCTTCTGCATCGACATCCAACGCTCTCGCCAGATTCGTACAAGAAAACAGCAAATCGCCCAGTTCTTCCGCAGCTGCATCGGAATCCTTTGCCTGAATGGCTTCCTGCAACTCGGTCACTTCTGACTGCAACTTTGCAAAAGTATCCGCCGTATTTGCAAAATCAAAGCCCGATTTTGCAGCCCGTTTTCCGACCTTCTGTGCTCGCATCAACGCCGGCAGAGAAACGGCAACGCTCTCCAGCGTTTCGGTGTACGTGGTCTGTCCCTTGGTCTGCTGTTTCACCTGCTCCCAGCTATTCACAGCTTCATCGGTATTGCCTGCTTGTACATTACTGAACACATGCGGATGGCGGATAATCAGCTTTCTGCAAACTTCATCACAAACATCATCAAAATCAAAGTTGCCCTGTTCCCGTTCCATCTGTGCATGAAAGACCACCTGCATTAAAACGTCGCCCAATTCTTCCCGCATCAAGGCAGTATCGTTCTTGTCAATCGCTTCAATGACTTCATAAACCTCTTCAATGAAGTTCATGCGGATGGATTCATGGGTCTGCACCTTGTCCCACGGGCAGCCATCCGGCAACCGCAGCATCCGAATGACTTCAATCAAATCATTGATATCATAGCGTTCTTTCTGTGGATATGTCATCATGATTTCTGTTCCTCTCTTTCGATTGATTCTGTAAAAAATCAAACAGGACAGTACGAAACTGTCGCCGTGCTGTCCTGTTCTTCCAATCGAGTCGGATTTTTTAATCCCATTCGATTTCGTCTTCTGTTGTCCTCAGAATCTGATAAATCTGCTCCGGATATGCCAATAATGCGTTGAGCAAATCGGCAAGCTGTAGAGCTTTCTGATGATTTTTCGGAGTTGCTGTTTCATAATAAGCTGCATACATGCCGGCTTCTGCATCTGATTCTAACCCCTCCAATAAATCCGGTGCATACTGCTCCAAATAATATTGAAAGAAAATCGCCCAGTTTTCCCCGTTCATATATGCTTCTTCCTGAATTTCCTGCATCATTTCCCCGATTTGCAGCACAGCATCCTGCTGAACATCCAGAGAAATTTGAA
>ERZ773245.892-NODE-892-length-26550-cov-13.672504_pt1 | contig 26550 bp, 37 predicted proteins | sample MGYA00580988_ERZ773245 | MGnify/ENA primary metagenome ERZ773245 (study PRJEB29015, sample SAMEA2737792) | human gut metagenome | biome: human gut; feature: human-associated habitat; material: faeces | place: China | collected 2012 ... | reverse complement strand
TAAAGCCAAAACTTCATATACTCTAAGCACAAGGAGGTTGAGGTTTGGCTATGAATAACAGTTTAGCAGAAGTACACCCGGAGCTTGTTTCGGAGTGGTCGGAAAAGAATTTAACGCTTACGCCTGATGACATTACTTTCGGTTCAAATAAAAAAGTATGGTGGAGAGGTGCTTGCGGTCATGAATGGCAGGCAAGAAATGTTGGAAACAGATATAGAAAATGAACTTGTAAAAAATGTTACTTCTCTACTGATGGAATTAGGCACTGGTTTTGCTTTTATGGGACAGCAGTATCATCTTGAAGTTGGAGGAAAAGATTTCTATATAGACCTTCTGTTCTATAACACAAAGCTTAGATGTTATGTAGCAATAGACCTTAAAACTGGCGAGTTTAAGCCAGAACAGGCAGGAAAGATGAATTTTTATTTATCTGCTTTAGATGATTTAGTGAAAGCTCCAGAGGATAATCCATCAGTGGGACTTATTTTGTGCAGAGATGAAAATAGAACAATTGCAGAGTATGCATTGAGAGATATGTCAAAACCGATTGGTGTCAGTGAATATCACTTATGCACGGATTTACCGTTAGATTTGAAAAATGCATTACCTGCCGTAGAAGATATTAGAAGTAGAATTGATATGAAAAAGTAATTTGTGCAGACCGTCTGCACAAATTGCAAATTTAAATTGCATTGAACAAAAAGCCTTTATGGGCGGAAATTTTCAATGGAATAAAAATGACAGATATGTTGTATCAGTGTTATTGGCTGAAGGATAATACATAGTAAAAGTGTTCTTAGAGATTTTGGACTCCGTGAATCCAAAATCTCTACGGCTGTTATTGAAGATTTATATATTGCTTAGATTGTTGCCACAGTGAGGCAACAATCTAATTGTGCAGACGGTCTGCACAAATTGCAGGATAAAAGTTCATTGAACAAAAAAGCCTTTATAGGCTGTAATTTTCAATGAAAACAAAAACTTTACTTTTAACATTGGTTGAGTTAAAAAGAAATAAATTGAGTTAAGCGGAAAAATATCAAATGCCAGTTGCTTTTTCACTCTCGAGATGATATATATTAGTATATATACTAATAATATTTGAAGAGAGGTGATATATTTGCGGAGAGACAGCAGTGAAACAAAGAGGAAAATACTGACTGTGTGCGTCCGTCTCTTTCTGGAACAGGGGTATAAAAACACCACTGTCAGTCAGATTGTGGACGAAGCAGGTGTTGCAAGAGGAAGCTATTTGAATCTGTTTCCCACCAAGGATAAAATTTTGCTGGACTTGACCGAAACGATGTTCGGCGGACAGTTCGGCGTGGCAAGAAGCATTGCAGACAGCAAGCTGCCGCCGGTTTACGCCTATGCGGTGGAAACGGCGATCCAACTGACACTGACCGAGCTGAACGAGAACCTGCGGGAAATCTACATTGAAGCCTATTCCCTGCCCGAAACATCGGAGTATATCTACCTGCATACCACGGCAGAGCTGAAGCAGATTTTTGGTGAAAATTTCCCCGATGATACCGAGAGCGACTTTTACGAGATGGAAATCGGCACGGCGGGACTGATGCGCAGCTATATGGCGAGAAAATGTGATATTCATTTTCCGTTGGAACGCAAGCTCAGCCGTTTTCTGACGGCGGCGATGCGGGTGTATCGTGTACCGGAGGCAGAGCAGGCAAAGGTGCTTGCTTTTATTCAATCATTAGATATTAAAGCAATTGCCACAGAGGTTATGTATAAACTGTTTGCCATGTTGGAAATGAAATACGATTTTAAGCTGTCAAAGAACGGCGAAATGGAGGAAACAAGATGAAGAAACGATTATTCAGTATCCTGCTTGCTCTGTGCATGGTGCTCTGCCTTGTGCCGACCACGGCATTTGCCGAGAGCGAGACGGAAGAACCGCCTGTATGCACCTGCGAAACGGCCTGCACAGCAGAAGCAATGAACGCAGATTGTCCCATCTGCGGCGCAGAGGGCGCTTTGCCGGAAAACTGCGAATGCAGCGAGCCCATTGAGAACGCAGAGCCGGAAGGCGAAGAGAACGAAGAACAGCCGGAGGGGGAAGTGTCCGACCCCCAGCCGGAGACGGCCTTGACAGCGTTGAGCGGCGCGGGCGAGACGCCCGCCGCGAGCGGAGCGGTAACAGAAGTCGGCAACGAGTCTGCCTTGACTGCGGCGATTGCAAATTCTGCTGTCAGCACCGTCAAGCTGACAGGGGACATTAGCATCAGCAACTCCCTGACCGTCAACCGCACCGTGACGCTGGACCTGAACGGTCATGTGCTCAAATACGAGAGCGCAAACAAGGGCAGCGTGATTGTGGTCGAGGGCGGCGGGCAGCTGACGATCGAGGACAGCAATACGAGTAATCTCTCGCACAGATTCAATCCGAATGGCAAACTGTGGGTGCTGGACGAGGCAAGCGGCACAGAGACCGTCACCGGCGGCGTCATCACCGGCGGCACGGGCTATCCGATTCTGCTATATGGCTCCTACTACTATTATGGCGGCGGTGTGTATATCGCATCCGGCGGGCAGTTGACCATGACCGGCGGCAATATTATCGGCTGCTCCGCGACGTACGGCGGCGGTGTACATATTGATGGTGAATCGGGTCAGTTCTCTATGTCCGGCGGCAGCATCGCCGGATGCGTCGCCTCCATCATCGGCGGTGGTGTTCGTGCTTCCGGCACGTTCAAAATGTCAGGTCAGGCGGTCATTCGCAGCTGCACCGCCGAAAGCGCGACCCAATTTGTTTTCGGCGGAGGCGTATATGTCAACGGCAGCAGCAGCTTTGAAATGTCTGGTGAGGCAAAAATCAAAGGCTGTCAGGCAATCTCCAACTCTTCCTATTCTTCCAACGGCGGAGGCGTATATGTCAGCAGCAGCAGCAGCTTTGTGATGTCTGGTGAGGCAAAAATCGAAGACTGTAAGGCAATCTCCAACTCTTCCAAATCTTCCAACGGCGGGGGTGTCTTTCTCGCAAACGGTACGTCGCTCACCCTGTCGGGCAACGCCGTGATTCAAAATTGCACGGCAACGAATTCCGTCAACTCCGGCGAAGCCTATGGCGGCGGTGTGCGCGCCTTTTATGTGAGGGAGATCACCTTGGCGGGCAGTGCGAGCATTGCCGGCTGTGCTGCGGCAAACGGAAGCGGACTATACATCACCGGCTCTACGACACCTGGCTATGGGATTCTTTACGCCAACGGCGGCTCGGTTGACGGCGACGTCGTGCTGGGAGATACAACAGAGGGTCCCTGTACCATTACAGGCTCCGGCGAGACTGTGTTCAAGGGCAAAGTGACCGTTACCCCCGGCAGCACCATCGAAAACGGTAAATTCAACGGCGAGGTCATCAACAACGGAACCATCACCGGCGGCGTTTTTAACAGCACAGTTTCCGGCAGCGGTATCATCAACGGCGGCACATTTAACGGCACCCCCGATCACATCACCGGCAGCGGCACGGAGACAGATCCCTATCAAATCAGCACCGCCGCGGGGCTGAAATGGTTCCGGGATAAGGTGAACGATGCAAAAACCGAAGAAGAAACCAAAATCTGCGCCGTGCTGACAGCAGCCATTGATTTGAATAACGAACCGTGGACGCCAATCGGAAACTATACCGAAGGAAATAAGATTTACTACGAGGGCACATTTGACGGCGGCGGCCACACCATTTCCGGCCTGAACGTTACGGACAACTTCAGGTATGCCAGTCTGTTCGGTGCTGTAAAAGGCGGCACGATTAAAAACCTGACAGTGGCAGGTAACGTATCCCATAATTATAATTTGACGGGTCTAGCCTGTCACGTCGGCGGCATTGTGGGCGGCGCTTTGGATGCTGCGACGATTGAAAATTGCAGCAACAATTGCAGCGTTACTGGCGGCAGTGGCGATTATATTGGCGGTATTGCTGGCAGTAATATTGACAATGCGAGAATCATCGACTGCTATAATGTTGGCACAATTACCGGCACAATTAATGGAACTGGCGGTGTTACGTGGCTTAACATGGGCACGATCTCCAATTGCTACAATGTTGGAACGATTAAAACACCCTATAATAGTGATGCTGTTGGCGAAATCGTTGGCCGTAATCATGGCACTGTAGAAAACTGCTACTATCTTGCCGGTACGAACCTGAACGCAGTTGGCCAAAACAATAGTAATGGCAACATTACAAAAACAGAGTCCAAAACCGCCGCAAACTTCGCCAACGACACGGTGCTGGCGCTGCTCAAGGCTGACCGCGACAATTCTCCATGGGACAGCTGCCAGTATGTGGCTGCGGCAAAAATAACCCTGCCCGTGTTCAAGGGACAGGGCGATGAACATACCCACAATGGGAACTGGACATCGAACGACAACGGCACCCACAGCCGCCGCTGCACCTGCAATGTCGTGGAAACACAAAACTGCTCCGGTGGCACGGCAACCTGCACCCAAAGAGCAAAATGCACAGTTTGCGGTGCGGAATATGGCGATGTTCTGGGACATGATTTTACTACCAGTTGGACACATGATGATAACGAGCACTGGAAGCAGTGTTCCCGTTGCGATAAAAAGGATGACGTAGGCCCTCATACTTGGGACAACGGTACGATAACAACAGCGCCTACCTGCACAAAAGCGGGCAAAAAGACATATAGCTGCACCAAGTGCGACGTAACAAAAATAGAGCCGATTCCAGCTACGGGCCATAGCTGGAAGTCCGATTGGACGTCCGATGCAACGCATCACTGGCATGAATGTGCCAATGAAAACTGCGATGTGACGGATAACGCGGGAAAGAAAGGCTACGCGGAGCACTCCGGCGGCAAAGCGACCTGCACCCAAAATGCCGTCTGTGAGTTTTGCAAGGCTGAGTATGGCGAAAAGCTGCCCCACGACTTCACGGCGGAGACCGTGGATGCAAAGTACCTGAAATCCGCCGCCACCTGCACGGAAAAGGCGGTCTACTACAAGTCCTGCGCAGTCTGCGGTCTGAGCTCCGAGGGCACGGCGGATGAGGCGACCTTCTTCTCCGGCAATGCGCTGGACCACAACTGGGGCGCTTGGACGCAGAACAGCGATGAAAAGACACACACCCGAATCTGTAAGCGTGACACCAGCCATACGGAAACCGAGAATTGCATCGATGCAAACAAAGACCACAAATGTGATATCTGCGATTATATAATCAGCGAGTGTGCAGACGATAACAAAGACCACAAGTGTGATTATTGCGGCAAGAAGCTGATTGAGCACACCGGCGGGAAAGCGACCTGCAAGGACAAGGCAAAGTGCGAAGTCTGCGGTGCGGAATACGGTGAGCTTGATGCGAAGAACCACACCGACTTAAAGCACTTCCCGGCAACTGCGGCGACCAAGACCACCGAGGGCAATATCGAGTACTGGTACTGCGAAGGCTGCGGTAAATATTACAGCGACAAGGACGGTACAAAGGAAATCAAAAAAGCCGACACCGTAACGGCGAAGCTGAAGGACGATTCCAAATCTCCGCAGACCGGCGATACAAGCAACCTTGCTTTGTGGATTGCCCTGCTGTTTGTCAGCAGCGGTGCTGCCATTGGTACAACGGTTGTCAGCAGAAAGAAAAAGTACAACAAATAATTGAATAGCGTTCCCTTGCTCCAGCTTCCGAGCAAAACAAAAGCGTCGTAGCAATACGGCGCTTTTGTCGGAGAAAGAAAATAGCGGATAGAATTATTTTGGAGGAATGAAAATGAAGAAGAAACTTCTCGGTAAGAATCCGGAACTTGTATTGTATAAGAAAAGATGAAAATAGAGAAAAATAGTAAGCCATTGGAGTTAATGATTTCAGTGCAAGCAAAGGAATTTTGAGGTGTTAGCAAATTGCGACACCTCTTTTCTTTTACGAAAAACCTACTTGAAAAATTTTTCGTATCAGGTATAATAAAACTATCGAAAGCAAACTGCTTCTGATAGAAAAGAAAGTGAGGTGCAGGTATGAGAAGCAAGAGTCCTGAACTTATGAGTGAAATAAAAAAGTATATCGAGGATTATTACCTGCAAAACAGACAATCCCCATCGACTACAAAAATTGCTGAAGCTGTTGGCATTGCCAGAGGTACAGCATATAAATACTTAGTAGAGATGGCTGAGAAGAATATGATTGAGTACGACGGGCAGGAGATTCGCACCAATGTGACCCGTAAGTACAGTGGCGAACAAACACAGACACCGATTGTAGGTTCTATTCCTTGTGGCAGTCCTCAGTATGAGGAAGAAAATATTGAAGAATATGTATCACTTCCTACTGCTATTTTCGGCAAAGGAGATTTCTTCATATTAAGAGCAAGCGGTCAGTCTATGATTGAAGCAGGGATTGATGACGGCGACCTTGTGGTTGTTAAAAAGCAGGTAGAAGCCAAAGAGGGCGATATAGTAGTTGCCCTTGTGGATAATCAGAATACATTGAAACGGTACTTCCGAGATGATGAGAATAAGAAAATCATTCTCCATCCGGAAAATAAGAAGATGAAAGACATCATTGTAGATGAGTGCTGCATTCAGGGTGTGGCTTGTCACATCATCAAAGAACTATAACAGAGGACAGACGAATGAGAACACTTGAAGGAATTCGCTATCTAATCAATTTGGATAGTGCGGAAATACAACAGAACTTTGCCGGAGGAGTTGCACCGCCGGACAAGGTGGAGTCGGAGGTGGACACAACTTGAGTATTTATATGTCAAGAGCCGAGTTGGAAGAAATCAGCGAAGGCTTGATAACAGCTTATGCTAATAAGTTTAGCAATCGAGTGATTCAATCCATCGACATAGAACATTTCATTACAGAATTTCTTATGTTACGAATTGAATACGCTTCTTTCGCAGAAGATGATGCAGGCAGGATTGGTTTTCTGGCAGATGGAGCAACACCACTGCTGATACATCAGGACGGAAAAATTATTCCCTTTGTTTTCCCGAAAGATACCATCATACTTGATAAATTTCTTCTTGCCGAAAAGGAGCAAGGACGTCGCAGGTATACAATGGCACACGAAGCGTCACATCATATCTTGAGTAAGATGTATGCAATGCCGAGTGAAGGACGCTTTCATGCAGAGTATGACAGTGAGCGTAGTTATTCCAAAGAGGAACTGGCTCAGATGTTTGCGTCTGTTGAGTGGCAGGCAGATACAATGGGAGCTTCGCTTCTTATGCCGAGAAGGATTATTGAAAATGCCTTGGCGAAATATAATCAGTCAAATCCGATAAAAGTTTATGGTGATAATACCATTGCTTCAAAGGAAAAAGCAGTTATTCGTAGAATGGCAGCTTATATCGGAGTATCTTATACAGCCTTGGTTATCAGATTGAGAGATATGGGACTATTTGAGTATCACAATATCCTTGAATACATTTCCAATGAATTAAATCTTGGAGGTGTTTCGCAATGAGGTTACAGACTCAGGTAGCACCTGAAATACAAAAGAGATTGCTTCTGTCAAGAGTAGAAGCAGAAAGCCTGAAAGAGCGTGATATTCTCTGCCCGACTTGCGGGTTCAGGATACAGAGAGTTTTTTCAGACGCAACTGGACATTTGAGTGTGAAGTGTCAGAAGTGCAAGAATGTCCACATCTTAAATCTCGCTTACTTCCGCAGAATCCGTAGGAATGGATATGGCAGGAATTGCAGGCGATGAGGATTACAAGTAAATATCGAAACGATTTCTAATCGAGTAAGCGGAGATAAGCAATTTATTTGCTAAACTACCAAGCACCGTACGAAGCCGGATAAGTGAAGAATAGAAGTATTCTTTGCTGTCCAGATTCGACGGTGCTTTTTTTGTTGCTGTTTTATTCGATTATGCTTCGTGCAGTATTAGGTCTTTTCCCTTACTTGGGAAAGGATTTTTATGTTTTATACCGTATGGCAGTGCCAGATAGCTAAGTATCCGTAATCTCCGAATTTTGAAACTTATCAATTTTTCAAAATTCAAAGGAGATTACGAAAATGACAAACAAACTTACATTAACAGAACAAGAAGAATTATTTGCAAAGGATTGTAAACTGATAAACCTTAAATACGAATATAACGGTTATACCGGAGATGAGAAATGGGCAATTATTACGGAATTATCTGTAAAAGAACTTTGGGAGAAGTATCCACTTGTTATAGAAAGATATTCTCCGTTTGTACATCTTTCCATTGCACAGGGAGAGGTAATTGACGATGCAAACCGAAATGAGGACAAGTATGCAAAGAGAAGCAGTCGCACACTTGACTGCTATGGATACGACGATGAAATGTCCTCACAGTTCCATAAAGAACTTGCCATTATGTTTGACGACCCGTTTGAAAGAGCAGAGGAAGAAAGACTTGAACTGGAAAGAGAAGAATTGCGTCAGTGTGAAATCGGGAAAGCAAGAATAGCACTTTCAATGTTGCAGCCACTTCAAAGGGAACGCCTTATGAAGAATGTGTGCTGCGGTCTGAGTTCCAGAGCAATTGCAAAGCAGGAGGGCGTATATTACAGCTCCGTGGATAAGTCCATTGCAGCGGCAAAGAAAAACTTTATCAAATTTTATGAAAATCTCTGATTTTGGGTGTGCATTTCAGCACCCTTTGTCCAAATGAGTGAAGGGGTTATTTCATTCCGGATACGAATGACACTTTAAAAATTTGATTCTTGTGAGGTTATGTATATGAAAGAAAAAATGATTTGTCGTGGGGATTTATTCTACTATGACTTTGGAGATAACAGTGGTTCAGTACAAAGCGGAGAGCGTCCGGTGCTTGTCGTTCAGGCAGACGATTATAACCAGAATGCTCCGACGATTATTGTTGCAGCGGTTACAAGTGTAATCAAGAAAAGATATTTGCCATCGCACATTATTCTCGGCGAGGAGTTTGGACTGAAGAAACCGTCAATGGTTCTTCTGGAGCAGATACGGACAGTCAATAGAGAGGATTTGCGTGAATACATAGGTACGGTAGATGATGATAAACTTTTCAGGCAGATAAACGCAACTTTGAAAAAGACTTTTGGACTTTGGGTTTACAAGCCGGAGGGGAAAGAAAATATTCGTTGTCTATGCCCGAAGTGCCTGAATGATTACATCCACAATCCGGACTATATTGTAAGGCGACTTGACCCATTTGCAAAGCGAAAAGACAGATGTGATAAGTGTGATGGGGATGGTTGGGATTATGTTGTTACCGACAGATATTCATCCAAGAAAGAAAAGAGGTGCAAGAATGTCTAATAGCAGTGTAAAGAAGCTGAGTTATAATGTGCCGCTTTGGGTAAAACCTAATTTGTCAATAAAAGAAGCGTCTGCATATTCCCGCATACCGACAAGCAAACTTTACGAAATAACGGAAGGGCAGGATTGTACTTTTGTACTTTGGATAGGTAGTCGAAGAATGATAAAGAGGAAAGCTTTTGAGGAATATATTGAAAAACAGTATTCAATCTAACCGAAAAGTCAAATGTGCGATGGGCAGAGTCGCATCATTGGCTCAATAACAACTTTTGAGTATGCTGTAACCACACGAAGGAGGTTACAGCATATGAATAGTAAAAATAATACCGAGAAAAAAGAACTTTTGAAAAGAGGTGGGAAAATGTCTGATGGCAGTAAAGAGAAGCAGAATTACAAAGTCCCTTTATGGAATAAGCTTAATTTGTCGATAGAAGAAGCGTCTATATATTCCAATATAGGAACAGGGAAACTTTATGAAATGACAGAAAAACCAGATTGCCCTTTTGTCCTTTGGGTAGGTAGTCGTAGGATAATAAAGCGAAAAGTATTTGAAGAGTATATTGCAAAACAGTATTCAATTTGAGGAGGATATGAATGAGTAACGCAATCAAAAAAGAAAGATTAGAAGTACCAATATGGCATAAACCGTTTCTGACTATTGAGGAAGCAACAGCTTATACCGGAATTGGCAGGGATACACTTCGTGAAATGACGAGGTTTGCTGATTGCCCATTTGTGTTATGGGTAGGACATCGTCGAATGATAAAAAGAGAATTATTTGATGAATATATTGAAAAGATGTATGACATTTAGGAGGTTGGGACGATGAAAGTTGACTTCACAGACAAAGAAATGATTGCTTATAAGGAACTTCTTATAGAAAAGAAAAAAGAGCAGCCATTTTGGAAGAAGAAATGTTTGTCGGTAAATGAAACCGCCGCCTATACAGGTATCGGAAGGGGAAAAATACGAGAGCTGATGAAAGTGAAAGGCTGTAATTTTGTGACGACGGACGGTTATCAGCAATATGTTATCATCGACAAATTTGTGGAATTTATCATTAACAGACAAGAAATATAGGAGGAATATTCGTGGCAAGACCAAAAAGAAAAGATAAGTCAAGAACAGTCCTTCGTACTGGGGAACTTCAAAGAAGCGATGGAAGTTACCGATATAGTTGGACTGATGAAAACCATAAACGAAGATATGTTTATGCAAAAACACTTGAAGCACTCAGGATTAAAGAAGAAGCGATTGAAAAGGACAAAAGTGATGGTATAAAAGCAGAGGCACGATATATTACCATCAATGATTTGTATGAGTTATGGAAAGACCTGAAGCGAGGTCTGAAAAACAATACATTTGAGAATTACAAATATATGTACGAAACATTTGTCCGTCAGCAAATTGGCTCTAAAAGAGTTTCCGCATTTCTGAAATCTGATGTTAAAAGATTTTATAATTATCTTGTAGATGAAAGGGGCTTGAAACCTGCAACGGTTGATGGTGTTCATAACATTCTTCATCAGATATTCGATATGGCGGTTGATGATAACTATATTAGAAACAATCCGACCAATAATGTTTTAAGGGAATTGAAGAAAGCCCATTGCTTTAAGACAGAAAAACGCAGAGGACTGACTCGACCTGAACAGGAATTGTTTATGGATTATCTGAAGAACTCTAAAACGGCCGTATATTGGTATCCGGTGTTTGCAGTAATGCTTGGAACTGGATTAAGAGTAGGAGAAGTTACTGGACTCAGATGGTGCGACATTGATTTGGAAGAGGGAATTATAGACGTTAATCATACATTGGTTTATTATGACCATAGAACTTCTGAAGGCAAGAAAGGCTGCTATTTCAATGTAAATACGCCAAAGACAGAAGCGGGAAACAGGCAAGTTCCAATGCTTGATTTTGTTAGAGAAGCATTTGTTATGGAAAAGCAGCGACAAGAGCTGCTAGGGGTTCACTGCGAAGCAACAGTAGATGGATATACAGATTTTATATTTCTTAATCGCTTCGGTCAGCCGCAACATCAATCGACTTTGAATAAGGCAATCCGACGTATTATCCGTGATTGTAATGATGAGCAGTTTTTGAAAACAGAAAATCCAGAAGTGCTTCTCCCACATTTTAGCTGTCACTCGCTTAGACATACATTTACGACAAGAATGTGTGAAGCTGGAGTAAATATCAAGGTTATTCAAGATACACTTGGTCATAAGGATATAACAACGACCCTGAACATTTATACCGATGTAACCAAGGAACTAAAGAAAACAGAGTTCGAGGGATTAGATAAATATTTTGACAATTCAATAGCTTAAAAGGAAGCAGCGTACTTTGAAGTTGAAATTCAGTATGCTGCTTTTGTCTGTCCGATTGACTTGCTCCATAATAATGATTATAATATTAAGAAACAAAGACATTGAAAATTTAATCAAGAATTTACCCCAAATACATCAAATAATACCCCAATACTGTTGTAGAACGCAAATTTTAAAGCTAAAAAGGGTATTATAATTAGGCGAAAATAGCGATAAATGGCATTGCTTGTTATTAAAGCTCTTTTCAGAATTGTGGCGGAGAAAGTCCCGACAATGAAGCCCCTTGACTAAAGAAAACGCTATATATTGCGTTAAATGGGCGATAAAACCACTATATAGCGTGGTTACGGAGTGGTGTCATCCTCGCTTTGACAGCAATTTGACAGCGAATTCTTGAAGAATAACGCATCAATACGAAGCGTTGTGAATTTCAGGCAATACGACATCAGGTTTGAACAAGACCTATGAGCACTTCTTAGAGTAAATCTGGGAAGTGCTCTTTTTTCGTTTTGCGGTCAACTGCTGTCAACACTCAAATCAATTTTTAGGAGGATACCACCATGAAAGACAACTACAAGCCCATCAAGAGTATGAAGGAAGTGCCGGAACAACTGAGGAAGCTGCGGAGAGAATATATCCGCTACCAACAGGCAGAGTTGATTTACAGCCTGTCCCACAAGAAGCTGTTAGAGCTTGCCAGCGATGCAGGAGCTATTTACCGCTTTGACAGCACCGTTCTCATTAACAGGGACATTTTCGATGCCTATTTGGAGCGATTCCACGAGCCTGCCACCAGCAAATACAGGGGAGGCGATGAAGAATGAGTGGGAACGTATGGATGTTTTCTGATCAGATTGACGATGAAGATTTGGAGTTTATGACCCATGAATTTGTTACATACAGCATGGCTTGTGACTATTACCGCTTGGGGCTCAAACCGGTTACCCGAATGGCACATGAAGCCGGTGCGGTTTACAAGATTGGGAAAAAGGTCTTGATACGCAGAAGCATCTTCGAGGCATATCTGCGGGAACAGCGCAAAGTGGAAAGGAGTGCGGTAGAATGAAAATCCTGTCCTGTGAGTTCAACATCGACACCGCCTGCGTGGAGCTGCGACTGTCAGACGGCACAATGATATCTATCGATTGCACCGCAGTGGAAAACGAGGTTGCCGACAATATGTATCAGCGGTCAGAGCTTGACTATCTGATCTACAATGATCCGAGAGGATATGCAGACATCGTGCTGAACGGCGATCCCGAAATATATCTGAAAACTGTAACGGAGTACAAACCGCTTGATAGCTAAACAACACTTCGCCCGTGGGAGAAATCCTGCGGGCATTTTTTATTTTAACAAAACACAAACATTTCTCAAAAATCTCGCAAACAACCGATAGGTATAATAAGGTCACAAAATCAAGAAAAGGAGATTACAGATATGTCTAAATTCGTAGAAGCAAATGAAAAGATTGCCGAGGGCGTAGTTAAAGGCTACAAGAAAATTGAGGATGGTGTAGTCGGTGGCTATAAGAAGATTGAAACAGGCGTAGTCGAAGGCTTTGGCAAGGTTACTGATAAATGTGTCGAGGTGCTGTTCACTAAGGAGGGTGAAAGTGTGGAGGATGCCAAGAAAAGGCTTTCCGGCGACAAAAAATAAGCACATTAACATAACGCAAACATTTCTCAAAGATTTCAAAAACATTGGTGCGATATAATGTACCCGTAAAAAATATGAAAGAGGTAATTATCATGAATAAGAATGACAAGGATTTTCTTGTGCAGAAAATCAGAACACAGTACACCGAAAAAGAAAACACCGAGCTGGATGCTCTGAGAGATCTTGACCGCCAGGTTAAGCGTCCGGCAAACGTCTTTTCCTATGTTTTCGGCAGCATCAGCGCAATCATTATGGGAGCAGGCATGAGCCTTGTGATGACCGACATTGGTACAACCGTTGGTATTGAAAATCAGATGGTGCCGGGTATTGTCATCGGAGTTATTGGTATGGTTCTGGCGATCATGAACTATCCTGTTTACAAGAAAATTTTGGCTTCTCGCCGCAAGAAATACGCTGGCGAAATTATTGCACTCAGCGACAAGATCATGAGTAAGTAATCTGCATAGTGAAGATGGGGCTATGTCATTGATGATGTAGCCCCATTTTTACATTTTTTCAAAAAAGGCATCTGTATCTTCTAAACGCAAACAAAACTTTAACATTTACATGGTATAATATCTTTGTTAATGGATTTTGCGGAGGTAACACGATGTTTAAGATATTGGTTTTGGAAGATGATAAGGAACTGAACAGGACAGTATGTGCCTTTTTGAATAACAGCGGATACGAAGCTGTGGGCTGCATAAATGCGAATGAAGCCTATGACGCACTATATGAAAACACGATTGACCTTATTGTTTCGGATATTATGATGCCGGGTGTGGATGGCTTTGAGTTTGCAAGGAATGTTCGTGATGTGAACAACGACATTCCGATTCTGTTTATGACTGCCCGTGATGATATTGCATCTAAGCAGCGGGGATTCCGTATCGGTGTGGATGACTATATGGTCAAGCCGATTGATCTGGATGAATTGTTTCTGCGCATCGGTGCGCTTTTGCGTCGTGCGAAAATTGCATCCAGCAGGAAACTTGAAATCGGCAGCTTTGTCATGGATGCAGATGAGCATACCGCCTATTTGGGTGACGATGAAATCTCATTGACAAGCCGTGAGTTCAATATCCTATATAAGCTCCTGTCCTACCCCAAAAAGACTTTCACACGAACACAGCTAATGGATGAGTTTTGGGATGTAGATACCGGAACAGCACCAAGAGCCGTTGACGTGTATATGACGAAGCTCCGTCAGAAATTGTCTGATTGCGAGGATTTTGAAATAAAGACCGTCCATGGCTTGGGATACAAGGCGGTGATCAAATGAAAAAGCTGACCTTACAAAATGTGTTGAGAATGATTAGTGGGTTCTTGGCTTTCTTTCTGACAATAGGCTTTGCAATTTCCTGTTGTATGATGCTGTTTTTGAATGTGCTGGCTGACACAATGAACTTGACCTTCACGGCAACCAATATTGCAGCCGCCGCAAAAATCACACTTGTTAACGTACTGTTGATTGCAGTCATCTTTACATTGGTGGATCATATCCGTCGAAAAATTTCCGTGGATCGTCCTGTAAAAATCATTACCGATGCCACCGAAAAATTTATGAAAGGTGATTTTTCCGTCCGTATCTCTCCCATGCAGGGGGCTGGATCAGAGGGCTTTAATCAAATCATTATAGCTATCAATTCCATGGCGCAAGAATTGTCTGGAATTGAAACTTTACGAACAGATTTTGTTTCAAACGTATCTCACGAAATGAAAACGCCGCTTTCGGTTATGCAGAATTACGGCACTTTGCTGCAGGGAGCAGAACTGTCACAGGAAAAGCGCATCGAATATGCAAAGGGTGTTACCGATGCGTCCCGACGTATGGCAGATATGATGACCAATATTCTGAAACTCAATCGCCTTGAGAATCAACAAATCTTTCCGAAGATGGAAGTGTTTGATTTAGGCGAACAGCTTTGCGAGTGTCTGTTGCAGTATGAGAGTGTTTGGGAAAAAGCTAACATTGAGATAGAGACCGATATTGCAGAAGATGTAAAAGTAAAAGCGGATGCAGAGCTGCTGTCTCTTGTGTGGAACAATCTGTTTTCCAATGCTTTTAAGTTTACCGAAGCAGGAGGAACGGTCAGTGTATCACTTGCTGCTACCAGTCATCATGCTATTGTTAAAGTAAGAGATACCGGTTGCGGTATGACACCAGAAATCGGCGCACACATTTTTGAAAAGTTCTATCAAGGTGACACGTCACATTCCACCCAGGGAAATGGACTTGGGCTGGCTCTTGTTAAGCGTGTGGTGGACATTATGCAGGGAGAAATCAATGTAGAAAGCACCGTCGGAAAAGGCACGACCTTTACGGTGAAGATCGAAAAGGTGTGACATGGATTGGCGAAAACTTATAAAATCAATTTTATATCCCCATACCGCCGTTATGGTTGTTTTACTTCCGATTGCAACGATGTTTCTTGTATTTTCGATGGTATATATCGGAACAGAATCGATTCCGGCGTATGTTTCCTATGTGCTTGCCGCCTATACTCTTACAATTTGGTGTTTTCGGATACCTTACCTAATTCAATTTTTCAAAGCGATCAAGAATGAGAACAAGTATGTAAAGCTATGGCTTGGCGATCTGCGGCTGCGCTCTAACATTATGCTTTATGGCTCATCCGCATGGAATACAATTTATGCAGTCTTTCAGTTATGGCTCGGCTTCTATCATCACACCTTTTGGTATTATTCCCTTGGTGGATATTATATTTGTCTTGCTGTCATGCGATTTTATCTTGTGCGCTATTTACGCAAGAATAAGCCCGGCGAGAAAATGGAAACCGAACTAAAGCGATACCGTTTTTGCGGGTGGATATTCCTTGCCATGGACACGGCGTTGGCTCTGATCATTTTCTTTATGGTTTATTGGAATTGTACTTTCGAGCATAACATGATTACGGCTATCGCTATGGCTGCATACACGTTCACAACATTTACCATGGCAATCATCAATCTCATAAAGTATCGCAAATATAACAGCCCCATATTGTCTGCAAGCAAAACCATCAGCATGGCTGCCGCCTGTGTATCTATGCTGACATTAGAATCCACAATGCTCACTACCTTCAACGATGGCTCTATGTCCCTTGCTTCACGCAGAATTATGCTTGGCACAACCGGAACCGCTGTCTCTGCTTTTGTGATAACTATGGCTGTGGTTATGATTGTACAGAGTTCAAAGAGAATCAAAGAAATGAAAATTCAAGAGGAGAAATCAAATGGAGAACAGGGATAAAGAAACCTTTAGCTACACTTACTCTGCCAAGGAACAGACAGAAATACAGAACATTCGTAAGAAATATGAAACGACCACTGAGCAGGAAGATAAGATGGCTCAGCTTCGCCGTCTGGATGCGAGCGTCAGTTCCAAAGCAACAACCGTTGCACTTGTCGTTGGTATTGTAGGAGCTTTAATTATGGGACTTGGCATGAGTCTCGCAATGTCCGATCTGAGCGAAATAATTGGTATTCATCAAGACGTTGGGATGCTCTTGGGTATTGTTATCGGCGTTGTTGGCATTGTGCCTGTTTGCCTTGCCTACCCGCTGTATAACCGCACCTTGAAGAAAGAGCGTGAGAAGATCGCTCCCGAAATTCTCAGGCTTTCCGATGAACTTATGAAGTAAGGGAAACGGAAATATCTGTGTCAAAGCAAAAGACACAGATAAGAAAACCGCTGTATTTTTCATCCTCGCAAGGATGGAGAGTACAGCGGTTTTGTATTTTCTGAGGAAAGGTGTCAAACTGCATTTTTACAGTTTGGGTACCATTTTCGAGGAAAATATGCGGGTGTCCAGAGGGATGCAATCCCTCGGCTCTGGGTTTCCAATAGGGGCGAGAAGCATCCCTGTTGGCACACGATTTTGCTTGCAAAGTCTAGTGTGTTATACCTTTGGCGACCGCTGACGCTGGAAAGGGGCTGTCCCACTCCAGACAGACACTTTTCGGCGGCAGCAGAACAGACGGATTTTGTGGGCTGAAAGGAACACAAAGCCATGGATTGAGCATGAGCAAAATCCGGCTGTTCGGGTGTAGTTGGCATAGGAAATCTTGATGCTGTGCGGAAAGATTTTCTATGCCAACGGGGGAGCAAAAGGTATATAAAACCCGCCGCAGCGATCAGTTCCCGTTATCGCTTTCGCCAATCAGCTCGTCGATCTTTTTCTCAACGGCAAGCCATGCTTCTATGATGGATACAAGCAGAAATGTCCGATGCTGTTCATACCACCACGGAAGCTCCAACCAAAGGTTGTCCATCGCAGTTTCTTCCAGCTTCTTCGCTCGGCTCTCACGCAAATTGAAATGGATTGCTGTGCCGATCATCGTGTGCTCCACATCGTCTGTGAAGCCATAGCGATATAAGAGATAGGCTTGTTCTCGCTCTTCAATTCTGTCCAATGCCTCATAAAGCTCACGCAAGGTTTCCTGCTCAATATAAATCTTTTCCGGTGACTTGGCGATGGGGTCGGCTATCGCTTCGATACGCAGCATTCGTTCTTCGCCGGGGAGAACTTCGTCCAGATATATTTTTTGAAAAGCAAGTCCGTCTGTGGTATCGGTCATTCGCATTTCATATTGAGAGAACGCATCCCGTATTAGGTCAGTCATAGCGTTTCGGATGGATGGGGCAGCATAGGTTAAAAACTTGATACCCTTGCTTCCGTCAAAACGAGGAATGGCATCCAGTAAGCCGATACAGCCTTCCTGTTCCAGATCATCCTTGTCGATACTGAGTTCGCTCTCCCCAAGATTCATACCGAAATAAATCTCGTTGGCAGTTTTACGGATGAAGCCTAAATTGTTTTCCAGAAGAAGGTCACGGGCGTTCATATCCCCCTTCTGAGCCAGAGCGCAGAGCTGTTCATTGCTCCGGTTTTTCATTTTCTTTCTCCTGTGCTGCTGCTTGCTCCAAGGTGGTCTGCATGAATCCGGTCAACGCCTGACCGAGCTTGTCCAATGCTTCTTGATCGACACCATCCATGCCGGCAACACTACCGATGATCAGTTCGGTCACTTGCTCCGGTGTGACCTTGGGATTTTCCATATCCTGACCTTTTGTAAGCTCCGCAAACATTCTCTCTGCCGCAGCTGCAGTCAAAGCCTGTGTCGCTGCGTAGTCATTTCCGATTTCTTTCTTAACTTCTTTAACCACCAACATAAATTGATTTTCAATGGTGGTGAGGTCAGCTTGGTAAACCGGAGTTCTCATTTGCAAAATTTTCTTTGCCGTCTGATTGGCTGCATCGGATTTTACAGATTTCCGTGTCAAGCTACTGAGTGTAGCATACATTTGATTTTGTGCGGCATATCCGGCAGCGATTGTATCATCAAAATATTGCTCCAGTATGTAGGTCAATTCCGCAAAGCGAGGGCTTTCCAATAAACGGTTGACCACCTGTGCATTGACCTTTCCGGTGTAGAGATTTCTTGCGGCTTGTGCTGACAAGCCCAACTCGTCAATTTCATAATTCTTTCTGTCGGGGACATTGGTCACACCCAAGAGAAAGTCGGTGGACACATTGAACACCCTGGCAATACGGATAATGTTTTCATCGCCAATCTTATCTGTCTTTCCGGTCAGAAAACGGCTGAGTAAGCTGTCGCCGCATCCGATTTTGAGTGCAAGATCTGTTTGAGATACCTTGTGGTACTTCATCAGATCGGCAAGTCGCTCTCTGACGGTGCCGGGCAGAAATGTATTCTCCATTCGTTATGTCCCTCTTTCCTCAGTTTTTGCTTTCATATATTTGCCGCTTTTGATTCTGGCGTCAGCGGGCTTCTCTGCATCCTCCGGAATAATCCAACGGCTTCCTGCTCGTTGTGCGCCGGGGATGCGTCCCTCATTGCAGAGAATGCTCACACGCCTGTGTGAGATACCCCATTTCTCCGCTGCTTCAAAGGTTGATAGATATTTCATTCTCTGCACTTCCTTTCGGCTGAAACTACTTATATTATATTCAATTAGTGGAATAATATCAAGATATAAATTGTGAACAATAGCCGTTCTGTGCTTTTGCATTTTTGCAAAAATATCGGGGCGGCTTTTTCTTTTTTGCATAAGTGACGGATTTTTCGGTCTATAGCCTTTTTCTCCGTATATTCAGGTGACAAGCAAGAATTGTCAAAAAAAATTACGGAGGTATGCGTATGAATCTGTTTGAAACCATCAAGGCGGCTGTCACGGTAAGGCAAGCTGCCGAACACTACGGCTTGAAGGTAAGCCGTAACAACATGGTCTGCTGTCCCTTCCACGATGACCGCATTCCCAGCATGAAGCTGAACGAAGATTACTTCTATTGCTTCGGCTGTGGAGCAAAAGGGGATGTGATCGACTTCGTGGCAAGACTGTATGACCTGACGAGCCTGCAAGCGGCACAAAAGCTGGCGTATGACTTCGGTATTGACCCGGACAAGCCGCCTGCTGCGGCTGCGCTGCAAAAACCGAAATATCCAATGGCAAGGGCGTTCCAGAAAGAAGAACTGCGTTGTCATCGGGTATTGTGCGATTATCTGCACCTTCTGGAACGCTGGAAGGTGCAGTACGCACCTAAGACACCGGAGGAAACCATTGATGACCGTTTTGTGGAAGCCTGTCAGATGCTTGACTATATTGAGTATCTGACAGATATTCTGACCTTTGCGGAGCTGGAAGTCCGTGTAAAGGCTGTGGATATGCTCCGCAAGGAGGGAACGATTGATGGCTTGGAAGAACGACTGAAACGGTTGGATAAGGAGGTGGCAACCCGTAATGAAACGGAAATCGGTTGATATGAATACTCCCATTTGGTTTGACGGCACGAATATCAATGAGGCTCTGTTCTGTGATGATTTTCTCAGTCATCGTAAGATTATCTTTTCCAATGGAGCGTTCTTCACGCCGGATGGCAGAGTGACCGACGATCTTCCTCTCCGTGGGGAGATTTACGAGGAATTGAAGTGCTGCGCTGTGAATAACATCCCCCGCAAAATCACCAATATTCTGGAAGTGATGAAGCTGGCAGCTCATGTAGATGACTTCGCACCGGAAGCTGACCGTATCCATCTGTCAAACGGCACCTTGAAGCTGGATGGTAGCTTTGTTGATGGCAGATCGGACATCGTGCGTAGCAGATTGCCGGTAGCCTATCGCCCTGACACACCGGCTCCCGCCCGATGGCTTTCTTTTCTGGAGGGGCTTTTGTATGCAGAAGATATTCCCACCTTGCAGGAATTTATCGGGTACAGCCTGATTCCCAGCAATAAAGGACAGCGCATGATGATTATTAAGGGCAACGGCGGCGAGGGCAAGTCCCAAATCGGTGCCGTGTTGTGGGCACTGCTCGGCAGCAATATGAAAGACGGCAGTATAGGAAAAGTGTCTGAAAACCGCTTTGCCAGAGCTGACCTGGAACACATTTTGCTCTGTGTGGATGACGATATGAGGATGGAAGCCTTGCGTCAGACCAACTATGTGAAATCCATTGTCACAGCACAGGGCAAAATGGATCTGGAACGTAAGGGCAAGCAGAGCTACCAGGGCTGGATGTTCGTCCGTCTGCTGGCATTCTCTAACGGCGATTTGCAAGCACTCTATGACCGTAGCGATGGCTTTTACCGCAGACAGCTTGTTCTGACAACCAAGGAAAAGCCTGCGGGGAGAGTTGACGATCCCGACCTTGCTGAAAAGATGAAGGCGGAGGCAGAGGGAATTTTCCTGTGGGCATTTGAAGGTTTACAGCGGCTGGTCGCCAATAACTTCAAGTTTACGGAAAGTCAGCGTACAAAGGACAACAGAGAGGCTGTGAAGCGGGATAACAACAATGTCTTTGATTTTCTGGAATCGGAGGGCTATATCCGACTGAAAGCGGACTCTACTATCAGCTCCAAGGATTTATATGAGATTTATCGGATGTGGTGCGAGGAAAACAATCTTACGCCTTTGAAAAAACGCAGCTTCAGCGATGCGGTCATTGCCAATCAGAGCAAGTACAATTTGGAATACTGCAACAAGATCACAAATTCAGCCGGACGGCGAGTGTGGGGCTTTTTCGGTATTGAGGCTATTACCAGACCTAATATAAATGGGTTTTATGATGTTTCGGAGCGTACGTACGTACCGGAGGGCTGGGACGATTGATTTTTCCATCATCTCCTGTGTACGTATGTACGCAGCGTTTTACCCCAAATGCCGCTATATAGGAAATCTGTTGCAATACAGCCCTATATTTCAAGGCTGAAAATCAAGACAGGTGAAATCCGCAAACTAATTGACCGTGGGCAGAAATCATTTCACGAAATCGTGCTTCTCGGAACAGCGAAGCAGATTAACGGAACAATGGTGAAATGCACTATTTCAACCAAAGTCAAACGGAACAGGAAAGTCGGTGGGTGTCACCTATAGACAGGACATCATAACGGCAATTCTGGGCGAATTTTATCACAACTGAATATTTCACGATGCAGCGAAGTGGATACGCCAAGGGGTGTACAGGCTTCGCTATTTTATTAACTAAATTACGGAGGATTTTGAATATGAATGTACGAAACGAAATCAAGGCACAAATCATTCGTGCCGGTTTTACGATGCAGGAGGTTGTTGACCTGCTGCACGATGAATACGGTTGGTCGGACAGCGTTTCCAATCTGTCTGCCAAGCTGCAAAGAGAAAGTATCCGCTATAAAGAGGTCATGGAGCTTGCCGAAGTGCTGGGCTTTGAAATCGTATGGAGAAAGCGGGGTGACCGCTGATGGCAGCACCGCAGTACGCTATTTTACGATTTGCCAAGTACAAGGGACCGGAGATCAGCGGCATCGAGGCGCACAATGAGCGCACCAAGGAGAAATACGCCAGCAATCCCGACATTGACCCTACCCGCACACACCTCAATTTCCACCTTATCAAACCGGAACGCAGATACCGGGCGGAATCCGAAAAGCAGATTGCAGAAGCAGGCTGCCGTACACGCTCTGACAGCGTTCGTGTGGTGGAGGCTCTGATCACCGCTACGCCGGAGTTCTTCAAAGGCAAGAAACGTGCGGAGATCAAAGAGTTTTTTAACGAAGCATTGGAGTTCATCAAGCAAAATCAAGCCCCCGAAACAATCATATCTGCCGTGGTGCATATGGACGAAAAAACGCCTCATATGCACCTTTGTTTTGTCCCGCTGACCGAGGATAAGCGTCTGTGCGCCAAGGAGATTTTGGGCAACAAGAAAAAGCTGACCCAGTGGCAGGACAAGTATTGGGAACACATGGTTAAGAAATATCCCGATCTGGAGCGTGGCGAAAGCGCAAGCGAGACCGGGCGTGACCACATCCCCACAAGGGTGTTCAAGCAGATGGCAAGGCTCACCAAGCAGCACGACAAGTTGGAAGAAATGCTCTCCGACATGAAGTTCACCAACTACAAGGAAAGGTCAGCGCAGATTGCGGCATTTCTTGAAAAGTATATCCCCGATGTTGCCGCTATGGAAACGCAGATGAAGAAATACGAAAAGTTCTTCAAGACAGTCAGCGGTAAGCAGAAAGCGTTGGAGAAGAAAAACGCCGACCTTGCTGATGCTCTGGAAGAAAGCCAGAAGCAAAGTACGCTCAAAAAGCTGCAGGAAGCAAGGCTGCAAAGCGATTATGAACGGGTAACGGCAATTCTTGACCGTATTCCGAAGGAAGTGCTGGCAGCATATACACACAGAACGAACGTACAGAAACACGATAAGAAATTTGATAGATAAAAGGAGCAGAAAGGAGATTTGCCTATGGGTTATAGCCGCAAGGATGTTGAAGCAACAAAGCAGATGGCAAAGAAATTTGTCCGTTATCAGGAGGGTGCCGAGCTGTATAGCCTCGGCTTGACAAAATTTCAGGAGCTGGCAAAGGAAGCAAAGGCAGTTTATAAGATCGACAAGGTTGCCCTCGTAAACTGCGAGATTTTGGACAAATACCTCGAAACTTTCCGTGTTGCTTAATCTGCGGAAGATATTTTAAGACGTTTTTTAACGAAGGGCTCGATAAGTATTGACTTTTTGTCATACAATAAGTATAATATTATCGTGGAGGTGTGAGGACAGCTATGGCAGATATGGGAAGACCAAAGTCGGAACATTCAAAAAAGAAAATACTGAGTGTTCGTGTCGGAGACTCCCTGTATCAGCAGATTTGTTCTTACGCCGAACAGCATAATATGAGTGTGACAGAAGTTGTCTTGCAGGCATTGGAGAAAATACTATCCAAACCTGAGTAATATCGAGCCCTTCTTCATTTTTTGAAGGAGGAATTGATATGGCAAAGACAAGAAAAGATTTGCGGGGCAGAGCCCTGCGAAAAGGAGAGATGCAGCGAAGCTCCGACAAGCGATATGTTTACACCTATACAGACCCGCTTGGACGGCGTAAGTATCTCTACGCAAATGACCTTGTGACTCTCAGAGAGAAGGAAGCAGAGCTTACCAAAAATCAGTTGGATGGTTTGGATATTTATGTTGCCGGAAAAGCAACGGTGAATTTCCTGTTTGACCGGTATATGAGCTTGAAAACAACTCTCAGACAGACCACGAGAAGCAATTATCTGTATATGTATGACCGCTTTATTCGAGATACCTTTGGTAACAAGAAAATAGCGGACATCAAGTTCTCGGATGTGCTTCAATTCTACAACTGTCTGTTGGAGGAACAGGAGATCCAGATCAACACGCTGGAAAGCATCCACACGCTTCTGCATCCGACATTCCAACTGGCAGTTCGGGATGACATCATTCGCAACAATCCCACGGACGGAGTAATGGCAGAGGTCAAGAAAAACTCTGACCACGATACCGGAGTGCGACACGCTCTTACCGTTCCGCAGCAGCGGGCATTTATGGAGCATATCGCCAATCATCCGGTGTACTGTCATTGGTGGGCTATGTTCACCATCCTTTTGGGAACAGGCTGCCGCATCGGGGAAGCATTGGGACTTCGCTGGGAAGACCTGGACTATGAAAAACGTGTTATCAGCATCAATCATAGTCTGGTGTATTATCCGGTAGGCGAAAGCCGCACGTCTGTACAGCATATCTCAAAGCCGAAAACTAAAGCCGGTGAGCGAACAATCCCGATGTTGGATTCCGTGAAAGACGCTTTTGAGATGCTTCGGGAAGAACAGTTGGAAAACGGTTGGAATGATGTGGAGATTGACGGTATGCATGGATTTATCTTCTGCAACCGCTTCGGGAATGTTCCCAATCCGCAATCTGTCAACCGGGCAATCAAGCGTATCGTCTCGGATTACAATGCCAGAGAGGAAGTCAACGCCAAAAAGGAACGCCGTGAAGCGGTGATGCTGCCGGATTTTTCAGCACATCATCTGCGACACACATTCTGCACAAGACTTTGCGAACAAGAGACCAACCTGAAGGTCATCCAGTCCATTATGGGGCATAAGGACATCAAGACAACGATGGACATTTATGCCGAGGCGACAGAGGATAAAAAACAGGAATCATTTGAACGTTTGGCTGCAACATTGAACGTGTTTTAAGAAGGGCTCAATGAGCCGTTTTGCTTGACAGCAAAATTCTTCAAAGGACAGCAAATTGACAGCAAATCTGCGAGGATAATGAAGCATCACGAAGCGTAGTGAATGGGAGGTTTCATAGTGAAAACAGCACTGCGAAGCATCACGAAGCATGGTGAAGCAATCTCATTAAAAATCCCCACGATGAAGTCTTTAGACAGCGACAATAAAAAGTCTGCTGAAAAAGCACCCGAAGTTAAGGAAGAAGTAAAAGAAGAGGTTATCGATTTCTCTAAGGTTGAAATCGAGCCTATGTTCAAAGACTTTGTAGATTTTGACTCATTCAGCAAGTGTGATTTCCGTGCGGTAAAGGTAAAGGCTTGCGAGGCTGTTAAGAAATCAAAGAAACTGTTACAGTTTACTCTTGATGACGGAACAGGCACAGACCGCACAATTTTAAGCGGTATTCACGCTTATTATGAGCCGGAAGAGTTAGTCGGCAAGACACTTGTGGCAATCACAAATCTTCCACCGAGAGCAATGATGGGTATTGACTCTTGCGGTATGCTCCTTTCCGCCGTTCATACAGAAGAGGGTGAGGAAAAACTCCACCTCTTAATGGTAGATAACCATATCCCGGCAGGTGCAAAGCTCTATTAAGATGATGTAAAGATGTACCGTTTTACAAAATAGACGGGACGTACTTCATTTGATAAAAAACTAAAAAACAGCGATTTACATCAAACTACATCAATTGATGCAAAATTAAGTGCAAGCAAGAAAAAATCGCATAATTAGCAGAATGAATGGGCAGTCCTGAAATCGGGATTGCCCATTTTTAAAATAAACAGAAATACAAATCAGAATTTGTGAGGGGTAAAAAATGCTATTATTGACACTTAATATGAATATGTTTAATTTCGTTATTGATGACAGTTTTAATGATTACTTTAACTTTATTTTACCTGATATAGCATTTATTCAAGAGTGTAGATATAACAGGATTAATAAACAATATCATGCAGAATGGGCAGGAAATTATAAAGAACCTATTGATAGCCGAATTCATTTATCAGTAGCAATTAGTAAAGATGAGAATATTTCAAAGTCTAATATTGATTTGAATGATGATTACACTTGTGTATTTGTTGAATATGAAAAATATAAATTTGCAGGTGTTCATCTCCCATTAATTGATAAAAAAAGAGAAAACGAGAGGAAGCGTGAAAAGATACTGTCAAAAATTAAGAAAAGTGACTCTAAAATTATTTGCGGTGATTTTAATGCATGTTCAAATAATGAAAATCAAGAATATTTAGAAGAGCTTTTAAATGATAATTATTACATTGATTTATGGCAAGAAGGTATAAATCAAGAAAAAGCATATTATATAAATTTTTTTGGGAAAAAATAAAAGCAGATAGTAAGAAAAATAAAATTAGAACATTTGTTGGAAATAGACATATTGATTATATATTGGCAAAGAAAAATTTTTTAAATTTAAAAGAAATCAGAATTGATTTTAGAACTTTAGCTTTTACTGATCATTGTGGTATTATTTTGGATTTTGATATTAATCCAAAAGACAAGTAAACAAACAGACAATTTCCAGTTTGCCAACTTGCCCTTTGAGAGAGGAGAAAGCCTTTTCTCAAAGGGATTGTGAAATATAAAATATTATGTTAAGATACATAGTATAACGAATGGGCAATTCCAATCGGGATTGCCCATTTTTAAAACAAACAGAAATACAAATCGGAAGTTATAAAGGAGAAACACTATGGGATTATTTGGTAAAAGCAAAAAAGAGCGAG
>ERZ773245.886-NODE-886-length-26670-cov-3.266091_pt1 | contig 26670 bp, 18 predicted proteins | sample MGYA00580988_ERZ773245 | MGnify/ENA primary metagenome ERZ773245 (study PRJEB29015, sample SAMEA2737792) | human gut metagenome | biome: human gut; feature: human-associated habitat; material: faeces | place: China | collected 2012 ... | reverse complement strand
ATAAGGAAGACTATTTGCTTGCCATGGAGCGCAGCCCGATTAAGGACGTGGAGATCAAGGTGCTGCTGAAAACCGCGCTGACAGATGATGTGAATAGCCGCGAGGTCTTTATGAAAGGTATCCTCAAATTCTTTTGTTCTGTTCTCTTCCATTGTCTTGCAGACTCTATTTATTGATAAGCTGATGTGTCTCTTACAATCTATTTGTTGGCATTCCTTTGTTGACATGCGACGCTTGCTGTCGGCATATCAGCATTTTTGTTGGGCAAGAGTGTCGCATTTCTCTTTTCTTGCTGCCTTTCTTTGTCGGTCAGAAACAAATATCGGGAGGGTAAGTTCCCTCCCGTTGCTTTTGTTTAGGCTTCAGCGTCTAAGATCTGTTGTGCATGTTCCTTCACCTTGATTTGCTTCGGCCGGAAGATCTCGGTGATCACACCGTTCTCGTCGGTCACGAAAGTTGTGCGGAACGTACCCATGGTGGTTTTTCCGTACATCTTCTTCTCACCGTAGACACCGAGAGCCTCCACGAGTTTCTTGTCCGTGTCTGCGATGAGAGGGAAGGGCAGGTTATATTTTGCGATGAACTTCTTGTGGCTCTCTGCACTCTGAATGCTCACGCCGACGACGGCATAGCCTTTTGCGAGCATCGACTGATAGTTGTCGCGCAGGTTGCAAGCCTCGTTGGTGCATCCCGGAGTAGAATCGCGCGGATAGATATAGAGTACGAGCTTCTTGCCTTGGAAGTCGCTCAACTTCACTTCGTTGCCGTCCTGGTCAAGTCCCAGGAACTCCGGCAGTTTATCTCCTATTTCCATAATAATAATGTGTTATTGTGTTATTGTCTATCTTCAAACAGAAGTCCGTTATTTCATAAACACGAAGTACACCGCCGCTATCAGGCAGGCGAAGGCCGCAAGATGGTTCCAGTGAAGGCCCTGTCCCTGAAAGAGTATGTTCGCAATAACGGCAAAGACGATCAGCGAGACACACTCCTGGATCACTTTCAACTGTATGAGCGAGAAGGGTCCGCCGTCGCCTTGGAAGCCGATACGGTTGGCGGGTACCTGACAACAATACTCAAAGAAGGCGATGCACCACGAAAAGACGATGACGCCGATCAGTGGCCAGTGGTTACTGATGTGTGCCTGTTGCAGTTTCAGATGGCCATACCAGGCCAACGTCATAAAGACATTGCTGCACAGCAGCAATGCGATGGTAGATAATCCCCGATACACTGTCTTTACCGTTTACTTGTTGTTTGTGGCACTCTTGGCATCGCTGATGACAGAGAGTACCACGTACCATGCGATGATAATGGCGAAAGCGTATTCCTGGAAGATGATCAGCAGCGGCACACAAGTGATGAGAAAAGAGTAGCGAAGCTCGTTGCCCTTCCATCCCCAATGCTTAAATTTCAGTGCGAACATCGGTATCTCGGCGATGAGCAGCCATGAGCTGACGAGCATGAGGGCAATGAGTGCCACGGACATATAAGGCGAAAGCGTCTCCCACTGTTTGGCACTGAGGATCAGCGAACCCCAGAAGAGAGCGTTGGCAGGCGTCGGCAGTCCGATGAATCCCATGGTCTGACGCTCATCGAGGTTGAACTTGGCCAGTCGGAGTGCCGAAAAAGCTGCCATGATATAAGCCACAAAAGCCACATAGTCGCTCACTGGCTGAAGCCAAGAGGGATAGTCCATTACGAGCAACTGGGAGAACAGCATCGTGGAGGGAGCCACGCCGAAGGTGACATCGTCGGCCAATGAGTCCAACTCCTTACCGATTGGTGAGGGCACATGCAGCAGACGCGCGCTCATACCATCGAAGAAATCAAAAACGGCCCCGATGATAATCCACAGCAATGCCAGTTCCGGGTCGTGGAAAAAAGCAAAGCACGTAGCGATGCAACCCGAGATGAGGTTGCAACAAGTCAGCGTGTTGGGAATATGTTTCTTGATATTCATAGTGAATACTGATTATAATCCTATTGAAGTTCCTGAATATTTTTCGATGCTCAAAGCGTGTCGCACACGATCCATATACCTTCCATACATGGAGGCAATGGCTTTCAGCGACATAAAGGCAAAGGGTAAGAAAGTGCACGGCCAGCCTGATCGTTCATGCACAGCGCATTGTTTGTTACTTACGCGAGTGTCGCGAGGATTGTCTGGTCGCCCGTTGTCTTCTGTCCCATCTTCACCATCACTTTGCTGTCCAACGGCAGGAAGACATCCACACGTGAGCCGAGCTTGATGAATCCCAAGTGCTCGTCGATATAGCAGTCTTCCCCCTCCTTGGCGTAAGTGACGATGCGGCGGGCCACAGCACCGGCAATTTGGCGGCACAGCACGTCGACACCGTGCTCTGTCGTGATCATCGTGTCAGCGCGCTCGTTCTCTTCACTTGCCTTGGGAAGCCATGCCTTGTGGTAGTTGCCGTTCTGATGCTTGACAAACTTCACCTTTCCGTCGACTGGAAACCAGTTGGCGTGTACGTTGAAGAGACTCATGAAGATACTGATCATCAACCGCTTGTCATGGAAATACTCATTCTCCTCTACCTCTTCGATCACCACGATCTTGCCGTCAGCGGGTGCCACGACGATTTTATCGGTGTCTTCCACGTTGAGGTATCTCACCGGACACTGGTAGAAATTAAAGACGATGCCATAGACAACACCAAAGACGAGGATGAACAGCCAAAACGGCCATTTCGTGTCGAAGCCGTACCATAGTGCGGCTCCGGCGGCGATGATGAAGATGAGTCCGTAGAGCAATGTGTCATTGCCCTCACGGTGTATGCGTATTTTCTTTAGTTTCTGTATCTTTTTTCCCATGTTTGCTCTAAGAGAGTTTCGGTTTTATCTTGTCAGTTGCTTGCAAAGTTAATTCTTTTTTATCACTCCTACAAATTTTTTATACGCTACTTTTGGTTGTCTCGCTTTTTAGACGTAACTTTACACTCGGTTTTATGCTCATTACAGGCTTTTGATGTTTAAAAGAAGAATTGATGGAAGATTTCGTTCATTTGCACGTACATACACATTACTCTATTCTTGACGGTCAGTCCAAGGTGCCCCACCTGGTCGACAAAGCCATCAAGGATGGCATGAAGGGTATGGCTATTACCGACCACGGCGTGATGTATGGCATCAAGGAGTTCTCGGACTATTGTGCAGGCGTTAACAAGCAGCGCAAGGCCGACGGACTGGAGCCGTTCAAGCCTATCTTTGGCTGTGAGATGTATGTGGCGCACCATCGCAAGGAGGACAAAAACAAGGATGCCGGCGACAAGTCGGGCTACCACCTCATTGTGTTGGCAAAGAACTACCATGGATATAAGAATCTCATCAAGCTCGTCAGCCGTGCTTGGACCGACGGATACTATTATCGGCCCCGTACCGACCGCTACGACTTGGAGAAATACCACGAGGATCTGATCGTCTGCTCGGCGTGTATTGCCGGCGAGGTGCCTGCCAAGATACTCAAAGGCGACATCGAGGGCGCTAAGGAAGCAGCCCGATGGTATCACCGGGTCTTCGGCGAAGACTATTATCTTGAGTTGCAGCGCCATGAGGTCAAAGACCCGAATATCCGTGCCAACCGCGATACCTTCCCCTTGCAGCAGCGCGCCAATGCCGTGCTGATGAAGATTGCTAAGGAAGAAGGCATCAAACTCGTATGTACCAACGACTGCCACTTCGAGGACAAAGACACCGCTGAGGCCCACGACCACCTGCTCTGTCTGGCCACTGGAAAGGATCTTGATGATCCCACCCGTATGCTCTATACCAAGCAGGAGTGGTTTAAGACACAGCAGGAGATGAACGACATCTTCAGCGATGTGCCCGAGGCGTTGCGCAACACGCAGGAGATTCTCAACAAGGTAGAGATCTACAGTATCGACCACGGGCCCATCATGCCGTTCTTCCCCATCCCTGAGAGCTTCGGTACGGAAGAGGAATGGCACAAGAAATTCACCGAGGAGCAACTCTTCAAAGAGTTCACTACTGATGAGCACGGCGAGAATCCTCTGCCTCCCGACAAGGCACAGGCCGTCATCGAACGACTCGGCGGCTACGACAAGATCTACCGCATCAAGTTCGAGGCCGACTATCTGGCCAAGCTCGCCTATGACGGAGCGAAGAAACGCTACGGCGATCCGCTGCCCGACAACGTCAAGGAGCATATCAACTTCGAGTTGCATGTGATGAAGACGATGGGTTTCCCAGGCTACTTCCTCATCGTGCAGGACTTCATCAATGCCGCCCGCAACGAGCTCGGCGTGTGGGTGGGACCGGGACGTGGCTCTGCCGCCGGTTCTGTTGTCGCCTATTGTCTGGGCATCACCAAGATAGACCCGCTGAAATACGACTTGCTGTTTGAGCGTTTCCTCAACCCTGATCGTGTCAACTTACCGGATATTGATACCGACTTCGACGACGACGGGCGTGGCAAGGTGCTCCGTTGGGTCATGGACAAATACGGGCACGAGAACTGTGCCCACATCATCACCTATGGCAGTATGGCCACGAAGAACTCACTCGCCGACGTGGCGCGTGTGGAGAAGCTTCCCTTGGAGAAGGCCAACGCATTGAAGAAAGCTATCCCCGACCGACTGCCCGACGGCATGAAGATGAATCTCGAGAATGCCATCAAGTGCACGCCGGAGCTGCGCGAGGCAATGGCTTCGCCCGATCCCCGTGAGCGCAACACCATCAAATATGCCCGTCAGCTCGAGGGTACCATCCGTGGCACCGGCCTTCATGCATGCGGTTTCATCATCTGCCGGGACCCGATCAGTGACTGGGTTCCCGTGTCCACAGCCGACGACCCCGACTTCCCGGGACTGAAATGCGCCGTCACGCAATACGACGGACACGTCATCGAGTCCACCGGACTGATCAAGATGGACTTCCTCGGACTGAAGACGCTCTCTGAGTTGAAGGAGGCTTGTAAGGTCATCAAGCAGACGACGGGCGACGTCATCGACCTCGACAACATCCCCATCGACGATGATCTCACCTATAAACTCTATCAGCAGGGACGCACCATCGGTACTTTCCAGTTTGAGTCGCCAGGTATGCAGAAATACCTGCGTGAGCTTAAGCCGACGGTTTTTGAGGACTTGATCGCTATGAACGCTCTTTACCGTCCGGGACCAATGGACTATATCCCTTCGTTCATTGCCCGCAAGAACGGTCAGGAGCCGATCACCTACGACATTCCTTGCATGGAGAAATACCTCAAGGACACCTATGGTATCACCGTCTATCAGGAGCAGGTGATGCTTCTCTCGCGTCAGCTGGCCAACTTCACGCGTGGACAGAGCGATGCCTTGCGTAAGGCCATGGGTAAGAAAAAGAAAAAGATCGTCGACCAGATGAAGCCGCTCTTTCTCGAAGGCGGTCAGAAAAACGGTCACGACCCGAAGGTGCTGGAGAAGATATGGTCAGACTGGGAGAAGTTCGCTTCCTATGCTTTCAACAAATCTCATGCTACCTGCTACTCCTGGGTGGCCTACCAGACCGCCTATCTCAAGGCTCACTACCCGGCAGAATACATGGCTGCCCTGATGACACGCCGTCACAGCGACATCGGTGAGATCACCAAGCTGATGGAGGAATGCAAGTCGATGAACATCCCGACGCTGGGCCCTGACGTCAACGAGAGCTATGTGCAGTTTGGTGTGAACAAGAATGGAGAGATCCGTTTTGGCCTCTCTGCCATCAAGGGCATGGGTGCCGGCGCTGCCGCCGCCATCGTCAGGGAGCGGGAAGCCAACGGACCTTATAAAGATATCTACGACTTTGCCGAGCGTGTCAGCCTGAAGGATGTCAACCGCAAGGCTTTTGAGAGTCTGGCGCTGAGTGGCGGCTTCGACTGCTTTGGTAATCAGCGTGAGCAGTATCTGGCGCCGAACGCCAAGGGCGAGGTATTTCTCGACCTCATCGTGCGCTTCGGTCAGCAATATCAGGAGGATAAGAGCCAGGCTGCCAACTCGCTCTTCGGCGCGATGGCAAGCGACATTGCAGTGGCCACACCGCCGTTGCCGAAGGCCGAGCCGTGGAGTTCGATCGAGCGTTTAGGCAAGGAGAAGGAGCTCGTCGGCATTTACCTCAGTGCACATCCGCTCGACGAGTATGCCATCGTGCTGCGCCATCTGTGCAACACCAGCTGTGCCGAAGTCGGTGACCGCGACAACCGTGAGGAGCTCTCGCAGCGTGGTGAGCTGACCTTCGGTGGTATGGTCACCAAAGTCAACACACGCTACAACAAGCGTGGCGAGCCTTTCGGTATAGTAACTATAGAGGATTTCGAGGGGCCGGGAGAGCTTGCTCTCTTCGGCGACGATTGGGCGCGCTGGCAAGGATGGTTCAAGGAGGGCTCGCCGGTGTATGTCATTGCCAAGTGCTTCAAGCGTTTCCCGACAAGCCAATACTACAGCTTCAACGTGGTGAGCGTGGAGTTCCTCGCCAAAGTCAAGGACACACGCATCAACCGGCTGACGATCTCGGTCAAGAGCAAGACGCTCGATGAGTCCACGGTCAGCGACCTGCTCTCGCTGGTCGATGAAAAGCCGGGCAGGACAGAGCTCTACTTCAATGTCGACGACGAGGAGACGGGCACCAAGTTGCTCCTTCGCGCTACCACCAAGCGCGTGGAAGTGGGCAAGCAACTTGTTGAGTATGTCGACGGGCGGCAGGACATGACGCTGGTGCTCAACTGAGGAATGTATAATGTAGAGTGTATAAATAATAATGTATAAATGTTACCGCATACCTTTATATATACATACCGTGTAACTTATCAATACATGCCGCATACCTTATATATATGATATAACAAAGAAAAGAACATAGATTTATCATTATGGAGATAAAGATTCAATCATTGGACACGATCCGCGAGGCGGCTCGTGAGTTTATCAAAGCCATGGGCGAGCACACTGTGTTTGCCTTCTACGGCAAGATGGGAGCGGGAAAGACCACTTTCATCAAAGCCATCTGTGAAGAGTTGGGCGTAGAGGACGTCATCACTTCCCCTACGTTCGCCATTGTCAACGAGTATCGTTCTTCCACGACCGACGAACTCATCTACCATTTCGACTTCTACCGCATCAAGAAATTGGAGGAGGTCTACGACATGGGCTACGAAGATTACTTCTATAGTGGTGCGCTCTGCTTCCTGGAGTGGCCGGAGCTCATCGAGGACATCCTGCCCGGCGATGCCGTGAAGGTCACGATCGCTGAGCAACCCGACGGCTCACGTCTCGTCACCTTCTAAGTGTGCGCTTGCGCGACCACTGCTGTCATCTCTGCGTGGGTTCGAACGTAGAGATGGCAGCTGTCACTGCCGCGTCAGTCTTCTTTCGTGTCGCGTCAGTCTTCTTCCGTGCAGTGTCTGTCGGATTCTTTGTCCGCATGTGCCTTTTAAGGTTTTTAGAGGCGTTTTATCTTTTGTTTGAAAAGTTTGGGATTCTCAACTTTATTGTTTAATTTTGCAAGCAGAAATTAATCACGTTACAAAATAGAAAGGTAAAGCAATGGAAGTAGAAATTACAACCAAGAATTTCGAGACTTATAAAAATGGCGAGCTGCCATTGGTAGTAGATCTCTGGGCAACATGGTGCGGTCCCTGCCGCATGGTGGCTCCGATCATTTCAGAGCTGGCACAGGAGTACGACGGCAAGCTTGTTGTCGGCAAGTGCGACGTTGAAGAGAACGACGACATCGCCATGGAGTTTGGCGTGCGCAACATCCCTACCGTGCTGTTCTTCAAGGGCGGTCAGCTCGTCGACAAGTTTGTCGGTGCTGCCTCTAAGGATAAGTTCGAGGAGAAGTTCAAGGCACTGTTGGAAAAGTAAACGATTGGCGGTAAGCCAAAGAAAAGAGATAGAGGAGAGCAGCCCACGGGTTACTCTCCTCTTTTTGTGTTTATCCGTGTATAGAGTTCACGAGCATCTTTTGGGCTGTTAACGTTCTATCTTCGATGGAATTAAGAATATCATCGAATATAAAGAATATTATTGATATCATGTCGATCGTATAGAATGTTACATATTTATATTCTTTATATTCGATGATCTTCTTTATTCCGCGTAGCGGAGCGTTAAACTCCAAACAATGCATGTTCGTGAATTTGCTCACTCTGCATTTTTTTTGTACTTCGAAGGCAGGTAGCCATAGAGTTCTTTGAAGCAGCGGGAGAAGTAGCGGGTGGAAGAGAAGCCCACCTTGTAGCTGATCTCAGCGATGCTCAACTGGCTTTGCACCAGCAATCGTTCAGCATGGCGCAGTCGTACGAGGCGTATGAATTCGCTTGGTGTCTTGCCCGTCACGCCGACCAGTCGCCGATAGAGTTGCACACGGCTCATGGCCAGGTCATCACTCATCTGCTCCACGGTGAGTTCCGAGTCGCTGAGATGTTCCTCGACGTAGAGTGTCGCCTTGTCGATAAAAACCTCATCCTGTGGTGTGATCGTTGGTTTACTGATCTTTGGATCTACTTTGCCGTTGTCGACGATGCGTCCTTGTTTGAGCAACTGGTCGATGTGCAGTCTGAAGAGGTCCATGCTGAATGGCTTCTTGATATAGTCGTCGGCTCCGCATTCGCGGCTCTCTATCTCGTTCTCGTCGGCCAGTCTTGCGGTGAGCATCATCACGGGCAGATGATGTGTCCGGTCGTTTCCCTTAATTCTCCGGCAGAGTTCGTTACCGTCCATCTCAGGCATCATCACGTCGGTGATCACCAGGTCGGGCATCTCAAGATGGATGACATCGAGTGCCAGCTTGCCGTTTACAGAGCAGAGAATCCGATAGAAGGCTTGCAGTTCTGTTTTGAGAAAGTTGAGAAAGTCGGGATTGTCGTCGACGAGTAGCAGTGTGGGCTGATGCTCATTAGTGTCAGATCGTTCACCGTCGGCAGTGTTGCAGACAGCAAAAGAGTCTTGCGACATGCCGGCGTTGCCCAAGGCCTGGACATATCCGTCTCTCTCCACTTGCAAGTCTTTTGCCGGCAGCACGATGGTGAAGCGTGCGCCCCCTCCCTTGTTGTCCTCCACCTTGATGGTTCCGCCAAGCATTTTGGCATATTCCCATGACAGGTTGAGTCCGATGCCGCTGCCCATCTGTTCCTTGCCGTCCTCTCCCTGATAGAAGCGCTCAAAGAGATGTGTCTTGTCCTGGTCGCTGATTCCCGGCCCGTTGTCCGCCACGCTGATGATCACCTGGCGATGGTCCTCAAGGCTGACGGTGACGTCGACGCGCCCACCTTGTGGTGTGAACTTATAGGCATTTGACAACAGGTTGGTGACCATCCTGTCTACTTTACCTTTGTCAAACGCCAGTGTGAGTCGGGCCACGTCGGTATGGAACGTCAGCGTGATGGCTTTCTCTGACAGCGAGGCAAACGGTTCGCACAGCTCATGCACGAAAGTGATCAGGTCGCCCGTGCTGAGAGCAATCTTTTCTTTTCCTCGCATGATGCGTCTGAGGTCCAGCATTTTGTTGACCATCATCAGCAGTTGGTGTGCATTGCGGTTGATGAGGTGAAGCTTATGGAGCGTTACCGTGTCGTAGTTTTGCTTCATCATGCTCTCTATGGGCGCAATGATGAGCGTCAGTGGAGTGCGCAGCTCGTGGCTGATATTGGTGAAGAAGACCATCTTGGCCTCTTCGATCTCTTTTTGCTTCTTGAGTTCCATTTTCTCCAACTCATTCGTTCTGCGTAGTCTCCACCTTCTGCGTCCGTTCCAAACAGCCAAGGCTGCCAACGTCAGATAGATGAGCAGTGCCCATGGCTGCAGGTAAAATGGTTGTCGGATCACAATGCTCATCTGTTCAATCTGCTGTGAGGGCAGACCGTTGGCATCGGTCAGTCTGACTTCCAGCGTGTGTTTTCCCGGGGACAGATTGGTCAGATGCACACAAGGATCATTGCCGGACGCGGCAGACCACTGTTTTTCCTCACCACGAAGGCGATAGAGTATCTGTGGCTGAGTCTGCTGTCCTGCGAGCGTCGTGGCCAGTTGTATGGTAAATGTGTTTTCGTCGTGGTTGAGTACCAGCTTGCGCAGGCTGTTGAGCGACTGCGTGAGGACTACGTGTCCATTGATCGAGTCACCCACGCCCACGACATGGTCAAAGAGCGTCAGACCACTGAAGATCAGATGTGCTTTGCTTTGTTGCTGTCGGGCTTTCCAGGGCAGTACGATGTTGATGCCGTCGATGCCACCCACAAGTACGCGGCCGTCGCGCAGGCAGAGAATGGACCGTTTGTTGAACAATCGGTTTTGCAAGCCACCTGCATGACCGTAAGGTGTGACAAGGTACCGGCTGCCGTCTTTACTTTGTTGGACCGAGATGCGCATGAGGCCGTTACTCGTGCTGGCCCATATGTTATGGTTGTGGTCCTCGGCGAGAGCACAGACCTCGGTATGGGAATTTTGGTTTTGCAGGTTCACCTCGTTGAGCTGTTGCCTGTCGGGCTCAAGGACGTTCAGTCCGGAAGTGTTGGCAATCCATAGCCGACCATTGGAGTCGTAGAGTACTTGGTTGACAGACAGACTTGTGAGTTTGTTGCCTCTCGTGTCTCTTGACTGTCCGATGTTCTGAAATCTGTGCTTTCCCGGGCGGAGCAGCGAGAGGCCCTGTGAGTGTCCGATGGCCAGGGTGCCGTCGGCAGCCACCGACAGACTGGAGAGGTAGTCAGAGGTGATGTTGCTGTTGCGGGTGTTGTAGGTGGTGAACTTACCGCTTTGGCAGTCCAGGATCTGTAGTCCGCCACCGAGTGTGGCGATGGCGATACTTCCATCATGCAGTTGTGCCAGCGCCCATACGCTGTTGACGGCAAGCTGGGAGTTGTGTTGCCGGTAGGTGGTCCATCTGCCGTCTTTGAGGTGGGCGAGTCCGCCCTGATAGGATCCGAACCATAGGCTGCCGTCCTTGTCGGTCAGGGCTGCGACGATGACCTCGGATGAGAGTCCGCTTTGTGCGGGAGAGATGTGCCGGAGGTCTTTCTTCAGATCATATCTCCAGATGCCGTTGTCGTTGGTGCCGAGCCAGATATAGCCGTCGCGTCCCTGTGTCATCGTGCAGATATCGCCCAGGGGAATGAGTTTAAAGAGGCTGTGCTGTGTGGCGCGCACGGCCATGCCCATGCGGTAGAAGCCGATCCACAGGGCGTCGTGATCGTCGACATAGAGGCATTGCAGCGTGTTGTCCGACAACGAGCGGGAGTCGGTAGGGAGGTTGAGCCAATGATTCAACTCCTTTCCCTTCTTGTCGAGCATGACCAGTCCGTTGTGGTCTGTGGCGAGCAGCACATGCCCCCCGTGGTCCAAGGCCACGTCGTTGACTGGTCTGTCGTAGACGAGTCTCCATGCGTGAGTACCGCGTTGGTAGCAGTAGGCTTTGTTTTCGGCCCAAGCCCATCGGTTGCCCTGCCGGTCGCAGATGGTGTGATAATGCTGGTTGGGTGTGGCGTCGTGGTTGGGAATGTAGTGGTCAGTCCATGCTATTGTGCCGCTATTGCGGTCGACCCACGCCATGGCGCCGCTGCTGTAGACCAGACATAATCCTTTCTCCTCGGCATGGATGGAGTTGATATTGTTGAGCTGTCGTGGGCTCACCTTCATCGCCGTTGCGTGGCACCGCTGAAAATCATAGTAGTAGAGCTTGTTAGGATTGATCGCCAAAATCCAGAGATTATGTTTTTTGTCAGTGTCCATCATCAGCAAATGCCCGCCGACATGGTGCTGATGCAACCATTGGTCAGTGTTTCTGTTGACTTGTTCTGTCTTAGGATTGAAGCGGCAGTGTCCTGCCGGCGTGTTGGCCCACAGTTGTCCCTCAGCATCCTCGTAGAGGTTGAGAATGTTGTTGTCGGGTAGCGTGCGGGCGTCTTTGGGGTTGGCGTAAAAGGTTCGTATGCGAAAGCCGTCATAGCGGTTGAGGCCTTGTGGCGTGCCTGCCCAAATGTATCCTTCGTGACTTTTAAGGATACAGTTGACCTTGTTGTCCGACAGTCCGTTGTTGTAGGTCAGTCGGAAAAAGAGTGGCACCTCGTCCTGCGCGCGGGCAGGGAGGCAGCCGGTCAGCAATAGCGTTAAAATCCATATAGTTCTCAGTTGTTGGTAACAGTTCATGTAATGGGATCTTTACGTTTGTAAAGTTACAAAAATAAATGGAATTGACAAAATCTATAACGATGAACGGGACGAAAAAGAAAGGTGGGAAAAGACTTGGGCACGAGCAAGACCTTTGCGCAAGCAAAGTCGTGCTATGTCAATTGTTGTATAAACTGACAATTTTCCGCCCTCGTGGCTGCGTTTTTTAGGAGCAAGCAATACTTTGCCTTGATTTTCGCAATTTTAGGCGGTTTTCTGTAAATTACTGACGGATAGCCGATTACGTGCGCTTCCTGTTTTTTGAGCATGAAAAAAGGTACTTTGACGATGGAATTCTTATATAGAATTCGCGTCAAAGTACCTTTTTCTTGTTGTCATCTCAGTTGTTTCTACCGGTCATCTCAGTGTTTTGACCTCGAGAAACCAGTTAGATGACCGAGTCATCTCAGTGCTTTCTCACGTCCGCTCCATCTTGATGAGCCCTTTTCGCTTGTTTTTCCTGTTTTTCAGTCGGATGGTCTTTCTGGAAGGAGCAGTCGCGGTGATGAACTTCTGTAATTAATTATTGCGGATACACCATATTGGCGTCAGTCATCTTCATGAGCACCTCGTCGAGGAACTTGCGGGCTTCCCAGCGTGCCATCGGCAGGTCGTGGAGCAGGTAGTTGCCGCAGTCGCGCGGAGCAGCGCCGGGGATTTCGCCCTCGAAATCGGCGATGAAGCGGAACGTGCGCTGCATGAGCGGCACGATGTCTTTCGGTTCGAGGTCGCCGCGAAGCAAGAGATAGTTGCCCGTCAGGCAGCCCATCGGCCCCCAGTAGATCACGCGGTCCTTCCACTCCTCGTCGTTTCTGAGGAATGTGGCGGCGAGATGCTCGATGGTGTGCAGGGCACCGGCGTGGACAACGGGCTCGCGGTTGGGTTCTTTCATGCGTATGTCGAAGGTGGTGACCACCTCGTTGCCCACCTCGTCCTTGCGCGAGACATAGATGCCGCGCAGGAGCTTCTCGTGGTTGATGGTAAAGGATGGAATCTTATTCATGTTTTTGTATGTGTTTATACTTTTGTGTTATCACCGTTGTCAGCGAGTTTCTTGAGGAAGTCGCGCGTCATCTCGAAGCTGCCCTCAGCCATGCGGTTCCAGAAATCGAAGTACTGCGAGGCATTGGTGTCCTTGAGCGGCACGTCGCTGATGATGCGGAACGAGATGAACGGCGTCTTATAGATGAAGCACGTCTGGGCGATGGCACAGCTCTCCATGTCCACGGCAGTGGCATTGGGGAAGTGCTCCATGATGGCCTGCATCTTCTCGCGCTTGTCGACAAACCAGTCGCCGCTGACGGTGAGTCCCCTGACGACTTTCGATCCCTTCGCCATCTTGATGCTCAAGGCCGTCTCGACGAGGTCTTTGGGAGCCTTGAAACTGGTGGGCATGCCCATGACCTGACCATAGGCGACGTCGTTGCCGCAGTAGACATCGTGGTAGACACACTCCGAGGCGACGACCACGTCGAGCGGGTTGAGGGCAACGTCGGCACCGCCGGCGCAGCCCGTGGAGATGACCAGGTCGGGCGCGTAGTTGTCGATCATCTCCACGGCACCAATGGCAGCATTTACCTTTCCTATGCCACACTGCTGCATGATGATCTCGGTCTGACCAATATATCCCCGGATGAAATCCTTGTGATGATGACGCTCGGTCTGCGTCTCGTCGAGCAATGTCTTGAGTTGTGTGAACTCCTTGTCCATTGCGACAATGATGCCAATCTTTCTCACTTATCGATGATTTTTGTTATTCTTCTGTACTCGTAAACTCTTTTGCACGGACAGAAATGCGATGCAAAGTTACAAAAAAAAGGTATTATGTCGACTTTTAACGTCTGCTTTTTAACTATCAGCGAAAAAATATGTAACTTTGCCCATAGAATATAAACGTTTATAGAATATTATGTTATGGAAACATTGAAGAAATGGTTGCCGGACATCCTGGCCGTCATCCTCTTTGCCGTCATCGGCTTTGTCTACTTCATGCCTGCTGACATCGACGGCAGAGTCCTCTACCGCGAAGACTCCTCGGCAGGTCGCGGACTCGGTCAGGAGAGCAAACTCTATCTCGAAAAGACCGGCGAGCGCACCCGCTGGACCAATTCCGCCTTCAGCGGTATGCCCACCTATCAGGTCTCGCCGTCTTATACCTCGACCAACGTCCTGGGCAAGATGGAGAATGCCTACCACCTCTGGCTGCCTGAAAACGTGTGGTATGTCTTTGCCTATCTCTTGGGCTTCTACATCCTGCTGCGCGCCTTCGACTTCAAGCAGTACCTTGCTGTGCTGGGCTCCATCCTGTGGGCTTTCTCCAGCTATTTCTTCATCATCATTGCCGCAGGCCATATCTGGAAGGTCATGGCGCTGGCCTATCTGCCGCCGATGATCGCCGGACTAGTGCTCAGCTACCGCGGCAAATATCTGTGGGGCTTGATCGTCACGGCCATCTTCACCGCCTTTGAGATCAATGCCAATCACGTGCAGATGACCTTCTACTATCTCTTCATCATCCTCTTCATGGTCATTGCCTGGCTCGTCATGGCCATCCGCGACAAGAAGTTGCCGCAGTTTGTCAAGGGCTCGGTGGTCTGCGCCGTCGGTGCCCTGCTCGGCGTGCTGATCAACATCTCCAATCTCTATCACACGTGGGAATACACCAAGGAGAGTATGCGTGGAAAGAGTGAACTGGTGAAGAAGAACTCCAGCAACCAGACCAACAGTGGCCTCGACCGCGACTATATCACGCAGTGGAGCTACGGCATCGGAGAGACGTGGACGCTGCTCGTGCCCAACACCAAGGGCGGTGCCTCCGTGCCACTGGTGCAGAACGCCAAGGCCATGGAGAAAGCCGATCCTAACTTCATGCAGATCTATCAGCAGTTGGGACAGTACTGGGGCGACCAGCCCGGAACGAGCGGTCCGGTGTATGTCGGGGCCTTCGTGCTGATGCTCTTCATCCTCGGATTGTTCATCGTGAAGGGCCCGATGAAGTGGGCTTTGTTAGGTGCCACCATCCTGAGCATCCTGCTCTCGTGGGGCCGTAACTTCATGGGCTTCACCAATTTCTTCCTCGACTACATCCCGATGTACGCCAAGTTCCGTACGGTGGCTTCCATCCTCGTTATCGCCGAATTCACGATACCGTTGCTCGCCATGATGGCTTTGAAGAAGATCATCGACGAGCCGGAGATCCTCAAGACCAAGATTCGCTGGGTGTGGGTGAGCTTCGCGCTGACCGGCGGCATTGCCCTGCTCTTCTGGCTGATGCCTACGGTGTTCTTCCCCGACTATATCTCGGCACAGGAAAACCAGGCCCTGGCACAGATCCCGGCCGAATATCTCGGTCCGCTGAAATCCAATCTGACGGCGATCCGCGAGTATATCTTCTCTTCCGATGCCCTGCGCTCGTTCATCATCGTGGCACTCGGCATGGCACTGCTCATGCTCTATAAGTATAAGAAACTCAATGCCAAGCTCCTCGTAGGCTGTGTGACGGTGCTCTGCCTCGTGGATATGTGGCAGGTCAACAAGCGCTATCTCAACGACGGCATGTTTGTGGAGGCCAGCGTGCGCAACAGCGACCAGCCGATGACAGCCACGGACCGGCAGATCCTCAAGGACAAAGGACTGGACTATCGGGTGCTGAACCTCGCGTCGAACACGTTCAACGAGAACGAGACCTCGTACTATCACAAGAGCATCGGCGGCTATCATCCTGCCAAGCTGCGCCGTTATCAGGAGATGATCGACGCCTATATCGCTCCCGAGATGCAGAAGATGATGCCTGCCATCTCGAAGGCCGGTGGTGACATGACCAAGGTCGACGGATCGAAAGAGTGGCCGGTGCTGAACATGCTCAACGCCAAATACTTCATCCTGCCCTTGCAGAGCGGACAGACTGTGCCCTTGCAGAATCCTTATGTTCAGGGCAACGCATGGTTTGTGGACAAGGTCGACTATGTCGACAATGCCAACCAGGAGATCGACCGCGTTGGTAAGATCGACTTGCACCATGAGGCTGTCGCTGACAGGCAGTTCAGCGAGCAACTTGGTAAAGCCGTCAAGCAGGACGGCACCTCCATGGCGGTCATCAAGAGCTACGAGCCCAACCACCTGACCTATGAGGTGAACTCCGACAAGGGCGGCGTGCTCGTGTTCTCCGAGATCTACTATCCCGAGTGGACGGCAACCGTCGACGGACAGAAGGCTGAGCTGGGACGCGTGAACTATATCCTCCGCGCCTTGAATGTGAAGCCCGGCAAGCACGAGGTCGTCCTTGACTTCCATCCCGCTTCCATCCGCACGACCGAGACACTGGCCTACTGCTCTTATGGCATCCTCGCACTGCTGATTGCGGCAGGAGCCTTTATGGCGCGCCGCAAGAACAAGGAGAAGGAATAACGTATCTTACACCTTATTATATATATAGCATATTGATTAGATCATTATTTTTCGACATCGACGGCACGCTGGTGAGTTTTCGCACGCATCGCATCCCACAAGCTACCGTCGACGCTCTCACTGAGGCAAAGGCTCGTGGCGTGAAGGTTTTCATCTCCACGGGCCGGCCTATACAGTTCATCACCAACCTCTCGCAGATCGAGCATCTCATCGACGGCTACATCACGACCAATGGCGCTTATTGCTTTGTTGGCGACGACACGGTCAGCCGTCATGCTATCGATCCTGCTGACGTGCAGAAAATCCTTGATGCCTGCGACCGTTTCAATCGGGCTGCCGTCGTTGTTGGACAGAAGACCATTGCCGTCTACAACTGCCAGCCCATTGTGGCGAAGTCGTTCGGTGAGGGGCTGGGACTGACAGACCTCCACTTCGACGAGCTCAGCAATGTGCTCCGGCAGGACATCCTGCAGGTGACGCCGTTTATCACTGACGAGGAAGAGGCTCAGCTCATGCCCACGATACCCCATTGTGTCGGTGGTCGCTGGACCAAGGAATTCGTTGACATCACGCAGGAAAACGCCGACAAGGGCAAAGGACTCATAGCCATGGCGGCTCGTGAGCACTTTGGCCTCGACGAGACGATGGCCTTTGGCGACGGTGGCAACGACATCCCCATCATCCGGCAGGCCGGTATCGGCGTGGCAATGGGCAATGCCACCGACAACGTCAAGGCTGTGGCTGACTACGTCACCACGGCTGTCGACGACGAGGGTGTGAAGAATGCCCTCATACATTTTGGTGTCATCAAAGGCTGAAAACAGCGCTTTAGGAATGTATATTCGTCGAAAATAACATGAAAACGACGCTTCTTTAAGAAAAAAGCAGTAATTTTGCGAGTAATATCATTAGATTAGGACATACATGGAAAAACTTGTTATCAACTCCTTTGAGGAGTTTGCTTCTCACGAGGGACAACAATTAGGTATATCAGACTGGTTGCTGGTGGACCAGAACCGCATCAATCAGTTCGCCGACGCCACACTCGACCATCAGTGGATCCACGTCGATGTGGAGCGCGCCAAGCAGGAGAGCCCCTATAAGAGCACGATTGCTCATGGCTATCTGACCCTCTCGCTGCTGCCCCATCTGTGGGGACAGATCATCGAGGTCAACCATCTGAAGATGATGGTCAACTATGGTATGGACAAGATGCGCTTTGGCGTGCCTGTCATCACCGGCAGCCGCATCAGACTGAATGCCAAGCTCGACAAGATCGAAAACCTGCGCGGCATCTGCAAGGCTTATATCGGCTTTAAGATAGAAATTGAGGGTCAGCGCAAGCCTGCGCTGCAGGGTGAGGCTCAGTTCCTCTATTATTTTGAATAGATCATGGATCATTTACCTAAAGACCCGGCAATGCTCGTTTCGGCAGTGAACATGCTGTTGCGCGACGAAGAGTTTGACTCGCTGTCTGAGCTTTGCTATACTTTTAATTGTGAACCGGCCCATCTCAAGAGCTATCTCGCTGAGCACGGCTTCTCATGGAACGAGAGTCAGAAGCAGTTCAAAGAGAGCTGAATGATGTCTCGACAGGAGATGGACTGATGATTTCAACAATTTCTTAATTCGAAATTACTATGTGTGGAATAGTAGGATACATTGGCCAGCGTCAGGCCTATGACATATTGATCGGTGGACTCCACCGCCTGGAATACCGTGGTTACGACTCTGCCGGTGTGGCACTGATCAATGGCGAAGACCAACTCAATGTTTATAAGGCCAAGGGTAAGGTCGCTGACCTGGAGACAGCTGCCGCCGGCAAGGACTGCTCGGGTACGGTGGGTATCGCACATACCCGATGGGCTACTCACGGAGAGCCTTCGGTACGCAACGCTCACCCGCACGTGTCAGACTCCGGCAACATCGTCATCGTGCACAATGGTATCATTGAGAACTACACCATCCTGCGCAAACAGCTGGTCGCGAAGGGCTTCACCTTCAAAAGTGACACAGATACCGAGGTGCTCGTGCAACTCATACAGTATGCTCAGGACAAGCACAAATGCTCACTGGCAGAAGCTGTGCGCCACGCGCTGAACAAATGCATCGGTGCTTACGCCATTGCCGTACTCGACCGACGCGACCCTAATACCCTCGTGGCAGCCCGCAAAGGCTCTCCGCTCGTCGTGGGTATCGGCAAAGACGACAGTGAGTTCTTTATTGCCTCAGATGCTACGCCAATCGCAGGCTACACTCAGAACGTTGTGTACCTCGATGATGAGCAGATCGCCGTGTGCCATCCTGACAAGGAATTGAAGATCATCGATCTGAAAAACAAGAAGGTGGATGTTAGCGTCAAGCAGATCGACATGGATCTCGACATGCTCGACCGTGGCGGGTTCCCCCATTTCATGCTCAAGGAGATCTTTGACCAGCCGCGTTGTCTGCGTGACTGCATGAGCGGCCGCCTCTTCGACGACAAGGTCATCCTTTCGGCCGTGCGCAACAACCGTGCCCGTCTGCTCTCTGCTACGCGCTTCATCATCGTGGCCTGTGGTACGAGCTGGCACGCCGGTCTCATCGGCAAGCAGCTCATCGAACACTATTGCAAGATTCCCGTGGAGGTGGACTACGCTTCGGAGTTTCGTTATCGCGACCCCGTGATCCTGCCTACCGACGTGGTCATCGCCATCTCGCAGAGCGGTGAGACCGCTGACACGCTCGCTGCCATCAAGTTGGCCAAGGAGCGCGGCGCGTTTATCTTTGGTATTGTCAATGCCGTGGGCTCCAGCATCGCACGTGAGACCGACACAGGTATCTACATCCACGTAGGTCCCGAGATCGGTGTGGCCTCGACAAAAGCCTTTACCGGTCAGCTAACCTGCCTGACGCTGCTCGCCCTGGCACTCGCCAACGCAAAGGGTACCGTCGGTCATGATGAGTTCATCTGCCTGACGAAAGAACTGGGGCAGATTCCTGACAAGATCGACAAGATGCTTAAGGAGAACGATTGCATCAAGCAGTTGGCTCGCACCTATACCTATGCTACCAACTTCCTATACCTCGGTCGCGGATGGAACTATCCCGTGGCCTTGGAGGGAGCGTTGAAGTTGAAGGAGATCAGCTATATCCACGCTGAGGGTTATCCCGCCGCGGAGATGAAGCATGGTCCTATCGCACTGGTGGACAACATGATGCCGGTGCTCTTTGTGGCTACACATCATGAGGGCTACGAAAAGGTCGTCTCCAACATGCAAGAGGTGAAGGCGCGTGGCGGCCGCATCATTGCTGTAGTCACTGAGGGCGATACCGAGGTGCAGAAGATCGCTGATGAGGTGATCAATGTCCCATCGACATTGGCACCACTGGCACCGCTGCTCACCGTGATCCCCTTGCAGTTGCTCGCTTACCACATTGCTGTGGAGAAGGGACTGAACGTCGACCAGCCGCGAAACCTCGCCAAGAGTGTGACCGTAGAGTAGGGGAGTGGCGCAGCTCTCTGTTGCCTCTCCTTATTTATATATAAGCAATATAGAATATGCAATATTTCATTGTCATCAACGACGTACAGCAGGGTCCGTTCAGCATTGACGAACTGCGTCAGCGCAATATCACTTCCGACACGCTCGTGTGGGCCGAGGGAATGCCGCAATGGGTACCGGCCTGGCAGGTCGAGGAACTGCGTCCGCTCTTCTATGCCGACGCTCAGACCTCTCAGACCGCTGCTCCTCAGCAGATTCCGACGCCTCCGCCATACGGAACACAAAATGGTGCTCAATCTGGCAATACACCGGACGACAACTATCAGGGAACCAATGCGGGCGATACCATGCAACCGCCTTATCAGCCGGAAAAGAGCAATCGCAAGAAGGTGCTCACCTATGTGGGTATCGCTGTAGCCATCTTGCTTCTGATCATGGCGATTACCAATCCCTCAAAGGATGAGCACCGTCAGGTCATCAAAGACCATATCACTGCCGGATTTAACCGCGGACTGAACGATGGCGACAACGGCGGGTTGGCCTCACTGGCCTCTTCTATGATCTCGGCATTAGCCGCTCCGGTCATCAACAGTGCCATCGACAACCTGCTGCAATACCACAACTATGTCTTCTGGTCCACGACCACGATCGACATTCCGGGCGCAGGCGAGCAGCGTACGTCCTTGGGTATCTTCGGTAAGGTGTTCACCTCTGACGAGGCTACCATCGCTGAGGCAGTGGCGAAAGCTACGGGTGGCAAGGACGACGAAGAGGACTCCACATCTACAACTATCTTCACCAGTGGTGACAACAACGGTGATGACAATGGTGGCGACGTCACTCAGGAGGTTACCGACACCCTCAAGTCGATGGGCAACAAGGTCGGTCGCACGGTCGTGCACCGTGTCAGCCGGGAGGTGAGCAACGAGATCAAGAAGGAAATCAACCAAAACACAGATAGTACTACGGCATCGGGGCTCAACAAGATCATCGATGCTATAGAGAGTTTCCTCAAAGGGCTCTGATGCCCCACAGGCTTGATTCTCATAATTTTTTTTCTCACAGCTCTTTGCTTCCTCGATGTCTTTCAGCTGAAAGGGTTATGCATCCGTGTCGATCTGTGAAATCTGTGAGAAAGAACTCCGTGAGGACATTCACACAGATCTCACAGATCCCCACAGATCTTTTCTTCCGCAATGATAAATCTTCTTGATTCTTTTGTGTGAGTCTTGCAAAATCGTTAACTTTGCAATATCGGTTATTATTTTGCTACAAAAAGAGATTCTACTATGAAGAAAAGACCATTCCGATTCCTGTCTTTGGCTATTGCTGCCTTCTTCGCGATGTCGGCACAGGCTGAGGATCATCCGTTGTGGCTGCGGCATTGTGCCATCTCGCCCGACGGTACGCAGATTGCCTTCTGCTATAAAGGCGACATCTTCACAGTGCCTGCCGCAGGTGGACAGGCACGACAACTGACGTCTAACGCTGCCTATGACGGCAATCCCGTCTGGAGTCCCAACGGACAGCAGATTGCATTCATGTCCAACCGCGAAGGAAGTATGGACATCTATGTCATGAGTAAAGACGGAGGTACGCCCAAACGGCTGACGACGGACAGCGGCGACGAGACGCCGATCATTTGGCGCGACAACAGTCACGTGCTTTTCTCGGCTGCTCTGTGGACAGAGCCGAAGTCGATCATCTTCCCGTCACGACAATTCCCGCAGGTCTATGAAGTCGACGTCAACGGCTCACGACCGGTGAAGTTTTCCGACATCACGATGGAAGACATGAGTCTCAACGCCAAGGGACAGATTCTCTATCACGACAAGAAAGGCTATGAGGACACGTGGCGGAAACACCATACTTCTCCTATCACACGTGACATCTGGCTCGATGACAATGGCAAGTTCACGAAGCTGACATCGTTCAAGGGTGAGGACCGCAATCCAGTGTGGAACAGCAAGGGTGACGGCTTTTGGTATTTGTCTGAGCAGGACGGTACGTTCAACGTCTATCAACGACCTTTGCAGGGCAACAGCGCGACGCAGCTGACCCATTTCAGTGGTAATCCGGTGCGCTTCCTCTCTGCTTCGAAGGGAGGAAAACTCTGCTTCTCACAGAATGGGGAACTCTATACGCTTGTACCCGGACAGCAGCCACAGAAGGTCAACGTCTCGATAGTTGCAGACTCTAACGACAAGGATGTGGTGCGCCGCACACTGACAGGTGGCGCTACGGAGTTCTGTCTCTCACCCTCGGGCAAGGAGATTGCGTTTATCGATCACGGCGATGTCTTTGTCACCTCTACCGACTATAAGACGACGAAGCAGATTACCGATACGCCAGAGCAGGAGAGAAACCTCAGCTTCTCGCCCGACGGACGCTCACTCGTCTACGCCTCTGAGCGCAACGGTCTTTGGCAGGTATATATGACAAAGATCAAAGATGCCAAGGAGAAACAGTTTACCTATGCCGGCGACTTGGTGGAGGAACAACTTGTGAAGAGCAACCGGACCTCGTTCATGCCGAAGTTCAGTCCTGACGGTAAGACGGTGGCGTTTGTCGAAGATCGTGGTACGCTGAAGTCTGTCGATGTAAAGAACCATGCTGTCAAGACGCTCATGGACGGCAAATATATCTTCTCATATTCTGATGGAGACATTGACTATCAGTGGAGTCCCGACTCGCGCTGGATCATCACCAACTATATTGGTAATGGTGGATGGAACAATGCCGATGTCGCCCTGGTGCCTGCCGACGGTTCGCAAAAGGTCGTGGACCTCACGGAAAGCGGATACAACGACGGCGCGGCACGCTGGGCTTTGGGTGGAAAGGCCATCGCCTTCGCCTCAGACCGTGCCGGTTACCGCAGTCATGGCAGTTGGGGTGCTGAGCAGGATGTCTATCTGATGTTCCTGGACCTCGATGCTTATGAGCGGTTCCAGATGACTAAGGAGGAGAAGGAGCGCTTCGACGAAGCACAGAAAGAAAAGAAAAAGGAGGAGGATGAGGCTAAGGGTAAGAAGAAAAACAAAAAAGGCAAGAAGCCGCAGAAGAAAGGTGAGAAGGATGTCAAAGCGAAGCCTTTGCGCTTTGACACGGAGAATTGTCGTGACCGCATCGTCCGTCTGACCGTCAACTCATCGGATCTTGGCGACTTCATCCTCTCGCCCGGTGGTGATACGCTCTATTATGAGGCTCGCTTTGAGGACGGCTATGACCTTTGGCGGCATGAGATGCGTGAGGGGAAGACCACGCTCGTGATGAAGAAAGTCAATGGCGGTGACCTGCAGGCCGACAGCACTTTCAAGAGCCTCTTTGCAATGAGCGAGGGAAGAATCAAGAAGATCGACCTGGCAAAAAGCGAAATCAAGGATGTAGTCTTTGAGGCACGCTTCAACGACAAGCCTTATCAGGAGCGCCGCTATCTCTTCGATCATATCTGGCAACAGGTGAAGGATAAGTTCTATGATCCGAAACTACATGGCGTCGACTGGCAAGGCTATCATGACAACTACGCCCGCTTCCTGCCGTATATCAACAACAATTTCGACTTCAGTGAGATGGCCTCGGAGATGCTCGGCGAGCTCAACGCCTCACATACGGGCTGCCGCTACTATCCCAATGGTGCGTCGTTGCAGACAGCTGAACTGGGTCTGCTCTATGACAGCCACTATCGGGGCGATGGACTGAAGGTAGCGGAGGTGATCAAGCGCGGGCCTTTTGCCGTAAGAAATACAGGTGTCACGCCCGGCTGCATCATCGAGAAGATAGACGGACAACGCATTCTCAGAAACTCAGACTATACATCGTTGATGGACGGTCGTGCCGGAAAGGATCTGCGAGTGAGCGTTTTTAATCCAAAGACGAACAAACACTTTGACGTTCAGGTGCGCCCGATCTCACGCAATGCGCAGCGTGAACTGCTCTATAAACGCTGGGTGGACCACAACCGTGATCTCGTCGACTCGCTGTCGCATGGGCAACTGGCTTACGTGCATGTCAAGGCGATGGACAGCGAGAGCTTCCGCACGGTATTCAGCGAACTGCTCAGTGACAAGAACCACAACCGCAAGGCTGCGATCATCGACGAGCGCCACAATGGTGGAGGATGGCTTCACGATGATCTCTGCACGCTGCTCAGTGGAAAAGAATATCAGGAGTTCATCGCTCACGGCAAATACGTTGGACGTGATCCTTGGAACAAATGGGTGAAGCCTTCTTGCGTGATGATCTGCGAAGATGACTACAGCAATGGTCACGGCTTCCCGTTTGTGTATAAGACCCTGGGCATTGGCAAACTCGTTGGCACGCCGGTGGCCGGTACGATGACTGCTGTCTGGTGGGAGACACAGATGGACCGTAGTCTTGTCTTTGGCATTCCGCAGGTCGGATGCCGTGATATGAACGGGCAATATGGTGAGAATCATCAGCTCGATCCTGACGTGGAGGTCTATAATACCCCTGAAGATTATCTCAAAGGAGACGACGAACAGCTCAAGAAAGCTGTAGAGACAATGCTGAAATAACGGCTTTTATTCCTGTCAAAGCTTACTGGTAATCACGAATATAGTAGAGTTTCACTTTGCTATGTTCGTGATTTTTGTTCATCAGCTATTTGCCTTCTATTTGATTTACCGATGATTCTTGTTGAGCATGGGCTCGATTGCAGTTGAGTAAATCTGTGATTGTTATTAACCAGTTGTGTGCTTGGTATTAACAAGATCTGTGTTTGCTATTCGCCAGATGTATGCTCCTTATTAAATATACGTCTGTTGTTCATTATATATATGCATAAAAAAGGTGCCCTTGCCTCACGGCAAAAGCACCAAGCAAACTTAAACAACCAATAAAAGAAATAGATTGTCCTTGCTTATCGGATGAACAGAAGCTCGCGATACTTCGGCAGCGTCCAAAGCTCGTCGGCAACTACCAGCTCCAACTTGTCGATCTGATAACGGATCGGCTGGAACTTCGACTCCACAGTGTCATGGTAGGCGACAGCCTTCTCGCGGGCATCTTCTATCTTATTAGCGACCTTACGGGCATTGACAAGGTCTTCTACACCCTTCTCAATGATGGAGGTACGCTCAGCAATTTCCTTAATGATCTTCAGGTTGCGCTCACTGAGTTTCTTGCCTTCCTCAGCTCCAAAGATGTCCATCATGTTCTCCACATTCTTGGCCAACTGGCTCTGATAGTGAGTAGCTACCGGGATGATGTGGTTCATGCTCAGGTCTCCGAGTACACGAGCCTCGATCTGAAGCTTCTTGGTATAGGTTTCCCATTTCACTTCGTTACGTGCTTTCAGCTCGTTCTCCTTCATCACGCCCATTGACTCAAACATCTTGATGCTTGCTTCGTCGAGGTAGCGGTCAAAGATCACGGGGCAGCTCTTCTCGGTGTCCAAACCGCGTTTCTCAGCTTCAGCCACCCATTCGTCGCTATAGCCGTTGCCGTCGAAGTGGATAGGAGCGCAGGTCTTGATGTCAGAACGCAACACGTCGATGATGGCAGAGAACTTGTCTTCGCCTTTGGCAATGATAGCGTCGACACGCTTCTTGAAGTCTGTCAGAGCCTCAGCGACAGCTGTGTTCAGTACGATCATGGCACTGGCGCAGTTAGCCTCAGAGCCTACAGCACGGAACTCAAAGCGGTTGCCGGTGAAAGCAAATGGAGAAGTACGGTTGCGGTCTGTGTTGTCGCGCAAGATATCAGGAATCTCAGGGATGTCAATCGTCACGCCCTCTTTGCCCTTGATATTGAACAGATCCTTCTTGTCGGCCTTCTCAATATGGTCAAGAATATCAGAAACCTGCTTGCCAAGGAAGGAAGAGATGATTGCTGGAGGTGCTTCGTTGGCACCCAGACGGTGAGCGTTGGTAGCACTCATGATAGAAGCTTTCAGCAGGCCATTGTGCTTGTAAACACCCATCAACGTCTCGACGATGAACACCATGAAGCGAAGGTTGTCCTCAGGAGTCTTGCCTGGACCGTGGAGCAGGATGCCCGTGTCGGTAGAAAGACTCCAGTTGTTGTGCTTACCGGAACCGTTGATACCGTCGAAAGGCTTTTCGTGAAGCAGTACCTGGAAGCCATGCTTGCGGGCAACTTTCTTCATCAGGCTCATCAACAGCATGTTGTGGTCGACAGCCAAATTGGTTTCCTCGAAGATAGGAGCGCACTCAAACTGGTTAGGAGCGACCTCGTTGTGACGTGTCTTGCAGGGAATGCCAAGCTCCAAAGCCTGAATCTCGAGGTCTTTCATGAAAGCCTGAACACGCTCGGGAATGGTTCCGAAGTAGTGGTCGTCCATCTGCTGGTCCTTGGCAGAGCTGTGGCCCATCAGTGTGCGGCCTGTCAGCATAAGGTCAGGACGTGCGGCATAGAGATCCTCGTCGACGAGGAAGTACTCCTGCTCCCATCCCAAGTTGCTGATACACTTCTTCACGTCGGGATAGAAATAATGACAGACATCGGTAGCGGCAACGTTCACGGCGTGGAGCGCGCGCAGCAGAGGTGCCTTGTAGTCCAGGGCCTCACCGGTGTACGAAATGAAGATCGTCGGGATACACAGCGTGTCGTCGATGATAAACACAGGTGAT
>ERZ773245.873-NODE-873-length-27036-cov-6.150180_pt1 | contig 27036 bp, 20 predicted proteins | sample MGYA00580988_ERZ773245 | MGnify/ENA primary metagenome ERZ773245 (study PRJEB29015, sample SAMEA2737792) | human gut metagenome | biome: human gut; feature: human-associated habitat; material: faeces | place: China | collected 2012 ... | reverse complement strand
GAAAAAAATAATTCCAACGGCAATAATAGTAGATCCACCAAGAAAAGGACTGGACGAAAAAACGATACAAAACATATTAAAAATAAAACCAGAAAAATTAGTATACATAAGCTGTAACCCAGCAACCATGGTAAGAGATATTTCAAAAATGGAAGAAGCATATGCTGCAGAAAAAATACAACCAGTTGACATGTTCCCATACACAAGCAGTGTGGAATGCGTAACAGTATTAAAGATTAAATAAAAGGGAAAAATTAAATATGGATTTTTACAGTGAAGAATTTAGAAAAAAAGAGGAATCAGACGATTTATTATTCGAGGCATATGATGAGCCTAATGAGGCAGAGGCAATAAAACTAGCTAAAAAAGCTCTTGAGTTAAATCCGGAAAATATTGATGCTGAAAATTTTATTACAGAGCATGAGAAAAAAACAATAAAGAAATTAGAAAGATATGAAGCAACTTTAAATAAAGAAAAGGCAAGGCTTGATAAGGAAGAGTATTTTAGTGAAGAAAATATGGGAGGTTTTTGGAGATTAATTGGAACAAGACCTTTCATGAGAACTAAACGCAATTATATGCTTACTTTTATGAGCCTAGGAAGATACACAAATGCAATAAAGCAAGGCGAAGAGTTGCTAGAATTAAATGAGAGTGATAATCAAGGAATTAGATACATGCTAATGGGATTATATACTATACTAGAAAGGTTTGAAGATGCCGAGAAACTATATAAAAAATACAGCGAAGGTTCTGCTTTTATGTTGTTACCACTAGCCATAATGTATTATAAAAAAGGTGATTATAATAAGAGCAAGAAGATACTAAAAAAACTAAAAGAAAGCAATGAATTTGTTATAGATTTTCTAACTGGAGCACGAAAACTAACAAAAGCAAAAATTAATAAATTTGAAGCAGAAGAGGCGTTTGATTTGAGATCAGAAGCGGAAGCATATTTTGTGATTAAGGATTATGGATATTTACTAGCAAGTGTGCCAAGTTTTTCAGAATTTATAATATAAAACATAAGGAGAAAATTACATGGACATACCATTGTATACAACTAAACAATTGAAGAAAAAGGAGCGTGACTTTTGTTTATGTATTCCAATATATAATGAAGGAAGAAAAATAACAAGTGAATTACAGAAGGCTAATAGCTCTGGTGTAACTAATATAGTAGATATTGTACTGTTAGATGGAGGCTCTACAGATGGCACAACAGACATTGAATTTCTACAAACTAACAATGTAAATACATTAATAGAGATGGAAGAAAAAGGATTATATAGACAATCAGAGGCGTTAAAAGCTGGATTTGATTTTGCAATTAAAAGAAATTATGCAGGAGTAGTAACGATAGATGGAAATAACAAAGATGGAATAAATAAAGTAATAGATTTTATAGAGAAGCTAAAGGAAGGCTATGACTATATTCAAGGTTCCAGGTTTATTAAAGGAGGAACAGAAAGAAATACTCCTCCAATAAGATTGTTTGCCATCAAGTGTATTCATGCCCCCATAATTTCTTTTATTTGTAAAAAGAAGTACACAGATACAACTAATTTATTTAGAGGATATTCAATGAAATATTTGAAAGATAATAGAGTGCAACCGTTTAGAAAAATATTCAAATCGTATGAGTTATCTACTTATTTGTCGACCAGAGCCGATCAACTTGGAATGAAAACATGTGAAATACCAGTCGATAGGGAATATCCCTATACTAAAAAGTATCCTACAAAAGTTGGAAAAGTAAAGGGAAATGCACTTATAATAAAATCGCTTATAGAGGATTTGTTTGGAAAATATAATATTAATGGGGAAAATGATGAAGAATTATAAAGAAACGTTTATGAGAGAAACTTATAAAGATAGCTGGATGTACTATAAGCAAACATTAGAAAAAAATTACGAAAATGTGTGGGATTGGGTGGTTGTAACAGCTTCAAACGATGAGCAAGCCGAATTTTATGAGTCTGAAATAAGCAGCAGAAAAAATGCTGGATTACTGCCACAAAAAACGAAATTTATAGTAGTTGCAGACATCAAAGGGAAGAGAATTGGTTCTGGTGGTGCAACTTTAAATGTTATAAAGAGAATCAAGGAAGAACAAGAAAAAATTGATAATCTAAAAATTTTGGTTTTGCATTCTGGAGGGGATAGCAAAAGAATTCCACAGTATTCTGCGTCAGGCAAGCTGTTTGCTCCAATCCAGAGAACATTGCCAGATGGAAGAAGTTCCACCATTTTTGATGAGATATTGATATCGTATTCTGCTATTCCTAGTAGAATGCAGGCGGGAATGCTAATATTATCTGGGGATGTTCTATTTTTGTTTAGTTGTTTTCAGGTGAATTTGCAATATGTTGATAGTGCGGCAATTTCCACGAAAGCAACAATTGAAGAAGGAATTTGTCATGGAGTTTTTGTGACTGATAAAGATAACAATGTAGAAAAGTTTTTGCATAAACAGCCAGCACAAGTGCTGAAAAGTCAAAATGCTGTAAATAAATATGGATTTGTTGATATAGATACAGGAGCTGTATATTTTAATTCTAAAATTGTTGAGGAGTTGTATAATCTAATTTCGGAAAATGGTAAAACAAATAATGATAAATTTAATGAATTTGCAAATGAGAATGTTAGAATAAGTTTGTATAATGATTTCGTATATGTATTATCTAAAGAGGCGACCCTTGAATCTTATTTAAAAGAACAGCCAGAAGGTAAATTTTTAAAAGAATTAATCGAATGTAGAAAAAAGATATGGAATAGGCTTGGAAAATATACAATGAAAGTAATAAAAACATATCCATCAAAATTTATTCATCTGGGAACAAATGCTGAACTTCTTAAATTTCTAAATTCGGAAAAAGAAATATTTAATGACTGGAATTTAGAAAGAAATGTGTTGTGTAACATAAAAGGCAAAAGCTTCACAACAAATACTTCATGTATAGATGAGAACACAGTTGTTGGAGATGGATGTTATATAGAACATAGTAAAATAATGAATTGCAAAATAGGTAAGAACTCCATAATTTCAAATGCCGAGCTGGAAAATGTGGTTGTACCATGCAATGTTTGCATTAACACATTAAAGCAGAAAGATGGTAAATATGTTACGAGAATATGGGGAATAGAAGATAATGCAAAGAAGAACATTAAAGAAGCAAAACTGTTTGGTAATTCTATTAAAGAGAAATTTCTTAACATTGATAACAATAAAAATATGGAACTATGGAATGCTAAACTTTATGTGCCATGTGATACATGCAAGGATAGCGTATTTTATGCATTGCAGTTGTACAATATTTGTAATGGTAAAACGTCAAAAACAGATGAGGAAAAATATTTTTGCAGACCAAGAGTAAGTCTAAGTGAAAGCTTTGAAAACTGTGATATAAATTACTTAGTTCAACAACATAAATTATTAGAAGTAGAAATAAGAAGCCTGCAGTTTATAAAAAAGATAATGGATAAACAACCATTAGAAAAGAATATAGATATATTGCTAAATAGTCCTGATGTAAATTTGCAAATAGAAAATTTGCAAAAAAAAGCCATTGAAGAAGAACCGTATGTTAGGCTAAGAATATATATGGGACTGGAATTAATTAATAAAACAATAAAAAAGTATCAGCGTGGATATTTTGAAAATATGTGTTATGACGAAATCGAAAAAATGATAAGTCAACATGATAGTGCATGGATTAGCAACAAGCATCGAAAAGAAAGCACGGTAGAAATGCCAATAAGAGTCAACTTTGGAGGAGGATGGTCAGATACACCTCCATATTGTAACGAAAATGGAGGAAGTGTGTTAAATGCCGCATTTTTGTTAAACGGTAAATTGCCTATAAGATGCAGTGTAAAAGAAATAAAAGATAGTAAAATAATACTAAGAAGCATAGACTTAAATATCGAAAAAGAATTTAAGAACATAGAAGAATTAAAAGATTGCGGCAACATAAATTATGAATTTATATTGCTAAAATCGGCACTTGTAATTAGCGGAGTAATTCGAGAGAGTGACAAAAATATAGAAGACGTTATACAAAGAATCGGTTGTGGAATATGTTTAGAAACTGATGTGACACAGGTACCTAAAGGTTCCGGATTAGGCACGAGCAGTATACTTGCCGGTGCATGTATTAAAGCAATATATCAATTCTTTAACGTCGAAATATCAGATGAAAAAATATGTTATAAAGTGCTAGAACAAGAACAATTAATGGAAACTTGCGGTGGATGGCAAGATCAAATTGGTGGAATACTGCCAGGTATAAAATATACTCGCACAGAAGCGGGAAAGAAGCAAAAATTCAACATAGAGAGCCTACAATTATCAGAAAAAATAATTAAACAAATTAATGAAAGAATGGTACTAATTTATACTGGACAACAAAGAATAGCAAAAAATCTACTGCGAGAAATTATGAACGATTACATAATAAACAATGAAAATACATGCAAAACAATAAACAAAATAAAAATGATGGCATGCAAAATGAAACAAAGCCTAGAAGAAAACGACTTCCAAGAATTTTGCAAATTACTCGATGATCATTGGAAACTATCAAAAAAATTAGATGCGGGATGCACAAACACATGCATAGACCAAATTTTAAATGCATGTGATGACTTAATAGATGGCAGGATGATTTGTGGAGCCGGTGGCGGAGGCTTTCTTCAAGTGGTAATGAAGCAAAATGTAAAGAAGGAAGAAATAGCAGATAGAATAAGTAAAGTATTCCAAGAAAGTGGAATACAAGTTTATAATGTAGAAATATGGGAAAATAGATAAAACATTAGAACATTATGTTGGAGAAAATAACAAAATGGTTGAAAAAATATGCTGAAAAAAGCTAAAAAATTGACAACTTTGTTGCATGAAAAATTTGTTAATGATATACTTTAAACAGAATAAAAAACTTAGGAGGAAAGATTAAATGAAAAAGAGACGAAACTTAGGAATAACACTAATTGCATTAGTAATCACGATTGTTGTTCTATTAATTCTAGCAGGAATAAGTTTGAACTTAGTACTTGGCGAGAACGGCATTGTTACGAAGGCGAAAGATGCAAGAGAGCAAACAATAATAGGGCATGAAAAAGAGCAAATAAACTTAGCCTACTCAGCATGCAAAACAAGAGAGAACTTTGATGATTTAGTTACAGCAAGTGAACTTGAAACAGAAATGAAAAAATCAAATGAAAATGTATCTGTAGTAGCAGACGGAGACAACCTTGTTATTACATTTGAAGAAACAAAACACCAATACAACATTGGACAAGATGGAAGTTTTAGTGATATTGTTGATTGGAGCAAGCTTGGACCAGGCCTATATAAGACGGGAACATCAGAAATGATAAAATCATGGCAAGAATTGATTGATGATGGTGAGGTGACTGTGAAAGATGGAGTATTAGATACTGACCGTATAAAAATAGAGGAAAAAGGAGATCTAGTAATTTCTTCGAGTGTGAATGAAATAATAAGTTTCTATAAAGGGTGCGGAGGCTCTTCAGACTATAATGTTATAGGATTATACATTCCTAAATCAGTTAATAGTATAGGTGATTTTGCTGGAGAAAAATTTTTAGCACTAGAAAAGTTAGTTATAAGTGATGGGTGTAAAAGTATTGGTGATTATGCTTTTAGAATGGTATATTATAATGTGGAATCAAAACTTTCAACCATTGAAATACCAGATAGCATTGAAAAAATTGGATTTGGTGCCTTTGAGGATACAAAATGGTTGAAGGAACAACCAGATGGTGAGGTGTATCTTGGCAAAGTGTTTTATGAATACAAAGGGAAAAATGCTAAAAATGCAAGTGTTGAAATAAAAGATGGAACAAAAGGAATTGCATCAGCTGCTTTTAATGGATGTAGAGCAATGGAAAGTATTGTCCTTCCCAATACATTAAAAAACATAGGAGAAGGTGCTTTCGAGTATTGTAGAGATTTAATTAAAATAGATATTCCTAATAATATAGAAAATATAGAAAGAATTACCTTTTTGGGGTGTACTAATCTCAAGACTATAAATATTCCAGATAATGTAAATATAATAAAGGAGTCAGCTTTCTCTGAATGTAAAAACCTTACAACTGTAAACATATCTGAAGGGGTAGAAAGAATAGAGAGGTATGCCTTTTCGGAATGTACCAGCTTTGAAACTATAGATATCCCAGCCAGCATAAGTGAAATGGATATGAGAGCCTTTAATAAATGTTATAAATTGACTAAAGTTAATGTGGCAGAAAAAAATAATTCATACTCATCAAGTGATGGTATACTGTTCGATAAAAATAAAACAAAGCTATTATTATATAGGATTAAAGATGCAAGTGAATATGATATTCCTGATACAGTGATAACAATAGGAAATAATGCGTTTGATAGCTGTTATGAGCTTACAGCTATTAATATACCTGAAAGTACGATAGAAATAGGAGAAGAAGCATTTGCAAATTGTGGTGGAATAAAAGAAATAAAAATACCAGAGAATGTAAAAATAATAAATAAAAAGGCATTTTATCATTGCTATAGCTTAAAAAACTTTGTTATACCAGAAGGTGTGACAACAATAGGTGATAATGTTTTTGAAAGATGTGGAAGTCTTGAATCAATAAATATTCCAGCTAGTGTAACTGAATTAGGAAAAGATAGCTTTAGATCTTGCACAAAAGTAAAAGTTACAGTTGCATCAGGAACTTCCATTACAGCCTCAGATCTTTCAAAAGCAGGACTAAGTAGCTCACAATATACATTTGAGTAAACTACAATTATACTGGAGAATAATTTAAAGTGAACAAACTAAAAAAATATCTAACTAAAGAAAATATTACAATAACCATAGTCCTACTAGTTGGAGCTATTATATCTTCCGTTTTTATGTTCAAGCAGGTATACAACGGAATAGATACCGCATATCACATGTCAAGAATAATCGGCATAACAAACAGCTGGAAAGCGGGAGATTTACTAGCATACATACATTTGAACACTAGTGGATATGGCTATGCAATGGGTTTCTTTTATAGCAATTTATTTATGATTCTACCTAGCATTTTATATATGCTAGGTATGAACATAATTTTAGTATATAAAATATTTATACTAATGTGCAGCATTGCAACTGCAATAACCATGTACATATGCACAAAGCAAATAAGCAAAAGCAAGTATGCAGCAACTATATCAGCATTTTTATACACAACTTGTAGCTATAGAATAATTACTCTTGTTGTGAAGGCTTTTGTTGGGGAGATTCTAAGCTTCATTTTTATCCCGCTAATAATTTTAGGATTGTACCAATTGATTTTTGAAGATACAAAAAAGTGGTGGATTTTTACTATTGGATTTGTTGGAATTTTGAATTCTAATCTGGTAATGACGGAAATTATGATTTATATTTCTGCTGTTTTTGTATTGTGTAATATTAAAAAGATTATAAAGGATAAGGACAGACTCAAGGGGTTCATAAAGGCGACTATTTTAGCATTGTTAGTAAGTGCAATGTTTTGGATGCCTATGATTGAACAGCTTATAAAATCAACATTCCACATGAAAGATGGAATGAACATGTATAGGCCTACATGGCGGCTGTTAAGTTTTGGGGACTTATTTAACGGACTGATGAAGCTCGGAACTCAAATTACGCCTGCTTATGGACTTGGTTTTATATTTATTGTGATAGTAATATTACGTTTAGCAATAAGAAATGTAGATGCGCAAAAGCTAAAATTTTGCGATATATCAATTTTAGCAGGATTGGTGTTATTGCTATGTATGACAAAATTTTTTCCATGGAAGTACTTAAAAACTTTAGGAGGAATGATTCAATTTCCAAGTAGACTAGAAGTGCCAGCGGCAGCATTTTTCTCAATTGCATCTGGAATGATCTGTCACTATTTAACGGAGAAAAAAACAATATTAAGAAGAATTATTTTTGGAATAATCATAATATATCAGATTGGATTTGTGTTTATGTGTATAAAATCTTGTGAAGATGCTCTGATTGAAGTTGAGCTTTACAGAGGCCTTGATAGTGTATATATTAACGAGAATTTTGAGTACGATATTTGTGATGGAATGTATTTGCCGGAAGGCGCAAACGTACAAAGTAAACTGATAAGCCACGGAAGGCATGAAGAAAAAAAAGATAAATATAAGACTAATAATAGCGAGTGTAATTTTAAATATGCAAAGAATGGACTTAAAGTAAACATATCATTTGAAAATAATAAAGAAGTCAATACTTATATAGAAGTTCCAATTTATTACTATTATGGTTATGTAGCAGAAAATCCAGAAAATAACACGAAATACAAAATCGAAAAAGGAGACGAAGGCGTAATTCGAGTATATTTGGAAAATTCGGAATCTGGAACAATACAAATATATTATAAAACTACAATAGTTCAAAAATTATCAATTATTATTACAATTGTAACATTATTGGGAATAATAATTTGCGTAAAAAAATCAGCATAATGGGCATTCGTAGGCCAGTACCTTGTATAGCCTATAAAATTGACATATTATGTTTAGTATAAGGTCATTTCAATCGTTGTGCACGGATGTAATTACATTTTATCACAAAGAAAGGAAGGTTTTTTTATGAAGCAACGGAAGCAAGGAAGGAGGACCCACACAGTTTTTTATGTAGTGGGAATACTATTTTTGCTGGCAATCGTCGGAGTGTGGGTGTTTAGCAATACACACTTCCTAAGAGGTACGTTCATTGGAGGAGTTGACTGCTCGTATTTAACAGTCGACGATGCCTTGAATAAAGTTCAACAGGAGGCTGGAGAATACACAAATAAGCTGTATTTTATCGATGAAGCGACATATGATGTGAAAAACTGCGAGATTGGAGTTGTTTTCGAACAGGATAAGTTCGAGAGCATTTTCAAGAGACAGCATGATGACAAAAATGTTAACAGAGTTTATGGAGTTAGCGATGTAACGTCGATTGACGAAGGCCAAGTCGCAATGTATCTAGCAACGATTCCGGAATTGCAACAGGCGAATATGGTGGAGCCGAAAGATGCTCACATAACTTGGGATGGTGCAAGTTTTGGAACCGAAAAAGAAACCATTGGCAACATGATTGACTTTAACGAAGCACTGGAATTCACGCTTCAAGAGCTTAGAGTCGATGAAAACGAAATCTATCTTTCTGATATAACTCGGTCAGTACCTAGTGTGACTGAGGGAGATCTTGAGGAAAGAGTGGCGTATCTGAATAGACTTTTGAAGAGCTGTATTAACATTACTTTAAGCGATGAATCTGTTGTGACTCTTGACTATAACACGATAAAGTCGTGGATCGGGCAAGATGAGAATGGAGACTTCTCTATTAATGTTAATGCTGGCGTTCCGAGTTTTGTTGAAGAATTGGCTACAAAGGTCGATAAGGCAAATGCAACAATGCGTTTTAAGGCTACCAACCGGAGCAATCTTGTTAGCGTAAAGGTTCCAAAGAGCCGTAGAGCTAAGTTAAACAAGGAAGCCGAGGCAAATCAGCTGGAAGCATTGCTGGGGTCTAACGAACCTGTGGATTGTACTCCAATCTATGAAGGAAATTTAATTTCCGAAGCCGATTTGTCAAATCGTGTAGAAATCGATATTACAAATCAGCATGTCTGGATGTATAAAGACAATACGCTCATTGCAGACACAGACTGCGTTACCGGCAACGAAAGTGCTGGGCACAGTACTCCTACAGGAGTGTACAAGTTGATATACAAAGAAAGAGACAGATATCTCAGAGGCAAAAACGATGACGGAACCAACTACTGTTCGTTTGTGAAATACTGGATGCCGTTCAACGGAGGAGTCGGATTGCACGACGCATCGTGGCGCAGTAAATTTGGTGGAGACATTTACAAAAACGGTGGTTCACACGGTTGCGTAAATCTTCCAAGAAGCGTTGCGGAAACGATATATAACAACATCGACAGTTCCTACTTCATAATCGTGTACAAGTAATTGAAAAATTAGTTGCAGTGAAAATTGCAAATAATTTAGAAATTACAAGTGCAACAGAGAACCCTATGCAGAGGCGAGCTCATTGAGCTCGTCTTTGCGTTTAGTGGTAATCATTTCAGTTATATTTCAATTATATTTTAGTTACATTACAATTTGGTTAAAATATTGAAACAACCCGTATCATGTGTTATAATATATTTTATAAACTGTATGTAGGGGGAAAAATGATGATAAATTTAAACCAAGGAAGAGAATATAAACAACTAAACAAAGGAATAACTCTGGTGGCTCTTGTTGTAACGATTGTAGTTTTGCTTATATTAGCAGGAATAAGCATTAATCTTTTATTAGGTGAGAATGGCATAATAAAAAAAGCGAAAGAAGCGAGAGAAAAAACAGCAGAGGGCAAAACAAATGATATGCTTGGAATGAACCAACTTATACAAGATATGTATGACTTAGAAAATTCCGAGAACAAAAAAGAGAATGATAAGGGTGATGACAAATCTGACGAAGTAAAAAAGTATAAAGTTACTATTCAATTTATTAATAGAGAAAATCAAAGCATAGTAAATTTTGGTAGTATCGAAATCTATGAAGGAGAATCAATTGGTCAAGATGCGAAGAAAATTGCAACCATTAGTGGAAAAAATGAAACAGAAAATGTTATTTCTTTAGCTAAAGGCACATATACTGTAAGATGTTTGAAAGCACCTGATGGATACGGAAAAACAGCAGAAGATATTACTTTTAATGTGGATGAAAATGATGAAAATAAATGGAAGATTGAAGTTACAAAAGATTCAATATTACCTTCTTCTAGTATATACAGTATAACATTTGAAGACGGAAGTAGTAACATTTCTACAAAAGGTGATCAGTCTTTAACAGTACAATATGAGGGGCGTGAAGGAGTTAAATTAGAAATTATACCAATTGGAGAATATGATGAAAATACGAAAAAAATTGTTGTAGATGATGAAATCGCCTCAATACTCGGAATAGAAAAAGAATTTGATAATAGCATATTTAACTCGTCAAAAGCTGAAGATGTATATCAGTATGTTAAGAAAAAAGAGTTAGTTGGACTTTCTAGCATAACCAACAGTAATGGGAGTACTACGTTTTCGGATCTTGTGCCAAATATATATTTTGTAAGAACATCGTTGAGTAGAAAGTGTGATTTTATAGTTAGCATGCCATATTATGCAAAGCTAGCCGATAAAGAAGCTCTTTATTATAATAGTGTTACTTTAACACACAAAAAAAGTGGTACAAATGAGGAAGATGATAAACTACTTGGAATTACAAACAATATAAATCAACCAATACCACCAACAAAAAAATGAAGTGAAAAACAGACAGCATTTTATTACTGTCTGTTTTTCACTTTCGAATGAATAATTGCAATACGCCTTCGGGCCTATTATTTGGAAATTCGTACATTTTTTGCTCCGTCCCCGAAATGCCCCGAAATGTACTGAAATGCTCTTTTAAAATCTGGTTTTATGTGTTAGAATATATAAGAAAATTATGCTTTTAGAGAGGATTTTGCAATAATGGCAGGGATAGTTGGAATTACAGAAATTAAGAACAGATTGCCACAAGATTTTGTAGATAATTTGTATGAATTGTTTACGCCTGGCGTGGTAGATAATATTTTTAGAGGAATAGCCGAGAAAAGGCTTACTACTCTGAGAGTAAATACGTTGAAATATGATATTCAAAGTTTGATGAAGTATTTTAAAGAGATAAATATAAAGTTTGAAAGGGTGTTATGGTACAATGATGCTCTTATTATAAAAAATGCAAATGAGAAGGATATTCAAAAACTTGATATATACCAGAAAGGGTATATATATTTGCAAAGTTTGTCGAGTATGGTTCCACCACTTGTGTTAAACCCGAAAGAGGGCGAAAATATACTTGATTTGACGGCAGCACCGGGAAGTAAGACTACTCAAATTGCAGCTTTAATGAATGGAAAAGGCTATGTTTTAGCAAACGAATTGGATAAGCTAAGATGTGAAAGGCTAAAATACAATGTTCAAAGCCAAGGGACAGATATTGTTGAGGTTGTTAACGGAAGAGGAGAAAAAATTGGAGAGCAGTATCCAGAAAAATTTGATAAAGTTTTGCTAGATACGCCATGTAGCGGAGAAGGAAGGTTTACAATATATAATGTACAAAGTTACAAAACATGGTCAACCAAAACAGTTAACGATTTAACAAAGATGCAGAAAAAATTATTCAAGAGTGCATTTAATAGCTTAAAGCCAAATGGAACTCTAGTTTATTCTACGTGTACGCTAAATAAGCAAGAAAATGAAGAAATTTTGCAATGGGCACTAGATAATTTTAATGTAAAGCTGGCACCAATCAACATCGATATAAGAGAAGGACTCCCAGCATTTAATGCAGGAATGAATAAAGACATAAACAAAGCGATAAGAATACTACCATCTAAAAATATGGAAGGATTCTTCGTATCTAAATTTATAAAGGGAGAATGAAAAAATATAGAAATAAAAAATCTAAAATAAAAGATAAAACTATAAGAGATGAAAAACTCGAAGCAACAAAGTAATGTAAAATAAAAAGAAAGGAATGAATTTTATAATGAAAGACGAATTAATAGACTGCCTAGCCTACGACGGAAAGGTAAGCATAAAATGTATATCATCGAAAGAAATAGTAGAAACAGCAAGAAAACTACACGACCTAAGCCCAACAGCATCAGCTGCATTGGGAAGATTACTTACAATAACAAGCATAATGGGGTATGAGTTAAAGACAGATGAGGCTTCTGTAACAAACCAAATAAAAGGCGATGGCCCAATTGGAATTTTAACAGCAGTTGGTGCATGCAATGGAAATGTAAAAGGATATGTTGGCAACAGCAAGATTGATCTACCAATAAGAGAATCAGATGGAAAAATTGATGTTGGTGGAGCCGTTGGAAAACAAGGAATGTTATATATAATAAAAGATCTTGGAATAGGCAAGCCATATGTTGGAATGACTCCAATTGTGAGTGGTGAGATTGCAGAAGATTTTACAAACTATTTTGCAACATCTGAACAAACCCCAACAGTAATTGCGCTTGGAGTATTAGTAGACAAAAACGGAATAAAATCTGCCGGAGGCTACAAACTTTCTTTAATGCCAGATGCTGGAGAAGACGAAATTTCAAAAATAGAAGAGCAAATAAAAAACATCGAACCTGTAAGCAAAATGTTAGACGAAAATAAAACATTAGAAGAAATTGCAAGAGCTGTAACAGGAGACGAAAATCTACAGATCCTTGATAGAATAACACCAAAATTTGAATGCAATTGTTCAAGAGAAAAATGCGAAAAAGGATTAATCGCAATAGGAAAAAAAGAACTAGAAGACATCATAAAGGAAGAAGAAAAAATACAAATAGAATGCAACTTCTGTGATACAAAATATGAATTCACAAGAGAAGAATTACAAGAAATTGCAAATAAAATGTAAAAAGTATAGAAGGTAAAATGAAAAATTTATTAATAGATTCTAGAATTAGAAAAGAAGAAAATGAATATTTGAGCCAGTATTTTAATATTATAAAAATTCCATTATCAAAAGATGTATATGGAGAAATCTCAGGGCATAGTGACATATTCTATTGCAAGCTACAAGACAAAATAATATGTGCTCCTAATGCACCGATAAAAGAAAAAAACTTCATAATTGGAGATAGCAAAGTAGAAGAAACATATCCCAAAGACATTCCATACAACGCTTGTGAAATAGGCAGTTTAATTATTGGCAGTAAATACACAGACAAAAAAATAAATACAAACATAATTGTAAAACAAGGGTACACCAAATGTTCAATCTGTGTAACAAGTCAAAATTCATGCATTACAAGCGACATTTCAATTGCAAAAAAACTTAAAGAAAATGGAATAGATTCAACTTATATAGAAGAAAATAATATAAGATTATTAAAAAAAGATGCAACATGTTCAAACATGAAAGGTTTTATTGGAGGCGCAAGCTTTGTGTTTGACAATAAATTCGTTCTATTTGGTGACATAGAAAAACTCGAAAGCAAAGAAAAAATTAAAGAACACATAAAAAAATACAATTTGCAACTAATAGATTTTAAAGGGCCTGAAGTACACGATTACGGAGGAGCAATTGAATATTAAGAATGAGCCAAAGTTGAAAGAATTAATATCAAAAAACGTAGAAATCAATAATAAGGTACATATCAAAAATCTGCAATAATCAACAGGGAAAGCAAGACTTATGCAAGTTTAAGAAAACACATAAAAAATATTGCAGTAAAAGGCCATTAATGATATACTATATCCGAAAAAAACTTAGGAGGAAGAGTTATGAAGGAAAAGTTGTTATTAAAAGAAATGAATTTATTGACATATTAGTGATAGGATAGTATAATTGAGGCCGTCGTTTATTTTTCTGCGGGTACAATTAAGCCCGCTACAAGGAAAGGCAGGATATTATGTCACATAAGAATCGGAGAAAAAATAATATTTTGTACATTGAATTAGTTGTAATTCTTGCAACTTTGGTTGTGGGAATTTGGACATTCAATAGTACGCATTTTTTGAGAGATACTACTATTGCTGGAATTGACTGTTCTCGGCTTACCTTAAAAGAAGCCTACAATAAAATGGAACAGGAAGTAAATACAAGAACCATAAAGTTTTATTTTATGGATGGCAACATTTATGAAAAAACTTATGAAAAAATCGGTGTAAGTATTGATGAAAAAAAATTAGAATCTGTTTTTAAAGAACAGCACAAATACCGTAGTGGACATCATTTCTATAATTTAGGAAGTGTAATTGAGTTTGAACAAGAAAAACTGAAAGAAACATTGAAAACATTTCCGGAGTTACAACCTGAGAATATGATTGCTCCACAAAATGCACAATTAACGTGGAATGGCGAAAAATTTGATGTTACAAGAGAAAAGGTAGGAAATCAAATTGACTTGGAGGAGGCAGAAGAATTTGCTATAAGACAAATTAATGCAGGAATGGATAGCATATATTTTCAGTTAGTGACCCATGGAGCTCCAGATGTTGTATACGAAGACGTAGAAAGCATGCAGAAATATATGAATAATTTGCTTCAGAGTTGTTTGTATTTCAAACTTGCAAATGGAGAAATAGTAACGCTTGATAAGAATGTTATAAAAACATGGATAGTTGAGGATGCAAGGTTAGGATATTCAATTGATGTGGAAAGCGGGATTCAACATTTTGTAGAAATGTTAGCTCAAAAGGTAAAAGATATTAACAAAGATACCCCTGAACTTACTGATGTAGAGCTAAACCAAGATGTTGAAACAGAAATAATTAATGCTTTTCTTGGCAGTCCGAATCCTCAAGAGGTGGATTTAGCATACCGCAAAATAAAGGAGTGATATCGAGTATCAAGTAGTCTGACATAAGGAAAAATAGATTGTCAAGCACTGAGAGCTTCAAATGAGTCTCTCAGTGCGTTTCTATAAAAAATAAATAAGGTTATGGTGATAAAAAATAAAAAAATACTTGAAAAAAATTGTTAAAGTGATACAATATAAACATAAAAATGCAGGTGTAGTTTAGTGGTAGAACTTTGCCTTCCCAAGGCAATAGTGTGGGTTCGATTCCCATCATCTGCTCCAGAACGAAAAGAAAAATTGGAGTTTTATATAACTTTAATTTTTTTTATAGGGAATCGAAAAGGAGGAATAGAAATTAGTCCAGTGGACTAATTTCCCGACGCGGCTCGACGATTCCCATCATCTGCTCCAGAAAATACAACAACTTGCGAATTAATAAAGTTTCGTAAGTTGTTTTTTATTCTGTAAAGAGTTCTTAAAAACTATTGAAAAATTCCCCATATTTTGATATAAATATAAAAAACAAACAAGGGAGAATATCGTGAAAAAATTAATTCAAATTTTAGGAATAGTCGTACTAGCAATAGTAGTAATTTTAAATATAGTTTATACGGCGGACATGAATTCTGGAGAGCAAATCTCAATCAATTTTAACAGTTTTATTTATATAATAGGACTTATTATAACGGCAATTTTAATTTATTTTATAACTGAAGTAATAAATAAACATTTATATAATGGAATAAATGAAGAGAAAAAACGCAAATTGCGCAAATGGATGGTCGCAATTGCTATTGTTTTATATTTGATTTTAAATGCAGTGTGGTTAATTTTCGTAAGACCAGGAATAGTAGCGGATTCTATACACGTTTTAAATTTGGCACAAACATTTTACGAGAATAATCCAGATAGATACTTACCAAATTTGACATATGCGGGAATACCACTAATTCAATACATGCAGGCATATCCACACCAAATTACATTGGCATTTGTTTATAATATGTTATTTTGCGTGTTACGCTGTGATTTGATAATTTTACCAAGAATATTTAATGTATTCTTTAATTTGTTAATTATTTTGGCATTATATAAAATAACGAAACAATTATCGAAAGATTACAAAATGAATAATACGCGAATGTTTATATTAATTCTAACATTCTTTACAATACCAATGCTTGCAACATTTATGTATGGGGATATTCCAGCACTTGCGTTAAGTTTATTTTCTGTATATTTTATGATGAAATTTACAGATACGAAGCAGGTTAGATATGGAGTTTTTGCTTCAATTCTTACAATGATAGCATATTTGATGAGAATGAATACTCTAATATTCGTAATTGCAACAGTAATTTATTTGGTATTAAATATATTCAAAGACTTTAAAGCAAAAGAAGTAAAAGAAAAATTGATAAATGTTGCTGTAATTGCAATGTTTTTAGTATTAACATTTGTACCATCATCACTTGTAAAAACATATTATTTTAGTAAATACAATCTAGAAAAAGGCAAAACATATCCAAGCATTAGTTATATTTTAATGGCTATGGAAGAGGGCCCTAGAGCAAATGGGTGGTATAATGAATCAATTGCAGAACCTGCATTAAGAAGCTTGAAAACAGGTGAAAATATTTCTGACGAATACAAAGAAAAAATAAAGGACAGATTAGAATATTTTGCAAAACACCCTACTTATACAGTAGATTTTTACAGACAAAAGCTTACGACTACTTGGGCAGAAAGTACGTATTCTGCAATATTCAACAATGGAATAACAGAAGAGAGTAATCTAAGCTGGATAAAGAGTCCTTTAACATTCTATCAGAAAGCTTGGATAATACTAACTTTTACATTGGCGATAATAGTACTAATTCAAAATAGAAAAAATTTAACAATAGAACTAATATTCTTGGTAACAATATTCTTAGGAGGATTTTGTTTCCATATATTATGGGAGGCAAAATCGAGGTACATAATTCCTTATATAGTAACATTAATACCAGTTGCAAGTGTTATGCTAAACATAAAACCTTGGAAAATAAAGAAGCTGAATTCTTGACATACAACGATTGTATGATAAAATATTAAAGGAAAATTTATAAATTGGAAGTGCAAAATGAATCAAAAGAAACAATTATTAGTTAACACTATAATAATAGCAATAGGCAAGCTAAGCACACAAGTTGTGTCTTTCTTGCTTTTGCCTCTATATACATCAAAATTAAGCCCGGCAGAGTATGGAACATATGACTTCTTGGTAACTTTATCAACATTTTTGTTGCCAATAATAACATTGCTTATGGAAGAGTCTATGTTTAGATTCTTAATCGATGCCGATGACTTAAAGAGTAAAAAAAGAGTTATAACGGCTACAATTGCGTACACACTAGTTGGAACTTTTATATTTACAGCCATTGCTGGAATTATAATGGGTGTAATGCATTATGAATATGCATTTGTATTTATATTGTTTATAATTTCAAATATTTTACTGGGATTGAGCAATGCATTGGCTAGAGGAACTGGAAAGATAAAATTATATTCCTTCTCAAACTTTATATTGGGAGCTTCTACAATCGTATTAAACATAATATTCATAGTAAGCCTAAAGCTTGGTGTCAGTGGACTTTTATGGGCAAATACGGTTGCAAACAGTGCAACAGCAATAATAATCTTGTTAAAATTACATTTACCACAGTTCGTAAGTAGAAAAGATTTTCACAAGTCTACTTTAAGAGAAATGCTTAGATATTCAGTACCACTTGTACCAAACAATTTATCTTGGATAATCATAAGCTTATCAGATAGACTTATGCTTACAGCAATGAGTGGTACAGAAGCAAACGGAATTTATTCTATTGCAAATAAATTTCCAAATATAATTTATACATGTTATGGATTTTTTTCTACTGCATGGAAAGAATCGGCTGCAAAAATATTAAAAGATGATAACAAGGTAAAATATTATAACAGTATTTACAAAGATATAAAATTCTTTTTAAAGGCAATCGTATTAGGATTAATTGCAATAATGCCATTTGTATTTTCTTTGTTTGTGGACGCAAGCTATAATGATGCATACAAATACATTCCAATACTTGTAATATCAATTTATTACACAAATATGTCAAACTTCTATGGGGGAATATTTACAGCATATAAAAATACTAAAATAATGGGATCAACAACAGTTGCGGCAGCGATTATCAACATAGTAATAAACATAATATTTATACCGAAATTTGGAATATATGCAGCATCGTTTTCAACATTAATTTCAAATTTGATTGTGTTTGTATACAGAAGATATAAATTAAAAGAGTACATAGTTTTAAAAGAAAAATTCAATTATGTGTTTTGGATATTGCTAGTAGCAACACTAATCACATATTACAAAAACAATTTAATTGCAAATATAATAATGTTTATAATAGTGCTTGCGTACTGTATATTTACAAATATGAGCTTCCTAAAGAAAATAGCAGAACCAGTAATAAATAAATTAAAAAAATAGGAATATATCTATAGTAGAGGTGAGTTATAATGAACAATGAAAAAATAACAGAAACATATGATGTATTAAAAACTTTTATACCAAAAGACGATATTTACTTAAATGAACCAATGAGTAAGCATACTACTTTTAAAATAGGCGGAAATGCAGATATATTCGTTAAATTAAAGAGTGTAGAACAAATTGAGAAAACAATCGAAACAACACGAAAAATAGGAGTGCCATTAAAATTTATAGGAAATGGTAGCAATATTTTAGTAAAAGACGAAGGAATTAGAGGAGTTGTGGCGAAGATATGTACTAGTACATATGATTTTATAGATGAAACTACATTAAGACTTGATAGTGGTTTGTTAAATGCAAAAGTTGCAAGAATTCTATTAGACCATAGTCTTGCTGGTTTTGAATTTGCATCAGGCATTCCAGGAACTCTTGGAGGAGCTGTGAAGATGAATGCTGGTGCTTATGGTAGTGAGATGAAGAACATAGTTGTAAGTACAAGATATATAGATTTAGACAGTGACAAGATTGAAATAAAAGAAATTAACAATGCAGAGCATGAATTTAGTTATAGACACAGTATTTTCTCAAATAAAAATGCTATAATAATAGATACAACTCTAAGACTTCAAACAGGAAATAAAGACGAGATTGAAGAAAAACTATGCGATAATCTTGATAACAGAAGAGAAAAACAGCCAATAGATAAGCCAAGTGCAGGAAGTACTTTCAAAAGAGGAGAAGATTTTATAACAGCCCAATTAATTGACGAGTGTGGATTAAAAGGTTATACAGTTGGTGGAGCACAGGTGTCGGAAAAACATGCAGGTTTTGTGGTAAACATCGGAAATGCAACTGCAAAAGACGTTATAGAACTTACAGAATACGTAAAGAAAAAAGTGTATGAGAAATTTAACAAGAAAATAGAATTGGAAATAGAAATTGTATAATTGAAATTGCCTTTTATAAAAGTTAATGATATGGTTTAAATAAATTTTATTATTAGCAGAAAATATGATGGAAGTAATATAGATTAGATATGTATTAATGTGAATTTACATAATATAATTTTAATGCATTATGTTAGGCAAAGTTTGAAAGGAATGAAATAAAAAATGAACGGATTTTTTAAGTGGTTTAAATCAGGAGCCAAAATAAAAAGATGGATTTTTCTAATGTTAATAGGAATAGTACTCGTATGTTATGGAATTGCAAAGGTGCTTGTAACAGATGAAATGGGATTTAGGGAGCTTGCAAAAATAATTTTTGTGTTTGTTTTAGGATTTACATTCACAATAATTAGTATAATATGTATTCAAAGAAGAACATTAGAGATATTAGTAGAGGAATCTGATACAAGAGATTTAGAAGATAAAAGTAAAGTTAAATCTTTAATATTCAATAGAAAAATATACAATCAAGGACCAAAAGTTGTTGTAATTGGTGGTGGCGCTGGACTTAACACAGTACTTAGAGGCTTGAAAAATTACACAGACAATATAACAGCAATTGTTACAGTTTCAGATTATGGAGAGCAAAGAAGCAAATCAAAACAAGACTTAGGAACTCTTCCATTAGATGATGTAAAGGGTAGCTATGTGGCACTTGCTGCAAATGAAAATGAAATGGATTGCTTGATGAATTTAACCTTTAAAAATCCAAAATTAGAAGGATTAAAATTTGGAGATATATATTTAACAGCAATGAAAGAGGCTGTTGGAGATTTTTCGGCATCAGTAGAAGAAAGCTCAAAAATACTTAATATAACAGGAAAAGTTCTTCCAGTAACACTTGATCAAATTAAGATATGTGCAGAATTAGAAGATGGAACTGTGGTGGAATGTAAAGATAAAATTCCAGAAATGGTTAGCCAAAAAATAAGTAAGATAAATAGAATATTCATTTCTCCAACAAATACAAGAGTTGCTCCAGGTGTTATAGAAGCCATTGAAGATGCTGACGCAATAGTACTTGGACCGGGAAGTTTATACACAAATGTAATTCCAAACTTATTGGTACCGGGAGTATCAAAAGCAATAAGAGAGTCTAGTGCATTCAAAGTATATGTAAGTAACATAATGACAGAGTATGGTCAAACTGATAGTTATACTCTATATGACCACATAAAGGCTATAATAGACCATGCTGGAAAAGGCATAATAGATTATTGTATTTATGATACTGGAGAGATTGTGCCAGAGTATATAAGGCAGTACAATAAAGGAGGAGAAGAACTTGTTGAACAAGATGTTTCGAAAGTAAGAGAAGCAGGAATTAAGTTAATTCAAAGAAATATGTCTACAATCGAAAATGGAAGAATTAGACATAATTCTGATGCGATAGCAACAAGTATTATCCAACTAATTTGTGATGATATGAAATTTAGAGATATGCAAAATGATACAAGAGTTATTCTACTAGATTCAAAAATAAAAGACACAAAGAAGAAAATGAAAAACAATCAAACAAAGAGTAAAAAGAAGAAAAACAAAAAACGTTCAGGAAATAGTAAATTCTTTGAAAAATATAATGATAGAATCCAGGCAATACAAGATAGTGAGAGCAACAGAGAAAAGAGAATAAAAGAAATAGAAAAAATTTCTAAAGTAGATAACAAAAAAGAAAAAACTGGTAAGAAAAATAAAGAGAATGAAAAAAACAGTAAAAACATAGAAATACAGAAGAGTGAAATAAGACAAAAGAAAGAAAATAATAGACAGTCAAGTAAAATTGATGTAAATAGAAAGCTTGAAGAGGGTAGAATGTTAGAGTCTAGAATGGAAGAAACTCTAAGAAGAATGAAGGAAGTAAACAAGAATAAATAAAAAGAGGTAAACGATAGATGAAATACAGTGAAATTGATGAAGAAGTAAAGAAATCTCTAAAAAGAGACTGGATAATTACAAATGGAATAGGTGGATTTTGTAGCCAAAGTGCACTGGGATGTAACACTAGAAAATATCATGGGTTATTGATTGCACCACTCACACCACCAGCAAGAAGATTTTTAATATTATCAAAATTAGATGAAAGCATTGAAACAAATGGAACTAAATATAATTTGTTTACAAATATGGCAAATGGAGAAATATCTGAAGGATATAAATATTTAGTAGATTTCAAAAAAGAATATATACCAATATTTACATATAAAGTTGAAAATATAATAATCAAGAAGTTTATTTGTATGGATTATGGTAAAAATACAGTAGTTGTATATTATCAAATAAAAAATCAAAATGCAGAAGCTAAATTAACATTGGCACCAGTTGTAAATTTTAGAGATTTTCACTCTATAAATAAAGATCATCAATTTAATGTAGAACAATCACATTCTGGAAATAAAGTTAGAATTGTACTAGATAAAAATTCGGAAACACCAATTTACATGAATTGTTCTGATGGCAGATATTTTAAACATATAGATGATACATTCAGAAATATGTATTATTTAAGAGAAGAAGAAAGAGGCTTTGAAGCAGAAGAAAATCACTATGTTCCGGGGGTATATTCGATAAATCTGGAACCAAATGAAGAAAAAGAGATAACTTTTGTATGCTCATTAGAAGAAAATATAGAAGAAATAGATGGAATAAAAGTTATTAACAAGGAATTACTAAGAATGACCGGAATTATTTATGATACTGGTATAATTCAAAATAGTAAAATGAATGACAAGAAACTTGATATGTTAAAAGCTCTGATATTAGCAACAGATAATTTTATAGTAAATAGGCCATCATTTGGATTACATACAGTAATTGCAGGATATCCATGGTTTCTAGACTGGGGAAGAGATTCATTAATTTCATTTGAAGGCTTGCTATTATTAACAAAAAGATATGAATTAGCGAAAGAAGTTTTATTAACAAATATAAGAGACATAAAATATGGACTAGTTCCAAATGGATATTCAGGTTATGATAATAGACCATTATATAATAGTGCTGACAGCTCATTATTATTGATAGAACAGGTGTACAAATACTTAAAATATACGAATGATAATGAATTTATAAAAGATGAAATATATCCTAGTCTGGTAAAAATAATGGATGCGTATTCAGATAGAATAGATGTTGACGGAGATAACATTTATTTAGATAAAGAGGATAATTTACTGTCTGCTGGAACAGAAAATACTCAAATTACTTGGATGGATGTAAAAATAGATAACCATGCAATAACTCCTAGAAATGGCAAAACTGTAGAGCTTAATGCTTTATGGTATAATGCATTAAAAATAATGGCTAGACTTGCAGAAAAATATGAGAACAAGCAATTGTGTAGAAAATATCTAGAAATGGCTGAAAAGACTAAAAAATCATTTGATGAAAAGTTCTATAATGAAGAAAAACATTGCTTATATGATGTGTTAGGAGACAGCAAAGTACGCCCAAATCAATTATTTGCATTAAGTTTATCACATCCGATTGTTGATAATGCAAAAATTGCGGAGCAAGTTTTAAATACAGTTGAGAATAAATTATTAAATAAATATGGACTAAAAACATTAAGCTCAGATGAAGACGGTTATGTTGATGTATATGAAGGTTCTGCATACAAGAGAGATTCAAGCTATCATCAGGGAATTACTTGGCCATGGTTATTAGGATTATATTATGATGCATTAAAAAATACTATGATAATAGAAAAGAATAGAACCAAAAGACAAGAACTAGAAGAAAAAATAACGAAGCTTGTATATACAACAAAGGAAACTTTCAAAGCAGAAATGTTTGAAAGGTCAAGTATTGGCACGATAAGTGAAATATATGATTCAACAGAACCATATGAAGAAAGAGGAGCATTTGCACAAGCTTGGAGCGTGGCAGAAATATTTAGAATAGTTTTAAATAAGAGGTAGATTTTATAAAAAAATTAGGAGGCTAATTGTGGATATCACAGCATTAGAAAATGAATTGAAAGCTGGAAAACTAAATAACATATATTTACTATATGGAGAAGAACGTTTTTTACTAGATAACAACGTAAAAAAAATAAAAAAATTATTTGGTGAAACAGTAAATGGAATAAATTATATTCAAATTGACAACACTAATGTTTCAAAAATAATTGCAGATATAGAAACGCCTGCGTTTGGATATCCACAAAAGCTGATTGTTGCAAAAGATACAGGATTATTCCAAAAACCTAAAAGAGGAAAAAACGTTACAACGGAAGAAAAAACATCAAAAAAAGATGATAATAAATTTGAGAATAAGCTAGCAACATACATAGAAGAAAATATTGATATGATAGATGATTCTGTAATATTATTGTTTATTGAAAATGACGCAGATAAAAACAATCTATATAAAACAATTGATAGGTTGGGCTGTGTATGTAATTTTGAAAAACAGAAACCTGCGGAATTAGTAAAAAGGCTAAAATCAATTTGCAATATGTATAAGGTAAACGTAGATGCTGTTACATTAAATTATTTAATAGAAAATTGTGGAACATCGTTACAGGACTTAATAAATGAAATTCGTAAACAAATAGAATATGTTGGAGCTGGTGGAACGATAACAAAGCAAAACATAGATTTATTAGGAATAAAGCAATTTGAAAGTATAATATTCGATTTAACAGATAGTCTAGGAAAGAAAAATATATCAGAAGCATTACAAGTATTAAAAAATTTATTGTATGCTAAAGAACCAATACAAAAAATATTTATCACATTATATGGGCACTTCAAAAAATTGTACATTACAAAAATAGCAATAAACGAAAAATTAAACATTGCAGAAAGCCTAAACTTAAAACCAAATCAAACATTCTTGGTAAACAAATATACGATGCAATCAAAATATTTTAAAGAAGCAGAATTAAGAAAACTGTTGCAAGAATTTATAGATTTAGATTATAAATCAAAGAGTGGTGCTATAGACCTAAATGTTGGACTAGAAGCAGTGCTTTGTAGATATTGTTCATAATTTTATACATAAAAATAATCAAATTTGAATAAAAACACTCCTTAAATGCAAAAATAAGCAGGAGGAGTGATTTTTTTATGGATTTTAGAACAGATTTAGCACTAGAAAGAAATGAAGTTTACAAGAAACAGAATAACCTTCAACAAATAGAGGGTGTTGATATTGAAAATGATGTGAAAAATGAAGTTGAAATTTCAAGAATAAAAATTACAAATGAAGAAGGGGAAAAAGCCTTAAATAAACCGATTGGAAATTATATTACATTGGATGTAAAGCAAATAAAGCTTGCAGACGAGGAAAGACTCGAAGTGATTGCAGAAATTGTAGCAGATGAACTTCGAAATACAATATCAAAGCATGTGAAAAATACGGATGATATTATGGTTGTTGGACTTGGAAATTTATATGTAACTCCAGATGCTTTAGGACCTAAAGTTGTTCCAGAAATAGAAGTAACAAGGCACATTTTAGAATATATGCCCAAAGTTATGCCAGAGGATACAAGACCTGTTTCAGCAATATCTCCAGGAGTTCTTGGAATAACAGGGATTGAAACGATGGAAATATTAAAAGGTGTGGTTGACAATGTAAAACCAAAACTTTTAATTGTGATAGACGCTTTAGCATCTAGAAGTATAGATAGAATAAGTAGTAGCATACAGATTGCAGATACTGGAATTGTTCCGGGTGCAGGAGTCGAAAATAAACGAAAAGAAATAAGCCAAAATACACTCGGGATACCAGTAATAGCAATAGGGATTCCTACAGTTGTTGACTTAGCAACTGTAACAAATGAATGTATAGATATATTTATAGAAAGTTTACAAGAAAAAGCAATGTCAAATGATTATCTAAACAAATTAAAGGAAAAAGATAATTATGAAGAAATAAAAGAAGCTCTTGTTCCAAAAGATTACAACATGATTGTAACACCAAAAGAAATAGATAAATTAATTGAAAATATGAGTAAAATAATTTCGAGAGCCATAAATATGGCAATGTAAAAAAATGAAAAGACTAATATATTCATTAGAATTGAATATTAGTCTTTTCAAATTCTTTTCCATTCAAATAGTTCAACTGTTGAGCAGATTCATTGAACTTAAATTTCATTTTATAACTACACAAATTTTGAGTTTTACACTTAAATTTTTTATTTATATCATTACGTCCATATTTACCATCTCCAATAATAGGATAGCCTATAAAAGCAAGGTGTGCACGTATTTGATGTGTTCTACCAGTGTGTAAAATTACTTCTAATATACTTGTGTTATCTGATTTATTTGAAGATAATACAAAATATTCTGTGATAATATTTTGGTAGCCTTTTTTATGTGTGCTACTAATATAAACCATAGATTTTTTAGTATCTTTAAAAAGATAATCGTTTAAGATAGCGTGCTTTTTTTGAGGTATTCCATAAACTTTACAGATGTAATGCTTTTCAATTTCATGATTTTTAAACTTATCAAAAAGAATTTGTTCTGATTGCTTATTTTTTGCAAATAGTGTAAGTCCAATAGTATTTCTATCTAATCTATGACATGGATATATTTCAAAGCCGTATTTTGTAGATAATATAGTGGTTAGAGAATTATCTCCAGTTACTTCAATTTCAGTAGGTTTATCAGCTATTAAGATATTATCATCCTCATAAATAATTGGAATATCAATAGAATTATAGGAAGTATTTGCAATTGAGCTAATATTAACGCTTTTAGAAAATAAAAACTCATCAGTAATAAATATTTTTACTACATCTCCAGTGTGTAAAGTTACATTTTCGCTAATTCGTACATCATTTACTCTAATATCCTTTTTGCGCAAAGCTTTATAAATAGTATTTAAGCTTAGCGTAGGGAATTCCTTTTGTAAAATATTAATTAATTTCTTTTCATTATTTTTATTATCAATATTAATCGTTCTCATAACCTAAATTATATAGCAAATCTTGAGGTGTGTCAACAATTAATAAAGTTACATAATTTATAGATTTACGCATGAAATAATAAGAATTTACTACGAAAATAAAATAGAGATAAAGAAATATCTTGGTAACATCATACCATATGCTTCTAATAAATCACGCGAACAATTGAAAAAATTTATAAGAAAGTGTTTCCAGATTTTATAGTTGTTTCTACGTTTACATTGAATGTACTATTTTGAAAATTAT
>ERZ773245.863-NODE-863-length-27235-cov-3.864238_pt1 | contig 27235 bp, 25 predicted proteins | sample MGYA00580988_ERZ773245 | MGnify/ENA primary metagenome ERZ773245 (study PRJEB29015, sample SAMEA2737792) | human gut metagenome | biome: human gut; feature: human-associated habitat; material: faeces | place: China | collected 2012 ... | reverse complement strand
CGGTATTTCGGTTCGTGCCGCCATCACCGGTCACCTGGTGCTGAGTACGCTGCATACCAACGACACCGCCAGCAGCGTCACGCGCCTGCTGGACATGGGCGTGGAAAGCTACCTCATCGCCGACGCGCTGACCGGCATCATCGCCCAGCGCCTTGTGCGCCGTCTTTGCCCCAACTGCAAGCGGCGGCACGTTCTTTTAGAGCATGAGTTGGAATATCTGGGACTGACGCCGGAGGAGAAGGACAGCGCCGGGGTTTACGAGCCGGTGGGCTGCCAGCGCTGCGCCGGTACCGGATATTTCGACCGGATCGGCATTTACGAGATCATGGAGATCACGCCCCGTATGCGCACGATGATCTCCCACCGCTGCGACACGGGCGCGCTGCGGGAGACTGCCATCGCCGAGGGGATGCACACCCTCCGCGAAAGCGCCCGCCGCCTTGTGCTGGAGGGAACGACCTCCATCAGCGAGATGCAGCGCATCAGCGTTGAAAATGTGGCGGAAGAAACTCATCCTTTGGAGGACGGCGCATGATCGACCTGGGAACACTCATTCATGACGCGCTGGAGCGCAACGCCTCCGACATTCATCTCACGGTGGGGGAGCCCCCCGTTTTTCGACTGGACGGCGAGCTGACCAACTTTGGGGAGGTCCCGCTGACCGAGGCGGATACCACCGCCTATGTGCAGGAGCTGATCACGCCCGGACTTCTCAAGGAATTTCATGAAATGGGCGAGGCGGACTTCGCCGTGACCTATCACGATTTGGTGCGTATGCGCTGCAACGTGTTCCGTCAGCGGGGCATGACGTCGCTGGCGCTTCGCCTGCTGCCGCTGCGCATTGCCACCGCCGAGGAATTGGGTCTTCCGCCCGTGGTGGTGGCGCAGGCGGATAAACCCCGCGGACTGGTGCTCGTCACCGGCCCCACCGGCTCGGGCAAAAGCTCCACTCTGGCGGCGCTGCTCGACCACATCAACCACACCGAGCGCCGCCACATCATCACGCTGGAGGAGCCGATCGAATACCTGCACACGAGCGATCAATGTATCATCAACCAGCGCGAGGTGGGCGCTGATACCAGCAGCTTTGCCGCGGGACTTCGCGCTGCGCTGCGTCAGGACCCCGATGTGATCTTAGTCGGCGAGATGCGCGATCTGGAGACCATCTCCACCGCCATCACAGCCGCCGAAACGGGCCATCTGGTGTTCGGCACGCTGCACACCAAGGGCGCCGCCAACACCATCGACCGTATCATCGACTCTTTCCCCGCCGAGCAGCAGAACCAGATCCGCATCCAGTTGGCGGACGTGCTGGAGTGTGCCGTGGGCCAGACCCTCCTGCCGAAGATCGGCGGCGGCCGCACGGCGGTATTCGAGATCATGATCGTCACCCCCGCCATTCGCAGCATGATCCTGCAAAGCAAGACCTTCCAGATCGTCAGCGCCATCCAGACCGGCAAGCGGTACGGGATGCAGCTTTTGGACGACGCGCTGGAGGATCTTGTCGACCGTCACGTGATTTCGCTGGAGACTGCCCTCGCCGCCGCCAACGAGCCTGATAAATTCAAGACAGGGCGGCAGACCTGAGAAAGGAGGGCGGCTCCATGCCCGGATTCAACTATACGGCGATCAACCGAAACGGAAAGCGCGTCCGCTCCTCTCTGGATGCGTCGTCCATCGAGACCGCGAAAAGCTCCCTTCGCGGCGCCGGTTATACGATTTTAGACATTAAGGAGCAGACCACCCTCAACCGCGATATCGAGATCCCGTTCCTCGGCAACCCCAAGGCGAAGGACATGGCGGTGTTCTGCCGTCAGTTCGTCTCCATCCTGCGCGCGGGCGTTTCCGTTGCCTCCGTGCTCGCCATGCTGGTGCAGCAGACTGGCAACAAAAAGCTGCGCGCCGCCATCCGCGAAATGCAGGCGGACGTGGAAAAGGGCGAATCGCTTGCTTCTTCCATGCGCCGCCATCCCAAGATCTTCCCCGCCATTCTGGTGAATATGGTGTCAGCGGGCGAGGCCTCCGGCAATCTGGAGGAATCCTTCCGCCAGATGGAGCTTTATTTCGAACGCAGCAAGCGCACCAAGGGCAAGGTGACCAGCGCCATGATCTACCCCTGCGTGCTGATCGTGGTCATGATCGTCGTGCTGATCGTGATGATGACGAAGATCATCCCCAACTTCCTCAAAACCTTCGAGGATATGGACGCGGAGCTGCCAAAGATTACGCTCGGCGTGATGGCGGTGTGCGACTGGTTCAAGGTCTGGTGGTGGGTGCCGCTGCTGGTGCTGGCGGCGCTGGTCGTGGGCGGCGTCCTGTTTCACAGGACCGACAAGGGCAAGCACTTTTTCGGCTGGCTCGCCCGCAAGACGCCCGTGGTGGGCAACCTGACAGTCAAGACCGCCTGCGCGACCTTCTGCCGCACGATGGAGGTGCTGATCGGCTCCGGCCTGACGCTGACGGACAGCATGGACCTCGCCGCCAGCAACATGGGCAACATCTACTATCTGGAGGCCATCCGCGACGCGCGCGGCATGGTCGCCGAGGGTACCCCCCTGCGGGAGAGCCTCGTGCGGACGGGTATTTTTCCGCCCATGGTGTCGAATCTTGTCGGCGTGGGGGAGGAGACCGGCGACCTGCAAAGCATGATGGGCAAGGTCGCCGACTACTATGATGAAGAAGTAGATGAGGCCACCAAAAAGCTCCTGAACCTGATGGAGCCTGCCATCATCATCTTCATGGCGGTCTTCGTGGTCATCATCGTGCTGGCCATTTACCTGCCGATGATCAACATGACCAAGGCATTCGACAAATACCTGTAGATCCGTATATCCAAGCCGTGAATTCAGGCGTGGGAGATAGGGGCCCGTGCCGCATGGCGATGATATAAAATCCGACGCAAAACAAAGAAAGGAAGAAAACTCCTATGAAAAAGTTTGGTTCCAAGTCCGGTTTTACCCTCGTTGAGCTGATCGTCGTCATCGCGATCCTGGGCATCCTCGCCGGCATCGCCGTCCCCGCCTACTCCGGCTACATCAAGAAGGCCAACGAGGCCGCCGACTACACCCAGCTCGACGCCATCAAGACCGCTGTTGTCTTCGCTTATACCGATAAGCACGTCAAGGACGCTGATTTTAAGGACATCAAGTCCATTACCGTTACCAAGGGTACTTCTGGTCTCTCCGTTACGGTTGATCCTGCGGAAACTGACGGCAAAGCTCTCGATATTTCTCCGTACTACGATCTGACTAAGTACACGTTCAAGAGCAACACTGAATCTGCAACGTGGTACGCAACGGAGGTTACCGGCGAGGGTGCTCATCCTGCTGGCTGGGTGCTGACCCCGAAGACCCCGACTCAGAATCCCCCTGCTGGTAAATAACCCCCACCACTGCACCACCCCCAAGCAATTTGAAACAACGCCCTGCCCGTCCGGTATCCCTATCACCCGGGCGGGCGGGGGAGACCCCTGAGCGAAAAGGAGAGATTTCCCATGACCTGTCTTTTGCTGCTGCTCTGGACGGCGCTGGGTCTGTGCGTCGGCAGCTTCTGCAACGTGCTGATCTTCCGTCTGCCGCGCGGAGAGGAGTTCGTGAAAACGCCGTCGCACTGCATGGCCTGCGGCCATCGTCTGCGCTGGTATGAGCTGATTCCCGTGGCAAGCTGGCTGGCGCAGAGGGGCAGGTGCCGCTCCTGCGGGGAGAAGATCTCCGCCCAGTACCCCGTGGTGGAGGCGCTGAACGGCGGGGCATGGCTGCTGGCGGCGTGGCTGTATCAGGCCGAGCCGCTGCGCGCGGTGCTGTATTCGCTGCTTTTCTCCCTGCTGACGGTCGTGGCGCTCATCGACTGGCGCACCTTCGAGATCCCTAACGGGGTGAACCTTGCGATCTTCCTTCTGGGCGCGGTGCAGCTTGCAGGCGATACCGCGCACTGGAAAACGTATCTCATCGGCATGTTCTCGGTGAGCCTTCTTTTCCTCCTGCTGTGGTTCGTGACGAAGGGCAACGGCCTTGGCATGGGGGACGTCAAGCTGATGGCAGGGGCGGGACTGCTGCTGGGCTGGCAGCGCATCCTTCTTGCGATGATCCTCGGCAGCGTTTCCGGTGCGATCATCCATTCGGTCCGCATGAAACGCGGCGCGCCCCGCAAACTGGCGTTCGGGCCGTATCTTGCCGCCGGGATCTGGGTCGCGGCGCTATGGGGCGATCGGCTCATCGCGGCGTACCTCGGTCTTTTTGGGCTGTAACACGGGAGAGAAACAGGGCAGGCACGGACCTGCCCGCGAGAGAAAAACAAGAGCCTGTGGGAGGGGCAGAACCGTTCTTCGGGACGGCTGTGCCATTCCCACAGTCCGGGAGGGAACACTTATGAGCATGCAAAGGCTGAGCGGCAGGGCGCTGGTGGTGCAGATCACCGAGCGGGAGATCCGCATCGCCCAGATGACGCTGGGCAGCGACGTCATTTCCGAGCGGGTCATCCTGCCCACGCCGCCGAACGCGGTCGAGGACGGTCAGCTCGTGGGGCTGGACGCCCTGCGGGACGCGATGGAGCCGGTTCTGCGGCAGGGGCTGTTCCGCCGCTGCCGTAAGGTGGTCTTTTCGCTCTGCTCCACACAGGTCATCAGCGAGAGCGTCACCGTCCCCGCGGTGAAAAAGCAGCAGCGTCTCGGTCAGATGCTGCTGGCGAACATGGACGAGTATTTCCCCATCGACCCGGGCGAGTATCAGCTTTCGTGGGAGAGCGTGGGCGTTGAGGCGCGCGAGGACGCGCGTCTTCTGCGCGTGCAGCTCTGGGCGGTGCCGCGCGCGATGCTGCAGCGCTACTATGCCCTTGCCAACAGCATGGGGCTGAGCGTTGCCGCCGTCGATTTCTGCGGTCACAGCCACGCCACCGCCGTGGACGCGGACTTTGCCCTGCCAAAGCACGCGAAGTCCTCCGCGGATACGGACGACGGCGTCTGCCTCTATATCAACGCCGAGAGCGAGCTGTTGCTGCTGACCTTCGTCTACAACGGGCAGGTGAAGCTGCAGCGCCTGCTGCAACGGGGCTATTCCCAGCAGGACGACCTCAATGAGGCGGGCATCGTGCTCGACTACTTCTCCGCCATGCCCGGCCGCGCCCGCCTGACGAGCGCCGTGCTTTCCGGCGGTCAGGGGAAGGAGGCGGGGCTTGCCCCGGCGCTCGCGTCGCTGCTGAATGTCCCCGTCGAAATGGCGGAGACCGACTACGGCGCGCAGTGGCTGCTCTGTCAGGGCGCGGCGCTCACCGCCCTTGACTTCGGCGACCCGGAGCTGAACCACATCACCGGCGCGCGCGCACCCATCAACCGCGCGTGGCAGTACGGTCTTGTGTTCCTTGGCGGCGCGGCGCTGACGGCGTCCGTGCTGCTGCTGCTGACCTCCAAGCTGTCGTGGAGCACGGAGCTGGACGGTCTGCGCGCACAGCAGGACCGCCTGACGGCGCTTGCCCAGCAGAACGCTGGCTGCGCGGAGAACTACCACAACTATTCGAGTATGTACGATGCTTACAGCGCCGACTGGGACACCGTATTCGACTCCGTTCGGACATATAACGACAACCTTGAACTGGTGCTGGACGAGCTGGAGGCAAAGCTCCCCAAGAAGTCAACGGTGACCGCTCTGAGCACGACCGAGTTGTGTCTTGCGGCACAGGTCGCCTTCCAGAGCAAGGAGGACGCCGCTTATTTCCTCGTGGCGCTGCGCGACGTGCCCTTCATGACCCTCAACACCGTTTCCAGCCTGACCATCGGCCCGCGGGAAGCCTACTCCCCGGACAAAATGATCGCTGCGCTGTACGAGGAAGCGGAGAAGGAGTCCCCCGTGCCGAGCACGGAGGAAAGCGCAACGGATGGTACCACGGAAAGCACAACGGATAGTACCGAGGAAAGCAGTACGGAAGAACCTCCCACCGAGGGCGGCTATTCCCTCGATGAGCTGTTCTCCAACGTTTCCAGTGGCAGCGTTGCCATCGACGGAAAAACGCTTCGGAATATGATCCCGCTGCTGAAAGCGGCGGGTGCCGATGACAGTACCATTGCAAAGATGGAAAATTATGCGGATGTGATGGAGCGTTTCGGCGTGACCATTACCCCGGATAACCTCGGCATCCTCTCCGGGATCCAGGGGCTGCTCCCCGGCGGCGGCACGACCAGCACGCCGGGCAGTTCCGGCAGCACAACGGTCACGCCTACCATGCCCAGTACGCCCAGCACGCCGGGCAGTTCCGGCAGTACAACAGTCACGCCTACCACGCCCAGCAGCGGCAGTACGTCCTCTGCTTCTGGCATTGAGTCTGTCGATATTGCAAAGCTGCGTCTCAGCCTGCAATACCTGAACTCCAACCAGCTGGACGCGCTGCAAGCCGTCTACGGGCCGGTGCAGGAAAAGACCTTCTCGCTGGATGACCTGCGCAAGCGCTCCAATACCACCCAGGAGAAGAACGCGATCCGGTCCCTGCTGCAAAACGATCCTGCCGCCATGTATCAGTTTTTCCTGCTGATGCGCGAGGATATCGCCCGTGAGGAAAAGGACCAGATCCTGTACGACAAGATCTTTGACGACATTTGGAAAAACGCCGATCAGCACCGCATGTTCTATGAGAGCGACGATGTGATGCTGAACAAATATCTGCCGAACCTGCTGAATATCCTGACCGACAACAAGACGAATGTCAACGCAACGATCGCGCTCATTCGGCAGAATCAGACGCTGAGTGGCAAGCTTGCGCTCCATCTTGCCAAGGAAATGGGCGAGCTCCGCTCGGTCAACACCGCGCTCGACCTTGCGATGCTCCAAAAGGAGATCAACAGCGGCGCGGCGTTCCAGCGGGATGCCGCCACTGTGGCCGCGGTCAACGCGCTGCTGCGGAAGAATCAGCAGACCTCCGGTACATCCGGCACCTCCGGCAACACGGGCATGGATGAAAACGATCTGCTGATGTGGATCCTGATGAATCAACTCAAAAATCAAACCGGCGGCTCAGGCATCCCGGATATCTTCAACACCGGCGCTTCTCAGACGCAGAAGCCTGCCGACAACCGCTATTACCTGACGGTCGTGCTGACCTATGACGAGTCCTTGATCCAGGCGGAGCAGACGCGCAAGGGTCTGGATCGCGACGCCAAGGTTGAGAAAGTGGAGGTGGGCCAGTGAAAGTGATCGGTAGAAACTGGAAGGCTGTCCTGTCAGTCCTGCTCTTGTTGGTCGCCGTTCTGGTGTATGTTCTGGGCTACCGCCCCCGCAGTGAAGCTTACGTCATGGAGCGGGATCAGTTAAATGCTCAGATCACCGCGCTGCAAACCACCATCGTCGAAAACGAGATGTACAAGGACGTGCAGGATCAGCTTGAGCCGGCAGAGGCCGCGATCGAGGAAAGCCGCGCCGCGCTTTATGAGAACTTCCCCGCGGGTATGAAGGAAGAAGATCAGATCCTCTACCTACTGTATCTGGAAAAAACGCTGGGGACCGGCAGTAAGGAGCTGGGCTACACCCAGAAACTGCACGATATTTTCCTTCAGCGCTTCGGGAGCGGCGGCGACATCGAGTTTTCTTTCGGTGAGATCACGCCGATGCAGGCCTTGAGCGATGGCGCACTCCTTGAGGGCTTGAACCTGACGGTGTACTATCACGCCTCCTATCAGGAGTTCAAGAACATGGTGCACGCGCTGGCAACGGATGAGCGCATTACCTCCATCCGGTATGCCACCTTCAACTACGACAGCGAAAAGAAGCTGCTGGACGGGCAGATGACCCTGACGCTGTATCTGATGCCGTCCGCTCAGAACACCTATGAGGAACCGGGCGTAACGCCGCCCGCGACCGGTAAGACAGACATTTTCAACTGACCCATTGGGAGAGACAAGGCATGAAAAAGATCGGGAAAGAGAGAACAGCGGGCTTTTCGCTGCTGGAGGTCGTCGTGGCGATCGCCATCATCGGCCTGATCTCCGCGCCCATCTGTTCCAGCCTGATTCTGGCAGGACGGATCAACGCCCACAGCCAGGCCGTAATGGAAGCCCATTTGAACGTCCGTGCCGCCGTGGAGACCCTGATGCAGGATGGCGTCACGGAGGCAAACGATAACTACCGCGCAGAGGCGTTCCCCAATGTGACGGTCAAAACGGTAAAAGACGGCGAAAACCCCTATTATCATGTCACGGTATCGGATAAGCGCACGGAACCGCTCGTTACAGTGGAAACCTATGTCCGCGCCGTATCGCCGGAAGGCGGTGGCGCATGAAGAAGCTCCGAAAAGACAACGGCGGTTACGCGCTGGTATATGTGCTCATCGTCGTTCTGGTGCTGTGCGCCGTCGCCGTGTCCGTCTGCACCGCGGCGCTGAAAAATTATCAGGCGCAGGAGGAGTCCGTCCGCCAGACGTGGCAGCTCTATCAGGCGGAGGGCGAGATCGAAAAATTCGTGGCGCTGGCGGAGGAGGTAAGCTCCTTAACGGATTCCGCAGAATGTGACTCGGAAAGTGAAGCAAAGGACAAGGCGAAAGCAGCGTACGAAACGTACTTAAAGTCACTGGTAAACCCGCCGACCAGCGGATATACCTTGACCCTTGATTCCGGCGATACCGGCGATTCTGTCAGCAGCTCCTGCAAATTTACGCTTACTTACAAAAACGCCGCTGTTTGCATCGAGACAAAAATCCGCATGGATCTTGAGTGTCCCGCAACCCCGCATCTGAAATCATCGATAACGCTGCCCGACGGAACGACCCAAGATGTCATAAAGTACACCGCCAAGGTCAGCAAGGCCACGCACAACTACAACACCTATACCATCACCCACTTGACAGCGGAAGGGGGGGCGAGCGGATGAAACGAAACAACAGCGGCTTTACCATGGTCGAGCTGCTGGTGACCGTCGCTGTCAGCTCCATCGTGCTGGCAGCCGCAGCGTCGCTGATGCTGCTCGGACTGCGGGTACATCAAACGACGCAGAAGGAGGCGGGCGAGCAGCAGACGGTGCGCATCGTGCTCTCCGCGCTGGAGGATCTCTCCGCCAGCGGCAAGATCTACCGCGTGGAGCCGCTCTCCGACGGCTGGCAGCTACAGGGAAAGACTGCTGACGGCACTCCCGGAGCGGTCCTGCTGCGCTACAACAGCGGTAAGCTCCGCAGCGGCGCGAGCGGCGATCAGGTGCTGCTCGACAACCTGCGCGGCGCGCGGGTCGATCTGGACGGCAGCCTCGTGACCTTCACCTTCGCGACCGCGGCGCACAGCTACAGCACCTCCGTCTTCTGCCGCACCGAGATCGAGGGTGACAGCGTTGGCAAAGAAGAGGCGAAGGAAAAGCTGGATGAGCTGAAAAAGCCCAATTTGACCGATGCGGAAAAGAAAGCGCGGTTCGAGTTTTTAAAGACGCTTGCCGGACAGTACGACAGCAGGGGAGAGATCAAGGGCGGCAGCGATTACACTTACTTCTCCCAATGGTACATCGACGGCTACGATAATCACCCCGGCTGGAACCAATACACTCCCTGGTGCGGCTGTTTCCTCTCGTGGGCAGCCGATCAGCAGAAAACCTCCATCGACGGCGCGCCGCCCAAATTCGCAGACGTGGATGAGGGCATGAAGGGATTCAAGGATAAGAGCCAGTGGCGCGACCGCGGCGCAACGCCCATCCCCGGCGACTACGTCTTTTTCGATTGGGACGGCCGCAACGACCCGGACGGCGGCAAGGACCCCGACCACGTCGGCGCGGTGCTGTGCGTGGAAGGGAATTTCCTTTACACCATCGAGGGCAACAGCGGCGGCAGGGTCGCCGTCCAGCGCTACGATCTGAACGATAAGCGCATCGTGGGCTACGGCGTGCTGAAATGGAAGACAGAATAGGAAACCACAGAGTAATCATCTGTTCATATAATTCTCAAAAAGAAATCAAATATATTGAGGAGGAAACAACATGAAAAAGCAAGTGGGAAACAAGCTGCGTGACAAAGCAGGCTTTACGCTGGTAGAGCTTATTGTGGTCATCGCGATCATCGGCATTTTAGCCGGCATCGGCACGGTGGGCTACGGCGGGTACATTAAGCGCACCAACGAGGGTCTGGACGAGACGCTGTATAAGAACATCCTGTACGCCGGTGAGATCGGCAAGTATGAGAACCCCGGCGTAACGGGCCGCGTGATCGTCACTAAGACGGGCGCTTCCGTCGCTGCTGTTGGCGCTTCCGGCAACGCGGGTGTCGTTGAGAAGTGGATGAAAAACGCCTTCGGCGATAACTGGGCAACCACGGTGAAATACCACACGGACAAGTACGCGAACGGCACTTACGGAACCATCGCCCTGCCCGCCCAGTCGGTCGATCTGGATGAAGCCCGGAAGGCAGATCTCGAAAAATTCACGCAGTCCAATCTGAGCGACCACGAGAAGGAACTGGCGGACACCGCCAACAACCTTTCCAACCTGTTTAACACCGATTTTCTCGGCGAAGCCACAGGAGAAGAAGCGGTGAATAAGCTGGCCCAGTATATAGGCGGAACAGATCATCCTGAGGAGTTTGAGAAGTTCAAGGAAGATCTGCTGAGAAAGACGGGAAAAACGAACCTCAATGATCTCACCAACACGGAAATCGCCAACGCCACCGTCCTTTATGTCGCCTCCAAGGCGAATGGCATGACTGCGGCAGACGTTCTGAATACGTTAAACAGCAAGGGAGTCGACGGCGTTTTTACTGACTACGGCATGCTGCCCTCGGCTGCCCTGATGTACGGTACCATGGTCGGCTACGCAAAGTCTGACTATGCCAGCCCCGAATTCAAGACCGCAATGCAAACGCCTCCCACGGGCATCAGTCAGGTTATGAAGCTGTTCACTGATATGACTAATACGGAAAAGGAACCAAAGATCAGCGACTATATGCAGTCCACCAACAAGGGCGCCGCCGCGGATATGGACGGCTACCTCGGCGCGCTGCGGATCATCAACAACTACGATGTTAAATTCGACGTTTCCAACCCCAACGCATTTAACGACGACCAGACCCTTGCCCTGCTGCAGGCGGTTCTGAACTCTAAAACCTAAACATGGCTCTGCTCACTTGGCTCTCTGACCATGCGCTTATTCTGCTGCTCGGCTGCGGGACGCTGTTCAACGTCTACTGGCTTCACCGCTGCCGCGAGCGGCTGCATCTGCGCTGGCTTTCTGTGCTGCTCCTTTCCGTGCTGCACACGGTTCTCGGCGTTCTCAGCGTGAAGGTGTTCGCGCTGTTTGAAACCGGAAATTTCAGCAATATGAGCCTGTTCGGCGGCGTCTTCTTCATGCCCCTGTTCTATTGGGGCGTGGCGAAGCTCGCCAAGCAGAAAACAGCGGATGTGTTCGATGTTTTCACCATTTGCCTTGTATTCACGCTGATGTGCGCCCGCCTGAACTGCATTATTTCAGGATGCTGTCTGGGGGCGCACATCCCCATCGAGGGGCTGACGCATCTGCGCTTCCCCACACGCGAGCTGGAGCTGCTCTTCTATGTCCTCCTGCTCTCGCGCCTGTGGCGCAAGGTACTCTCCGGCAGCGCGCGGGGCATGATCTACCCCATCTATATGATCTCCTACGGCATTTTCCGCTTCGTGACCGAGACGCTCCGCTTCTCGGACCGAACGGACAGCATTCTGCATGTTTCCCATCTCTGGGCACTGCTGTCACTGGGGATCGGCATCAGCATTTACGGCGAATTGCGAAAAAAAGAGAAAAAAACTGGAGGACGACGGAATGGTTAAACGAATTGGCAGGCGCTTTGTGTCGCTGCTCCTGACGTTTGTCACAATACTGACGATGCTTCCGGCGATGACGCTGCCGGCGCTGGCGGCGACCAGCGGAACCGTGACCGGTTTAGCCGACCAGAACATTGGACTGAGTTTTAATGGCACTGCGGACAACGCGTGGTCCGCCAGTAGCACGCAGATCATCGGTAAGGCTCGGTCTACGTCTGGGTCAGGCTGCGGCGGTGGCAGTAACTACCGTTCTACGCTGACCATCAAAAACAACAAGACCACAAAGGCGACGCTGTCCTTTGACTATACCGTCGTGGTAAGCGAAGGTACGATTCTGGTGAACAACAAGACGACCACCATAGCCGGCAGCTTCAGTCAGGAGCTTGGAGCCGGCGGCACCGTTGAGGTGGAGATCGAATCCGGCAGTACCAGCGCCGACACCATGATCACCATGACCAACGTGAAGCTGGTAAGCGATGTCAATGCAACTGCGACTTTCGTGCCTGCTGAAAACGGTACTTATACAGTAGACGGAAAACTCATTACCGAGGAATACAGCAACACGCAAAGTTCCATGACTGCTTATCAGGTATTGGCGACCCCGGCGGAGGGCTACCGCTTCAAGGGGTGGTACGATGTGGCCAGCGGAAAGTGCATCAGCACCGATGCCAAGACCGCCTTGAACTTTGACAGTAACCGTACCATCACGGCGCGATTCGTCAGCAAGGAGCTGGCGCTCTTTGAAACCGGCGGTCAGGTGTTTGACGATCTGGGCGATGCGGTTTCCTATGCGCAGGCAAACAACCAGAACAAAATCACGCTGGCTTCCGACGGCAAAATTACAGGGAACTATACGATCCCATCCGGCGTCACCCTGTTGATTCCCTTTGATGAGGCGGAAACGGTGTATAAGGAAACGCCAAAAGCCACCAGATCTGAACAACCGGCAGCCACGCCCTTCCGGACACTGACAATGGTGTCGGGCAGCTCGATCACCCTTGCAAACGGGGCGGCCATCAGCGTCGGCGGTCAGTACTATGCGGGAGCCGGCGGCCAGAAGGGGCAAATGGTCGGGCCCTATGGCTACATCAAAATGGAGTCCGGCAGCGCCATCGACGTGCAGTCCGGCGCAAGCCTGTACGCATGGGGCTTCATCTCCGGCAGCGGCTCCGTTACCGTGAAATCCGGCGGCTCGGTGTACGAATGGTATCAGATCATGGACTTCCGCGGCGGCTCGGCATCTTCTGATATGGGCAACAAGGTGTTCCCCTTTAGCCAGTACGCCGTGCAGAATGTGGAGGTACCCCTGACCCTGCACGCCGGCGCCAGCGAGACGGCGTATACTGCGGTATACGCCATAAGGAAGATCAACCCCACCTCCATTCCCTTTATCGGTGACAAGGGTATGTTTAAGCTGGTTTCCGGCAGCCTGACCAAGGCGTATGACGGCGCCACCGACCGTATTATCTACACCATCGACGGAGTTGCGGAGGTCAACAGCCTGAACCTGAAGCTGGGAAGCATGAGCGTCAGCTCCAGCAGCTATGTTCTGCCATTTACCAACAATATGACTGTTGATTTGACCTCGGACAGCAAGCTGACTATCAACCAGACGGCGTCGCTGCTGCCCGGCGTGGAGACCACCATCGCCAAGGGCGCCGAGCTGGTGGTGTCCAGCGGCAAGAGCATCTACATCTATGACCGTGACGAGTGGGTCGCCCAAGACTTTGTTACCGGAGGCAAGTTCAAAGCGGTGCTATATGCCCCCGGAAAGCATTATAACCGCACAAATGCAGACCTTAAAGACGTTAAGATGGATGTGAACGGCAGTGTAACGGCTATTGGCGCCATCTACACCACCGCAGGCGGTGCGGACATCTGCTCCAGCGCCGGTACCGGTGTCTATAACCAGCAGGGCACCCCCGGAACGGAGCCCAAGACGTATCAGTACACGCAGATCAAATCCAGCGTGACGCCACATGAAATCCCCGTCACCGCCGCCAAGCTGAAAAATGCCAACGGCAGCTATACCCCAACCGCGGGTGCCAAGACTAACGATACCTTCACCTACTGCACCTGCCCGGACTGCGGCGGCAAATGGACGCCGGACCTAAAGGTTGCTGCGATCGGTGCAAAAGAATACGATAAGCTGCAAGGCGCGGTTGGCAATCTTAAAGCCGGCCAATACATCAAGCTGCTGCACAACACCACCGAGGATATCAAAAACATCACCAAGGATATCTATCTCGACCTGAACGGCCGCACGGTGACAGGTGATATCTCGGTAACGGGCGCTTACAAGCTTTACGGCATGGACAGCTCGGCGAAGGCGGACTATACTACCGCCCCGAGCGGCAAGATCGTCGGCACGGTGACGGGCTGCGCCCCGACCTACCAGACGCGGACGGTGACAACGCCTAAGGGCGACACCTACGATCGCTATGTTGCCATTTCGGTGACGGAAAATGGTACATCGACTCTGTCCTTCCACCATTTCAACATCTCTGTCACCGGCTACCGCTTCGAGCTGGCCACCGGCGACACGCCGCAGTGCGCGCTGTTCTTTATCGGCAAGTTCCAGGGCGACGCCGAGGCAAAGAAACACTTGACGTCTCTGGGCATTACCCTAACGGGTGATAATGGCCCGCAGCTTGGTACATACAGCTATTCGATTCCTAAGGATAAGGCCATCCCCAAGGAATCAGATCCCGGCGAGAGCCCGGTCGTTCGTGATGCTGATGACGACGCTTTTCTCTTCGAGGCATACCTGATGCGTGATATCAATAAGGAAAACTATCAGACGAAGTTCACTGCCACCGCGCGGGCAACGTTCGACAACGACGGAAAGCAGGATAGCAAACCGCAGCAGTTGAGCTTCAAGGATGCCTGGACGGATCCTAAAATGGTCATCACTCCCGAGCAGAAGACGATCCTCGAAAACTTCAAGGCAGGGCTGGGCATCACCAATCAGACGGAGTGAATAAGCATGATGAAAACTATTAAAAAAACTTATGTCGCTCCGGCTGCCGAACTGATCCTGCTAGCGCCGCTGGAGGCGCTGGCCAATCAGACTTTATCCAATGAGGACGAGGTTGCCTTGAAGAATTGGGGCTACAAGGGCGTCGTTAAGAACGCCAGCGTCACAGGAAGCAATCGCACCTACTGGTGCGAGGACGGAAGGATCCGCAAATAAGTGATGCGTTACCGAATCGCTGATCTGATCGTTGAAATGTCTCCCAAGGGACGCACGGCTGCCCAGGCGGAGGTCTATCGGACCTCCGCCTGGGGCGGCGCGGCGGATATCACCATCCGCGTGGGCGGCGCGGAGGCGCTGTCGCTCTGTCCTGAGCTGGAAACGGAGGACCTTGCAGAGTACATCGCCACAGGCGACTGCTTTGCAACGGGGCTTCTCTCCCACGAGGGGATGATGCTCCACGCCTCGGCGGTGGAATATGGCGGACAGGCCGTGTGTTTTTCCGCGCCGCCGGGCACGGGGAAATCCACCCACACGGAAAAATGGACGCGCCTGTTTGGAGCGTCCATTCTGAATGACGACAAGCCCGCCCTGCGCCGCGAAAGCGGTGTATGGCAGGTCTACGGCACGCCATGGTGCGGTAAGGAGGCGCTGCATCAGAACCGCAGCGCGCCCCTGCGCGCGATCTGTTTCCTCTTTCAGGGGCAGGAAAACGCTTTACAGCCGCTCACTCCGGCGGAGGCTTTACCTCTGCTGCTGAGTCAGACCCCCTTCCGTCTGCATCGGGAAGATATGGACCGGCTGCTTGCCGCGGCAGACCGTCTCCTGCGGGAGACGAACGTGTTCCGACTGATTTGCCGGAATGACGACAGCGCCGCCTATTTTGTCCGGGAGAAACTGTTTCCGGATCAAGCCAAAGCCATCGATTGACAGGAGGCAGCACACAAACGCCGTGCTGCCCGCTGCCAGTGGACGGAAGCGGCACAAAGAGTACCGACTGATCTGCGGCTTTTTGTGCCGCCTTTAGACTATTCAGGCGGTCTCTCGCCAAAAGGGGCGGAAAGCCCCGCTCAAGATCTGTCCAAACGCAGACAGAAAGGGAAATACAACCATGAACGAATCCAACATCAACCGATCCAGCGACATTCTGGAAATCGACCTTTGGAAGCTGCTGCTGCTTTACCTCAGGCGGTGGCGGCTGATCCTGCTGTGCGCACTTGCCGCCGCGGCGATCTCCCTGATCTACACCGCCAATTTCATTACGCCGCTGTATCGTGCCAACGTCACCATCTACGTCAACAATATAAAGGCGAATCAGCAGGTGGATTATATCAGCGCGGCCAACCTCGCGACCTCCCAGCAGCTCGTCAACACCTATGTCAATATCATCCGCAGCGATACCGTGCTGGAAAAGGTGGTAAAGAACGCGAGGCTTGATTACTCGGCAGCGGAGATCCGCGGCATGATGACGACGGCGCAGGTGGATGAGACCGAGCTGTTCTCAGTATACATCTCCCACCCCGATCCGGAGATGGCGGCGAAGATTGCCAACGCGGTGGCGACCGTTGCCCCCGGCGAGATCGAGGAATTCGTCGAAGGCAGCTCCACCAAGATCATCGACCATGCCAAGGTGCCCACGAGCCGCTATACCCCAAGCTATCGGAAAAATACCCTTTTGGGCTGTGCGGCAGGTCTCCTTCTGGCGGTCATCTATGTGACGCTGTTGTATCTGATGGACGTTCGCATCAAGAATGAGGAAGACCTGACGCAGCTTTTCGACCTGCCCATGCTGGGGCAGATCCCCTCCTTTGCGGAGAATGAGCGGAAAAAGGCGGGTCTCAGCGCACAAAAAGCCGATGAGCACGGCGGAGAGAGGTAAGGCGACATGAAAAAAAAGCATTTTTCTCTTCTGCGGAGATCTCGGCGGCACGACGCGCCGGATACTGCCGCGATCATGGAAGTGGAGCGGAAAAACATCCTCTCGGAAAAGAGCGATTTTTTCATCCGTGAGTCCTACAAGACCCTGCGTACCAACGTGACCTTTTCCCTGGCGGACGAGACGGCGTGCAAGGTCCTGATCGTGACCTCCGCCATGCAATCCGAAGGAAAGAGCATCACCGCACTCAACCTTGCCATCTCCTATGCGGAGATGAAGCAGCGCGTCCTTCTGATCGACTGTGACCTGCGCCGTCCCAAGCTGGCGCGTCTGCTGTCCGCGAAGGAAAAGGTAGGACTGAGCAACCTGCTTATCCAGCCGGAGCTGCTGGGAAAGGCCATCCATGATTCCGGCATTGAGGATCTTGACGTCATTTTTGCCGGCGACGTGCCGCCCAACCCGTCGGAACTGCTCGGTTCCTCCCGCATGAAAGCGCTGCTTGACAGCTTGCAGAAGAACTACGATTACATCATTCTCGATACGTCTCCCGTCAATCTGGTGACGGATGCCTGCGTTCTGGTGCCTGAGAGCAGCGGCGTGCTGTTCGTGGTGCGCGCGGGTCTTTCCGAGCGCGGGAGCGTCCTGCGCGCGGTGGAGCAGTTAGAGCGCTCCCATGCCAAGATCCTCGGCTTTGTTCTTAATGAAGTGCCGCGGGAGAGCGGATACTACGGATATCGGAAATACGGCTATCGGCGCCACCACTACGGTTACAGCTATGGGCACGGCTACGGTTACGGATACGGACAGGAGAAGCCGGACAGCGGGGAACGGAGCATCCCATGACCGATCTTCACACCCATATTCTGCCCCGCATGGACGACGGCGCGCCGGACACGGCAGCCAGTCTTGCAATGCTCCGCATGGAGGCAGCGCAGGGCGTTACGGGTGTAGCGCTCACCCCCCATTTTCATCGGGACAGGGAGAGCATAGAGCAGTTTCTCGCGCGTCGTCAAGCCGCTTGGGAGCATCTTTCCGCAGCGATGGAGAAAACCGCCGAACCTTTTCCTGACCTTGTGTTGGGTGCAGAGGTGGCATGGATGCCAAATATGAACCATTGGGACGATCTTGAGGCACTGTGTCTCGGTTCGAGCCGTTATTTGCTGCTGGAACTGCCCTTCACCCCTTGGAGCGGCAGCATGATCGACCAGCTTTACTCGCTGACGGCGCAGAGCGGCGTTACGCCGGTGCTGGCGCATCTGGAGCGGTATCTGGGGCGGCAGAAGAAAGAGCACATACAGGAATTGTATCGCCTGAACGTCCCCATCCAGCTCAGCGCCGGATGCCTGCTGCATCCCATGGAGCGGTGGAAACTCCTTCGGCTGCTGAGGGAGGGGCAATCCTTTTTCCTTGCGTCCGACTGTCACGGCACACAGCGGCGCACACCCGATCTGGGCCCTGCCGCTGCCGTTGCCAAAAAGCGTCTGACGGGGGATGCGCTGGAAACGCTCCTTTGCCGCAGCGACGCGATCTTCACCGCAGCGCGCGCAGAACAGGAGAGGGAATATGCGAAGAAATGAGAGTTTTATCCTGCGTCAGGTCGCAGATATGTCGGTCATCGTCCCTTTGGGGGCGGCTGCCGAAGCGTTTCCGGGGATGATCTCCGTAAACGAGACCGGCGCATTTTTATGGGACCTTTTGGCGCGGGAACAGACGCTCCAAAGCCTTGGAGACGCCTTATGCGCCGTGTATTCGGTCGAGCGGGAGCAGGCGGAGGCAGACGCAGCCGCCTTTCTTGACAAGCTGAGACCCGTCGGCGCGGTGGACGGTCTGTAAGATGGAGGTCCGGCAGATCCCCATGGCGCAGCTGCGCGAACTGCTCGATGAGCAGCTCGCGCACGGAGAAGCGCTCCTTCCGGTAACAGGAAACAGTATGTGGCCGCTTCTTGTCGGCGGGCGGGACATGGTGCGCCTTGCGCGGCCCGATCGCTGCGCACAGTCGGGCGATATCGCCCTCTATCAGAAGGCGGACGGCAGCTATATCCTGCACCGGGTCATCCGCCTGTGTACGCCAGAGACCTGCATTTGCTGCGGCGACGCTCAGTGGGAAGGGGAGCAGGTCGATGAGGCGCAGATCATTGCGTACGTCACCGCCTTTCGCCGCAAGGGGCACTGGCAGGAGACCGACCGATCCCGGCCCTACCGGTTTTATGAACGCTTCTGGGTCCATACCTTTCCCGCCCGTCGCCCCTTGCTGAGGCTGCTGCGATTCCTTCAGCGGGCACGGAGGGGACTGATACGCGGGAGAAGATGAGATGAGTCAGTCGAAGAAAAAGGCGGCGGGCGCGTACAAAGTGCCGCTCACGCTGCTGTATGCAGGCATCGCCGCGCAGGCGTTCGGCATCGCGGCGCTTGCCCTGGTGAGCCGCCGGGTGCTGGATGAGGGCGGCAGTCCGTGGGGCTGGGTGCTGTTGTTTCTGGCGCTGGCTCTCCCGCTGCTCGCCGGCGGGCTTGACCTGCTTTCCGGCAGGACGGTCGACCGCGCGGCGGTATCGCTGCGGCGCGACACGCTTGATACGCTTTTGAGCAAGGATGCGGAGGCATACAGCCGCTACCACAGCGGGCAGGTCTTCAGCCGCCTGACGCAGGACGCTTACACCGTCTGCGAATGGCGGGTCGTCGGCCGCCCCCAGGTGGCGGGGCAGCTCATCCGGCTGCTTTGCGCCGCATCCGCGCTGTTTTTCGTCAATATCCCCCTTGCCTTTGCGGTCGTAGGCGCGGGCGCGCTGGCGATCGCCGGCGGGCGGCTGCTGCGAAAGTATCTGACGCGGCGGCATCTGCGCGTGCGTCAGGCGGAGGAAGGTCTGACGGGCTGCACGCAGGAGATCCTGGAGCATACGGAGCTTCTGCGCAGCATGACGGCGGGGGAGGAGGCTGTCCGCCGCTTTGAAGGACGGCAGAAGGAGTGGCTGCGCGAGCGCAAGCGCCTGCGCGTCTTCTCAACGGGGGTCGGAACCGGGTTTTCCGCCGTATTGCAGCTTGGATACGCCGTTCTTCTTGTCTGGGGCGGCATCGCCATTCGGGAAGGAAGGCTCTCCTTCGGCGACCTTGCGGCGCTCTTACAGCTCCTCGCGATGTTCCAAAGCCCGCTCACGGGCTTGTCGGGCGTTCAGTCCCGGCTGGCAGCCGTCCGCGCGGCGGAGGCGCGGCTGGATGAGCTGTATTCCCTGCCTGGGGAGGCGCCGGGACAAGCGGCGGCGGAGGACGATGTCTTTCGCGCCATCGTCTTTGAAAACGTCACCTTTTCCTATGAGGGCGAGGAACAGCCTGTTCTGCGGAACTTTTCCGCGCGTCTTCCGCTCGATCGCTGGACCTGTCTCACGGGAATATCCGGGAGCGGAAAAAGCACGCTATTTCGCCTCATTCTGGGGCTGTACCACCCGCAGCAGGGCCGGGTATACCTTGAAACCGAGCGGGGGGAGCTCCCTTGCTCCGCTGCCGTGCGGGGGCTGTTCGGCTATGTCCCACAGACGCCCTGGCTCTTTTCCGGCAGTATTCGGGAAAATCTGCTGCTGGCAAAGCCCGACGCGGATGACGCCGCCCTTTGGGAGGTGTTGGAGCGGGCGCAATGCGGCTTTGTCCGCGACCTGCCCGACCGCCTTGAAACCGTCCTGAGCGAAGAGGGGGGCGGTCTGTCGGCGGGACAGCGCCAGCGCCTTGCCATCGCCCGCGCGATGCTTTCCGCCCCGCGTTTTTTGCTGCTGGATGAGATCACCTCGGCGCTGGACGAGGATACGGAGGCACGGCTGCTGACAGAGCTGACGGGCGCGTATCCGGCGGCGGTATTCGCCACCCATCACAGCGCCCTGCCCGGCAGGCTGCACAGCGAGACGCTGCATCTTGAGGGAATCGTCTGAAATACGGAAACGTGATCTGATAAATTTATTGACTTGGAGGATGAACATGAAACGAAACATTGCAAAAATGCTTGTGCTGCTGCTGATGCTCGGCACGCTGCTGCCGCAGACCGCGCTGGCAGCCACGACCTATTATGTCGATGTGACCATCACCGGTCCCGATGCCGACGGCGTGGAGCGGACGCTCAGCGCCTCCTCCAGCCGCTACGGCACGATGGACACGCCCCTTGCAGCGGAACTGGCGTCCGTTGTCGACAGCGCATACCACGAAATGGAAACCGTCTTTTCCGGGACCGGTCTGCGAAATATCGTGGACACGGGCGCCCAGGCCTTCCGGGAGGGCGAGAGCGCGTGGAACCTCTACGTGGAGAAGTATTATGACAGCGTGGACAGCTCCTTCAAGGATACGCTCAAGAGCCTTTCCTCCACCTTCGCAAACCTCACGGTCGACCGCGTCAACCGCGTGACCTACCGGGACAACGGCCGCCTCTATACCGTGACCGTGACGCTCAAGGGCTACACCACCGGCTCCGGCAGCAGCGGCAATACGCCCGTCGCTCCCGATGGCCACAAGATCGTTGTGGAGCCTGTGCCGAACAACACGCTGCGCGCGGACAAGAATACCCTGTCCAAGGGTGAGACCGCCGTCATCCGGGACAGCGCCGCGTCGAACGGCTATGTCCTCTCCGATCTGGCGGTCAAGGATGTGAGCGGCAACGACATTCCCGTGCGCAGGCAGTCTGACGGCGTCTACGCCTTCACCATGCCCGAAAGCAGCGTGTCCGTTCGCGCCGTGATGGTCGCCGACCCCGATATGACCGGCATCTCCAAGCAGCTGAACACCGATCAGAATATCTCCTATATGCAGGGCATGGCGGACGGCAGGTTCTATCCCGCAAGCTCCGTTACCCGCGGACAGGTGGCGCAGATCTTCTACCGCCTGCTGAAGGAGCAGAAGGTTTCCTCCAAATCCACCTTTACGGACGTCCCCGACACGCTCTGGTGCGCCGAGGCGGTGAATGCCCTTGCCTCTCTTGGCATCGTGGAGGGCATCGGCAACGGCAAGTTTGCCCCGAATCAGTCCATCACCCGCGCCGAGTTTGTCACCATCTGCGCCCGCTTCACCCAGGTCTCCGCGAGCGGAGAGACCTTTACCGACGTGCCCGCCAGCCACTGGGCGTTTGACGCCATTTCTACGGCGGCGTCCTTCGGCTGGGTCAACGGCGTCGGCAACGGTCAGTTTGCCCCCAATCAGCACATCACCCGCGCGCAGGCAGCCGTTCTGCTGAACCGTCTGCTGGGCCGCTGCATGGCAGGTCAGTCTTACGAGAATGCCCGCCAGTACCCGGATGTCCCCCAGACCCATTGGGCGTGGAAGAACATCTGCGAGGCGTCTGACGGCGTCGCCCTCCGCTGAGCGGAGAATTCAAAAGAGTACGGTAAAAGGCAGTGGAGGGACTGCCTTTTACCGCATATCCATGGGGGCATAGTATGAAAACGATTCAAAAAAGCGTGCCCGTCCAGACGGTGCTCTTCCTCCTGATGGACGCCATTTTCATCATTGTGGCGGGCGGTCTCGCGCTGCTGGTGCGCTTCGACTTCGACTTTGAGCAGGTGCCTTCCGGATATCTTGAGCCGTGGTTTCGTGCTCTGCCCGTTCAGTTCCTGGTCACGGCGGCGGTCTTCTGGCCGCGCCGGATGTACCGCTATCTCTGGCGCTACGTCAGCGCCCATGATGTCGCCGAGATGGTGATATCCGTCGTCCTCGCCTATTGCGCGTTCCATGTACCGGCGGCGCTTTTCGGCTATCACCAGCCGAGGAGCGTGCTCTTCATGGAGCTTTTGTTCCAGCTGTTCCTGCTGGTGGGCGGGCGCTGCACCTTCCGCTTTCTGCGGATGTTCGCAAGCTCCGCCCGTCAGGCAAGGCAGGAGGAGGGCGAGCGCGTCATGCTCATCGGCGCGGGCGAGGCGGGGCGGATGCTCCTGCGGGAGATCTCCGTCACGCCGCAGCTAAAAAGCCATGTCTGCTGCATCATCGACGACGACAAGAGCAAGCAGGGCAAGTACATCGGGAACGTGCCCATCGTCGGCGGGCGGGAGAAGATCCCCGAGATGGTCAAAAAGGAGCGGATCACGCAGATCGTCCTTGCCATTCCCGCAGCGTCTGCCAAGGATAAGAAAGAGATCCTGAACATCTGCCAGAAAACGAGCTGCCGTATACGGAGCCTGCCGGGAATTTACCAGCTGGTGAACGGCGAGGTGAGCATGGCGGCGGTGAAGGATGTGCAGGTGGAAGATCTGCTTGGCAGAGAGCCGATCAAGCTGGACACGGCGATCCTGACGGATTTCTTGCAGGGTCAGACCGTTCTTGTGACCGGAGGCGGCGGCTCCATCGGCAGCGAGCTTTGCCGTCAGATCGCCAAATATCAGCCCAAGCAGCTCATCATTCTGGATATTTACGAAAACAATGCTTATGATATCCAGCAGGAGCTGCGGCGTGTATGGGGCGATCGGCTGAACCTGCGGGTGGAGATCGCCTCCGTGCGAGATAAGGAAAAAGTTTACAGCCTGTTTCAGATGTATCACCCTGACATCGTGCTCCATGCGGCGGCCCACAAGCATGTCCCGCTGATGGAGGAATGCCCAGAGGAGGCCATCAAGAATAACATCTTCGGCACATATCATGTGGTGCGGGCGGCGGAGAAGTTCGGCGTCAAAAAGTTTGTCATGATCTCCACGGATAAGGCGGTGAATCCCACCAACTTCATGGGCGCGACCAAGCGCTTCTGCGAGATGATCCTGCAAAGCAGGACGGACAGCCCCACAGAATTCTGCGCAGTGCGGTTTGGCAATGTGCTCGGCTCCAATGGCTCTGTCGTGCCCCTGTTCAAAAAGCAGATTCAGGAGGGCGGCCCTGTCACCATCACGGACAAGCGTATCATCCGCTATTTTATGACCATTCCTGAGGCTGCCCAGCTGGTGCTCGAGGCGGGCGCCATGGCAAAGCGGAGCGAGATCTTCGTTCTGGACATGGGCGAGCCGGTGAAGATTCTGGAACTGGCGGAAAACCTCATCCGCCTGTCCGGACTGGAGCTGGATAAGGATATCACCATTCAGGAGATCGGCCTGCGCCCCGGCGAAAAGCTCTATGAGGAGCTGCTGATGCGCAGTGAAACACTCTCCAAAACAAGCAATGAGAAGATCTTCATCGAACAGCAGCAGGACATTTCAAAGGACGTCATCATGGATGACCTGCTGCGGCTGGATGAAGCCGTCACCCGCGACATACCGCCTCAGGATCTGATCACCATGCTACGGGAGATGGTCCCGACATATACTTCCCCGGAGGAGATCAACGGTCGAGCAACGGCAGAAGTCTCATAACAGGCGTTGGAACTGGTGGATGAGGAAAATGGACCTCAAAGAAGTGGAGGAAACGGCTTGAAACGGCGTAAAACCATTCTCTGCACCATTCTTGTACTGCTGGCGGTATCGCTGGCGGGGCTTTTCTGGTGGCAGCGCGATAACTTAAAAGCGATCCATGCCGCGACGCAGCATACATCGGCCGAGCTGGAGGAAAAGCTGGAGGAAAACCAGCAGATGATCGAAGAGGCGGTGCGCTCGGCGAGCGAGGTCACGGTGCGCGAGGTCACGGAGGAGGAGCGTCAGGCGCTGCGCGACGGCTCGATGACGCAGGAGCAGCTTATGGAGCGCCTGACGGGCAGCGGGGGAGGGGAACCCTCCCAACCCGATGCGGAGAGCGCTGTCCCGGCAAGCCGTCCGGAAAGCAGCGGCAAGACGGACGCGCCGGTCGCGAAGACCGACACGCCGGCTGCGGGCGAGAAGAGCGAACAAAGTGCGGAAAGCAGCTATCAGAAGGAGCTGTCGGCGCTCATCGCCAAGGTCTACGTCCTGCGCGAGGAGTACACGCTGGCGCTCGATACGATGTATGCCGACGCAAAGGCGGAGTATTTGGCACTCCCCGCGGAAAAGCGGACAACGACTCAGCTTGCGAAGATGGCAAAGGGCTATCTTTCCCGGGCGAACGCCCTGGAAAAGGAGTGCGACGGGAAGATGGACGAGGTCATCCGCGCCATGGAAACGCTCATCCGGGACAACAACGGCGATCTCACGCTTGTGGATACCGTGGTCTATACCTACGCCAACGAAAAGAGCCTCAAAAAGTCCTGGTATATGGCAAAGCTGGAGCAAAAGGGACTGCTCTGAGCGGCAAGCAGTCAGAAAACAAACGGAAGAGAGAGGAATTAAAGTCATGACGATATTGGTGACGGGCGGCACGGGCTTTATCGGGAGCCACACGGTGGTGGAGCTTCTGAACGCCGGCTATGACGTTGTCATTGCAGACAATCTGTGCAATTCTAAGATTGAAGTGATCGACCGTATTCAGAAGATCACGAACAAGCGCCCCGCTTTTTACGAGATCGACCTGTTGGACAGCGCCGCGCTTGAAAAGGTCTTTGCGGAGAACCGTCTGGACGCCGTGATCCACTTTGCCGGCTTAAAATCCGTCGCGGAGTCCGTTGAAGACCCCGGAAGATATCTCGACACGAACCTGACGTCCACCTTCCACCTGCTCAACGCAATGGAAAAGCATCAGGTGTACAAGCTGGTGTTCTCCTCCTCGGCAACGGTGTACGGCACGCCCGAGACCATGCCGAACCGCGAGAGCGATGTTGTCGGCAAGGTCTGCTGCCCGTATGGGTTCAGCAAGTATCTCAACGAGCTGCTCCTGCATGATTTCGCGCGGCAGCGCGACAACTTCCGCTTTGCCTCTCTGCGCTACTTCAACCCCGTCGGCGCACATCCCTCCGGGCTCATCGGCGAGGACTGCGGTCAGAAGGCCCCCAACAACCTTGCCCCCTACATCACCCGCACCCTGCTCGGGCAGTTCCCGTATCTGAGCGTTTACGGCGATCAATACGATACCGCGGACGGAACGGGGGTCCGCGACTACATCCACGTTGTCGATCTGGCAAAGGGGCACATTGCGGCGCTGAACTATCTTGAAAAAACGGACAGCAAATATGACGTTTTCAATCTGGGGACGGGCAAGGGAACGACCGTGCTGCAGCTGGTGTCCGCGTTTGAAGAGGCATCGGGCAGGAAGGTGCCTTACCGCATCGTCGGCCCGCGCGCGGGCGACGTGCCCCTGAGCTTTGCCGCCGTCGAAAAGGCAAAGAACATCCTTGGCTGGACGGCGGAATATGACTATAAGGACTGTGCCAGAGACTCCTGGAACTGGCAGGTGCAAAATCCAAACGGCTACATAGAGGAGGGCTAAGCGTTCCGCGCGGCGCTCTTCCCGCATCAGCGCAAAAAATCCCCCGTAAGCGATTCAAATGAATCGCTTACGGGGGTCATTTTTACCATGCGCCTGTCCGGTGTGGGGGGACGGTTTATTTCTATTGGGTGAACAGCTGGTCTAAGATCGGGGAAATGTTTCCGCCGTCCGCGCCGTCTTCGAGGATGCCGGCGGCGACCAGACCGTCCTGATTCTGACTGAGCGCCTGCATCGCGTTGATATAGGCGTCCAGATCCTTGTTGATCTGCGCGTTTGGATTAGTTGGGTCGCCGACGTAATCCAAAAACTGGTCTGTCAGGTTACCGTCCTCGTCCTGAGCAAACGCCCCAAGCTTCCCAAGCGCGGCAAAGATATTGTCGATGTTTTTTTCGCCGGCGGCAGCGGCGATCTGCTGATTGACATAGTCGTAATACTGTTTTGCATCGTATGTAGACTCTTTGCCGTCCGCGTCCGTCAGGGTCGTTGTCCAGCCCTTCGCTTGCTCGGAATAGGCAAAGGCGGTCATGATGCCGTACATCGCCCCCACATTGCTCATTGTTTCGCCCATATCAGCAGGGTTAATAAGCGGTTCCTCTTCCCCCTCATCCGCAGCATTGGTCGTAAACACCGCAAGTAGTCTTTCTGCGGTAGTTTCGTCTGTTTTGCTCGCAGTCAGCAGCAGCGCTGCATTTGCCAGTCTCTGCTTATCAAGCTCGCTGTAGTTTTCGTTTTCATCCGGTTTTATCCCCAAGGTTTCGGGAGCCATACCGGCATTTATAAGAACACTCGCAAGGAAATTGCCCCCACCAAGGGCAGTACTCAAGGCATTGATCATTCCGCCCACATTGCCGGTGAGGCCGTTCATGGTCATGCTTTTGCCGCCGAAGGTCGAGGCGCGAAATGCTTCGAGCTGCTCCCGCGTAGCCGTAAATTCATAGTCCTGCCCGTTGATGCTATAGTGCAGGACCGTATTGCCGTCCTTGTCGGTCGCCGCGGTGAGCACCGCGCCGTGGAAGGTGCCCGTCGCCCTGTCGTATGCGAGGTTCGTATACAGCTTGAACCGGCTGTCCCGATTGCCGGAAAAATACCTTTGGAAGAATTCGCCATTGCGGTCGACCGAGGAGATGACCTGAGCCACCCTGCCGTCCTCGGCCAGAGACGCCGCGCCGCCGGATGGTCTCCCGTCATACTGTCCCGCGTCGTAGGACGCGGATGCAAACGCCGTGTTCACCGCGCCGAGAAGCTGTAAGTCCGCCGCCTCGTTCGCCTTTTTCACATAGCCCGAGTACGCCGCCGAGCCGACGCCGGCCAAAATGCCCATGATCGCGATGACCACGACAAGCTCGACCAGCGTAAAGCCGCTCTGCCTGTTTTTGTCCATGACTGTTCCTCCTATTCCTGTTTTTTTCTCTCCTTCCCCGCCGCGGGG
>ERZ773245.846-NODE-846-length-27560-cov-17.523069_pt1 | contig 27560 bp, 20 predicted proteins | sample MGYA00580988_ERZ773245 | MGnify/ENA primary metagenome ERZ773245 (study PRJEB29015, sample SAMEA2737792) | human gut metagenome | biome: human gut; feature: human-associated habitat; material: faeces | place: China | collected 2012 ... | reverse complement strand
CCATACGGCGGATTTTGAGCCGATGCTGGACTTTGACCGCCCAGTGGCCCCGCCGAAATTTGCCGCCCCTGCGCAGGAAGTGGAAGCAGCCGCGCCGGAGACGGACTCCGCCCCGCAGCACCGCACGCTGCGCCGCCACGAAGCCGCGCCCACCCCGCCGCCCGCGGCCCCGGCTGTGCCTGACCACGAGCCGACCGGCGTCATCCAATTCGAGAGTGACGACGCCCCGGCCCCGGCGATGCCTGACCCGCTGGCAGTCCAGACGGCTGGCCCCGAAAATGCCCGCCATGCCCGCATCCGCCGCGCCCGGCCTGTGACCGCTGACCCAGCCCCCAGTGTGCCGCTGATGCCGGTAGACCTGCCGGACTTTTCGGAAAATCCGCCGGAGACCGAGCCGCAGGCTGCGCCGCGCTCGGTGCTGGACGATGATATCCCTGATTTCTCCGCTGACCTTGACCCCGCCGCCATTGCCGCCGCCCAGGCCGCCGATGACGCCGCCGAGGCCGCAGGCAAGAGCGCCAGCGTTGAGGACTTTACCCGCGCTGCGACCCAGCTGTTTGACGCCAGCGCCGTTGAGGAGGCCGCCGCAGAAAAGGCCACGCGGAAAACCGACAAAAAGCGCCGCCGCAAGGCCGAAAAGCCCGAGAGCGGGCCGGTGCAGCCCAGCATCAAGAACCGCAGCCTTGAGATCATTGAAAAGAGCGAGCGCCGCCGCAGACGCACCGTTATTCTGGGGCTTGTCGTGCTGGCGCTGGTGCTTGTGCTGGGCGGCGGGGCGCTGTGGCTGTTCCTGCGCTGTGATCTGGGCGCACGCCCCGCGGCCAAAAGCTACGGCACGGCGCTCTACGATACGACCGCCGAGAGCTACCTGGGCAAGGCGCTGGAGCGCCGCCCCGGCGTCGTCGGCTATCTGGGCTGGCCCGGGCTGGACGGCGCGCTGGTTTACGCCGCCGACACGCCCGACCCGGAAACGCCCGAGAGCGGCGAGGCACCGTCCATCGTCCGCTTTGCCACGCCCAGCGCACTGGACGCCGCCACCCCCGGCAACACCGTGGTGGAATGCACGGGCAGCGACTACAAGGCGCTGGCCGACGAGGATACGCTCAAGCAGAACAGCGGCTTCACGCTGTACACGGCGGGCGGTGTCTACCGCTTCAAGGCCATCGCGGTCTACTATTTTGACCCGTCCGAGCAGGGCGCGGGCGCATTTGACCTGTACGGCAGCACCGACCTGTCGAGCTATTACGACTACCTGACCTTCGTCGCGGGCATTCAGGCCCGCAGCCTGTTTGACACCGGCGTTGACGTGGGTGACGACTCCCGCTTCCTGACCGTGACGACCCACAGTGACGAGAGCGGCGTGCTGCTCTGCATCACGGGGCGGCTGATCCGCGAGGGAGAGGCAGAGCTTTTAAACATCTCGGCCATCGCGGCAGCGGAGGAGCCGCTGCTGACGGCGGCCCAGTATGAGCGCAAGGGTCAGCCGATGCCGACGGTCAGCACGCTGGTGCAGGCCAGTGTGGACCGCTACGCCCAGCAGAGCACCGCCGCCCAGGCCGCCCGCAAGAACGGCGGCACGGGCAGCGACACCGCCGCGGACACGGCGGACCTGGCACAGCGCGCGGACGACCTGCAGGCCATCACGGACAGCCTGCTGGCCAGCACCGACAAGCTGCTGGCGGGCCTGACCGACGTGGCCGGCTCGACCTCCGCCGCGGAGGCCGACCTGAACAAGGGCGCCGAGGGCAGTCTGCCCGAGCAGACCGTGACGGTGGATCAGATCAAGACCAGCGCCACGCCGGAACCGACGGCCACGTCTGCGCCCACCGAGCCTCCGGCGGATTCCGCCGCCGGTGAGACGACGACCGAGCCGACAGCCGCCCCCACCGAGGCTCCTCAGCCCGACAACAGCGGCACAGGGGAGACCATCAACGTGACGATGAACGGCACGGCCCAGACGATGGATCTGGTGCAGTGCCTGGCCATGGTGGCCCAGAACGAGCTGGGCCCCAACGCACCCGCCGAAGCCTACAAGGCTCAGTGCGTGGCGACCCACTGCTGGATTATCAGCCAGTCGGGCTACCCGTCGGTGCTGGGTGCCGAGCCGGGCGCTGCCGCGCTGGCCGCCGCGCAGGAGGTCGCCCATGTGCTGGTTACCTACAACGGGCAGGTCTGCTTCACGCCGTATTTTGCGTCGGCCAGCACCGGCACGGCCTCCGCTGCCGAGGTCTGGGGCAATGACCGCGCCTGGCTGCAGGCCGTGGACAGCCCGTATGACCAGAGCGTGTCCAGCCACTGGAACACGAACGGCAATTCCAGCGGCACGGCCCGCTTCTCCCGCCAGACGCTGCAGGACCGCATCCGCGATGTGATGGACATTGACCTGTCCGGCGTGGACCCCAGCAGCTGGTTCACGATCCAGTCCGCCAACCAGTACGGCTGGGTCGCCAAGATCCAGGTCGGCCCGGACGCGGGCGTCGGCACCGTCAGCGGGCGCTGGTTCCGCGAGAATCTGCTGGCCCGCCAGAGCGTTGACGGGCGCAGCCTGCGCAGCCAGTGCTTCACGGTCAGCTACAACGCCGATCTGGACTGCTTTATCTTTGATGTCTATGGCTATGGCCACGGCTGCGGCATGAGCCAGTGGGGCGCCATCGGCTACGCCCGCAACGGCTGGGGCTATCAGGATATTCTGACGCATTATTTCGTTGGGACAACGATCACGACGTATTGAGACATAAAAAAAGAGCGTGTGCACAGAAAAGCACACGCTCTTTTTTTGCCGCACGGTAGGGGCCGGCGTCCCCGACGACCCGCGGGGCCGTTTGCCATAGTAGCAGGTATACCATCTGCCTGTAGGGCGGCATGCCCTCATGCCGCCACTGCCCGTTTATCACAGCGCCAAGCTTACCCCATCCAGCACCGCCTTTACCAGCACATCCCCGTCATAGGTCAGCTCTAAATGGAAAAACGGTGCGTCCTCCGCCAGCAGCTTGAAAAATATCTTGTCCCCCTGCCAGATCGGAAGATCCTGCACGGCGGCCTTGTCCACCCACTCTAAGCACCCCTCGTCGCAGTCGGTCATCACGCCGGAAAAATCCGTGCAGGTGTACAGGTGCATCCGCTCGGCGGGCCATGGGTCACAGAAAAAATCCACGATGCCGCGGTAAACCGGCGCGTGCATCGTCAGGCCGGTCTCCTCGCGCACCTCGCGCAGGGCGCAGGCCGGCGCGTCCTCACCCGGTTCAAACTTGCCGCCGACGCCGACCCACTTGTCGTGGTTGACGTCGTTTTTCTTTTTGACGCGGTGCAGCATCAGGTACGCACCGTCCTTTTCGAGATAGCAAAGCGTTGTCTGCAATAGTTCCATAACCAAACTCCTTACATATTTTTAGGCACCCCCGCAGATACTACCAGAAAAAACCAGGGGGGATTTTGTATGAGAGAAACCGGAATCGTGCGCCGTATCGACGAATTGGGCCGGGTGGTCATCCCGAAGGAAATTCGGAAAACGCAGCGCATCCGCACCGGAGATTCACTCGAAATTTACACGGACGGCAACGGCGAGGTCATATTTAAAAAGTATTCGCCGCTGGCCGAGCTTGGCGAGCCTGCCGCCGTCTATGCGGACGTGCTGGCCCGGCGGCTGCGCTGTGCCGTGGCCGTCTGTGACCGGGAGCATATCGTCGCCGCTGCCGGAGCGGGCAAGGGCGAGCTGCTCGGCGCACCGCTCCCGCCCGAGATCGAGCCGCTGCTGACCCGGCGCAAGCTCTACACGGCCCCGGCGTCCGCCGCGGAGCGGGAGCCGCTGGGCAGCCGGTACCTGCTGTGCGCCGCGCCGATCCTGGTACACGGTGACATCGAAGGCGGCGTGCTGCTGCACGGCACCCTGCGCGAGGCCGCGCCCAACGCCGAGACCGTCCGCGCCGCCGCCACCGCCGCAGAGTTTCTGGCGCGGTGGATGGAGGAGTGAAAAGCATAGCAGCGTAGAAGCCGGGCATGCCCGGCCCCTACATATATAATAATAGGGAAACTGCCCAATCCGATTGTGACGAAACTGTTAAACTTACAAAAAATTCGGAAAAACCCTTGACAGTTTGCAAAACGGGGATATAATAAACTTAGCACTCGGAGATAAAGAGTGCTAAACAAACCAACAAAAGCAAACCAAAGGAGATGAGCAGCATGGCCATGGATGCGCGCAAGCAGCGTATACTGGAAGCTATTGTTGCCCTGTATGCCAACGACGGTGAGCCTGTCGGCTCAGGTCTTTTGGCAAACTACTTTGACATGGCACTGTCCAGCGCGACGCTGCGCAATGAGATGGCTGCCCTGACCAAGCTGGGTCTGCTGGAACAGCCCCACACCAGCGCGGGCCGCGTGCCCAGCGCCCAGGGCTACCGCTACTACCTCGATCATCTGATCGACGCGCCAAAGTCCGGCACCCTGCCGGAGAAGGACCGCCGCCGCATTGACGATTTGTTCGCCGCCATGGATGCCGAGCCGGAAAAGCTCGTGCCCGCCGCGACCCGCTGCCTGGCCGATATGACAGGCTGCGCGGCTGCCGCTACCACACCGCAGGCGCCGGATCTCTGCATTGCCCATTTTGAGGTCGTGCAGGTGGGCCGCTACAGCGCCGCAGTGCTGGCCGTGACCAGCGCAGGCGGCGTGCGGACCCGCGTGGCCCGCGTTGACACCGGTCTGACCCGGGACGATGCCGCCAACCTGGCACAGCTGCTCAACCGCGGGCTGACTTTCGTCGCCCCGCAGGATTTAAGCCCGATGCTCATGGCCAGCATGGTGCTGGCCGCAGGACAGCGGCTGGCCCCCGTCATTATGGCGGCACAGGCGCTCGTCACCACCGGCCCGCAGGCCTGTCTGGAGGGCGCGCAGTATCTGGCAAAGATGGCGGACGTCCGCCAGAACCTCGGCACGCTGTTGGAGATCTTCTCCGACAATGAGGCCGCGACGGAGCTCATCCGCCCCGAAGGCAACAAGATCACCGCAACGCTGGGCTGCGACCTTGACCCTGCGATGCCGGGTGCCTGCATCGTCAGCAAGCGGTATTTAGCCGGCGGCGGGCTGACAGGCTCCGTCGCACTGATCGGCTCCACCCGCATGGAGTACGAGCGGCTGCTGCCGATCCTGGACTACTTTGCCGCCAGAATGGGGCAGAGCATGGCCGGGCAGGGCCAATAAACGAAGAAGGAGAGACCCGCAATGAGCCAAGAAGAAAAGAAACAGACCGCCCCGGAGACGGAAGCGGCTGCTGAAAAGCCCGAGACCCCCGCACAGGAGGCCCCTGAAAAAGAGGCCCCTCAGGCCGAGGAAAAGCACGAGGGCAAGCACGACTGCAAGCATCACCACCACGAGACCGCGGCCCTGCAGGCCAAGCTGGAGGCGGAGGAAAAGAAAAACGCCGACCTCAAGAACCAGCTGCTCCGCACCGCTGCCGAGTATGACAACTACCGCAAGCGCTCCCAGCGCGAGGCTGACCAGAAGTTCAACGACGGTGTGTCCCACGCCGTGACCCAGATCCTGGGCATCCTGGACACGCTGGACATGGCCGCCAACGCCGCCTGCGCGGACGAGAACTACAAGAAGGGCGTCACGATGACGCTGGACAAGGCCGCCAAGGCTCTGGAAACGCTGCACATCACCGAGATCGAGGCGTTGAACCAGCCGTTTGACCCCAACTTCATGAACGCCGTCCAGCAGGTCCCCGCCGCCGAAGGGCAGGAGAGCGGCAGCGTCGTGCAGGTTTTCCAGAAGGGTTACAAGATCGGTGACAAGATCATCCGCCACGCGATGGTCGTCGTCGCAGAATAACGTCGAACCGAATCAAACGATTCGTTTCCATATAAATTGACATTCACTGCATTCAAAGCAAATTTGAAGGGAGTTTTATTTATGAGCAAGATCATCGGTATTGACTTAGGTACTACCAACAGCTGCGTCGCCGTTATGGAAGGCGGCGAGCCCGTCGTCATCGCGAACGCCGAAGGCGCCCGCACCACCCCGTCTGTCGTCGGCTTCACCAAGACCGGCGAGCGTCTGGTCGGCCAGGTCGCAAAGCGCCAGGCCATCACCAACCCCGAGAACACGATTTCTTCCATCAAGCGTAAGATGGGCACGGCTGAAAAGGTCCATGCCGGCGGCAAGGACTACACCCCCGAGGAGATCAGCGCTATGATCCTCTCCAAGCTGAAGGCTGACGCCGAGGCTTATCTGGGCGAGCCTGTCACCGAGGCCGTCATCACCGTCCCCGCCTACTTCAACGACAGCCAGCGTCAGGCCACCAAGAACGCCGGTACCATCGCCGGTCTGAACGTCAAGCGTATCATCAACGAGCCTACGGCTGCTTCTCTGGCTTACGGCATCGATAAGGAAGCCGACCAGAAGATCATGGTTTACGACCTCGGCGGCGGTACGTTCGATGTCTCCATCATCGAGATGGGCGACGGCGTTACCGAAGTTCTGGCTACCAACGGTGATACCCACCTGGGCGGCGATGACTTCGATGAGCGCATCATCGACTGGATGGCCGAGGACTTCCAGCGCGAGAACAACATCGACCTGCGCAAGGACAAGATGGCTGCCCAGCGCCTGAAGGAGGCTGCCGAGAAGGCCAAGATCGAGCTGTCCAGCGCGACCACGACCAACATCAACCTGCCCTTCATCACCGCGGACGCCAACGGCCCCAAGCATCTGGACATGACGCTGACCCGCGCTAAGTTCAATGAGCTGACCGCTGATCTGGTCGAGCGCACCATGACCCCCGTCCGCAAGGCTCTGGCCGATGCCGGCCTGAAGGCTTCCGACCTGGCCAAGGTCCTGATGGTCGGCGGCTCCACCCGTATCCCCGCCGTTTACGACGCTGTCAAGAAGGAACTGGGCTGCGAGCCGTTCAAGGGCATCAACCCCGATGAGTGCGTTGCTGTCGGCGCTGCCATCCAGGGCGGCGTTCTGCAGGGCGACGTCAAGGGTCTGCTGCTGCTCGACGTTACCCCGCTGAGCCTGGGCATTGAGACTCTGGGCGGCGTCTGCACCAAGATCATTGACCGCAACACCACCATCCCCACCAAGAAGAGCCAGATCTTCTCCACTGCGGCTGATAACCAGCCCAGCGTTGAGGTCAACGTCCTGCAGGGCGAGCGTGAGTTTGCCCGCGACAACAAGAGCCTCGGAACCTTCCATCTGGACGGCATCGCTCCGGCTCCCCGCGGCGTGCCGCAGATCGAGGTCACCTTCGATATTGATGCCAACGGTATCGTTCACGTCAGTGCGAAGGACCTGGGCACCGGCAAGGAGCAGAGCATCACGATCACTGCTTCCACCAACATGAGCAAGGACGACATCGACAAGGCTGTCAAGGACGCCGAGCAGTATGCCGCCGAGGATAAGAAGCGCCGCGAGGAAGTCGATGTGCGCAACAACGCCGACCAGATGGTGTTCCAGACCGAGAAGGCGCTGGGCGAGTTCGGCGACAAGGTTTCCGCCGAGGAAAAGAGCGAGGTCGAGACCAAGCTGTCTGCCCTGAAGGAAGCCCTGAAGTCCGGCAGCGTTGATGACATCAAGGCAAAGCAGGATGACCTGCAGAAGGCCTTCTACGCCATCAGCGAGAAGGTCTACCAGCAGGCCGCCCAGGCACAGGGCCAGCAGCCCGGTGCACAGCCCGGCCCCGATGCCGGTGCGCAGCCGAAGGACGACGGCGCCGTTGACGCCGACTTCCACGAGGTCTAAGCTGTAACAAACCCATAATAAGGCCGCCGCTGGGCAAACCCGGCGGCGGCCCTTGGGGGTTATAGAGAAAGTTAAAATAAAGCCTTCCCCCCGCGGGGGAGGTGGCTGTGCGAAGCAAGGCCGGATGAGGGCCAAGCTGCCGGGATTGCCTGTTTGCGGGCAATATCCGGCAGGTCTCACCTCATCAGTCCGCTCCGCGGACAGCTTCCCCGCAAGGGGAAGCCTTTTCACAACCCATAAATAGAGGGGATAGATTCTATGGCAGAAAAACGTGATTACTACGAGGTGCTGGGGATCGGCAAAAACGCCACCGATGCCGAGATCAAAAGCGCCTACCGCAAGCTGGCCAAAAAGTACCACCCCGACCTGAACCCCGGCGACAAGGACGCCGAGGAAAAGTTCAAGGAGGTCAATGAGGCCAACGATGTTCTTTCCGACCCGAACAAGCGCAAGCGCTATGACCAGTTCGGATTCGCTGGGGTCGATCCCAACTATGGGGCCGGCCAGCCCGGCGGCGGCTACGGTGGCGGCTTTGGCGGCTTCGGCGGCACCGGTGGCGTCGATCTGGGCGACATCTTCGGCGATATTTTCGGCGGCGGCTTTGGCGGCTTCGGCGGCTCGACCCGCTCCAACCCCAATGCGCCGCGCAAGGGCCATGACATTCAGGCCAATGTGATCCTGACCTTTGAGGAGGCCGCCCACGGCTGCGCCAAAAAGGTCACGCTGAACCGTCAGCAGACCTGCCCGGACTGCGGCGGCAACGGCTGTGCGCCCGGCTCCAGCCCTGAGACCTGTACCGAGTGCGGTGGCCGCGGCTATGTCGTGACCCAGCAGCGCACGCCGTTTGGTGTGATGCAGAGCCAGCAGCCCTGCCCGCACTGCGGCGGACGCGGCACCATCATCAAGAACCCCTGCAAGACCTGCCGCGGCACCGGCAAGACCAGTGCCCGCAAGACGCTGGAGGTCAAGATCCCCGCGGGTATCGACGACGACCAGAACATTGCGCTGCGCGGCCAGGGCGACGCCGGTACGAACGGCGGCCCCGCGGGCGACGTGATCGTCCATGTGACGGTCAAGCCCGACGCCGTGTTTGAGCGCGACGGCTACGATGTGTACGTCCGCGTGCCCATTACCTACTCCCAGGCTGTGCTGGGCGCTGAAATTGAGGTCCCCACCGTGGACGGCAAGGTCGCCCAGAAGATTCCCGAGGGCACCCAGAGCGGCACGAAGTTCCGTCTGCGCGGCCAGGGCATCCAGTACCTGAACGGGCGCGGACGCGGTGACCAGTACGTCATTGTGGACGTGGAGATCCCCAAGAAGCTGAACCGCACCCAGCGCGAAGCCCTGAAGGCCTTTGAGGACAGCCTGAAGGACGAGAACTACGAGAAGCGCAAGAGCTTCTTCAAGAACTTGAAGGATCGGTTCATGTCCTAAAGTTTTAAACAAAATCTCCCGGCAGTGTTGAAAGCACACTGCCGGGAGATTTTCTGTTTTACTCTGACGCAAACGGCCACGGCGGCATGAGGGCATGCCGCCCTACAGCCTGTGCGCCTTGCGGCAGCGAAAACGATGCGGGCATCGGCCCCTACGGTTACCATGCCGTTCCCTGTAGGGCGGGGTGCCCTCACCCCGCCGCCAGGCAGACATCCACCTTGCGGGGCACCCGTAGGGGTCGGCGTCCCCGACGACCCGTGCCCGCTTCCGGCCGGTAAAAACCGCCCGGGCAATGACACTCACCCCACAAACTCCATCTCCGTATACTCCGTACTCCCGTTCAAAAATGCGTTGGCGGGGATGGTGGCGTAATTGGCAGCATAATTATGCGCGGGGTCGCCCCCGAGGGTCAGCACAACGCGGCCGTCGTCCAAAAGATATTCCATAATAAGGGCCACGTCAACGCCCGCGGGGGCGGCGTTGTGTCCGATTTCATTGCCCTGTAAGTCGTAGAACGTGTAAGTGCGGGGAGTGTCGTCGTTCGGAACCATAAACCACCGCAGCGCTTCGTTTTGGTGCATCGGGCGAATAAACTTTTGCGCCGTCATAATGCCCAAATCTTCCTGCGTGCCGTCACTGTGGATGCAAAGGACGGAGGAACCGGTCCAGTAAGACGGTGTCATGTGGTCGGCGATAAAATAGAAATCGCTTCCGTTTTTGCCCGCGTAGGTGTAGGTGATATAGCCGTCCCCCTCGGGTGTGCCGTCGCAGGGATACTCAAAAATCTTTTGGATAGGCCGCCCCGTGGCAGGGTCCGTCAGGTCGAACTCATAGGTGGAATTTTGCAGGATGGCACTGAGCATTTCGGAATCGGACGGGAGTGGGATAGGATAGTCCGAAACGATGCGGCTTGTGACAATGCCGCCGTCGGCCACGCCGAGTACATCGTAGGTTTCGATGGGAATGTCCCATTTCTCGCTTGCCCCGGTTTTCAGGTCAAGGCGCATCCCACAGGTGGGAGAGGTCGGCGCTTGGCTGTAAGACATACAGTAGACATAGCGGTCATCGTACAGCTTGGTACCCCATGTGTTGGGGCCAAGCGGAATTTCCCAAACCTCGCCGCCATCCAACGGCACGGCAAGCAGCTTAGTGTCGCTGTCATCGCGGTACATGACGACGTACAGCGTGTTGCTTGCTAGAAATTGGCATAACGGACTATACGTGTTATCGTTGTATTGGTAGAGCGCGGTTGTCTGTCTGGCGTCAGGGTCTGTTTTGTAAATGACGGTTCCAGTAAAGTTGCCCTCATCGTCAAGGGCGGGACGGGTCTGACAAATCACATTGCCGAATTTGTTCTGCCCAGTTTCGGCAAGGGCGTGCAGCTCCCCCACCGGTTCAGGTGCCGCCGTCGGTTCCGGTGTGGCGGCGGCAGTCTCCGCCGCCGCGGCTGCGGTTGCGGAATCCGCCGCCGACGCACAGGCAGACAGCGCCAGCGCCGCGGTGAGGATGAGGGGAATGCGCTTATTCGTTTTCATGGGTACACGTCCTTTCCGGTGATTGAAAAACTCTGCGGCAGCGGGCACGGCCCACCGTGCCGTTCCCTGTAGGGTCGGCCCGTTCACTCCGCAAACGTCATCTCGCGGTATGCTGACCCGCCGTTCAGAAATTCGTCGGCGTCCATCACGGCGTAGCGGCTCCTGTTGTCATGCTCCTCGTCATACCCGATGACCAACAGCAAGCGCCCGTCGTCCAGCATCGAAACAGGATAGTAGACCTGCATACCGTCGGGTGGGGTCACATGCGCAAGCACTGCGCCCTGTAGGTCATATACCGTGACGGTGCCCTGACTGCCGTCCCTGGAAAAAAGCCAGCGGAGCTCTCCGTTCTGGCGCAAGGCCTGGACAAAAAGATCGGACGAGATTCCCAAGTCCTCCTGTATGCTGTCACTGCGCACGCGAAAAACATTTGTTACAGAGCGTTCTTCCGACGACATGGCATGCTCGAAGCGGAAATAGAAATCATTCCCGGCCTTCCCCAGGTAGGCATAGGCGGCAAAGACAGCACCCTCCGCCGTGCCCTTATACGGAAATTCTGTGATTTTCCGGGCGGGCTTGCCGGTGGCAATATCTGTCAGGTCATACTCGCGCAGGGAGTTCTGCAAAAGCGCGTCGGAAATTTCTCCGTCCCTCGGAAATGGGACGGGATAATCCGACACGATGCGCTCTGTCACGGCAAAATCCCCGGCGGCGTTCGCCACAGAGATTGTTTCGACGGGCAAGTTCCAGGGCGCTGTCTCGCCGGTCTGCAAGTCAAGGCGGAACCCGCTTGCGGTATCATAGGGGGCATGACCGTCCATGCAATAAAAATAACGGTCGCTGTATAAGACAACGGTCGAGGCGTATGGGTCAAAGGGAATCTCGTGAGTTTTGGTACCATCCGGCGACAGGGCAATGATTTTGTTGTCGCGGTCTCTGTTGTAGGTGAGCAGGTACACCGCGTCGCTCGTCACATAGGGGTCGGCAAGGCACCAATCGTCGCAGTGATAGATCAGCGTTGTCTGCCCGGCGTTCAGGTCATTTTTGTAGACGTTCGTTCCGGCAAAGTTCCACTCGTCATCAAGGGTAGGCAGGTCTTCATAGACTACGCTCTGCGAATAGCTGTAGTTCAGCCCGTAGAGCGTGTCTGTTTCAACAGCTTCGGTGCCGGGCTCGATTGCCGATTCGGCGGTGCTTTCCGGCGTCTCCGCCGCCGCGGCTGCGGTTGCGGAATCCGCCGCCGACGCACAGGCGGACAGCGCCAGCGCCGCGGTGAGGATGAGGAGAATGCACTTTTTCGTTTTCATGGGTACACGTCCTTTCCGGTGATTGAAAAACTCTGCGGCAGCGGGCACGGCCCACCGTGCCGTTCCCTGTAGGGTCGGCCCGTTCACTCCGCAAACGTCATCTCGCGGTATGCCGACCCGCCGTTCAGAAATTCGTCGGCGTCCATCACGGCATACCGGGCCGCGCTGTCGTGCTCCCAGTCGTAGCCGACGACCATCAGCAGGCGTCCGTCGTCCAGCATACAAAGCGGAAAGAAGGCCTCCAGCCCGGCGGGCCGCTCGTTGCGGCCAATCTCATGGCCTTGCGTGTCGTAAATCAGATAGATGCCGTCGGTGCCGCGGGTCAGAAGCCAGCGCACCTCATCGCCCTGCAAAACCGCAGAGTAATCCAGGTAATCCGGCGTTTTGGTAATGCCAAGGTCGGTCCGGGTGCCGTCCGTGCCGATGCGCAGCACGGACTGGGAAACAAAAGCGTACTCATCGTCGCACTGGTCTGCGCGGAAATAGAAGTCACTGCCGCACTTGCCAAGGTAGGTGTAGATTGTAAGGCTCCCCGGCTGCGGTATGTCATAGGGGAGGGTAAAGCAGGTCTGCCGCACCGCGCCCGTCGCGGGGTCGGCCAGGGTGTATTCCAGCGTGGTGTTCTGCAAAAGCGCCTGGGACATCTCGTCGTCGTCCGGGTAGGGCACCGGATAATCCGAGACAACGCGGCAGAGCAGCAGCGCGTCCCCGACGACATCGGGAATGTACATTGTCTCCACCGGGATATTCCACGGCGCGGTCTCCCCGTTTTCCAAGTTAAACCGCATACCGTCGGTACGGCAGAACGGCGCGGCGCTGACGCTCCGGCAGTAGAGGTAGTGACCTGCGTAAAAAACAGGCATCCAGTCGTCGTAGGAGAACGGCAGCACGCGCGCCTCACCGCCCGCCGTCGGCAGGGCCAGCATACCGCCGTCGTAGCAGATGAAATACAGCGTGTCGTCTATGATCAGCGGCGCGGACGCAAGCTGGGAGTCCGTGCGGTACATCTCATAGGTCTGCCCGGTGGTAAGGTCGGTTTTGTAGACGGTGCTGTGATCAAAGCTGCCGAGACTGTCCTCGCTGCTTGAAAAATGGGTGACCGCCGCGTAGACGCAGTTGCCGCTGACTGCGCAGGCGCTATAGGCCGAGAGGGGGTGCGGCTCACCCGGCAGCGCCGCTTCTGTGCTGTCCTCCGCCGCGGCGCTCTCCGCCGTACTCTCCGCCGGTGCGGCCTCCGAAGCCGCCGCGGTATCGCCCGCAGACGCGCATCCGGCCAGCGCCAGCATGGCTGCCGCCAATAATAAAGCTACTTTTTTCATCCTCAAAGCTCCTTTCTGTGCCTGGTTTGCCCCTATCCTACACCCCGGATGTTGCAAAGTTGTCACACGGAGCGGGTGTTTTGGAGATTTTTGCAATTTTTTTGCGGGAAGTGGGTGCGGGGCGTCGGGGACGCCGCCCCCTACAGGCTGGCAGTAAAGTGGATGCCTGCCCGCGGCGGGATGGGGGCATCCCGCCCTACGAATGACATAAAGTGAGTGCGTAGGGCGGCATGCCCTCATGCCGCCGCCACTCGCCGCCTGCAAAAAGGGGAGAGCACCGTCTCCGGCGCTCTCCCCTTGCTTATGTTTAAAATTCTTTTGGTTCTTTTCTTCTAAGAAAAGAACACCCGTGTCCCCGAAAAATCAGAACTCGTGCTTCTCCATCAGCTTGCGGCCCATCAGGACGCCCATGACGGAGGCCATCATCAGGCCACGGGTCCAGCCGGAGGAATCGCCCAGGCAGTGCAGACCGGCGATGTTCGTCTCCAGATCGGTGTCCATCTTGACCTTGTTGGAGTAGAACTTCAACTCAGGGCTGTACAGCAGCGTTTCGGGGCTGGCAAAGCCGGGCACGACCTCGTCCATCATCTTGATGAACTCGATGATGTTGACCATGGCGCGGTAGGGCATGGCGGCGGTGATGTCACCGGCCACGGCGTCCTTCAGCGTCGGGCGGACGTTCGTGCGGGCCAGCTCGTTGGCCCAGGTGCGCTTGCCGTCCAGAATATCGCCGTAGCGCTGCACCAGAATGTGGCCCGCGCCCAGCATGTTCGTCAGCTCACCGACCTTCTGCGCGTAGGCGATGGGCTGGTTGAACGGCTCGGTGAAGTTGTGGCTGACCAGAATGGCCAGGTTCGTGTTGTTGCTCTTTTTCTCCTTGAAGCTGTGGCCGTTGACGACGGCCAGATCGTTGTCGTAGTTCTCCTGCGCAACGAAGCCGCCGGGGTTCTGGCAGAAGGTGCGCACCTTGTTGCGCCACGGGGCCGGGTAGCCGATCAGCTTGCCCTCATACAGGACCTTGTTGATCTTCTCCATGATCTCGTTGCGGCACTCAACACGGACGCCGATGTCAACGGTGCCGGGCTTGTGGGCAATGTTGTGCTCGGCGCAGATCTTTTCCAGCCAGTCCGCACCGCGGCGGCCCGTGGCAATAACGACCTGCTTGGCGTAGACGTCGCGGACGCCGTCCTTCTCGCGCAGGCGGACGCCCTTGCAGACGGAATCCTCGAGGATGATGTTCTCGCACTCGGTACTGAACAGCATCTCAACACCGGCGTCGGCCAGATAGTTCTGGATGTTCAGGTAGAGCTGCTGGGCCTTCTCGGTGCCCAGATGGCGGATGGGGCAGTCAACGAGCTGCAGACCCGCCTGAATGGCGCGCTTGCGGATGTCCTTGATGTCGGGACCCTCGTAGATGCCTTCGACCTTCGGGTCGGCGCCAAACTCGAGGTAAATTTTATCGGTGTAGTCAATAAGCTCCTGCGCGAAATCCTCGCCGATCAGGTCGGGCAACTCGCCGCCGACCTGATAGGACAGGGACAGCTTGCCGTCCGAGAATGCGCCCGCGCCGGAAAAGCCGGTGGTGATGGCACAGGTCGGCTTGCAGTTTACGCAGACGCCGGTTTTATCCTTGGGGCAGTGGCGCTTTTCCACAGGCTTGCCCTTTTCGACGAGCAAAATTTTGTGGGGGGTGCTGCTCTTGCGCAGCAGCTCCAGCGCGGTGAAAATGCCGGCAGGGCCGGCACCTACGATGATAAGGTCATACATGGATAGGGGCTCTCTCCTTTAAAAATAACTCGCGATCCTTCGCGCGGGAAACAAAATAAGGACAAACGGAGCTTGTAGGGGCGGATTCTATATCCGCCCGTGCCCGTTTGCTGATGGCACGGCGCTGCGGGCGCATATAGAATGCGCCCCTACGGTGTCACGGAACGGTTATTCACCGTCCTCCGACACATCCTTGCTCTCGGCGTCGTACACCACAGGGCCGTCGCTGCCGACATCGCGTTCGGCGGCTTCGGTCTCGTCCAGGGCGTCGCCGATGGCACCCAAGGCCGCATTGGCGGCGGCAGAGGCCATGCGGTCCAGTGTGCGCAGCTCCATGGCGGCGTAGAGAATGCAGCCTAAATTCAGCGCACCTTCGGCGATCAGCAGGATGCCGCAGAGCATGACGGCGCTGACCGCCGCATCAAACGGGTGCAGCACCAGCAGTACGCCCAGGGCAACGGATACGATGCTGAACAGCAGCAGCAACCACCATTTCTGCCCCTTGCGCTTGGCAAGGTCAATGGCGGTACCGATGCGGCTCAGGCCGTCAACGACGATGAAGATGCCGAACACAACGGGCAGAAAGCTGGTCACTACCTGCGGCTTTGCCAGTGTGAAGATGCCCAGCCCCGCCGTGATGACGCCGCCCACCAGCATGAACGGCGCGGTAAAGCCGGTGCCGCGGATGCGGGCATACTGGATCAGGCAGACAATGCCGGTGACAAGCACCACAACACCAAAAATGTTGCAGATCCAGAGCAGACTGGTCTCGGGCATGATGAGCAGCAGCATACCGATGACGATATACGCGACGCTCAACAGCAGCATTCCGTTTTTGACATAGCGCAGCATAGTGAAAGGCTCCTTTTTACTTGTCGGCTTCCTGCATAGCCCTGGCGGCGGCCACGATCAGGTCGGCGCAGGCCTCGCGGCCCAGGGTCGCATTCAGGCACAGATCGTAGTTCTTGGCCTCGCCCCAGCGGTTCTCGGTGTAATAGTTGTAGTAGCTTGCACGGGCGCGGTCATGCTTGGCCAGCTGGGTCTCCCACAGGCGGTCCGGCATGTCCTTGGCGTCGGGGCGGCTCTTGGCAAACTGGATGCGGGTCTCCAGCGGCGCGTAGACGAAGGTGCGCAGCACGTTGGGGCGCTCACGCAGGACGTAGTCACCGCAGCGACCCAGAATGACGCAGGGGCCCTCGGCGGCCAGCTCCTTGATGACGTTGCTCTGCAAAATGTAGACCTGGTCGGCCAGGGGCATCGTGTTGCCCATCATGTACAGGCTGTAGATCAGGCTGCCGCTGCGCTGGTTCTCGCTGGCGGCAATGGCCTCCTCGGTCAGACCACTCTTTTTGGCGGCAAGGGTGATCAGCTCCTTATTATATAAGGGAATACCCAGCTTGTCGGCAACGGCCTGTGCGATCTCGCTGCCGCCGGATGCGTACTCACGCGCCATAGTGATGACCATAGGTTCCTTCATACTGATACACCTCACAATATTTTATGTAGTATGCGCAAAAAGGCATACTATTCTGCTTATATTATAACCTGATTTTGTGGAAAACGCAAGAAAAAATTGCGGGAAAGGAGCAGTGTGGGAGGGGCTTTCGCGCCTTGCCGCCAGCGTTCGTCCCCACAAAAACTGCCCGCGGCAGAACACCGCGGGCAGGGAAAACAGAATGTCAAATTTTATTCGGTCACTTCGCCGGAGATCTCCTTGATCGCGGACACGGTTGCGGCGAGATTCTGCATGTCGCTGGGCACGATCAGCTTGGTGGCCTTGCCGTCAGCGACCTTCTCCATGGCCTCCATGCTGCGCAGGGCCAGATAGTTGTGGTTGGGGTTCGCCTCGTTGATCATGCGGATGGCATCGGCCTGTGCCTTCTGGACGGTCAGCAGGGCTTCGGCTTCGCCCTCGGCCTCGCGGATGCGCTGCTGCTTCACGGCCTCGGCACGCAGGATGGCGGACTCCTTTTCGCCCTCGGCGCGGGTGATGGCAGCCTGCTTTTCGCCCTCGGCCAGCAGGATGGAGGCGCGCTTCTCGCGGTCCGCCTTCATCTGTTTCTCCATGGCCTGGCGGATCTCCACCGGCGGCTCGATGTTTTTCAGCTCGACGCGGTTGACCTTGATGCCCCAGCGGTCCGTGGCCTCGTCAAGGCTGGCGGTGATCTTCGTGTTGATGAGGTCGCGGCTCGTCAGGGTCTCGTCGAGCGTCATCGAGCCGATGATGTCACGCAGCGTCGTGGCGGACAGGTTCTCGATGGCCTGGATCGGGCGGTTCACGCCGTAGGCGTACATCTTGGCGTCAAACACCTGAAAGAAAACGACGGTGTCGATCATCATCGTGACGTTGTCGCGGGTGATGACGGGCTGCGGCGGGAAGTCGGCGGCCTCCTCCTTCAGCGAGACCTTGCGGGAGATGCGCTCGACAAACGGCGTACGGATGTGCAGGCCCGCGCCCCAGGTATCCTTGTAGACGCCGAGCCACTCGGTGACATAGGCGTTGGACTGCGGCACAATAACGATGCAGCGCACCAAAACTACCAGAATAATGATGAGCAGGATGGCAAAGACTAACAGCATTTGGGGGTCCTCCTTTTTCCTTTGTGATTTAAACCGCAGCCGCGTCAGCGGTCACGGGAGCGACAATAAGGATCGCACCGTCCACGGCCACGACCTTGCAGCGGGTGCCCTGCGGGAGTGTGACCTCGGCGCGGGCCTGCCAGTCCAGGCCGTCCACGCGGACCCGGCCCGGAAGGCCGGGCTCAATGTCCACAAGCACAACGCCCTGCTTGCCGATGGTCAGCGGCGAGCCGTTCGTGACAGGGGCACGGTGCGCGCCGCGCCGACTGATGAGCCGGGGCAGCATCAGGCCGAATGTAATGGCCGATACAACGGCAAAAACAAGCATCTGCCAGCCAAAGCCGACATCAAAAAAGCTGACCAGCATGGCCGCGGCAGCGCCTACCGCAAACCAGACCGAGACAAGCGCCGTTGTGGCGGCCTCGACCATGATGAAGGCCACGACGGCAACCAGCCATAAAATCGTATCAAACCACATGGAAATCTCCTTTCAGGGACAGAAAGCGGCTTTGTGACCACTTTAACATTATGACGGTATTCTGTCAAGATTGCCGAAGAAATTTTACAAAACTGCAGGAAAAGTGCAAAGGATTGCAGCCCGTTTTCGAGCGGCTTGCAGGGAGGGGTCTTGCCCCCTCCGCGGGGCGTCGGGGACACCGCCCCTACAGCACCGACGCGCCCGGCAGGCGGGCACTGACGAGGATTTTCACGAAAAACATCGGTTTTCCGTAAATTATTGTGATTCCAATCATACGGCTCTTTACCTTTTGAAAAAAAGTGGTATAACAGAAGCAAGTAAGATGAACAAAGTATGCGCTGTAAACAGTGTACCACAAAACAGGAGGAGCGACAATGAAAAACTGTTTTGACCGCACACCCCACACGATGAAGGACTGGCTGCTGCTGGCGGCGGGCGCCGCGGCGGTGTTTGCCGCGGCAGACTGGCTGCCGGGCGTGCTGCGCGGGGCCGGGGCGTTTCTCGGGCTGCTGGCACCGTTTGGCTGGGGGCTGCTGCTGGCCTATGTACTGGACATACCCACGCGCTTTTTTGCGCAAAAGCTCTTTGGCGGCAGGCGCGGCGGGGCGATGGCCGTCAGCTATGCGCTGTTTTTCGGTGCGCTGGCGCTGCTGGCGGCGCTCATCGTCCCGCAGCTCGTGCAGAGCGTGACGACCTTTGCCGGGCGGCTCGGCGCGTATGAGGAGACCATCCGCGGCCTGCTGGTCTGGGTGCAAAATACGTTCGGCATCGATACGGCCACGGCGGAACAGCTTGTGCAGATGGTGGGCACGGCACTGCAAAATTGGTTCGGCGGTTTGTCCCGCAGTGCGGCGCGTGCGGCGGCGGATTTCGTCTCCGGCGCGGCGGGGGCTGCGGGCAACGCCGTGGTGGCACTGGCCGCCAGCATCTACCTGCTCTCCGGCAAGGAGGCGCTGCTCCGCGCGGCCCGGGCGTGTCTGCATGCGGCGCTGCCGCCGCGTGCCGCGGGCAGTGTGCTGGAAATCTGCCGTCTTGCCAACAAAATTTTCAGCGGCTACATCGGCGGGCAGCTGGTGGATGCCCTGCTCGTGGGCGGGGAAACATTTGCGCTGATGTCGATCTTCGGGCTGGAATACGCGCCGCTGCTGGCCGTGCTGGTCGGCGTGACAAACATTGTCCCGGTGCTGGGGCCGTTCCTCGGTGCGGTGCCGGGGCTCATCATCCTGCTGCTGGAATTGCCCTGGAAGGCGGCAGAATTTGCCATCATTATTTTTGTGGTCCAGCAGGTGGACGGCAACTTTATTGCGCCGCGCATTCTGGGTGGGGCCACCGGTCTGCCGGGGCTGGGCGTGCTGTTGGCCATCGTGGTGGGCGGGGCGTGGTTCGGCATCCCGGGCATGGTGCTGGGCGTGCCGACGCTGGCCGTGCTGGCGGCGCTGCTCAAACAGGCTGTCGGGGCAGGGCTGACGGCCCGCGGCCTGGATGAAAACGGTGAGCCGCGCCGGAATTTACCAGGCGGGTCGCAAGAAAATTAACAAGTTATTCCTTGCAATACAGGCGTGCATAGCGTACAATACTCTTGTAAAATGATGTAAAAGGAGCGGAGCATTTGAAAGAGGAACATATCTGGACCAAAAAGCCGGAGACGATGCTGGACTGGTTCTGCGTGGTCGGGGCCTGTATTGCGCTGTATCTGGCTTTGAACAATCTGGGGTACTTTCTGGGGAAAATCGGTGTGTTTATCGGCATCGTGTCGCCGTTTGCGGGCGGCATAGTCATTGCCTATGTGCTTGACCCGATGGTCAAGTTCTTCTACACAAAGCTGTTTAAAGAGAAGAAAAAGACGCGCGGATTTGCGATCCTTCTGGCGTATCTGGTGGCAATTCTGCTGCTTGTGCTGCTGGCATGGCTGGTCATCCCGCAGATCGTGGACAGCATCGCCATGCTGTTTACGAACTTCCCAAGCTACATACACAGCGTACAGGATATGCTGGGCATGGTTCAGGAGCGCTTCGGCGTTGACCTGTCGTCGGCCACAAAAGTGCTGGACGATTCCGAGGCGATGGTCAAGGAAATCTACAGCATGGCCAGCGCCGCCATGCCGCAGATCGTGGCCAGCATCGGCAGCGTGGCATCGAACTTTGTGGCGATCTTCACCTCGATTGCGGCCAGCATCTATATGCTGGCGGACAAGGAGCATCTGCTCCATCAGCTGCGCACGCTGGCGCATGCCTTCCTGCCGGAAAAGGCTGCGGAAAACACGCTGCGCATCTGCCATTATGCCAACGTGAATTTCACGGGTTTCTTTGTGGGCAAGATCATTGACTCGGCCATCATCGGCGTTATCACGTTTGTGGCAATGGCGATCCTGCGGCTCGATTTTGCACTGCTCATCAGTGTGTTTATCGGCATCACGAATATTATCCCGGTATTTGGCCCCTTCATCGGCGCGATCCCCAGCATCTTCATTCTGCTGTTGGTTGACCCGATCCAGGCGGTCATCTTCGGCGTGCTGATTCTGGTCATCCAGCAGGTGGACGGCAACTTCATCGGCCCGAAGATCCTGGGCTCGTCCATCGGCATCTCTGCCTTGTGGATCCTGTTTTCCATCGTGGTCGGCGGCGACCTGTTCGGTCTTGTGGGCATGGTCGTCGGCGTGCCGCTCTTTGCGACCTTCTACGGCCTGGCGCGGGAATTTGTGCACTATATGCTGGACAAGCGCGGGCTGGACAGCGAGGGTAACCACGTTGGTGAAGTGGTGGAGGATGAGGAGAACGTGTTTGAGTGATGCAAGGGGGGAACGGGCGGTGTAATGCACGCCCGGCAAAGCCCCTCTGTCCTTTCTTTATAAAGAAAGGACCAAAGAAATTTCAGCGTCTTACCCCAAAAGCAAAGCACCTGTTTACTGCTTTTTACCGCAGCAAACAGGTGCTTATTTTTTATGGCTTTGTCTGTGGCTGATTCTGTGCGCCCGGCAGTAGGGTCACCACATCCCGCAGCAGTACCAGCGGGCTTTCGCCCTTCTGCACGCGCAGGCTGAAATAAGGTCGGCCCAGTGCATTGTACAGCACCCGATGCGGGAACTTTTCCATGACCTCGCCCAGCTGCTTTGGCCCGACGATGTCACTATACAAAATCAGCTGGTCGCCGCGCTGGACGATCTCCGCAATGCCGACGCGGGCTGCGGTCACGCGCACGAGGGAGACGTCCACCAGCCCCTGCACGCTCTTGGGCGGGCTGCCGTAGCGGTCGATCAGCTCGTCGAGCACGTCCTCGGCGTCGCTCGTCGTCTCGATGGCCGCAATGCGCTTGTATGCCTCGATGCGCCCGGCAGCGTCCGGGATATATTCCTCCGGCAGGAATGCGTCCACGGTGATGTCCACCAGGCAGTCGCTCTTGTCGGGGGCGGGGGCCTCGCCGCGGGCCGCGGCAATGGCCTGACCCAGCATCTTCACGTACAAATCGTAGCCGACGGCCTCCATGTGGCCGTGCTGGCTGTGGCCCAAAAGACTGCCCGCACCGCGGATCTGCAAGTCGCGCATCGCAATGCGGAAGCCCGACCCGAACGACGTGAACTCCCGGATGGCCGAAAGCCGCTTGGCCGCGATCTCGGTCAGCACCTTATCGCGTGTGAAGGTGAAATACGCATACGCCTTGCGGGAGCTGCGTCCCACGCGCCCGCGGATCTGGTACAGCTGGCTCAATCCCATGCGGTCCGCATTTTCAATGATCAGCGTGTTGCAGTTGCGCACGTCCACGCCGGTCTCAATTAAGGTGGTGCAGACAAGGATGTCGATCTCGTTGTCCAGCAATTGCTGCCACACCGACGAAATCTGTTCCTCGGTCATCTTGCCGTGGGCAATGCCGATACGCGCCCCGGGCACGAGCTTGCCCACCCGCGCGGCGCATTCCTCAATGTTGTCCACGCGGTTGTGCAGGTAGTATACCTGCCCGCCGCGGGCCAGCTCCTTGCGGATGGCCTCGGACACGATGCCCTCGTCGTACTCGAGCACATAGGTTTCAATCGGCTGGCGCTCAAACGGCGGCTGCTCAATTGTGCTCATATCGCGGATGCCCGACAGCGCCATGTTCAGCGTGCGGGGGATCGGCGTGGCCGACAGCGTCAGCATATCGACGCCGATGAAGCTCTCTTTGAGCTTTTCCTTGTGCTTGACGCCGAACCGCTGCTCCTCGTCGATGATGACAAGGCCCAGGTCCTTGAATTTCACATCGCCGGACAGCAGCCGGTGCGTGCCGACTACAATGTCCACGGTGCCGTCCTTCAGCCCGCGCAGCGTCTCCTTCTGCTCCTTGGCGGTGCGGTAGCGGGACAAAAGCCCGATGCGGATGGGGAAGGACTCCATGCGGGTCAGCGCGGTGTTGAAGTGCTGCCACGCCAGAATCGTCGTGGGGGCCAGGATCGCGCACTGCTTGCCGCCCATCACGCATTTGAACGCGGCGCGCAGTGCGACCTCGGTCTTGCCGACGCCAACGTCGCCGCAGAGCAGCCGGTCCATCGGCCACGGCTCCTCCATATCGTGCTTGATGTCCGCCGCGCAGGTCAGCTGGTCGGGTGTTTCCTCATAGGCAAAGCGCTGTTCAAAATCACCCTGCCAGGTGTCGTCGGCGGGGAAGGCGTAGCCGTGCGCCTGCTTGCGGCGGGCGTACAGCTCGATCAGCTCCTTCGCCATCTGCTCCGTCGCAGCCTTGACCTTCTTGCGGGTCTTGGCCCAATCGCTGCCGCCCAGGCGGCTCAGCTTCACGTTGTCGCTGTCGCCCGGCGCAGTGTAGCGGGACAAAAGGTCCAGCTGGGTGACGGGCACGTACAGCACGTCCTTTTTGTCGTATTCGATGCGCAGATAGTCCTTTGTGACGCCCTGCACGGCCATCCGCTGGATGCCCGCGTACCGCCCGATGCCGTGGTTCTGGTGAACGACCAGATCACCCACCGAGATTTCGCTCAGGCTGTTCAGCGCGTCCTTATTGCGCTTTTTCTTCTTCTGTGCGCCGCTCACGCCGAAGGCGCGGGCCGTAAACACGGCGTATTTCGCAAACGGCAGGCTGCACCCGGCGGAAAGCTGCCCCGGCAGGATCTGCACCAACCCGGCGCTCGGCTCCGCCGCCGCGTCCGTCGTGACGTTCAGCCCTTTGGTGCGCAGGTCGGCGGCCAGACCTGCCGCCGCACGGGGCGTGCCGGCCATGACCGTGACCGCCGTGCCGCCGCTGCAAAGCGGCTGGATGTCCTCCAGCAGCGCCGCGACCTCGCCGCCCCAGGCGGGCAGCGTGTGGGCGGGTGCGTTGACGATGGTTTTCAGCGGCACATCGGGCATGCTGCGGGCAAAGTTCTCGGCGCAGAGCGTGCGGTGTGCGGCGCACTGCGCCCAGAGCCAGCCGCTCTCGGCGTAGAGCTTATCCAGCCCTGCTGCCAGCACGCCGTCCTCCAGGAGGGCGGAAAGCTCCTCGCCCCGGCGGAACGCGGTGGCGCGCTCGGCCTCCCGCAGGGAGGCCGGCTCCTCCAGGATCAGCAGCGGATCGTCAAAGTAGTCTAAAATCGTCGCAGGCTCGGGATAGCGCAGCGTGAGATATTTGTCCATGTTGACGGGCATCGCGCCGCCGTCCAGCTGTGCCAGGTCCGCAGCGGTGCAGGTCTCTAAGGCGGTGCGCCGCCTGCCGCGGGCCTTTTTGATATAGGAGCGGATCTTCTCCGCTGCGTCGGCGGGCTGACCGAACAGTATCTCCCGCGCGGGGGAGACGTAGATTTTTTCAATCGGCTCGTCGCGGCGCTGGGTCGCCAGATCGAAGGTGTGCATCGTGTCGATCTCGTCGCCCCAAAACTCCATGCGGGCGGGCTGCTTCATGTCGGGTGCGTAGATGTCCGCAATGTCGCCGCGGATCGAAAACTGACCCGGGCCGTCCACCTGGTCGCGCCGCGTATAGCCTGCGCCGTACAAAAGCGCGGTCAGCTCGGCGCGGGGCAGTGTGTCGCCGGGGTGCAGGCTGCGGGTGTTCGCGCAGAAATCCGCCCGCGGCGTCGTGTATTGGGTCAGGCCCTCGTCGGGCACGCAGACGGCCTGCAGCCGCCCGCCGACGAGGTCGCCCAGCACGGCCAGACGGCGGTATTCATACTCGCGGCCCGTGCCCTCGATGGGGCGCAGCACATAGTCGCGGGCAGGGAACACTGCCGCCGCCACGCCCAGCACGTTCAGGTCGCCCGCAAACCGGGTCGCCTCGGCCTCGCCGGGCGTCACGATGCAGAGCGGCTTGTCGAGGGCCTTCGCCAGCGCGGCATAGACCATCGCCCGGCCCGACCCCGGTATGCCAAATAAGGCGCAAGCCCCCGGACCCCCGAGCGCCTGCGCCAGTCTTGCGTATTCGTCTGTTTTGGTGAAAAGTGCGTTGAACATACATTTCTCCTTGGCCCCCTCTGCGAGGGTGACTCCCCACTGCGTGGGGAGATGTCGCGGAGCGACAGAGGGGCCCGGCTGCGGAGCAGTGCCGCCGCAGCGGCTGGGGGAGAGAACCTCTAAATATTTCGGATGGCCGCAAGGTTCAACCCTTCCGGCCCTGCGGGGCCACCTCCCCTGCTAGGGGAGGCAAGAGAGCTTTTACCCGTTCAAGAACTCCGTCTTGAGCCAGCCGTAGGTGCCGTTGTAGTTCACAACGACCCAGCTGCCGTCCTCATTGGTGCCCAGTGCGGTCACGCCGGTGGAGGCGGGCACCTGACCGATCTTGTCATAGTCGGTGCCGGGGCCGCCGCGCATGTTCAGGTTGTTGCCGTCGGTCACGGTGTAGGTCGGCTGCTCACCCTCATTATAATAGGTGGTGGGCTGCACGCTCAGGCCCTCGTACTCGGGCACGGGCGTGGGCTCCGGCGTCGGCTCGGGGGTGGCCTCAGGCTCGGCGGGCGCCTCCTCGGCAGGGGTGCTCTCTGCGGTAAAGTTGTCGGCGGTGGGATCGTCAACGCCCTCTACGGGGGCACTGCTGCTGATGGTATCGCCGGAGGCAGGCTTGCTGCCGCCGGTTTTGCCGTCAAGGGTGCCGTTCAGCAGCAGGACACTGAAAATGATGGAGGCGACGAGCGCTACAGCGCAGAGCACCAGACGGGTCATTGCTTTTTTACGGATTTCACTCATGATTCACGTCCCCTTAGTGGTTGAACTTGTTCTGGGCGTACTGCAGATTGTCGTCCATCAGCAGCTTGCAGGCTTCCTCAATGTCCGGGTAGCGGTCCGTCATGGCCTTGCGGTCTGCGGCAGGCAGCTTGCCCAGCACCCAGGCGGCCAGGTCGTACTGCGGGTTCGGTTTGGCGCCGATGCCGATGCGGATACGGCTGAAATGGTCGGTGCCCAGGCTGGCAATGATGCTTTTCAGCCCGTTGTGCCCGCCGGCAGAGCCGTGGGGTCGGATGCGCAGATGTCCCGGCTCCTGGGTGATGTCATCGCACAGCACAATGATGTGGTCTGCCGGGATCTTGTAAAAGTTGGCGGCGGGGGCAATGCTCTGGCCGCTCAGGTTCATGTAGGTCAGCGGCTTGAGCAGCACGACCTTGTGGCCGTTCACCTGTGCCGTGCCGTACAGGCCCTGCCATTTGGCTTTGGCAATGTCGCACTGCCACTGCGCGGCCAGATAGTCCAGCGCCTCAAAACCGGCGTTGTGGCGGGTGCCGTCATATTTCGGTTCGGGGTTGCCCAGTCCGGCAATCAGCCAGTCCGCCCCGGAGGTCATTTCGAACATAGATATATCCTTTGAAAAATCGTGAAGTACCGTAGGGGCCGGGCATGCCCGGCCCGGCAGCGTAAGATAAGCGGCTGCTTATGGGAAGGCTGCGGGGCGTCGAGGACGCCGCCCCCCTACAACGCTTTACTTCCCTTTCTTCTCCGCTTCCAGCTTCTGCTTCTTGGCGATATACTTCTCCAGCTTGCGCTCGCCCCAGCCGTCGATCTCGGCCTGCTTGGCACGCTCGATGCCCAGCGCACCGGCGGGCACGTCATGGCCGATGGTGGAGCCGGCAGCCGTGAACGCATGGTCGCCGATGGTGACGGGTGCGACCAGGTTCGTGTTGCAGCCGATGAACGCATAGTCGCCGATGGTCGTGTGGAACTTGCCCTCGCCGTCGTAGTTGCAGGTGACGGTGCCGCAGCCGAAGTTGCAGTACTTGCCCACCGTGGCATCGCCGATGTAGGTTAGATGGCTGACCGTGTTGCCCTCGGCAAAGTCGGCGTTCTTCGTTTCGACATAAGCGCCCAGATGGCAGCCCTCGGCGGTTTTGGTGCCGACGCGCACATGGGTGAAGGGACCGATCTTGTTGTTGGGGCCGATGTGGCTCCCATAGCACTGGCTGGCATTGATCGTGGACCCGGCGTCAACGACGGTATCCTCCAGCAGGGTGTTGGGGCCGATGACGCAGTCCGGGCCGACGACCGTCTGGCCGCGCAGGATGCAGCCCGGCAGGATGGTCGCACCGGGGGCAATGACGACCTCCGGCTCAATGCAGACGTTATCACTGATAAAATTCACGCCGTTATCCAGATGGCGCTCAAACGTGGCGGCATAGCGCTGCTGTGCCAGCTCGAAATTCTCTCTTGCGGTAGACATATAGCGGTTCTTCCTTTATACACTCATTTCGTGCCCGCGGCGCACGGGGGCTGCCGACGGACCTTATACCTATGGCAATACCGCATAATTCCAAGTGCCGATACGCCGAAGCGGTGCTTACGCCGTAAGGCGGGAATTATGCGGTGCTGCCCTATATATTGTATAACATGCGGCGCATTTTAGCAAGCCGAAAAACGCCGTTCGCCGCAAAAATTTACCGCGGCACTCAAAAAGAAAAAAGTGACAGCTCAAAAATATTTCAAACTTCCCACCCATTATAAAATACACGATTTTTGTGCAAATTGCAATACCTGAACCAAAAAAGTTTGGCTACTTTTCAGCGAAACTATTGAGCATTTTTTTAACAATCTACTGGAAATCTGTCTTTTGGTCTGTTATAATGGACTATGCAGACATGATTTATGTGATGCAAACACGTCACCAATTTGGGAGGTAACTATGAGCAAGAAATTCTTGTATCTGTTCAAAGAGGGCCATGACGCCTTCGGCGGCGACCAGACCACCATGAAGAACACTCTGGGTGGTAAGGGTGCCGGCCTGGCCGAGATGACCCACGCCGGCATGCCGGTTCCGCAGGGCTTCACCATCACCACCGAGGCCTGCACCCAGTACTATGCTGACAACCGTGAGATCAACGATGAGATCAAGGCAGACATCTTCAAATACATGGGCATCCTCGAGGAGCAGACCGGTAAGACCTTCGGCTCCATCGAGAACCCCCTGCTGGTTTCCGTCCGTTCCGGCGCACGTCAGTCCATGCCCGGCATGATGGACACCATCCTGA
>ERZ773245.844-NODE-844-length-27600-cov-11.005337_pt1 | contig 27600 bp, 23 predicted proteins | sample MGYA00580988_ERZ773245 | MGnify/ENA primary metagenome ERZ773245 (study PRJEB29015, sample SAMEA2737792) | human gut metagenome | biome: human gut; feature: human-associated habitat; material: faeces | place: China | collected 2012 ... | reverse complement strand
ACAATTGTTGGACGGTTGGCTGACAATTGTTGGACGGTTGGCTGACAATTGTTGGACGGTTGGCTGACAATTGTTGGACGACAAATAGTAAAGACATAGCGCCGGTTCAAGGGTGCTTAGCCGACAAATGCATAGATATTTTCAGGAAAGTCCTTGCATTGTAGCAAAATTTATATTACATTTGCAAAGGTAACCTTTTTTATACAACATAAAAACTATATTTATGGATACAGACAACAGACCTATCTACGAGAGAGAAGAGGGCAACCACTATGATCAAAGCAGCCAGGCAGGCCCAAGCACTCAAGACTATGAGGAGGACCTGCAGGAGAAGGCGGGCTGCTTAGGCATCGGCTTCTCATTTCTCTTTCCTATCATCGGCGTCATCATCTACTTCGTCGAGCGAAAGAAAGTGGCCAACGCCACCACCTACCTCATCGCCGCCGCCATCGGCTTTGGATTGAGCATCATCCTGCAAATCGTATGCGCAGAGCTCATGTCGTAAAGCCGTAAAGCAAAACCCTAAAATCATCCGCGTAGGCTTTCATGCCCACGCGGATTTTTTCTCCACGGAGGACGACACCCGGAAACGCACGCCATAATTTTTCCAAAAAATACGGGCCCGTCGCACCATCGTATCATTCTTTTTACTATCTTTGAGGCATCAAAACACAAAACCTTTAAAACCAGTAAGTCTATGAAAATCGGAATCCCAAAGGAAATCAAGCAGGGCGAGAATCGCGTTGGCATGACTCCCGCCGGTGTGGCCGAGCTCGTGCGCCATGGCCACAATGTCTACGTACAGCATACCGCCGGCGAGGGCAGCGCCTTCCCCGACGAGGCCTATGTCAAAGCCGGTGCCAACATCCTGCCCGACATCGCCGACGTCTACCAGACCGCCGACATGATTATCAAGGTTAAAGAGCCCATCGCCCCAGAATATCCGCTCTGCCGTCCCGGTCAGCTGCTCTTCACCTATTTCCACTTTGCCTCCGACCGCGCCCTCACCGAGGCCATGATAAAGAGTGGTGCCGTCTGCCTGGCTTATGAGACGGTGCAGACTGCTGACGGTCGCCTTCCACTCCTTGTGCCGATGAGTGAGGTGGCGGGACGTATGGCAGCCCTCAACGGTGCCTACTACCTGCAGAAGAGCCATGGCGGCAACGGCAAGCTCATCTCCGGTGTCCCTGGCGTGAAGCCCGCCAAGGTCCTCGTCCTCGGCGGCGGTACCGTAGGCGAGGCGGCGGCGCGCATGGCAGCCGGTATGGGTGCCGAGGTCACCATCGCCGACATCTCCCTGCCCAGGCTCCGCGACCTGGACCTGCAGACACCGGCCAATGTCCACACCCTCTACTCTTCAGCCCATAATATCATCAGCGAACTGCCCACCACGGACATCGTCATCGGCTCCGTCCTCGTGCCCGGCGACAAGACCCCGCACCTCATCACCCGCGACATGCTGAAACTCATGCAGCCGGGCAGTGTCCTCGTCGACGTGGCCATCGACCAAGGCGGATGTTTCGAGACCTCCCACCCCACCACACATGCCGACCCCGTCTACACCGTCGACGGCATCGTGCACTACTGTGTGGCTAATATCCCGGGTGCCGTGCCCAACACCTCGACAACGGCCCTCACCAACGCCACCCTCCGCTATGCCGTGGCGCTGGCCGATAAGGGCTGGCAACAGGCTTGCAAAGACGACGAAGCGCTGAACAAGGGCCTGAATATCGTCAACGGCAAGATAGTGTACAAGGCCGTCGCGGAAATCTATAATAATGGGTAATGGATAATGGGTAATGTATAATGAGTAATGTACACTACACTTCACACATTATACATTATACATTACACACTACACATTACACACTACACATTATTCCTCATCACCGCTCCTTCCTGCTTCCTGCCATCCATCATGATCTTTAGCGGATGGGGGAAGCGGACGTGGCGGACATACGGTGTCTCACTGACGGCAGGCATGGCATCAAGGATGTCCTTTCGCAGCATGCCGTCAGTGCCATGGCCAGCGGCTACACCGTCTTTCAGCGTGATGGTGAAATAGCCCACCCCGAAAGACGTGAGGTTCTGGAAGAAATGAGTACCTTGACTGGGGTCGACACGATAGCCAGGCAAGGCCACCTCCACGATGACCCTCGCCGCTGAGATGGCCGGCCACTTCACAGGTTCACCGAGCCAGTAGTCACTGGATCCCCAGCGCCCGGGCCCGACGAGGATATACTGTCGCCCGCTGTCGAGGAAGCTGCGGTTGATCTTCTCGATGTCGGTGGCTATCTGCGGATTGTTGACAGCCGAGAAGTTGTCGTCGAACTTGACGTAGACGACATCGGTGACGTCGTCGTAGATGCCATGACCTAAGGAGTTGTGGCTTCTGAACAGACATTCGCTGTCGGGCACTGCCGCCACATCCTCTACGAGCTCCTGCTTAGTGTCGACGATAGGCCGTATCTGCAACAGACAGAAGTCACCGGTGCGGTCGGCATTGACATTGCAGGCAAACTCTATCTCCACAGGGCGCCGCATGGCATGACTGCCATATTTCATCGACATCTGCATAAGCTCGGGCAAGGGGAAGACACCCTGTTTGAGCACCCCGTCGAAAGAGATAATCTTCCGTCCGTAGTCGTAGAGTCCCTCCCGGATGACCTGGTCGTCAGGGTCGTAAGTGGAGGCGATGTAGTTAAGGGCCCCGTCGCTGTAAGCCTCTTTGACCCTCAGCTTCATGATGTTGAAGCCGTCGTCGACCTTGAAGTCGGTACCCACATGCTTCATGTCGAGGGCATAGAAGCGTGTCTGGGTGTCGCGGAGCGCTATCTCCATGTCCGACATCTGCAGCACCTGGTCGGGATGGTAGGGAGAGACGCGCAGTGTCTGCCCACCGTCGACGATATACTTTCCCAGTCCCAAGGCCAACGAGGCGATACCGTCCTCGGCTTTCTCCTCCCCGATGGGGTAGTAGTTGAGGGAGCGCAGCACACCCGAGATGGTGGGATAATAACGACTGCCATAGTCCTTCCCCACGACCTCCTGCAAGATGACTGCCATCTTCTCCTGGTCGATGACGTTTGACGTGGCCGTCATATACGCTTTGGAGTCATGGTAGAAGACGGAGGCATAGACGCTCTTGATGGCAGCAGCGAGCATGTGGAGCATCTCCTGCTTATCGTCGAGGCGCGGAATCATATAAGTGGAATAGATACCAGCGAAAGGCTGGTAGTGGCTGTCTTCGAGCAGCGAGCTGGAGCGGATGGCGATAGGTCCCGTCGTAGCCTCGAAGAAGGTGAAGAAGTCGGCGATATAGCTGTCGGGGAGCTGGGCCTGGAGGAAGCGGGCGAGGATGTCCTCGTCGGGGGCATTGCTCAAGGCGATGGGATAGAGGTTGTTATGCTCCATGAACTGGTCGAAGACGTCGGTGCAGAGCACGACGGTCTTCGGTATGCGCACGGTGACACCGGGGAAGAGGTTGAACTCCGGGTGCATCTTGATGATGTTGTCGAGGAAAGCCAGACCGCGCCCTTTGCCCCCGAGTGAGCCGTCGCCGATGCGAGCGAAATGTGCATAGCGGTCGAACTTTCCGCGGTCGAAGACGGCCACGACGCCGATGTTCTTCATATGCCGGTATTGCACGATGGCGTCGAAGATAATCTGGCGGTGGGCGTCGACATCCTGGAGCTTGTGCCATGTCACCTGCTTGAGGAATTTGCTCACGGGGAAGATGGCACGGGCACAGAGCCAGCGGCTGATATGGTTGCGGGAGACATGGTAGAGCATGGAGTCGGAGGGAATCTTGAAGATATTGTCCTGCAACTGCTTCAGCGTGCTCACACGCCCTATCTCCTGATGGGTCTTTGGGTCGCGGAAGATGAAGTCGCCGAAGCCCATGTGCTCCTCCAAGAGGTGGCGGAGCTCCACGGAGAGCATCTTGGAGTTCTTGTCCACGAAATGGAAGTGCTCCTTGGCGGCGCGTATGCCGTTGGCCGTCTCCGAGCTCTCCATGATGAGGGGCAGGTATTCGTCCTGCTGCCGGATTGCCTCCAAAAGTTTGAAGCCAGCCTCCGGGTCCTTGTCCTCCTTGCTGCCTCCCATGGCTCCCTGATGCTTGGGATGCGCATGGAGAGGGAAGCGCACATCGCTGATGACACCCAAGCAGTTGTCCTTGTATTTCATATACAGCTCCATGGCCTCGTCATAGGTACGGGCCAGCACCACCTTAGGCCGTCCGCGCATGCGCAGCGTGGCAGCATGGGGGTTGAGGGCCTCAGTGGAGAAGTTGAGACTCTGCTGGAGGATATAGCTGTAGAGATTGGGGAGAATGGAGGAATAGAAACGAATGGAGTCCTCGACGAGGAGAATCATCTGCACCCCGGCCTCCTGGATGTCATGCTCCAGGTTCATCTTGTCCTCGATGAGCTTGATGATGGAGAGGATGAGGTTGGTGTTGCCGAGCCAGCAGAAGACATAGTCGAAGATGCTGAGGTCCTCATTCTCCATCCGTCGTGTGATGCCGTGGGAGAAAGGAGTGAGGACAACACAGTGAATCTTAGGGAACGCCGTCTTCACGGCACGCGCCACGGTGAAGGCGTCGTTGTCGGCATTGCCCGGCATGCAGATGACGAGGTCTATCTGTGTGGTGGCCAGCACCTTCTCGGCCTCTTCCGTAGTAGAGACCTGCGTGAAGGTGGGCGGGTAGCGGAGGCCTAAGGCCATGTATTCGTCGTAGATCTTCTCTTCCACGCGCCCGTCGTCTTCGAGCATGAAGGCATCGTAGGGGTTGGCGACGATGAGGACATTATAGATGCGGCGCATCATGATATTGACGAAGGTGACATCCTTGAGGATGAACTTCGTCCACTCCTGGGGTATCTGGGTTGGCATAGGAATTGGTTTCTAAAGTTTTGCTTTTCACTTGCAAATATTTTCGCTTTTCACTTGCAAATATAGCACATTAACCGCAAAGCGCAAAGTTCTTGGGGAATTATTTGTCAACAGTCGCTATCTCAACCCTCATTCTGCCGTGGGCGATGGTCCATGGATTAGTTGCCATTCCATTTCCGGGGTCCAGAGGTCTGTACAGATAGAGGCAGCCATCTCATTCAGCGCCAAACATTGCTGGCGGGTTATCGTGCGGCGGTCAGCATGATAGGGCCACGGAGCGAGCATGAGCAACAAGCCCTCAGCACAGGCCTCGAAGTAGCGGCCTGGAGGTTTATAGAGCGGTGGAAAGCCATTTTCCAAGATGACGATCAGGGGTTGTCTGGCAGCAAGGACGGCACGTGCTATCTCCTTCTCGCCAGGTGATATACAGGGACTCACCACCACCGCCCCCATCTTTCCCATTTCGAGAAAGTAAGCCTTTTGCAGGGCGATGAGTCTGAGGTTTTGCTCCGAGGTGTTGTTGTGGCATCTCACCTGCATCCGCATGGGTTTGTCGAGGAGCCATTGATTGCCGATAGCAGCGAAGGTGCGGCCGCCAATGCTCAGATTACTGACGACGCGGAAGAGGTCGGGGTTGTCACGTTTTATCAAGGCTCGTCGTGGGTTGTCGAGCACATAGTTTATCATATTCTTCAGCTGTCCCTTGCCTATAAGCACCGAGTCCTGATAGCCCGGAGAGAAGAGCGAGGGACCCTTAGCGCCCTTGCTACGAGGGAGAGACGGCGCCGTTGGGTTCACCGTTGGGTTCGCTGTTGGGTTCGCCGTTGGGTTCGCTGTTGGGTTCGCTGTTGGGTTCGCCGTTGGGTTCGCCGAATTATAATTCGGCGCACAAGACGGCGCACTAGACGGCGGCGCCCCACAGACCTCGGGCTCTATCTCCCACCACGCATGGCTGCAGCCGGTTTTGAAGCCAGCGATGATCTTTCCTAAATGGACTTTCTGCGCAAGCGTGACGAAGAGCACGCCGTGAAGATGCTCCGGCATGATTTGAAGCACAATGGAACTAACACCTGGATGGCGCTGCGAAATCTGCAGCCAGCAGCTTCTTACACGCTCGCCAAGCGGCGTGAGGTCGACGACGGCCTTCCCATCCTCTGTCCATCTCAGGCTGCCCAGCCGTGGCTTGCTACGGTCATCTAAGGTGATGGTGATCTGATAGATGCTACGGCCTTTGTAGTCGTGTCCTTCAAGGCGATGGCGCATGGAGTGCTCTGAGTCATAGCGCCATCCGGTGCCGGGAATGAAGTGTGGTCTCTTGTCCGTCATAGATTGTTCATACGATTATCTCGCTATTCCTTGTCGTTTCTCCGGGCCTTATTCGTCGAAATCTCTTGTGATATCGGTGAGGCCCTTCTTCAGATGCTGCTTGAGTTTATCAAGGAAAGACGGCGTCTTGGGGCGAGGGGTGTCTTCAGTAGATGAGGTCTCGCGCTCTTCCCGCCCCTCAGGCTGTGCTTTCTGTCCATCAGGTGTCAGGGTGGCGTTTAGAGGCTCCGCAATATCCGGCTTGTCGTCAGGCACATTGAAAGAGATAGGGGATGTCTGTTCTTCCGTCTGGTTCACTTTTACTTCTTCCTCTCCAGGCTTATTTTCCTCAAGCGCGGGGCTCGCAGCCTGTTCTGTCTGTCCAGCAGTTTTAGCATTATCTTCTTCGACTTTCACCTGTTTCTTCTTCGCAGCGGCAGCCTGCGAAAGTAAGGGCTCACGATAGAGTTTGGCGATGATCTGGTTATAATAATCCTCATCTTTATCTTCGTGTGTCTCCTGAGGCATAAATCGGTTATCGATGCCTGTGGCAAGGATGATGACCTTGGCGTCCTCTCCGAGGGTGTTGTCGTCGCTCGTTCCCCAGATGACATCGATGTTTGGGTTCAGCCCATACATGAACGCATCCACCTCACGCATCTCGCTGACAAACAACGGACGGTCCTCGCTTGTATAGATGTTGAACAGAATTTTCTTGGCGTTGGAGATGTCACTGCCATAGAGCAACGGCGACTCCAAGGCATTGACGATGGCCTTCTCAACTCGCCGCTCTCCACGCGCCCTACCGATAGCCATGATAGCTCCGCCTCCACCGCGCATCGTCGTCTCGACATCGCGGAAGTCAAGGTTGATGCTGCCCTCTATCGTTATGAGCTCGGAGATACTCTTGGCAGCATTGCAGAGGATGTTGTCGGCAGCTTTGAACGCGTCCTTGATGGAGAGTTCGGAATCGGCATAGACGTCACAGATGCTCTCGTTATTGATGATAAGCAGAGAGTCGACATTCTTCCGCATCTCTTCCACGCCTTTCAAGGCTTTCGTTATCTTGCGGTTCTTCTCGAAATAAAACGGTATGGTGACAATGCCTATCGTCAGTATTCCCATACTCTTGGCTACGGAGGCAATGATAGGTGCGGCCCCCGTACCCGTTCCGCCACCCATGCCGGCCGTGATGAAGCACATACGGGTGGAGTCATTGAAAAGCTCCTTGACACGTTCCTTCGTCTTGATGGCCTCCTGCTTACCTAACTCCGGGTCTGCGCCAGCACCCAGTCCTGACTCTCCTAACAGCAATTTAACAGGGACGGGAGAGTGAGCAAGACTCTGGCTGTCTGTGTTGCACACAGCGAACGACACATTGGCGATACCCTCGTTGTACATGTTGTTGACGGCATTACAACCGCCACCACCGACGCCCACAACCTTGATAATCTCTTTCGTGGTGTCCTTTACTTCTCCGAAATCAATTAGCTGACTCTTATCTTCTGACATTGTCTTTTATTTTTCGGCAAAGATAAGACAAAACTATCAAACGCGCAACAGATTCTTTCCCGCAAGGCTTGCAGGCCTATCTTTTTCGCAGAAAAGGAACCTCCATCTTTTCTTTATTGTTAACTTTGCAAGCATAATGAACAACGACGAACATGCACAACAGATGGCCCAGCAATTACGTAAGCTGGTGAAGGAGTTGCAAGTCATGGGAAGAAACGACTTGCTGCTTCAGGCCATCACTGTGCCCACCCTTGAACTGCTCAGAACGGAGGCCGCTCGCGGCACACTCCGACGGCTCATTGTCAGGCGTGACGGTAGTATCTTCTTAGAGGGAAGTCCTGCAACAGGCAAGCCTACCGTCGAGGTGCAACTGTCGCCTGTCCATCGCGCCGTTTACCTATTATTTCTGCGTCACGAAGAGGGCATCGAGTTCAAGCGCCTCAGTGAATATTGCAATGAACTACTGAGTATCTATAATGGCATCTGCCCCGACGGTGATAAAGTCAAAATGCGGGAGACCGTTGACAGACTGACCAATCCCTTAGACAATGCCATCAACGAGAAGTGCTCGCGCATCAAGTCTGCCTTCACAGCCCTCATGGACGACTATTCTGCCAGCTACTACATCATTGGCAGCCAGTCGGAGCGCATCGACCCGTCTTCTCCACGCCGCTGGTTTCGCCGTCTGAAGGTCATCACCTTGCCAAGGAATCTGGTGGTCTACGAATGATTCATCGTGGAGCCCAAAGGTACAGCCCCACAGACCTCCCAAGGAAGAGGAGCCAAACACCGCAAGTACGGGCAAATGCTGATGGCGCGGAAGAGAAAACTTCCATCTTTTTCTTCGTAACCCTTGCTCATTCGCCTGCGAAACATTATATTTGCACTCACTATCAAAAAACGGAAAGGGAATGAAGAAAGGGCTTATACTGGAAGGAGGCGCCTTGCGGGGGCTGTTCACGGCCGGCGTCATAGACGTGATGATGGAAAATGGCATCACATTTGACGGTCTCGTCGGCGTGTCGGCAGGTGCGGCCTTCGGCTGCAACTACAAGAGCCACCAGCCGGGGCGCGTCATCAGATACAACAAGCGGTTTGCCCACGACTGGCGCTATTGCAGCCTTAGGTCGTGGATAACGACCGGCGACATATTCAACGGGGACTTCGACTATCATCTGCTTCCAGAGCAATTGGACGTGTTCGACACCAAGACGTTCGACGCGAGTCCAATGGAATACTATGCCGTTTGCACTGACATGGAGACAGGAGCGCCCGTCTACAAGCTACTCATGCAGCATGGTTACGAATGCTACGAGTGGATAAGGGCTTCAGCATCCATGCCAGTGGCTGCAAAGGTCGTGGAGATTGACGGAAGGAAGCTCCTGGATGGAGGCATCGCCGACTCTATTCCCTTGAAGTTCTTTGAAAGCAAGGGCTATGACCGGAATGTCGTCGTGCTCACCCAGCCCTTAGGCTATGTGAAGAAGCCGAACCCTCTGTTGCCGCTCTTCCGCTTACAGTTGCACCGTTACCCCAACTTCCTCCATGCGGCTGCCACCAGGCATGAGATGTACAATGCTGAGACAGCCTACGTGCGCCAGCGCGAGCAGGAAGGTGCGGCCTTCGTCATCCGCCCAAAGGAACTACTGCCCATCAAGCACCTCACCCACGACCCCGACCTCATGCAGCAGGTGTATGACGACGGCCGGAGAACGATGGAAGCAAGGCTGAAAGAGCTGACAGCATTCTTGAAAGCTATCTGATGTGCACGGCATCGCCACCTCTCTTTGCCTCGAACCCACCGAAATGGTTCAATAGCTCCACAGTACGGTCGTCTCACTGCGCAGACAGAAGAAGCAGAGACGTTTCTGAGCCAATGCAGGGTTGTCGAAGACGAAAGGCACGCGGTACCAACGCTCCAAGCTCTTAGCAATGGTCGTCAACGACTCGTCATCGAAATAGAGATAGCCGTTCTTCCACTCATAGAGCACATGGTGGTGTAGACGGAGCCTTCGGAGCCTTTCTACGTCGGTGCCCATGATCATGACGGTAACTCCCGGCACGTCGAAGCCACTCTCGTCGTAGACGTGACCCTCCATGATGAATGCCTCGCTTTTTGGTGTCGAGGCGCTGGCGAAAGGGACTTCCTTAATGGTCACAAACTGTTTGTCAATGGAATAGGTAAGTCCCGTACCCTTCAAAATCTGGTCAAGGGCCTTGCCCACATCGGTAGTTTTTACGGGTGTACTAACCTTTAGACAGAAGCGTGAAATACCGTTTTTTCTTACTCATGCTTAGTGATAGTTTATTGATCTCTTACATGAATAAGACGTTAAAGAAAGAAAAGGGACACCCCTAAATGCTAAAAAAAATGCAATTTGATAGAAATTGCTATAAAATATGTATGATTATGATAACATTTACCCTAAATTCTTTCACTCTGTATTTCTTGTTTATCGCCTGCCGCACAAGGGCTGACAGCAAGGGATTCTGAGATATCCACTGTACCGTTTCTAACGTCCTTACAAGTTCAAACTGTCCTCATCCTTCAGAAAATCAAGGATACTGGCAATAAGTCTATTGAGATGACTATGAAACGATACAATATATCACCACGCGAAAATATTTTTTCAAAAGAGACGGGAATTCCTTAAATACTATTACATTTGCAGGCAAAAACTTGTGCCACTTTGCCCTGTCTTTATTTTTTCTCCTTTTCAGGTTAGGTTTCTCACAGCCAAAGTGTATATATAGTGTATGAAGAACAACGAGACCATCGTACAACTGTTCCGCCAGCACTATCCCGACATGAAGCAGCTGGCCCGACTGCTCCTCCACGACGACGCGGAGAGCGAGGACGCCGTATCGGAAGTCTTTGCCAACCTTATGAGCAAGGACATCCTTCCGACGGGTTCCACAGCACGCACCTATCTGCTGACAGCCCTGCGCAACCACTGTCTCAACGTGCTGCGCAACCGCTCCATCCAAGAGCGCCTCCAAGGCCTCTACCTCCTCGACAGCCAGATGTCCGACAACGCTGACGACATAGAAGAGCACATCCACAACGTGAGGCGCATCCTTGACACAGAGCTCGACGACACCAGCCGCCACGTGCTCACTCAGCGCTACGACCAACAGCTCTCCTACGCCGAGATTGCCAAGAAGGAGGGCATCAGCGAGACTGCCGTCTACAAGCGCATCCGCAAAGCCCTGGACGCGCTCAAAGAGAAACTAACAAAAAAGGAATATGGACAAGATTGAACGACTCATCCAGATGATGGACCGGCCCGACCGCTATTCACAAGAGGAATGGCAGGACGTGCTGGCCGACAAAGACTGCCGGGATTACTACCGGCTGATGTGCGACACCGCTGCCGCACTCCACGACGCTCACACGGCAAGCCTGCGCCCTGACAATACCGAGACGGAAGCAGCGCTACAGCGTTTCCAACAACGCTATATGCCCGCAAGCCGTCACCTCACGCTGTGGCAGCAGGTAGCCGCCGTGTTTATCGGACTCGTCTTCGTGTCGGGACTGGCTTTTGCCACCGTCGCCCTTGTCAGGCACCACCGCCACGCAGCACGGAAAGAAATGGTGGTAAAGCCGGCAAGATCTGCTGCTCAGACTAAGCCCATTACGGCCACCCGCGACACCATCAAAAGTCAGCCCCAAACGGCAGACGGCGTGAAGCAGTTTGTCAATGCCCCCGTAGGAAATATCCTCAACGAGATGGCAGCCTACTATGGACTGAAGGCAGAGGTGCGCAGCACCGAGGCTGCCCGTGTCCGCCTCTATTTCAATTGGAACAAGCAGTATGATGCCGCCCAGGTAGTGGAGCAGCTGAACCAGTTCGAGCACATCCACATCACGCTCGACGGAGATGTCATCGTCTTAGAAGCAGCAGGAGGGACCGACTGATGAAAAACAAGTTTTTATTTCTTGCTGTACTCATTCTGATGGCTGCAAGGCTCAGCGCACAGACCATCTCCCACTCTTTCCACAGTACCTCCATGTCCGACGCCTTGCGCTATCTGAGCACTGTCTCCAAGCATTACGTCATCAACTTCGCCTACGACGACCTTGAGGACTTCAAGGTCACCACTGACGTGCGCGGCCAGAGCGTGCCCGACGCCATCCACCAGCTCATCGGCTTCTACCCCATCGGCATGAAGGTGGTCAGCGGTGGAAAGGACGACAAGGGGCACGCGCTGCCCGACATGATTTTCGTGGAGTGCACACAGAAGGAAGACCGCAAACTCACAGGGCGCGTCGTCGATGAGAAAGGCCGGCCTATGGAGTTTGTCAATGTCGCCGTACTCAGTCCGCGTGACTCGGCATTCATCAATGGCGGCGTGACGACGGCGTCGGGCGAATTCGTCATCCCCTGCCGACCCACCGACGTGCTCGTCAGCCTCACCTGTATCGGCTACCGCCGCGTGGTACGCCACGTCAGCACAGCGCAGGTCGGCGTGCTGACGATGCGCCCCGATGCCTACAGCCTGAAGACGGTGACCGTGAAAGGTCGCCGAAAGGTGGAGCGCGAGGACCGCAATGTCTACACCTTCACCGAAGAGCAGGTCAAGGCCGCACGCCAGGGTCAGCAGCTGGTCGCCACGCTCCCCGGACTGCGTGTCGATGTCCTCAGCGGCAACCTCGCCACCCTCTCGGGCAAGTCGCTGACGATTCTCATCAACGGCATTGAGGCCAGCGACAACGACCTCAAGGCCCTGCAGTCGAAGGACATCCGCAACGTCGACTACTATGTGGTGCCCCCGGCCCGCTACGCCGATGCCGGCACCGTACTCGACATCCACACCCGTGCCGCCGAGAACGGCTATGCCGCCGGCTTCGACGTGATGCAGGGTACGAAGGCGGGATTCAATAACACAAACGTCTATGCCAAGTACAACCACGGCCCGCATCAGTTCTCTCTTGACTACCGCCTCGAACTGCGCAACGCGCCGGACTGCGACGAACAGGATGTCTACACCTTCAAAGACGGCGACAAACGGGCCACCTACGACTACAGTGGTACCTACCACTTCGGCTATGCCAACCACGACTTCAACCTGAAGTACCTCTACACCCGTGGCGACAGCCTCAACTTCCAGGCGAAGTTCACACCGACAATCTTCACGTGGTTCTGGAACAGCAACATGGCCGTCAACGCCGAAGGCAACCCGCTGTGGCACAACGGCACACAGGACAAGCGGCAGCGGCAGAATAGCTTCTCGCCGTCCCTCGACCTCTACTTCGACCGCAAGCTGCCCGGGGGCCACGAAATCACACTCAACGCCGTGGGTACCCTTTTCCACAACAGCCAGCACGTACACAACATTCAGAACGCCAGGACGGAGCAGACCCTCGATGACGACATGCGGCAGCACAACAACAAATACTCGCTCATCGGTGAGGCTGCCTATACCAAAGACTGGGGCCGCACGCAACTCGCCCTCGGATACAAAGCCACGCTGGCCAAGTCGGACTACCGCATCAGCAACATGCTCTCCGACTACGAGGAATACAAATACCACGCCACCGACGACAGGCACTATGCCTACGCACAGCTCAACGGCAAGCTGGCCAAGATAGGCTACCGCGTGAGTCTCGGAGCCACCTATATCAACACGAGCAACGACGACACCCACTACCACAAGCTCTACTTCACGCCCGAAGCCCTGCTCACCTACAACGTGAAGAACGGCGCCCTGCGACTGTTTGGCAAGATGTCGACCATCACGCCTAACATCTCCAGCCTGAGCAACAACAGCACCGTGACCATACCCGGACTCATCTACTCGGGAAATCCCTGGCTGAAGAGCGCACTCGACAAGAACCTCAGCCTCACCTACTCGCTCAACCTGCCCTGGCTCAACATGGACCTGACCGCTGATGTCAGAAAGATTGACGATGACTTCAGTACCTACTACCAGTGGCAGACGGTTAATAACGAACGCGTCATCGTGGGACGGGACGAGAACTGCGACTACCTGCTCAACTATGGCTTCAAGGGCTCGCTGGCCATCCGGCCCTTCAGCAACGACCTGCTGTCGATAGAGCTCGAGAGCGGCTACAGGTGGCAGAAGGAGAAAAGCGACATCATCGGCACCCACCACCACCACTACGTGCCGCTGTCCTGGACCGTGGACGTCCGCAAGGGCTGCTGGGGAGCTGAGTACTACCAGTGCATACCGTATAAGATGCTCAGCGGCAGCTTCATCAACTCGGCCGAGAACACACAGAACCTCATGGTCTACTACCAAAAGAAACAGCTCATGGTAGGTCTGGTGTGCATCTTCCCCTTCGCCGCCGCCAAATACGACAGCAGCATCCTCGACAACGACGTCCTTGACAAGCATGGCTGGAACCGCGTCACCAGCCAGAAGCGCACCTTCTGCATCACCCTGAGCTACAACCTCTTCTCGGGCAAGCAGAACAACGCCGAGAAAAAGCTCAACAACAAGGACAACGACAAAGGATTCTTCTAAAGCCAAACAGTCCCTGCGATACAACTTGTATTACATTAAAAAGCGAATAACGGGAGACATTCCGATATTCGCTTTTTTATTACCGGTTCGCCACCTCCCGGACGAATTTTCTCACAAAAGTTGTACATTACAAAATAATTGCGTAAGTTTGCAAAAGAAACAAGATGAACGCACTATGGAGCAGACGATGAGAAAATATCCGGTAGGTATACAGACCTTCTCCGAGATCATACGAAGAGGCTATCTGTATGTAGATAAGACCGACCTTGTATGGCAATTGGCAAACTATGCGAAATTTGCTTTTATGAGCCGTCCGCGTCGCTTCGGTAAGTCGTTGCTCACGTCGACATTGGAATCGTATTTCAAGGGTGACCGTGAGTTGTTCGATGGACTGAAAATCATGTCGCTGGAAAAGGAATGGACACCCTATCCTGTCATCCATCTCGACTTGAGCATTTGCAAAGGGAAGTCCTCAGCACAAGAACTCCAGCGGGCGCTGATTTTCTTGTTGAGGCGGCTGGACGTGTATGAGGACCATGCTGAAGAAGTGACGCCGGGAGAAAAACTCGACGCGCTCATCAGGAGGCTTTATGAGAAGACGGGACGGCAGGTGGCGGTCATCATCGACGAATACGACGCGCCCCTGCTCGACGTGCTTCACAACCAGGAAACGCTCGACGACATGCGCAAGGTCATGCAGGAGTTCTACGTACCCCTCAAGGCCAATGAGGCATTCATAAAATTCTGTTTCATCACCGGTATCACGAAGTTCTCGCAGCTGAGCATTTTCTCCACCATCAACAATCTGGCGAATGTCTCTCTGGAGAAGACCTTCGCCACCATCTGTGGTTTCACGGAAGAGGAGTTGTGTACGACCCTTTGGCCCGATGTGGAGCGGCTTGCCACCGCTTACAAGATGACACCCGAGCAGATGCACGAGAAGCTGAAGCAGCGGTACGATGGTTATCATTTTGCGGCGGATGCCCCCGAGGTCTATAACCCATTCAGCCTGCTGAATTGTTTCCTGCACGGCAGACTGAACAACTACTGGTTTGCTTCTGGTACGCCGACTTTCCTCATCAAGCAGATGCAGCACTTCCAGACTGACATCACCTCCCTTGACTCCCTCGATGTGCCCGAGTCTGCCTTTGACCAGCCTACGGAGAACATGAAGGACGCTCTGCCGCTGCTCTATCAGAGCGGTTACCTCACCATCAAGGACTACGACCCTGAGGGTGAGACTTATTTCCTTTCCATCCCCAATCAGGAGGTACGCATAGGCTATGTCAACGGGCTACTGCCCACCTACACAGGCTTGAACAACGCTGATGTGCAAGTAGGCTTTGCCTTAAAGTTTTGGAGAGCACTCAAGCAAGACGACATCGACTTGGCCATGCAGCACATGCAAGCTTATCTTGCCGGCATCCCCTACGTGGAAGGATTCAAGCAGAAACTCGCCGAGGCAAAGACCAAGGAAGGATTCTACGAATACACGTTCTACCTTATCTTCTCAATGCTCAACGTCTATGTACGTACGCAAGTGAAGGTGGCGGGTGGCCGCACCGACATGGTCATCCTCATGCCCGATGCCATCTACGTGATGGAGCTGAAGGTGGGTGACTCCGCCCGTCATGCCCTTGAACAGATTGATGCCCGCGGCTATGCCAAGCCCTACCTTGCTGACGGTCGTAAAGTCGTAAAAGTCGGCATCCGCTTCGATGCCGACAAGCATACCGTGGACGAATGGGAGGTGGAATTGGATTCATGAGCCTCAACTAAAATATATCTCACACCTTTGCGTTATAACATAAAAAGGCTTTCTCTATGAATAACGCAAGTCAAGATAACACGCAAGCCAAACAGAACATCGTGAAAAACCGCAGGCAGCTCGTGCTGTGGATAGGGGCCCTCGTCGTGGGTGCCGTCCTCGGCGTGCTGGGCTGGGGCTGGCTCGACACACTGATGAACTTCATCGCCACCGTCTACACGCGGCTGTTCCAGTTCCTCGCCGTGCCCACCATTGTGCTGGCTGTCATCACCACACTGGCCTCCATCGGTGACCAGAAAGACACGGGGCGCATCTTCCGCCATGCCGTGACCTACACGCTGCTCACCACTTTCGCCGCAGCGGCGGTAGGGCTCATGCTCTTCCTCCTCATCCGACCGGGCAACCTGCCAGCGCAGATGGTCAGCGGCGGGCAGGCCGCCATCCCCAAGACGCTCGGCGGCGAGACCTACTACGATCATATCCTCTCGGTGGTGCCCAACAACCTCGTGCAGCCGTTCTTGGAGGCCAACGTTCTCTCGCTGCTACTCATCGCCGCCGCCGTGGGCATCGCCCTGGCAAAGATGCGGCAGGGCGAGCGGCGCACCACGGTGCTCAACCTGCTCTTAGGCCTGCAAGACCTGCTCTTCATGCTCATCAAAGGCCTCATCTGGACGTTGCCGTTGGGCATCATGGCCTTTGCCGCACAGCTCAGCGCACAGGTCACGGCCGGTGTGGCAGCAGCCTCGCTGGGTCGTTACGTGGCCGTCATCCTCGGCGGCAACGTCTTGCAGTTCTTTGTCGTGCTGCCCCTCTTTCTGCTGGCGCGCGGCCTCAACCCCATCCGCCATCTGGGCCGTATGATGCCTGCCGTGCTGATGGCGTTTTTCACCAAGAGCTCGGCGGCCACACTGCCCGTGACGATGGAGACGGCGGAAAAGCGGGCGGGGGTAGCTCCGAAGGTGTCGCGCTTCGTGCTGCCCATCTGTACGACCATCAACATGAACGGGTGTGCGGCCTTCATCCTCGTCACTTCACTCTTCGTCATGCAGAACGGCGGCGCCCACCTCACCCTGCCGACGATGCTGCTGTGGCTCGTCATCGCCGTGGTGGCTGCCATCGGCAACGCCGGAGTGCCAATGGGATGCTACTTCCTCACCCTCTCGCTGATGACCGGCCAGGGCGCCCCCGTGGGCATCATGGGCATCATCCTGCCTATCTACACCATCATCGACATGGTGGAGACAGCCGAGAACGTGTGGTCGGACTCCTGCGTGGCAGCCATGACCGACAAGGACCTGAAGAGAAAGAAGGTAGAAGAGAGGAGTGAGGTAGTTAAGAATTAAGTTCGATGAATGAGAAGTAAGGAAAAAGAGAGGGGTAACGGTGTTATCTCTCTTTTTTTGTTTTGTACATTTTTTACGTGTTGTTAACAATACCCGGTCACATTTGTTACCACACGCTATCCATTTTCGGCGGTACCTTTGTCGGCGTTTGGATTTTACATTGTTCAGACTTATTTACTGACTTTTAATAAAAATCATTATGAAGACAAATCTATGGTTACCGCTGGCCTCATTAGCCATTGCAGCCTGTTTTGTGGGTTGCAAGCCCAAGAAGATGGGGCAGATAGCGGTCGACGACGATGCTGCGAAAAAGGTTTATGTGGCACCGGGTCATTACGACGAGTTCTACAACTTTGTATCAGGAGGTTTCAGCGGTCAGGTGGCCGTCTATGGCATTCCTTCCGGGCGACTGCTCAAGGTCATCCCCGTATTCTCACAGAACGGTGAGAACGGCTATGGCTACGACGAGAACACCAAGCCCATGCTCAACACCTCTTTCGGCTTCGTGCCATGGGATGATGCCCATCACACCCAGCTCTCAGAGACCGACGCCATGTACGACGGCCGCTGGCTGTTTATCAACGCCAACAACACACCGCGTATCGCACGTATCGACCTCAAGACCTTCCGCACGGCAGAAATCATAGAGCTCCCCAACACCGGTGGCAACCACGCCTCTCCGTTCATCACCTGCAACACCGAGTACCTCGTGGCAGGCACGCGCTTCAGTGTACCGGCTGACTATGAGAACGGTGACGTGCCTATCGACAAATACAAGGAGAAGTTCCGCGGACACATCAGTTATATCAAGGTCGACAAGAAGACCGGCGGTCTGAGCCTCGACTTCCAGCTCAGCCTCCCACCGTTCAACTACGACTTGAGCCACAGTGGTAAGAATGCATCGGCCGACTGGAGCTTCTTCACCTGCTACAACACCGAGGAGGCCCACTCCCTCTTTGAGGTCAACTCCTCAAAGAACGACAAGGACTATATCCTCGCCGTCAACTGGAAGAAGGCTGCCGAGCACGTTGCCAAAGGTGACTTCAAATGGGAAGAGGCAAAATATGCCCACAATGTCATGCACGAAGACACCGAGCAGGCTACTTCCGAGATTCTCAACAAAGTGAGAGTCATCGACACAAAGAAGTACAACGACTTCCTCTACCTCATTCCCTGCCCGAAATCTCCCCACGGCGTCGATGTCGACCCCACGGGTGAATATATCGTCGGCAACGGCAAGCTCAGTGCCAACCTCCCCGTTTTCAGTTTCAGCAAGATTAAGAAGGCCATTGAGAGCAAGCAGTTTGCCGGCAAGGTGGACGGCATCAACGTCATCAAGTACGAGTCAGCGCTCCATGGCGAGGTACAGTCACCGGGCCTCGGTTCTCTCCATACCGAGTTTGATGCCGACGGCAACGCCTATACCAGTTTCTTCATCTCTTCGGAGATTGTGAAATGGGATTTGAAGACCCTTCAGATTGTTGACCGCATCCCCACCTACTATTCCGTCGGCCACCTCTCTGTCTTAGGTGCCGACACTAAGAAGCCCTACGGCAAGTACATGGTTGCCTACAACAAGATTACCAAGGACTGCTTCCTGCCTACAGGTCCCGAGCTCTGCCAGGCTGCTCAGCTCTATGACATCAGTGGCAAGAAGATGAAGCTCATCCTGGAGTTCCCCCTCATCGGTGAGCCCCACTACGCCAGCGCCATCGCCGCTTCCATGGTCAAGCCCAACGTAATGCTCTTTACCAAGTTGCAGGACAACCACAACCCCTACAAGATCAGCACCGCCCAGGAGGCACGCGTAGAGCGCCATGGCAAGCGTGTTGACGTGTATATAGCTGCCATCCGCTCACGTCTGGTGCCCGATAATATTGAGGGCATCCACCTCGGTGATGAGGTCTATGTCCATGTCACCAACATTGAGCAGGAGTGGGATATCCCACACGGCTTCGCCATCAAGGGCGCCAACAACGCCGAGCTTCTCGTCATGCCCGGTGAGACCTGCACGATGAAGTGGATTCCCAACCGCGTCGGTATCATGCCGTACTATTGCACAGACTTCTGCTCAGCGCTCCATCAGGAGATGCAGGGCTACTTCAGAGTCTCTCCGGCAGGCAGCAACACGCCGATAAAGTTCACCATCGACGACAAGCTGCCCTCTCAGTTCAATGTCACAAAGCCTACCACACAAAGCAGTCAGGCTGGCAAAGGACATAATAGAAAGTAACACAACATCACCTTCCCACGCCACACGGTGGGAAGGTGATATTCATAAACCCATCAGACAATGAACAATAAAATATCAAAACTCAGTTTCTGGCTCCTTATCGCAGCCGGTATTCTCGCCGCCGTGGCTGCCTTCATCCCCTTGTGGCGCATCGACCTTGCCGCTCCGCAATATCCGGAAGGCATGGTGCTGTTCATCGGCGGTCTGAGCGGTGTATCCGGCGACCTCTACAAGATTAACGAACTGAACCACTATGTCGGCATGGCACAGATTCATCCCGGTGACTTCTGGGAGTTCACGGTGCTGCCCATCATCCTCGGTGTCTTCGCCATCCTCTTCTTTGTGGCGGCATTCCTCAAGAGCCGCAAGCTGTCACTGACCAGCCTTGTCCTCTTTGGCATCTTCGGTATCTTAGGCTTCGTCGACTTCTACCATTGGACGTATGTCTATGGTCATAACCTCTCTCCCGACGCCCCCATCAAGGTCCCGGGCATGGCCTACCAGCCCCCTATCATCGGCTACAAGCAGCTGCTCAACTTCGAAGCCTATTCCCAGCCTGACTTCGGCGGCTACATGCTCGTCATTGCGGGTATGCTGGTGGCTTTCGTCGTCTTCAAGGAGTTCGGTCTCATAGACTGGGCGCTTGGCAAAATTCGCAAGCAGGGAGGAAAAGGAAAATGAAACAGCCATCCAACTCCCATATCCTTGGCAGACTGCTGATGCCCGTCGCCTTCGTGCTGATGGTCATCTCGTGCGGCATCGACACCAAGCCTCAGCCCGTGGCCGTAGGCAAGGACGATTGCGCAGGGTGCGGCATGACCATCGAGGACCCGAAGTTTGCCTGCGAGTTTATCAGCGACAAAGGCAAATGCTATAAGTTCGACGATGTCTCGTGCCTCTTCCACTACCTCCACAAACAGCATCTCAGCGACAGCGCCGTGGCAAAGATCTATGTCGCCAACTATGCCCAGCCTGACTCACTGATAGATGTCACCAAGGCATCCCTGGTGCTGGGTGCCGGCATCCACAGCCCTATGAACGGTGGCGTGGCCGCGTTCAGCAATCCCGGTGAGGCTCGCAACTTTGCGGTCAACACCAAGTCCATACTCTTAGACTCATGGCAGCGCTTAAAGGTACAGCACTGACCCTTCTCCTTGCCGTGACCGTCATTCTGCGGCTCCCGGCCTCCACCTTGTGTGTGGGGCCGGGCAAGCCCTTCACAACGGTGACCAAGGCACTGAGACAGGCCCAGGCCGGTGACGTCGTCGAGGTCTATGGTGGCAAGGTCTACCCTGAGCGCCTTGTCATCAACGTTCCGCTGACACTGCGTGGCATCGGGCGACCCGTCATCGACGGACAGGGCAAGGGCAACGTCATAGAGATAAAGGCCAGTGACGTCACCGTGGAAGGACTCAAGGTGGTCCACTCGGCCCGCTCGTCCATGGTAGACTATTGCGGGCTCCATGCGCAAGGCGTAGACAGGCTGACGATAAAAGACAACATCTTCCGCGGCAACCAGTTCAGCATCATGCTCCAGGAGAGCAGATGGTCGGAAGTGGCACAGAACGACATCGCCAGTGACATCACCTATAACCCCTTCATGGGCAACGCCATACACTGCTGGAAATGTACAGGCATGCGCATCCACCACAACAACATCGGGCATAACCGCGACGGAATCTACCTGGAGTTCGTCGACCAGTCTGTCGTCTACAAGAACATCGTCCGAGGCTGTGCACGCTATGGCATGCACTTCATGTTCTCCCACCATAACACCTATCTCTCCAACCGATTCGTGGGCAACAAGGCGGGAGTAGCGGTGATGTACACCCACCATGTCACGATGGAGGACAACACCTTTGCACACAACCAGGGCACATCATGCTATGGTCTGCTCATTAAGGAGCTGCAGTTCAGCACAATCCGCCGTAACAAGTTTTTAGACAATACCATCGGTCTACTCATAGACGGCGGTTCGGATATCAAAGCCACACGCAACGTCTTCAATGGCAACGGGTGGGGCGTGAGACTCGTCTCTGGAAGTTCCAATGACACGCTGAGCTATAACAACTTCGTCGGCAACACCTTCGACATCGCCACCAACAAGAGTTACAACGGCAATGTTGTCGATGCCAACTACTGGGACAAATATGAAGGCTACGACCTCAATAAGGACGGGCGCGGCGATGTCCCATTCTATCCCCTCAGCCTCTTCTCCATGCTCGCCGAGCAGAATTCTTCCATGCTGCTCTTCTTCCGCAGTTTCATGATGACACTCCTCGACAAAGCCGAGAAACTCCTGCCCACCATCACCCCCGACACCTACGTTGACCGTGTGCCGTCAATGCATCCCTACAAAATATGATAGAAATCCAACATCTCAACAAATATTACGGTAAGCAGCAGGTGCTCTTCGATGTCAACCTGCACTTGGAACAAGGCCAGTGTGTGGCTTTTGTCGGTCCCAACGGCTGTGGAAAGACCACGCTGATGAAGAGTATCCTCGGACTTGTCACCCCGCAGTCGGGAAGTATCGTCATCGATGGCATCGACGTCAGCAAGTCGCCGGAGAGCCGTCGGCAGATAGGCTTCATGCCCCAGTCGAGCTGCTTCCCCGCCAACATGACCGTCAGACAGGTCTTTGACACTCTCTGCAGCCTGCGCGGAAAGGCCGTCGACGACGAGCTCTTCCACGCCTATCATATCGACACCATGCTCGACAAGCGCACAGGAGCGCTCTCGGGAGGCATGCGACAGAAGGTGAGCGCCACCTTAGCCTTCCTCTTTGCGCCAAAGACGCTCATCCTCGACGAGCCGACGGCAAGTCTCGACCCTATCGCCGCGGAAGTGCTGAAACAAAAGATAAGAAACGAGAAAGACCGGCTGGTCTTTGTCACTTCACATATTCTGAGTGAACTCAACGATGTCGCCACCCACGTGGTATTTATGAACGAAGGCCATGTGCTGTTCTTCAAACCTGTCGGAGAACTGCTGGCCGAGACCGGCGTCGCCAACCTTACCGACGCCGTGATGGTACACCTTAGAAAGATACAGAAAAGACAAGATGAACAAGATTGTTAAGTTGATAGCCCTCGACAACCTTCGGGGACGTGTCGTGATACTCTATTTCCTGATTCTCGCCGTGATGTCGTTTACATCGCTCATGCTTCAGGACAATGCCTCCAAAGCTACGCTCACGGTGCTCAACATCATGCTCTTCATCGTGCCACTGATGTCGCTGTGCTACCCCGTCATCTACCTCTACAACTCCCATGAGTTTCTCGTGATGATGCTCAGCCAGCCACTGAAGCGCAGTCGGCTGTGGTCCAGCTTCTACTTGGGTGTATCAGGAGGTCTTCTGTCAGCCTTTCTCTTAGGGACGGGGCTTCCGGCCCTCATCTTCCTGCCACCGCATCTGAGCATCATGCTGGTGATAGCGGGTACAGCTATCACCCTGACCTTCGTCTCGCTGGCTTTTCTGATAACGATGTTCACCTCAGACAAGGCCCGAGGCATCGGAGCCGCTCTGCTCCTGTGGCTGTGCCTGACGATGATCTGGGACTCGCTGTGTCTCTACGGCATGTTTCTCCTCGAGGACTGGCCCGTAGAGAAGCCGGTCATGGCTTTGCTCATGCTCAACCCTCTTGATCTGGCACGCTTTCAGGTCATTCTCCAGACCGATGCCGCTGCCATGATGGGCTATTCCGGTGCCGCCTTCAAGGAGTTCTTAGGTGCCACGGGAGGCATCATCGTGTCCACAATGCTGATGATGGTCTGGATATTCCTGCCGTTCGGCTGGTCATCCAAAAAGTTTAGCAAGAAAGACCTCTAAACCTTCCCCAAAAACCACATCCCTACGGCATCAGAAACCGTAGGGAACGGGAGGGTGGTCTTCAGGCGATATAGATGAGGAAGAAGAAAGAGGCTATCCAGCCAAGGATACACATCTGGATGAAGCGGTTCTTGAGCAACACCTTTGTCGGACTGCCGCTCTTCACATCGACAATCGTTATCTGCAAATACTTGATGATAGCCGCTAAGACCCAGAAAGAAGTGAGATAGACATACTGGGAATGGAAACGCTGCATGACGCCTTCGGTGAGGGTATACATGATGTAGCAGACGATGGTCACAGCCGAGAGCAAGCCTATCACCTCGTTCATGAAAGGAATATTATACCGATTGATGCCCCTGCGCGGCTCCTCGCCGGTCTTGGTGTAGATGACGACATCGTCGCGCCGCTTGGCAAAGGCTAAGAAGAGTGCCAAGAGGAAGGTCATGAGGACGAGCCAGGGAGTGGGATAGATGGACGTGGCACAACCACCGGCGAAGACGCGGAGCACAAAGCCCACAGCGATGATGAAGACGTCGATGATGGCATAATGCTTCAGCTTCAGACTGTAAGCGATGTTCAACAAGAAATAGCCGATGATGATGCCCAAGAGACTGAGACCGCTGACATAGGCGATGGCTACCGACACACAGAGACAGCACACCATGACCATCCAGGCGCCACCCTTGCTGATGGCGCCCGAGGCAATGGGGCGGTGGCACTTGCGCGGATGCTGGCGGTCACGCTCCACATCCTGGATGTCGTTCAGGCAATAGATGGCGCTGGCCACAAAGCAGAATGAGAAAAAAGCTACTAACGTGTGCTGCCAATAGCCATCGACAAGCAACTTGCCGTCGAAGAAGACGGGAAGGAAAACGAACAGGTTCTTCATCCACTGTTCGGGGCGCATCAGTTGTATGATTGATTTCAGCATCTTTTCTATATATAATATAATGTGTGAGTAGGAGCGGCATGCCGCAGACTGTAATTTGCAAAGTTATGCATTTGTTTTCGTTTTGACAACTTTCCGCTATAATAATTTATCGGAGAGTCGATGTATCTTTATGCCAGTCTAAAGGAACATGACATCATAGATAGGCAGATACGTGATGCCATTCTCCTGGTAGATCCGGCGCTCATTGGAGAGAACAAAAGCCTGGTGGATGTTGTATTCACTGATGCCGAGGAATCGGTCCAGGGCACTATGCACTTTATAGTCTTTCCCCGACTTCACTTCAATGGGAACTACAGACAGATGCTGTTGGTCGTCTATCAGATAGTCCACTTCGCCCAACTTCTTGTTGTCGTAATAAAAGAGTTCGTGACCGTGAGCCCGCAGCTCCTGTGCCACAACACTCTCGTAGACAGATCCAAGATTGACACTGGCAACATCTTTCAGAATCGGCATCACGTTGGTACCATAAAGCACACCTGTGAGCAGGCCGACATCATTGAGGTAGAGTTTCAGCAGGTTCTTACCGCTATTCTGCACCAGTGGATAGCTGGGCTTACTGATAGCCTTCACCTCTAAGGCCACCCCCGAGGAGATGAGATATTCAAACTCATCGAGATAATCAGCCATTCGCTTCCCCGACTTGCCCTCTATATCCTTGACCACAATACGCTTCTTCTTGTTCTCCATGTTGGACGGAATCATACGATAGATACGCATGATCTGCAACTTCCTTACCGATTCGCGTTCGTATTTGGCAGCATCGTCGGCATAGAGCTCATGGATATCGTCTTGTATCTGACGCGTCTCCACAATATTCTGTGTAGAGATAAACGTATTAACCGCGTCGGGCATACCACCCGTGAGCAGATAGGAGCGGAACAGTGACATCATCTTGTCATGGATGCCCGTCGGCATAGACATCTGTTTTTCAAAAGCCTCTTTTAAGGCGCTGATCATTGAATTACCGACTCCATTGGCCCAGAGAAACTCTTCGAAGTCAAGAGGATACATATGCTTACGTAGGATGCTGCCAATAGGAATAGACTGCGCCTTCTTCAGTGTGACACCTAAGAGCGAGCCACTGGCAATATAAGTAAAGCGATGGTCCTCCATGAGAAACTTCACTAACGTGAGCAAGTGGTCATAAGCCTGAATCTCATCAATAAAAACAAGCGTGGTCCCCCTGTCTTTCATCTTGTCTCCGGCTACGATACTCAACGCAAGATAGAAATCTCTCACGGTCTTCGCCTCTGCAAAGACGCGGTCGCCCAATTTGTCTGCTTCCATGTTAATCTCTATGTAGTTTGGAAACAGCTGCTTCCCAACCTGACGTATGATAAAGGACTTGCCTATCTGGCGGGCGCCGTCTATAATCATCATCTTGTTGGAATCACTTGACAAATAAGCTCTTATATCTTCTTCTATTTTTCTCCGTAATGCCATAGTCACACTTTTCCTTAGTTTTCGACCCTGCAAAAATACACTTTTCCCACGAAATAAGCAAGCAAAAACTACACTTTTCCGATGTTTTAGCTCATATCACTACACTTTTCCGTCATTTTAGGCCTTCAAAAACTACACTTTTCCGAGGAATGCAAGCTTCCCTGCGGAAATTCCTTCACACTTTAGGGAAAATCTACGGACAGAATAGGGACTTACCATAGGGGCGGCATTGGTTTTTGAACTAACTTTGCAGCGTGATTCAACGAAGAACACACCTCGGGGCTAAGGCCACAAGAGATAGACCAACTCTCTCATACCTATTATTTCTCTTACGGCCATGCCGCATAGCCAAGCGCTGTGCAGCATGGCCTTCTTGTTATGAGGAACGCCAAAAAAGTAAAGAGCTTTATTACTCGAACCCTCGAAAAAGTGTATCTTTGCACAACGCTTACCAGATGGCATAAGAAATTTAGTCTGATGGGTTAACATTCTCTTCGCTCAGGGGTATTGATAATAAAAAGACACGAGACAGACGATGGACAGACAGCATGTTGAACAGCTCTTCCGACAGCACTACCGCCACATGTACAGTGTGGCCAGCTCCCTGCTCTATGATGAGCAGGAGAGCGAGGACGTGGTGAGCGAGGTCTTCGCCCAGCTGTTGGAGAGCGACACCGAGTTGCTGCCCGCCTCGGCTGAAGGCTACCTGATAGTGGCCGTGCGCAACCGCTGTCTGAAACGGCTGCGCGACAAGAGCAACCGCGACCGCATTCTCCGCCTTTACACCGACGAAGCGCACGACGGCGATGACTGGCAGGACGACGAGCGACGACTCAAACAGCTGCGCCAACTCGCCCACGCACTGCTCTCACCGCAGGAGCTGCACCTCTTCACGCTGCGCTTCCTCGACGGCAAAGACTACAAGGCCATCTGTGCCGAGACGGGGATCAGTCGCATTGCTGTGTGGAAACATCTGTCGCACATCGTCAAAGTGTTGAAAGAAAACTTCAAAACCCCAGAGCCATGAACGATTCCGATGAAGAGAAGATCAAGCGTCTCCTTGATGCACAGGAGCACCCAGAACACTACACCGACGAGGAGCTCCATGAAATCATACACGATGCCCGACCGCTCGCCCAATTGAAACGTGCCCTCGCGGAAGAGCGGGCCGATGACGAGGACATCAACGTGGAGAAAGCATGGAAGGCATTCAGCCAGTCACATCCCGACAGTTCTTATCCACACTCCCATCAACACATACCCCGTTGGCTGCATGTGGCTGCGGTCTTCCTCGGCTGTGTCTTGCTTGCCGGTGTAGCCTTTGCTGCCATGACGCGCCTGGGTTGGATTCGCAGTCCCTTTGTCGCAGAGAAGCCAGAAGTGGCGCAACGCGCTCCCGTCACAGCAGTACCGCGTGACACTGTCTCCACGGCCGACAGCCTCGCGCCAAGGCAGGAGACGAAGAAGCCGGCACCCGTCGTCAAGGTCTTCGACAACACCACTTTGTCCGACATTCTCTCTGTGATGGGCCAGTACTACGGATTGAAGGTCGTCTATCGCAGCGAATCCGCCAAGGCCATCCGCTTGCACTTTGAGTGGGATCAGGCTAAGTCCATTGACGCCAACATTGCCATCCTCAACGGCTTCCAGCAGATTACCATTACTCGTAGCGGTGACACCCTTAACGTAGAATAGCTATGAGAAAGATATACCTTTTATTATATATTCTCCTGTTAGGAGCCGTCCAAGTCCATGCCCAACGTGTGAGTCGCGACTTCCGCAACGTGACGATGCCCACGGCCTTACAGCAGCTCGGAGGCATGA